>Ga0208822_1000118_pt1 | contig 56755 bp, 45 predicted proteins | sample AD_STIC08_MetaG_FD_184435 | JGI IMG/M metagenome (GOLD analysis project Ga0208822, IMG submission 184435) | Active sludge microbial communities of municipal wastewater-treating anaerobic digesters from USA - AD_STIC08_MetaG (SPAdes) (version 2) | ecosystem: Engineered > Bioreactor > Anaerobic >...
ATGCTGGAGCGGCAGCACGAGGAGATCAAGCGCAGGACCCGGGTCGTGCGGATCTTTCCCAACGCTGCAAGCTGCCTCCGCCTGGTGCGGGCCCTCGCGGTCGAGATGCACGAGAACTGGATCGAGGCGATCCGCTACATCAACATGGACGACCGGCGCGAGCACAAGAAGGAGGTGCTCCGCCGCCTGGACCCGACGGCATGACCAGGACCGGGCTGTGGAAGCCGCGGACCTCGCTCCGCTCGGCCCGCCGCTCCCACAGCCCCTACGACGACCGGAACTCGTGAACCGAATTTGCAGAGCTTGACAGACACAACTCTCCCCCCGGGTCGATGAGCCTGCTCCGGTGCTGCTGACTCTCCCTCCTGAACCTCGCATGGCTCGACTCGAGCCCAGAGGAACCTCGCGTCCGCGTCTTGCTGACGTGATGGGCCCGGAGTTTCAGCAGCCGGGAAGCTAGCGGGCGAGTCCCAGGTTGACGGTGGGTGGCGGTGGCGCACGCCGCCGTCGGGAGGGACGTATGAAACAGACTTCGATTCTCCTCGCCGTCGTGGCGATGGTGCTCTACGGTGCCGTGGCGATCGCTGCCGAGGGCACGCCCCAGACGACCTGCCCGGTATCGGGCCAGCCGATCGACCGGGCGACGAGCCCGCACATCGACTGGCAAGGGCAGCGCATCTACTTCTGCTGTAGCGCCTGTCCGGCCAAGTTCAAGGCCGACCCGGAGGGGTACTTCGCCAAGGCCGCCGCGGCCGGGGTGGTGTTCGACAACGTGCAGACCACCTGCCCGGTGAGCGGTGAGAAGCTCGACGAGATGGGCTCGCCGACGCACCTCGACTACAAGGGCCGCCGCGTCATGTTCTGCTGCAGCTCGTGCGAGAAGAAGTTCGAGGCGGACCCCGAGAAGTACCTCGCGAAGCTCCCCGGCGAGCAGCCGGCCGGGAGCTGATCGCCGTGCGAGCCTTCGAGCCGGCACTCCTCCCGAGGTGCTCGCTGCTGCTCGGAGGACAATGACGGGCATGGACTCGAGCCCCCACCAGATGTTGCCGACCCTGCCCCAGCGACCGACCCGATCGCCGGAGGGCGCGGTGATCGAGCTGCCGGTGACGGGGTTGCGCTGCGCCGGCTGCGTGGCGCACGTCGAGAAGGCGCTCAGCGCGGTCCCAGGCGTCGTCTCGGCGACCGTCAACCTGGCCGCGGCACGGGCCAGCGTGCGGCTGGCCCACGGGTCGCCGGTCACCGCCGGGACGCTTCGCGACGCCGTAGTGACCGCTGGCTACGGTATCCCCACCACCAGCACCGTCCTGCGCGTGACCGGGATTCGCTGCGCCGGCTGCGTGGGCACGATCGAGGGTGCGCTGGGCGCCGTCGGGGGTGTACTGGACGCCACCGTCAACCTGGCTTCCGGGGAGGCCCGCGTCGAGCACGTCGCCGGGGTTGCGCGCGGGGCCCTCGAAGCGGCGGTCCGCAACGCCGGGTACCAGGTCGCACCTACGGCCGGGCCCGAGGAGAACACCGCGGAGCTCGAGGAGCGGCTGCAACGCGAGGAAGCCCGTGACCTCCAGCGACGACTGCTCGTGGCCGCAACCGTGGGGCTCGTCGTCATGGCGCTCTCGGCGGTGCTGATGGGGCGTGAGCCAGCGATGGCGCACGGCGTCGACCTCGTCCACCTGCTGGGGGCGCCGATGCGAGCGCTCGGTCGCTGGCTCGACCCGCTATGGCCAGCCTCCGCCTCGGCGCTGCGCTGGCTGCTGGCGGTGCTCTGCCTCCCGGCGTGGCTGTACGCCGGGTGGCCGTATCTCGCGGGCGCCGTCTCGGCGGCGCGCCGCCGGACGGCCGATATGAGCACCCTCATTGCCCTCGGCACCGGCGCGGCGTTGCTCGTCTCGCTCGCCGCCACCACGGCGCCGGCGCGTTTCGCCGCCTCGGGGCTCGCTGCTCACGTCTACTACGAGGCGGCGATCATGATCCTGGCGCTGGTGCTGCTCGGCCGCTGGCTCGAAGCCCGGGCGCGAGCGCATACCGGCGAGGCGGTACGCGGGCTCATCCGGCTGCTGCCGGATCTCGCGCACCGGCTCCGGGACGACGGCACGGCCGAGGACGTCTCGGTGGGGGCGCTGTCGGTCGGCGACCGTGCGCTCGTCCGGCCGGGTGAGCGCCTGCCGGCCGACGGCGTGGTGCTGGCAGGCCGCTCGAGCTGTGACGAGTCGCTGCTCACGGGCGAACCTGTACCGGTACTTCGGGCGCCCGGCGACGAGGTCATCGCCGGCACGCTCAACGGTGAGGGTGCGCTTACCGTCCTGGTGACCCGCACCGGCGAGAATACCTCGTTGGCGGGGATCGTGCGCTTGGTCCGTCAAGCTCAGACGACGCGGGCGCCGGTGCAGCGCCTCGCCGACCGCGTGGCGGCTGTGTTCGTGCCGGTCGTGCTCGGGATCGCTGTCCTCACCGGCAGCGCGTGGCTGATCTGGGGGCCCGACCCGCGCTGGCTGCTCGCCTTCACCACCACCGTCTCGGTGCTGGTCATCGCCTGCCCGTGCGCGCTGGGGCTCGCAACGCCGACCGCTCTCGTCGTTGCGACGGGGCGCGGCGCTCGACTGGGGGCGCTGTTCACCTCGGCGCGCGCGGTGGAAACACTCGCCGGAGCCCGCGCCGTCGTGCTCGACAAAACCGGCACCCTCACCGAGGGCCGCCCGGAGCTCGTCGCGGTTCACTCACTGACCTCCGACCCACGCTCCCTCGCTCTCGTGGCCGCGGCCGAGGTGCGCTCCGAGCACCCTCTCGCCCAGGCAGTGGCGAAAGGGCTGGCCGCGCGCGGAATCACGCCGGCCGAGACCGTCGAGGAGCTCGTTGCCGTGCCCGGCCGCGGGGTCACCGCACGGGTGGAGGGCCGCACCGTGTTGGTGGGCAGCCCAGCGCTATGCGAGGAGACCGGCGTCGACCTCGGCCCACACCGCGCACTGCTCGCGGCCGAGGCCGACCGCCCGGCGACGGTCGTGGTGGCGGCCGTGGACGGCAACCCGGTGGCGATCCTCGCGCTGGCCGACGCTCCTCGCCCATCGGCGGCGCCGACCATAGCCAAGCTGCGGCGCATGGGAATCCACACCGCCATGCTCACCGGTGACGCCGAGGCCACCGCACTGGCGGTTGCCCGGACAGTGGGGATTGCGACCGAGCACGTTCTGGCACGCCAGCGTCCGGCTGACAAGGTCGCTGCGGTGGGGCGTTGGCGGGACACGGCGAGCGGTCCGGTCGTGTTCGTGGGTGACGGTCTCAACGACGCCCCGGCCCTGGCGGCCGCCGACGTCGGGGCGGCGATGGGCACGGGCACGGACGTCGCCGCTCAGGCGGCCGGGCTGGTGCTGAGTCGGCCCGATCTCGCGATTCTGACCGACGCCATCGAGCTCGCCCGGGCCACCATGCGGACGATCCGCTGGAACCTCGTGTGGGCGTTCGGCTACAACCTCGTCGGTATCCCGATCGCGGCCGGCGTGCTGTACCCCGCACTCGGGGTGCTCGCGAGCCCCGAGCTCGCCGCGGCGGCAATGGCATTCTCGTCCGTCCTCGTGGTCACCAACTCGCTCCGCTTGCGCCGCTTTTCGCCCGCGAGGCCGTCAGGGTCCGCAGGCACACCGGACATTGGCGCCAGCGACGGCTCGAGTGATTCCGCCTTTGTCGTCGCTGGCCGTCACCTCGACGAGCATTAGCCCCGCGAGTTGGGTGCGGATTCTCGAGACCAATGCTCCGGTGCCGCTCGTGGGACCCACGAAGTAGCCCTTGGCTGTCGCGTTGGGATCGATGCGCAGTGTCCAACTCACCGGGTCCCCGTCCGGATCGGAGAACGAGGCCACGAGATCGATGTCATTCCCCTGCACCACCTCGGAGGGGCTCGCCGTGAACGAGGTCACCACGGGCGCACGGTTTCCGGCCTGGCCACTGACCGGCGCGGGCTCGCCGCGCACCGTCGTGGGGTCGCCAGTATCGGCGTCGACGGTCGAGACGTAGCCGTACCACGGGGCACTACTCTCGACCTCGGCCACGAACGGCCCATCAGGACAGCCAAGCCACCCAGCCAGGTTGTTCATCTGCTCGTAGGCGCCGCCCGCCACCTCGACCGAGGTCGCGGCACCGCACCCCCGCACCGTGAACGTTGCCGGCTGCCCTCCGAGGTTGAGCAGCAGCAGGTTGGAGCGAAAGCCTGCCTGGAGGTCGGCTGAAGCGCTCGCCGGGAACAGGCGTTTCTCCTCGGCAGGCACGGTGTCCCCGATCCGCACCGCCGGCACGTCCTGCCCGAACGTCCCCGACTCGCCCTGGTTGAAGGTGCGCACCCAGGCCAAGACCGGCCCCACGAGGCGCAGCACGCCGGTCCCGGCTGGTGCGCCGAGCGCGGCGTAAAGGTCCGGCAGCCGTCGCACCTCACCGACGGCCAGGCTCAGCGTCTGGCTCGCCGAGGTGGTCCCGAAGCCGCGCGCCCGCAGCTCGAGGCGGACCTCCTGTGGCGCGCCGGTGGCGTTGTACAGCACCGCCTCCGAGCGCCAGCGGGTGGCGTTCACCCCTGGCCACGAGGCCACGCCAACGAACCACATCTCCTCGGCAGTGGTGAGGCCGACGGTGAGGGCCAACAGAGTGAAAACCAGAGCGGGCCGCAGGTAGGGTGAGCGCATACCTACCAACCTGCGGCCCGAGCGGCGCGAATGCAACCGGCGAGGAATACCCGAAGCTCGCGAGCGGGCATCCCAGCCCGGGGGTGCCGATGCGGGTCTTTCTCGTCGCGCTCGACGCCGACTATCCCGGGTTCCGCGGCGCTCTAGCTGCGAGGGCGACGGTCGACCGGGCGGGCTGGCGGAGCTACTCCAGCCGCGGCTTTTCGACCTCGCCGGCGGCGAGCCTGCCGAGCCAGGCGTCGATCCCGCGGGCGGCCTGCTTGCCGGCGCCCATGGCGAGGATGACGGTAGCAGCGCCGGTGACGATGTCGCCGCCGGCGAACACGCCCGGAATCGAGGTCTGGAGCGTCTCGGGGTCGACCACGATGTTGCCGTGCCGGTTGAGCGCCAGCCCCGGCGTGGAGCGGGTCGCCAGCGGGTTGGGGCCCTGCCCGATCGCCACGATCACGGTATCCACCGCGATCTCATACTCGGAGCCGGGGATCGGCACTGGGCGCCGGCGACCCGAGACGTCAGGCTCACCCAGCTCCATGCGCTGGATCTGCATCGCCGTCACGAACCCCTCGGCGTTGCCGTGAATGGCGAGCGGCGCCGACAGCCAGCGGAAATCGATCCCCTCCTCCTCGGCGTGCTCGAGTTCCTCCTTGCGCGCCGGCGACTCGTTACGGGTGCGCCGGTAGACGCAAATGACCTCTTCTGCCCCCAGCCGCTTGGCGGTGCGCAAGCAGTCCATGGCAACGTTTCCCGAGCCCACCACGGCCACCCGCCGGCCTGGCCGCACGGGTGTGTCGTGGTGCGGGAAGTCGTAAGCCTTCATCAAGTTGACGCGAGTGAGAAACTCGTTGGCGGAGAGCACTCCAAGGTAGTTCTCGCCGGGGATACCGAGGAAGTACGGAAGCCCCGCCCCGGTGCCGAGGAACACTGCGTCGTACCCGAGCTCCCAGAACAGCTCGTGGACGGTGGCGGTCTTGCCGACGACGAAATCGCCGCGGATCTCGACCCCCATGGCGTGGAGGGCGTCGATCTCGTAGGTGACGATCTCCTTCGGGAGCCGGAACTGCGGGATGCCGTACACCAGCACGCCGCCCGGCTTGTGGAGCGCCTCGAAGATCGTTACCGCATGGCCGGCGCGGGCGAGTTCGGCGGCGCACGCGAGGCCGGCGGGACCGGAGCCCACGACCGCGACCTTCATACCGGAGGGTGGCGCCAGCTCCGGCACCGAGACCGGGCTGTGCTCCCGCTCCCAGTCGGCCACGAAGCGCTCGAGCCGGCCGATCGCCACCGGCTCGCCGCGCTTGGCGACCACACACACCACCTCGCACTGCTCCTCCTGCGGGCAGACCCGTCCGCAGATCGCCGGCAGCGTGTTGGTCTCCTTGAGCTTGACCAGCGACCCGGCGACGTCGCCCCGACGCAGCAGGTCGATAAAGGCCGGGATGTCGATGCCAACCGGGCAGCCCTTGACGCAGGGCGGGTTGGGGCACTGCAGGCAGCGCTGCGCTTCGGCGAGCGCGATCTCGGGGGCGTAACCGAGCGCCACCTCGTCGAAGTTGCGGCGGCGCGTGTGCGGGTCCTGGGCCGGCATCGGGTGCCGGGGAACCTTCATGCGCTCCGACCTGGGTAGCTCCGGCGCGCCGCGGAGCGGCTCAGCCATGATGCCCGCCTTGAGCGTGGCAGCGGCACTGCTCGAGGTAGCGCTCGCGCGCCACCTGTTCCTGGGGCAGGTACATGCGGAGTCGTTTGATGAGCAGGTCGAAGTCCACCTCGTGAGCGTCGAACTCCGGGCCGTCCACACACACGAACCTGGTCTGACCCCCGACCACGACCCGGCAGGCACCGCACATCCCAGTGCCGTCGACCATGATCGAGTTGAGCGAGGCCCAGGTCTTGATGCCCATCGGGCGGGTCAGCTCCGCCACCGCCCGCATCATCACCGCCGGTCCGATCGCCACCACGAGGTCGGGCCTACCGCGCTCGGCGATGAGGTCGGCAAGCGCTTGGGTCACGAGCCCCCTGCGCCCGAACGAGCCGTCGTCGGTGGTGAAGAAGATCTCGTCCGAGACGGCGCCCATCTCCTCGCGCAGGATCACCAGCTCGTGGGTGCGGCCGCCGAGGATGGTGAGGATCTGGTTGCCCGCGGCCTTCATGCCGGCGGCGATCGGCAGGATCGGCGCGATACCAGCCCCGCCGCCGACGCAGACGACCGTCCCGAAGCGCTCGATGTGGGTCGGGGTGCCGAGCGGGCCGACAACCGATACGAAGCTGTCGCCGCCGTTCATCCGCCCCATCGCCATCGTGGTCTTGCCGACCTCCTGCACGACCAGGGTGATGGTACCGGCGGCCGCGTCGGCCTGGGCGATGGTGAGAGGAATGCGCTCCCCCAGCTCCTCCGGCATGACGATCACGAACTGCCCCGGACGGTGCTTGCGGGCGATCTGGGGCGCGCTGACAACGAAGCGATGAAAGCGCGGCGCGATCTGTTCACGTGACACAATGGCGAACACCCGGCGTTCTCCCTACTCTGTGGCCCCCCCAGCCAGACAACACGGCGCTGCGGTACGGCGTGCCGAACCTCCGCACGATTGTAAAAAGCACGTTCCCGGAAGGCAATGCCCAGCCTGGCGGTTTGGCCCCCTGCAGCGGTCGTTGGCTGTGCGCTGTCGGCACCTCAGCCCTGGGCCGGTGGGCACCGGAGTATCGACTTTCGGCTTTCGACTGGTTGGGCGGGGGCCTGGGTTATCCTCCGGCCGTGGACGAACGGCTCGCCCCACGCAAGGTGGCGCTGCGACCGCGGGCGAACCTCGCGCGCAAGGTCGACTACGCTGCGGAGCTCAACGCCGAGCAACGGGAGGTCGTGATGCACCCGGGCGGGCCGATGCTGGTGCTGGCCGGGGCCGGCTCGGGCAAGACCCGCACCTTGGTGTACCGCGTGGCACGCCTGATCGAGGATGGCGTCGAGCCCGCCTCGATCTTGCTCCTGACGTTCACCAACCGGGCGGCGCGGGAGATGCTCGAGCGGGTGGCGACGCTCCTCGGCCGCGACGCCGGGCGGGTGATGGGCGGCACGTTCCACTCGGTCGGCAACCGGCTGCTGCGGCGGTTCGGCGACAAGCTCGGCTACCTGCCGTCGTACGGCATCCTCGACCGCGAGGACGCGCAGGACCTCATGGGCGCGGCGCTCACCGACCTCCAGCCCGAGACCCCGGAGCGGCGCTTTTTGGGGGCCGCCGTGCTCGGCGAGCTGTACTCGCTCGTGATCAACACCGGTAGGCCGCTCGGCGAAGTGCTCACCTCTCGCTACCCGCAGTTCGCGGCCCAGCAGGAGGCCGTCCAGGCCGTCTTCAAACGGTACATGGAGCGCAAGCGCGCGGCGCACGTCATGGACTACGACGACCTGCTGCTCAACTGGCTGCTGCTCATGCGCCGCCACCCCGAGGTGCGTGCGCACCTCCAGGGGCGCTTCGGGCACGTGCTGGTCGACGAGTACCAGGACACCAACCGCCTCCAGGCCGACATCGTAGACACCCTCCTGGGCGGCGACCGCAACCTCCTGGTGGTCGGTGACGACGCGCAGTCGATCTACGGCTTCCGCGGCGCCGACCTCGGCAACATCCTCTCGTTTCCCGACCGCCACCCCGCGTGCGCCACCTTCCGGCTCGAGACCAACTACCGCTCGCTGCCACCGATCCTGACCCTCGCCAACGCCTCGATCGCCTGCAACCAGCGGCAGTTCCCCAAGCAGCTGCGGGCGCAGCGCGAGGGCGGCGAGCTGCCGGTGCAGTGCGCGGCGCCCTCCCCCGAGGTGCAGGCTGGCTTCGTCGCCCAGCGCGTGCTCGAGCTGCTCGACGAGGGCGTGTCGCTTTCCGAGGTCGCGGTGCTCTACCGCAACCACACCCACTCGCTCGAGCTCGAGGTCGAGCTGACGCGCCGGGGGATCCCGTACGAGGTCCGCTCGGGGCTGCGCTTTTTCGAGCAACGCCACGTCAAGGACGTGCTGGCCCACCTGCGCTTCGTCACCAATCCCCGCGACGAGGTGGCGTTCGCGCGGCTGACGCGGCTGCGACCGCGCCTGGGGCAGCGCTTGGTGGCGCGCGTCTGGGGCGCGATCGCCGCCGCCGCTGACCCGCTGCACGCGGTGCAGCACCTCGACCCGGGAACGCTCCGGCTGCCCGGCGCCGCCGCCGGGTCGGTGCGGCAGCTCGGCGCCCTGCTCGGCCGGCTCGAGAAGCTGCGCGGGCGCCCCGGCGAGGCGGTGCGCGAGGTGCTGACCGGCGGCTACCGTGACTGGGTGCGCGCCCAGCTCGACAACGCCGGGGCGCGCCTGGAGGACCTCGAGCAGCTCGCCATCTTCGCCGACGGCTATGAGGGAATGGAGGCCTTCCTCGACGAGGTCACCCTCATGAACGAGCTCTCGGGGGAAGACGTGGCCGAGACCGCGGGCGAGCGCGAGCGGCTCGTGCTCTCCACCGTCCACCAGGCCAAGGGGCTCGAGTGGCGGGTCGTCTTCGTGCTGTGGCTCGCCGAAGGGCGCTTCCCCTCGTCGCGCGCCGAGGATATTGAGGAGGAGCGGCGGCTGTTCTACGTCGCCTGCACCCGGGCCAAGGACGAGCTCGTGCTGTGCCACCCCTACGTCGCCCGCGACCGCTACCGCGTGGACGTCATCCTCGAGCCATCCCGTTTTCTCGCCGAGCTGCCCGCCGACGTCACCCAGCGCTGGGAGGTGCAGACCGGCCAACCCCCCGCCGAGCTCGAGCCCGGAGGCGCGTACGCCCTTCCGGAGTTTGTCGACCCCGAGGTGAACTGAGCCCCCACCCACCTGGTCGAAGGTCGAGCGTCGAAGGAGGGCAGCCACGGCAGCCGGCTGGCTTCGCTCGCCTCGGCCGCCGAGGCGTGGCACACTGCGCATCCATGGGCCGCGAATCGAGTCGACCTCAGAAGCCCGCGCCCTCCGTGGCGCAGGCCAAGTACCTCGGGCGCATCCACCGCGTCGTCGACCACATCGAACGGCACCTCGACGCGCGGCTCACGCTCGACGAGCTGGCACGCGTCGCGTGCTTCTCGCCGTTCCATTTCCACCGCGTGTTCACGGCCTGCGTGGGGGAGTCGCTCTACCAGTTCATCCTGCGGTTGCGGCTCGAGCGGGCAGCTGGCCAGCTCCTGCAGCACCCGGCAAAGAGCGTGACCGCCGTCGCGCTCGACTGCGGGTTCGGCAGCTCGGCGGCGTTTGCCCGCGCGTTCCGGGCGGCGTTCGGTACCAGCGCCAGCACCTGGCGCGCCGCGATGCGCAAGAACCGTGAAACGGTCCGCAAGACGGGTGAAGACCACGGCGTCGTGGGTGGCTACCTTGACCCCAGTGCCGCCACGGATGGTGGCGGCGAGACAACCTGGAGGCCCTTCATGCCGCAGACACCCTCACCCCTTCCCGTCAAGCCCGCCGAGTCGGTCCGCATCGAGGACGCGCAGCCGTTCACCGTCGCTTACGTCCGGCACGTCGGCCCCTATGCCGGCGATGGCGCGCTGTTCGGGCGGCTGTTCGGCCGGCTCTGCCGGTGGGCTGGCCCGCGCGGCCTGCTGGGGCCGGGCGCGCGGCTGCTGACGCTCTACCACGACAACCCCGACATCACGGCCGAGGAGAAGCTGCGCATCAGCGTGTGCGTGGCCGTGCCCCCCGGCACCCGGCCGGAGGGCGAGGTCGGCGTCATGCAAGTGGACGGCGGCCGCTACGCCGTGGCCACCTTCGAGCTCGACCCCAGCGAGTACGGCGCCGCTTGGACCTGGCTCATGGGCACCTGGCTGCCCGGGAGCGGCTTCGAGCCCGACGACCGCCTCTGCTTCGAGTACTATCTCAACGACCCCGAGCAGCACCCCGAAAACAAACACCGGGTCGAGATCTGGGAGCCGGTGCGCCCGTTGTAGCGTGGCGAGCGGTTGGTGGCCGGAGGCCCCAGGCGTTGTACGGGCTTCCGGCCCCGTGCGCTGTCCGCTGCGCCGCGAGCCGGTCGACGGTGGCCGGGTCGGCCCCCGGGTTGGCCCGGAACGTCTCGACAACCATGGGGGGGTCGGCTCGCACCTCCAGCCGTTCGGTGCCCCCGCCTTCGGCGGAGTGGACCGCCGCGATGCCCTCGAGCTCCGGCGCCCTCCGCACCTCATCGGCGAGCAACCGCCGGTCCACCGTTGTGGGCCTGGAGCCCTCGCTCCCCGGGGAAGCCCCGGCACCCCGCGCCCTACCTCCCCATGGCTGTCCGGACAGTGGGCGGGTCACTCTCCGAAATGGTCGATACGCCGCTCCACGGCGGCTTGGCAGACCTTGCAGAGGGGTTTGTCGCCCTTGCTGAACATCAAGCAGTCGAGCATTGGCCGATACAGCCCCCTGGCGGAGTAGCCCGCCCCCTCGAAGACACCCACCACCCCGACGTATTTCGAGGCTGCAAGGTAGGCATCCATCTTCTGGGCGTGCTCACGTGACAGCCGCTCCGACTCCTCGGCGAGCTTCGCCACCTCGGCCTCCGGTGCGCCCGTGCGCTTGGCGATGGCGATCCTCTCGTTGAGCTGCTGCCGGACCTGCTGGTACGCCACGTCCTGCGCGTCGTAGTCGGCCTTCTCCCACGGCGTCGGAATTCTCACTCCGGGAGTGAGCAGGCCGCTCCACTTGACGAGCGTCGGGTCGAGGAGGGCGGTGATGTTGGGCTCGGTCGGCTCCACGCCCGGAGGGTAGAGCCCGTCGTACGCCGTGGAGGAGGTGTAGTACTCGTCGGCCAGTCCGCCGAACGAGTGCCCGAACTCGTGCAGGAAGATATAGCGGTGCCACTGGTTGTCGGTCGTGAAGGTGGCGTACAGACCATAGATCCCACCGCCGCCGTAGCGCGTCGAGTTGACCATGATGTAGAGCGCGTCGTACGGCACCGCGGCAGCCACGGCCCGCAGTGCCCGGTTATCCTCGGTGAGCACGTAGCGCTCGGAGCCCAACGAGTCGAAGGTGGCGCCGAGCGCCGTGCGCTTGTACGAGCCGTGGCTCGGCTCGTCGATCCCCGACTCGTCGGAAGGCTTGAGCACACCGTAGATGTTGATGCGGTCCTTGGCGCGAGCGTATGGCTCGGCACCGAGAAAGATCTCGGTAAAACGGCCGGGATCTGCTCTGAACTTTCCGACCTCGGCGACCGTGTAGCCCTCGCCGAGGATGGCGATGTCGAGCTTCGCGTGCGGGTCGCCGGAGACGTGGGAGGGCATCACGAGCACCGACGGGTCGGGCTTCTCCCGCACGATCTCCCATGACGCTGGGTCGATCTCGATACTCCACGCTTCTTTGAGCTTGCGGTCGGCACCACGCAGCTCGAGCGCGAAGCGCGCCTTCGCCTTCGGCATCGGCATCAGCACCGACTCGTGGTACGCCCTACGCACACCCCTGCCGGCCTGCACGGTCGTGCGGTACTCCCCGAAGTAGGAGTCGAACCCACGCGAGAACAAGAGCTTCCCGCTCGCGAGGTCGTAAAGCTTGGCAAAGCAGCGCCCGTTGTCGAACGGGTCGACCAGGTGCACGCGGCTGCCGGCCCACGCCCCGTGCTCGACCAGCCGGTCGAGCACGAAGACCTCCTCGGTGGCGTTGCCGACGTGCTCGTAATCGACCCGTAACGTTTTGTCCACGAAGTAGGCGTTGAAGGTCGCGAGCCGGTCCTGGGCGAGGCCGGCGGTCGCAGCTAGCACGCTAACGACGATACCGAGGTAGCGGCGCATGAGCTCCTCCCTGGGCGGAGATGATAGACCCCGGAACCCGGATCTGCCTTGCTTCGTCGTCAGCGGCGACGATATCCACGGCCACGTCTTCATTGACAACCGGCACAGCAGTCACGGCCCGCCTGCGAGGTCCAGGGTCAGGCTTGCGCCGGGGAGGCGGCCGCAAACGGCGGGGGATGGCCGTATTGTGCGGGGACACGGGGATGAGCTTTCGACGCCCGACCGGCGGGTGAAGGGCTCAGATGATCCCCATCGCCGCCAGCGCGGCCTCGCCCGCCGCACGGAACGCGCGGGATACACCTCCGACACCCAGCTTGACGCCGCCAAACACGCGCGAAACGACGAGACCGCCCTCGAGATCGTGCTTGCGCAACAGCTCCAACAACACTTTCCCGGGGTGGCCCACCTCGCCATCGTCCTTCGAGCGCTCGACGAGGCTCCCACCGGCAGCGTGCCCCCGAAACGCCCAGCAGTGGTGGTTGGCCCTACGCAGCTCGCCCTTCACGCGCCGCACCACGGCCTCGACGTCGGCGACCGAGACCGCCGGGTGCAGCACGGCGAAAAAACGCGAGCGCTCCACCGTCACCTTCGCCTCCACCACCTTCTCGATCCTCACCTCGTCCTCTCTCCCGGGCAGGTGGGAGACCGTCCCCTGTCCCCCGTTCCCGTTTCATGGTACTCCCCGGTCGCACCAGCCCCCTGCCCATGTCCTGTGCAACGGCAAGCACCGGTCGGCTGAGTACCCGCTGTACGGAGCAACTTGGCGCGCTCGGGAGGACAGGTTCCTACGCCCTCGCTCGACCACCGGGCAGGCTGCCCGCTCCGGTCGGTGCGCACTGACCGGTGCTCCGCGCGCACCGGCTCACCACCGTCCTCCGACTACCGACCACCGTTTGCTGCGCAGCCGGGAGTCACCACGACGACGAGGAGCCGCCGCCGCCGAAGCTGCCACCCCCGCCGGACCATCCGCTGCTCGAGCCGCCCGAGCTCCACCCCCCGCCACCCGATCCCGACGACGTCGCGAAGCTCGCCAGCCCGGGATGCCGGGTCAAGAACAGCTTCCCCCGCGGCGAGAACGAGAGCATGAGCTTGAGGATGGGGAAACCCACCACCCATGCGATGAAGATCACCAAGCCACCCACCGGCCCGGCGAACACCACCGGAAAAGTGAGGTAGAACGGCATCAGGAAGAAGTACAGGAACCACCCCGAGCACCCCTTCCCGAACAGCGCGATGAACGAGAACACCCCGACGATCACCGTGAACATCCCGCCGAGCGCCAACCGCATCGACCACGGCACGTCGGCGAGCTGCACGAACGAGTTCCCAGCAAGCGCCTCGGGCGGTATCACGTCCTCGCCCCGCAGGGTGCCGAGCACCGCGTCGACGCCCGCCTGCACGCCGCCATCGAAGCTCCCGGCGCGGAACTGCGGCCGCACCAGGTTGTCGAGAATGCGCCGCGACTGCGCGTCCGTGAGCTTGGGTTCGAGGCCGTACCCGACCTCGAGACGCATCTTGCGGTCGTTCTTGGCGACGAGGAACAGCACCCCGTCGTCCACGCCCTTGCGGCCGAGCTGCCAGGTCGACGCCACGCGGTGCGAGTAGTCCTCGAGGACCTCACCCTCCAGCGAGTCGATCGTCAGCACGGCCACCTGGGCGCCCGTCTCCTTCTCGAACGACGCCAGCTTCTCCTCGAGCTGTTGGCGCACGCCCTCAGAGAGGATGCCGGCGGTGTCGTTGACCCGCCCCGAGAGGAACGGCACCTCACGGGCAACGACCACCGATGCCGCGAGCGCAGCGCACAGGGCGAGTGCTACCAGATGTCTGCTGCGCATCGACTTACTCCTGCTCCAGATGCAGCCGGTCAGGTAGCTCGTTGACGTCGTCGATACGACGCTCGACTCCCTGCCGCCGCAACAGCTCGCCGCACCGGCCGATCGCTTCGACCAGCGCCTGACCGGGCTGCCCCTTTTTGATGCCGGCCACGATGCCGGCCACGATGTCGTCCCACTCCCCCGGGGCGACCCGGGAGTTGATGCCGCTGTCCCCCAGCACCACGACCCGGCGCTCGAAAAGCGAGAGGAAGACCAGCACGCCGGTGCGCTCGCGGGTGGCGAACACCTCGTGGGCAACGAACGCCTCCACCGCCCGCTGGCGCACCTCCCGCTCCATCTCCAGCTCGCCGATGACCAGTCGGCGAAAAGGCGCGACCCAGCTCGCAAGTACGAAACCAGAAGCCGCGCCGAGCAGCGTCGGGAAGACGATCCACACGCCGGCGCCCAGCCCCCATGCACCTAGCCACCAGTGCAGTCCCGCGGCCACGAGGACCAGACCGAGCGCACCCAGCGCCGCGCCCTTCCAGGCGGCGCCGAAGTACTCGTCCGAGCGGGCCACCACGACCGGCACGATCTCGCCCGCGGTACAGCCTTCTGCCGCACCGATGGCCTTCTCCACCCGCTCTCGCTCCGTCGGCGAGAAGAACTCCTCGACCCTCATACTTGCCCCCGAATCTACGTCCGGCCGAGCATATCACCGTTCCCGTCCGCACCCGCAGCACCCTGTGCTAAAGTGCGCCTTACCCGTCGCCAGCGCCTCCCATGGCACCCGTTCGCGAGCAGGGCGAGGGATGAAGGAGCAAGGGATGTCGTGGCTTAGCAAGATCCGTGACTTTCTCACCCGCCGGGACACGGTGATCTCGGGAGGCGGGCCCAAGGCGATCGAGAAGCAGCGCGCCATGGGCAAGCTGACCGCCCGCCAGCGCATCACCGCCATCCTGGACCCCGACAGCTTCTACGAGTACGACCTCTTCGTCGAGCACCGCTGCGCCGACTTCGGTATGGACAAGAAATCGCTGGCTGGCGACGGCGTGGTTACCGGCACCGGCACGATCATGGGGTACCCGGTGGCTATCTTCGCCCAGGACTTCACGGTCGCCGGCGGCTCGCTGGGCCTCGCCCACGCCCGCAAGATCACCAAGATCATGGACCACGCCATGAAGCTCGGGATCCCGCTCATCGGCATCAACGACTCGGGCGGGGCGCGCATCCAAGAGGGGGTCAACTCCCTGGCCGGCTACGGTGAGATCTTCTACCGCAACACCCTGGCATCGGGCCTCATCCCACAGATCTCGGTGATCCTCGGGCCGTGTGCGGGCGGTGCCGTTTACTCGCCGGCGCTCACCGACTTCGTGTTCGTCGTCGAAGGGATCTCCAAGATGTTCATCACCGGCCCGGAGGTCATCAAGACGGTGCTCGGTGAAGAGATCTCGATGGAGGACTTGGGTGGCGCCCGCGTACAGACCGAGATCTCGGGCAACGCGCACTTCTACGCCGACTCCGAGCTCGAGTGCTTCGAGCAGATCAAAAAGCTCGTCACCTTCATCCCCTGGAACAACCGCAAAAGAGCCGATCCCTACCCCCCGAAGCCGCCGAAGCCCGGCCACGCCATCGAGAAGATCATTCCCGCCGAGCCCAACCGCCCGTACGACGTGCGCGATGTCGTCAGGGCGGTGTGCGACGACTCGGACTTCTTCGAGGTCCAGAAGCACTGGGCGGCCAATCTCGTGGTGGGGTTTGCCCGCCTGCACGGCCAGACCATCGGCGTCGTCGCCAACCAGCCGCTGGTGCTCGCCGGTGTACTCGACGTCGACTCCTCGGACAAAGCGGCGCGGTTCATTCGTTTCTGCGATGCCTTCAACATCCCGCTGGTGACGTTCGTCGACCTGCCGGGCTACCTGCCTGGTGTCGACCAGGAGCACGCCGGTGTCATCCGCCACGGCGCCAAGGTGCTGTACTCGTACTCGGAAGCGACCGTACCCAAGATCACGGTAATCCTGCGCAAAGCATACGGTGGTGGGTATATCGCCATGTGCTCCCGCCACCTCGGTGCCGACTTCGTGTTCGCCTGGCCCTCGGCGGAAATCGCCGTGATGGGTCCGGAAGGCGCCGCCAACATCATCTTCCGCAGCGAGATCCAAGGTGCTCCCGACCCCAACGCGATGCGCAGGGAGAAGGTCGCCGAGTACACGGAAAAGTTCGCCAACCCCTACATCGCCGCCGCCAACGGCCACATCGACGCCGTCATCCTGCCTGCCGAGACTCGCGACTTCCTCATCCACGCGATGGAGATTTCGGCCCAGAAGGCGGAGTCCCGGCCCTCCAAGAAGCACGGCGTGCCACCATTCTGATGCCATGAGCGACGAGCGCGAAATCCGCCAGTTGGAGCTCGACGACACGGTGTACTCGACGCTGTACACCCGCAAGTTCGCCGAGCGCAAGCCTTATGTTCCAGTCGACCCACGGCAGGTGCGGGCGCGCATCCCCGCCATGGTCGTGAGCGTCAGCGTACAACCCGGCCGCCGCATCCGCCGCGGTGAGGCGCTGCTCGTCGTCGAGGCGATGAAGATGCGCAACGAGATCACCGCCCACCACGACGGCGTGGTGGCAAGGGTGCTCGTCACCCCAGGCCAGATGGTGGCCAAGGACGAGCTCCTGCTCGAGCTCGAGTAGTCGTCAACCGCTGGGCATGGCCCCGGCCGTCCCAGCGTTGCCAAGATCATGAAAGCACTCCTGCCCCGCTGCGCGCTCGCCGCCGCGACCCTCCTGGCGGCCGGGACAGCGGCCGGGCAAGGCTCGCCGTTTCACTTCGTCGAGCCCGACCTCACGGCGCCGGCAGGGACGTTGCCGGCGTTCCGCACGGTCACTGACTCGGCCCGCCTGGAGCGGCTGCGCGGGTGGAGCACCAACGAGGCAGCGCTGTTCGCTGCCGAGATCTATCGCCTCGCGTGGTCGGCAGGACGGGCGCCGGGTGCCACCGTTGCACCGGAGCGGCTCGTGGTCGCGGTCGAAGCGGATTGTGCTTCGACCGGAACCGGTTTTCGCCTGCGCGACGGCAAGGTTTGGCAGGAATGGCCGCGCGCCCCCTACCTCCGCCTCGGCGAGGACGCCGGGCGCTTTTCCACCGTCCTGTTGCACGAGACCGGCCACGCCTGCCAGATCCTGCTCGCGGGAGGTCGCACGCTGCCCGGCCAGGCGATCTCGCCGATTCCGCACGCGGTCTCCGCACTGACCGACCGCACCACGGCTTTCAGCGAGGGGTTCGCTATCGCCCTCGAAACCGTGGCCGCCCAGCACGCCGTTACACCGGCGCTGCGCTCGCTCCTTCACCCCGACGAGCTGCTGTTCGGCCCAGCCTCGCGCATGCAGGGCGAGTACTTCCGTCCGAGCGTCCAGCTCGCGACCTATGCACAGCCTCAGGCGAGGTATCGGGATGTGCGCGACAACGCGTTCGCCTTCGCCTCGGCCGTGCGGGCACCAGACTACTTGCGGGTGCAGCTCGAACCGGCGCGCGACCTCACCACGCTGCGGGACGCCAACCAACTCATGCAGTCCGAGGGGTTCGCGGCATCGGTCTTCTACGCGCTGGTGATGCGCGGGAGCAGGCCCGACGCCGCGACGGTGCGGGCTCGGCTGGGCAGCCTTCTGCAGGCGATGCAGGAGATCCTACGGCGCCCCGACCTCGGGCCCGACACCCCGCTGCTGCTGGAGGCCGTCCTGGCCCTGGCGCGGCGCGACCCGACGGAACGCCGCGAGGTGCTCGCCGTGCTCCTCGACTGCAGCCGAGGCGTGCTGGTGGATGGCAACGCGGCCCCGATGTGGCGCCGTCACTACCTGGCCGCCCTGCACCAGGACCTCGAGCAGCTCGAACTCGACGCCATCAACGCCGCGCGCCAGCGCTGGCTGACCACTGCGCTGAGCGATCCCGCCGTGCTGGCTTCCCGCCTCGGCCCGCAGCTCGCGTGCACCGTCGATACCGTGACCGTCCGCCTCCCTGGCATGGGTGTGGAAGCCCCTCTCCGCTTCGACGTCAACACCGCAGAGGAGGGCGTACTGCGTGTCATCCCGGGGATCTCGGAGGCCGAGGTGGCCAGTTGGCTCGACCAACGCCAGCACCGGCCGTTCGTCTCCGCGCGGGACTTCCGGGTTCGGGTCAAGCTGCAACCCGAGGTCGCCGCGCGGCTCCGGATGTAACCTTACCCGGTCCCGGCTCAGCCCAACGACGCGAGATAGCTTTCCAGCCTCGCCAGGCCATCGTCCTCGAACCCCGCGAAGCGGATCCCCAGGCCGGATATGCGCTCACGCCTCTCGAAGGTGTGGCGGACCACGGTACCGGTCCCGCGCAGCGGCTTGGTGTCCCCCGGCAGCGTCAGCTCGAAGTGCAGCTCCCCACCGACCGGCACGTGCTGATCGCCCCGCAGCAGCATGCCCGAGGTCGAGATGTTCACGGTTTGGCAAAGCGTCGACGTGCCAGCGAGGCGCCCCCGGAGCCGTGACATCACCCGGAGTGGGAAACGGGGTGCGACATCGATGAGCGATCGCAACCGAGCCACCAGGAGATCGGCCGCATCCGCGAATGCAAACACGGCGTTGACACCCTCGCCCACGAACCGGGTTGCCTCCTCGATGTGCTCGTCGCGCGCGAGAAACACTACCGCCGAGGCACGGCAGGGCGCGTTGGGGCGACGGACGACACCGACGAACTGCTTGACGGTCACGTCGACGAGAGGGTAGGCGACGATGATGGCGTCGAACGGCAGCAGGGCGATGAGGTCCATGGCCTCGCCCACCGAGCCCACCCAATCGGAGATGAAGCTGGCGCGGCGCAGTCGGGTGGCTAGAGGCTGGAAGGAAGCCGGGTCCGTGCCGACGATGAGAACACTTCGTTGCAGCTCAGTCATGCATCAATTATGACCTATCGTGCAAGCGGCCGTAGAATCGGTCCATGGACACGCCCCTGACCCCACAGCGGAGGACCGTGCCGCTGCTACCCGAGCTCGAGATGTCGCTCGGCGGCATCACGCTGTGGGGCGCGTCGGTGGCCGCTCGGGCCACGGCCTTCGCCGTCCCGGAGCTCGATGTGGCCCTCGACCTCGGCCGGCTCTCTCCCGCCACCGCCGAGCGCTCGGTGGTCCTGCTCACGCATGGGCATCTGGACCACCTCTCGGGGGTGCTCGCCTATCTCAACCTGCGGGCCCGTTTTCACGCCGGAGAGCCGACGCACCTTTTCGGGCCACCGTCGGTCGTAGATCCCCTGCGGCAGGCACTCGCCGTGATGCCGGGCCTGGAATCGGTCCGCAAACGCATGCGGCTCGACGAAGTTCTGCTGCCCGCACAACCCGGCCAGCGGGTGCCGTTGCCGCGGGGGTGGGCGGTGGCGTTCGAGCTCGACCACGGCGTGCCCGGGCTCGGTTGGCGAGTGTTCCAGCCCGAGGCACAGCGGCCGGCGCTCGTGTACGGCGGCGACTCCGCGACGACGGTCTACGAGCGCGATCTCGATCTGCTCGACGCCACCATCGCGCTGGTCGAGTGCACGTTCGTCGAGCCGAACCGGCGTGTAGCCGCGCGGCTGTCCGGCCACGCCCACGTGCTGGACTGGCTGGAGCTGGCGCCCCGGCTGCGCTGCGACCATCTGGTGCTCGCCCACCTGCCGGCCCTGCCGTGGGTCGAGCTGGTGGCGCTGACAGCACCTCTCGCCGAGGTGCTGCCGGGGCGGCTGGTGTTGTGGACGGAAAGCGAGCCACCGAGTGCCGATTGACCCGTAGCTGCAGGCTGCTCGGTCATCGGCAACCGAGCATCGCCGAGCCACCGGGCCCGACGGCATCGCCAGGGGCGCGGCCGAGGGGCGGAGCCGACCGCACCGTCCTCGTGCGGCCGGAGCGCGAGCGGTACCCGGCGAAGCACCGATCCCCCGCCCAACCGACGAAGGTCGCAGGCAAGAGGTCGAGCGCCCCCGGGCCCACCCTACCGGAGTCTTCGGCTCTCGATCTTCGATTTTCGACCGGGCGGCCGAGGGAATGGCTTGAAGACCGCGGATGCTAGCGTACAATGAGGATCAGCTATCGTCCTAGCGAGGAGGTGTACACATGCAAGAAACACCCGGAGGACCCCCGACCTACACGCCACCGCCCCCACCGCCCCCACCGACGGCACCTCCGCCGGCCAGCGGGGGGCCCGTCTCGTCCAACCGCAACGTCATGATCGTGCTCGCATACCTGTGGCTGCTGGCCCTGGTGCCGCTTCTCACCGAGAAAGAGGACCAGGAGGTGCAGTGGCACGCCAAGCATGGCCTGGTGCTGCTGGTCGCCGAGGTGCTTGCTTGGGTGGTCTACTTCGTGCTCAGCATGATCCCCGGCGTCGGCTGCGTGATCATGGTCCTGGCCCCGGTCATCTGGCTCATCTTCGTGGTCTTGCGCATCATCTGCATCGTCAAGGGCGTCAAGGGCCAGCGCCAGCTGATCCCGGGGCTGTCCGACTTCGTCGCCAAGATCTGATGCCGGTCTCGCCATCCGGGCTCCCCTCCGAGGGTCGGGTGGGGAGCCCGGGTGTTGTCCCCACCCACCACGACCGCCGCTGTTGGTGGTTGGGTGGGGTTATCGTTCTGGCCGTCAGCCTGCTGGCTGCCGACCTGGCTCGGCAGCCAGCCCAGCAGCTTTCCTCCCGAGCACTCCAGCGCCTCGTGCGGCTCTATCAAGTCACCGTGCCCAAGCTGAGACCGCTGCGCGGACATTGCCGCCTGCGCCCGACGTGCAGCGAGTACGCGCTGCAGGTCCTGCACAACCACGGCGCGTGCCGCGGGAGCTGGCTGGCGTTTCGCCGCATCCTGCGCTGTGGGCCATGGACCTCATCGCCGACCGACGACCCGCCACCACCCCCCGTCCACTCGAGCATCGACCACTCGCCGGCGAAGGCGCCTCCCCCACCCTGAGCGGGTCGCCGTCCGTGCCGGATCGTCAGTCGTGGCCGACCAGGCGCCGGCACAGCTCCTCGTAGCGGTCGACCACGATGTCGGTCGCGAAGTGCTCGACCGCCCGGCAACGCGCCCGCTCTCGCTGGCGACCGAGCTCGGCGCGATCCAGCAGCAACGCCACGACCTGGGCGGCCATTGCCGCGGTGTCGCCGATCGGGAAGACGAATCCCCCGTCGCCGTGAGCGATGAGCTCGGGCAATCCCCCGGCGTTGGACGCCACCACCGCAACACCGCACGACATCGCCTCGAGCGCGGCGAGCCCGAACGACTCCTCTTGCGACGGCAGCAGGAAGATGTCGCCGGCACCCAACACACCCTCGACCGGCGAGACGTTGCCGAGAAACTCGACACGCGGCCCGAGATCGAGCTCGCGTACCAGCCGTTCCGCCGCCGGCCTATCGGGGCCGTCACCCAGCATTACCAGATGGCAGGGCACCCGCTCCACGACCTGCCGGAAGACCTCGATCACGTCCCGCACCCGTTTGACCGGCCGGAAGTTGGAGGCGTGCAACAGAATCGGCGCCCCATCCGGAGAGAGCCGTCGCCGGTGTGCGGCCGAGAGCTCGCGGTCGCAGCGACTGGCGTCCACGAAATTCGGGATCACCTCGATCTGCCGGTCGACGCCGAGCGTTTGGCGCGTGACCCGCGCGAGGTCCGCGCTCACCGCCGTCACCGCGTCGGCGCGCTCGATCCCCAGCCGCACGATCGGCAGGAACGACGGGTCGGCTCCCACCACCGTGATGTCGGTGCCGTGCAGCGTGACGACGAGACGTGGCCCACCGCCCAGAATCTCCCGCGCCAGAAGGGCCGACACCGCGTGGGGGATGGCGTAGTGCACGTGCAGCAGCTCGATGCCGTGCGTCCGCACCGCGTCGGCCATCTGCGAGGCGAGCGCCAGCGAGTACGGCGGGTATTGGAACAGCGGGTACGTGGGCACCGTCACCTCGTGGAAGGTCACTCCCGGCGGCACCCGCCCCAGCCGGTACGGCATGGCGTAGCAGATGAAGTGCACTTCGTGGCCACGCCGGGCCATGGCAAGGCCGAGCTCGGTCGCCACGGTGCCCGAGCCACCTACGGTCGGATAGCACGTCACGCCTACTCGCATCCTCCCACCCCCTCTACCGGAACCGGCGCACCGCAACAGCGGCCCCGGCACTCTCCTGCTCCCCCGTTCCCGGTTCCCTCTCCCCTGCCCGCAACAACCAGGCCAACTCGTCCCCGGGCAGCGGGCCGAGCACCGAGAAGCCCTCGGCTAGTGCGACGCCGACCGTGTTGCCGACCGCGCGGTCCCTGCCTTCGATCGCGGCCAGAAAGTGCCCCGAGGCCAGGTGCGTCGGCGGCCCCGCTTCGGGATCGAACTGCGAGCGGTGCGCGAGGCAAGCCGACCGTTTCGCTGGGTACCACGCGGTTACCTCGACCACCACCGCCGGCGCCAGGACCTGTCGCGGACCCGGGTACGCGAGCAGCAGCTGCGGCTTGTGCGGCGGGCCGCTCGTGGGTCGCCAGCTTCGAACCGCGCTCCACGTGCACGCCCGGGCGACGAGCGCCGCGGCTGCCTGGTGGTCGGGGTGGGGGTCGCCGCCATCGGGCAGTATGACGACACGCGGACCAGCGGTGCGTAGGACGCCGACCACGGCCGCCATCTGCTCGGGATCCGCCGAACGAAGGCCGCCGTCGGGCAACGCCAAGCACTGCCGCCAGCTCACCCCCAGCGCCGATGCCGCGGCAGCAGCCTCCGCGCGGCGCACCTCGACCTCACCCCGGGTCCCGAGCTCACCAGCGGTCAGGTCGACCACGCCTACTGTCTTCCCCGACGCCACAAGCCGCGCGACGAGCCCTCCGCACCCCAGCTCCACGTCGTCCGGGTGCGCGCCGATCGCCAGCACATCACACCTGCTCACCATCGACCACCCTCCTCCCACCCCAGGAGCTGCATCCCCGGATGAGATGGGTCGAGCGCCTCGACGAGCTGCGCGGGCCAGTCGAGCCCGAGCCGCAAAAGCGGCGCCAGGACCGATAGATACCGTTCCTGCGGCTTGCCATTCGGGCGCACGAACGCCACCAGCCGGCGCCATCGCCCGGCCTCGATCTCCGCGGCCCGCAACGCCGCAACCTGAGCTCGCTCGCCGAGCCAGGCGAGCGAGCCCCGTACCCGCTTCGCGGTTGCCTCGGCGTCGCCAACCACCCCCGGCAGCTCCGTACGAGCGGCCTGCACCAAGGCCCCAAGCTCCACCTCCAGCCGGGTGCCGAGCCGAGTCAAACGCCGCTCGAGCCCACGTCCGGGGAGGACTCGTCGAGGTGGGGACGAGCGCAGCAAGTCCACAGGCCTCACACCGAGCTGCCTTGCCAACCGGCGTTCGGCCGACGTCAGGACAGTGACGTGGGGGCGCAGCCGCCAGCGCGGTCGACCGACGCCGACGATGTCCCACCCAGTACGAGCCTGCAGGTGGTATGCGAGCTCCGCTCCGCCCAGGATCGAGGTATGCGTGTCGAGCACCTCGTCGGCCACCAGCGGTCGCAGCCAGACGTTGGGCACGAACGCCTCGGGGGTTGCCGCGTGGGCCGTCAGCACCTCGTGCGGGCAATGCCCTTCCCGGGCCGGGAGCGGCACACGGCGTACTCCCTCGCGCCTGAACACCGGAAGGCGGCCGGGGCTCACCCGGAGCGGCGCCACCCACCCACGGGCCGCGAAGTCGTGTGCCTGTGCCGCGAGCTCCAGGTTGACCAGCGGCAGCGCCGCGAGCGCCCGCTGCACGACCTCGCGGCCGGCCCGAGCCAGCTCCGGCTCGAGGGCATCCACCAGCACCACCCCGAGCCCCGACAGCAGGCGGCCGAGGAACCGTCCGCACGCCTCGCCGAGCGTCGTTCCCGGCGCGAAGCAGTCGCGCGCGAGGTCGATCGCCGGTGCGGGCAGCTCACCGGGATAGGCGGCCGCCAGACGCGCGAGCAGGTGGGTGACCGCATCGCTAACCATGACGAGGCCGCCGAGAGCGGTGCCCCGCTCCCAGCCACCCTCTCGCACCTCCACCACCTCCTCGCCCACCGGTACCCGAGCCCACCGCATCTCGGGCAGGTCGTCGTCGCTCGTCGCCAGCCAGACAAACCCCACCGCCGGTGTCCCGGCCGCCCGGCGGCGCGCCACCTCGGCGGCCACGGCGCAGGCTTTGACCAGCGTCAGCAACGGTCCGCCGACGAGCCCGGGCTGCTGACCGGTGACGATCACCTCGGCGCCGCCGAGCCATGCCTCGAGGTCGTCGTCCACGGGATTACCCCAGCGGCGGTTGGTGGCTGCCAGTGCTCCCGCGAGTGCGCGGGAGCGTGCCCGTCTGGTCGGACCTCCGGGAGCGATCGAGATCGTTCCCTCGGCCCAGGCAACCGCGGCTGGGTGCAGCGAGGTCCAATCGGCCAGGGGGGCGAGGGTTGGCATCACGGGCGGATTATGCACGCCCCCTACAACCACTGTGGCTGCGTTTCACATCCCGTTCGTGCCGCATGGTCAGTGAGAGCAGGGCTGCAGGCGGTCGGCAACCAGGGCGCTGGGGCGCGGCGTGTTCGACCTCCACGGGCTGGGCTGCCTGGAGGAGGTTCTCCACGAGGCCGACGAGAGGCTCGAAAACGGTTGCTCAGCGTCGGGTCACGAGCCAACCGGGGCCCAGCTGCCGTGCGACCCATCCGAACCGCTGCTCGAGCTCGCCGAGCCGGTAGTACGGCGACCAGTCGTCGGCGAGCACCACGGCGCGTTCCGTCGCCTCGATCGCGGCGATTCGCCGGTCGAGGGCAGCTGCCGGGTCGGACCGGACGAGTGCGTCGTCGACCGCTGTCGGCACCACCTCCACGTCCTCCCGCAAGCCCTCCGACTGCTGAACCAGGCACAGCACCGCCCCGAGGTTGAAATCGGACAGGACGACGGCGCCCGGTGGCGCCGCCGCGAGCAGGCTGTGCGCGTAGCGCTCGGGACCTGTCTCACCACGCTTGACCGGCCACAGGAAATGCCAGGCGTTGTGACGCTCCGGGAGCTGCCGCACGCCCAAATCGCCCAGCCCCACCGCCGACAGCCCCCAGGCCAAGGTGGCCAGGAGCACTGCCTGCGTCGCGACGTGCAGGAGCTGTCCGAGCGGGGTCAGCGACGGTGGGCGGAGCAGCAGCAGGCCCGTGACCAAAAAGACGGCCATGAGCGGCACGCGATACGGTGCATACGTACACAGCACCAAGGCGTACAGGGCGAGCGCCAGCGCCCCGAGAGGTGGCCCCGGCAGTCGGCCACGGCGTCTCGTGGCAGGGTGCACCAACGCCCAGACCCCGAACGGTCCGAGGGCGAGCGCCGCCAGCCCGGCAAGCAGCCCGAGTCCGCGCGCCAACGCCGCCGGGTGCACGAACGCCGCCAGGTGCCATCCCCAGCTCTCCGGTCCCCCCGCCCGAAAGCCCGTGAGCGGGTCGGCGGGCGTGTCGAAAACCCCCAGCCACACCGGCGCCAGACCGAGCACAGCGCCGCCCAGCACGAACCACCGGCACCTTCGCCAACGCACCAACCAAGGCAGGCTGACCACCAGCGAGAAAACGTGGGCAGCGGCGCCGAGGCCGGCCGCCAGCCCGGCACCGAAAGCGGCCGCACGTGAGTCACGTTGCGACAGCAGGCAGCTCGCGAGCGCCAGCGCGAGCGCCAGCGCATAGCTCTCGGCCACCGCCGAACCCCACCAGAGCGGGTGGGCGACCAGCGCCACCGCCGCCGCACCTCCGGCCCGCCGCTCCTCACCCGTGATTTCCCAAACCAGCCGGTGGACGAGGGCTACCGCCACGCCGCCAGCGACCGCCGAGAGCAGGTGCAGGGAGCGCACCGGATCGAGCCAGAACAGGAGCCGCAGCCATACCCAAGCCACCACCGTCCACCCGGCGTGGTCTCCAGGGTTGGCGCTCGGCACGTAGGAGCGGAGAGCGTACAGCGTGAGCTTCGAGCAGTCGCCCCACATCGGACCCGTGGCTGCGGACACCCCGTACAGGAGCAACCCCGCCCCGAGCCACGGCCACGACCTCCTCACCACTGGCACCCCCCGATTCTATCCGCACTATGATGGCGGCGTGGCAGCCCGGACCAGGCACGCGGTCGGAGACAACCGGCCACCAGCAGCCCGGCGTGCGCGACTGAGCGACCAGCCAGCCCAGCCTCACCGCCGCCGGGCGGTGGGCCACGAACCCTGCGCTCCGGGCCACCTCGGACACCTCCCCGCCCCCGATCTTCCATCCCCTGGCCTCCGGGAGAGCCGATGGCCAACCTGACCCCCGATTGGGCGTTCGACGCGCGCGACCGCCAGGCCATGGCGTGGGCGCTCGAGCAGGCAGCAGCGGCGGGGGCGGCCGGCGACGTACCGGTGGGCGCCGCGGTGCTCGGTCCCGACGGCACGCTGCTGGGACTGGCAGGCAACCGGCGGGAGCAGAGCCGCGACCCCACGGCCCATGCCGAGCTGCTGGCACTGCGTGCAGCGGCCACGGAGCTGGGAAGCTGGCGTTTGGACGGCTGCACTCTTTACGTGACGCTCGAGCCGTGCGCCATGTGCGCCGCTGCTTGCGTCCAGGCCCGTCTCGCCTGCGTGGTCTATGCCGCTCCCGACCCCAAGGCCGGGTTCGCTGGTTCCCTCGGCAACCTCCTCGACGACCCCCGGCTCAACCACCGCGTATCGTGGCGAGCCGGGCTCGAGCGGGAGCGGGCCTCAGCCCTCCTGTCCGCCTTCTTCCGCGGCCGACGTCAGGGCTGACCAGGCCGCCACCAGCGAGGCCGCATCCGGGTCGCCTTCGGGCGGCGACCACGGTGCGAAGTCCTTGTCCGTGAGGGGGCGGAACGGTCCGGGTTTGACCTCGAGCACGACCGTGTCGGGCTCGAGGGCAACTACGGTGTGATCAGCGCCGCCCGGGATCTCCACCGCCACCGTCCCGCCCGGTCCCAGCACCGCGACAGCTGCCACTGCGGCCGACGTGTCGAAGGTCAGCACTCCGAGCCGTCCTCTCACCACCACGAACAGCTCCCAGCGCTGGGGTTCGTGGCGGTGCGGGCGGACGTAGGTCCCGGGCTGGAAGCAGTTGAACATTCGCTGGATACCGTCTTCGGGCTGGCGGTGAAGGTTGAGGTTCGCTCGTCGGCGCGGCGCGGCGGCCGCGCGCGAGGCCAGGTCGGCCAGGTGCCGCCAGGTGTACGTGCGCATCTCAGTTCTCTGCCTTGGGAGCCGCTCGCCGGCTCCGGCGCCGTCGCGGCGGCTTCGACACCTCGGGTTCGGGCACCGGCAGCGCCGCGAAAAACTCCCGTACCGCGGCGGCCGGATCCGGCGCTTCCCCAAAACCACCTTCGAGCCAGTCCGGAGGCAGCAGGCTGACGTACGGCTCGCGCGCGAACCGCCGGCAAACCAACACGATCGCGCCGTGGTCCTCGGCCGAGCGGATGAGCCGGCCGGCCGCCTGCACGACCCGCGTCAGGCCGGGAACCAGATAGGCGTACTCGAACCCTCGATCGAAGCGGTCCTGGAAGTAGGCCTTGAGCAGCTCCCGCTCCGGGCCAACCTGAGGGAGCGCTGGGGAGACCACGACCACTTCGGAAAGCATCTCCCCCGGGTAGTCGACCCCTTCCGCAAATACCCCCCCGAGCACCGCGAGCAGCACCGTTGGCGCATGGTTGGCGCGCAAGCGGGCGAGGACATCACGGCGCAGCGCCTCGGAGTCGTCGCCGCGCTGGATCTCGACCTGATGCTCCGACAGGTGTAACCGGTTCGCTACCTCGTTGAGAAAAGCATACGACGGGAACAGCACCAACGCGTTGCGCCCGCGCGGCGCCAGCTCGCTGACCAGCTCGGCGATCCGGCCGTAGTAGCGGGCCCGCTGGCCGTACGTAGTGTCCACCTCGCTCACCGTGACCACGAGCCGGTGCTGGCGCGGAAACGGGGACGGCAGTGCCAGCGTGTCCGTGCGGTCCGGCTCGAACCCCAGCAGGTCACGGTAGAACTCGAACGGCTGCAGCGTCGCCGACATCGCCACGGTGCCTGCCGAGCTGGTGAGCAGCCGCCCGACGAAGCGTGAGGCGTCGAGGCAAAACACCCGCACCGCCTCCTCGGCCTGGGGTACTGCGGTGCGCTCGGCGAGCGGCACGAGCTCCCGCCCACCGTCGGCGAGCAGGTCGACGAGCCGCGAGAGGGTGAGCGAAACCTCCATCACCGGGTCCTGGGCGAGCCACACCTCGGCCTGGCGCTTGAAGGTGAAGTACGGGATGAGAAGCGCGTCGAGCGCCAGCCGAGTCTCGACGAGCCGCTCGCTGTCGAGATCGGTCTGGCGGGTGCCGATCGCCTGCCCGATCGCCCGCCCAACGCGGTCGGCCAGGTGCTGCTCGAGGTCAGCCAGGATTTCCTCGAGCTCCCTGCACACTCTCTGCCGGTACCCCTCGACGAGCCGGCGCGCCGCCTGGACGGTCGAGCGGCCCAGGCGCGGCGAGTAGTACTCGCGGGTGCGGTCCACCAAGTTGTGGGCCTCGTCGATGATCAGGTACGTATCCTCGAGCCCCCCATCGTCAGGGGTACCGAAGAGGGCGATCGTGGGGTCGAAGACGTAGTTGTAATCACAGACCACCGCCGAGGCCTGCCCGATGAGCGAGAGCGAGGTCTCGAACGGGCACACCTCGGCAGCGCGGGCGAGATCGAAGATGCGGTCGGGGTCGAGGTGCGGCCCGTGGCTCACGAGCGCCTCGATGACCCCGTGCTCGGCCATCCGCAGCCACATGTCGGCCAGATACGGGCAGAACTCCTCGTGGCAGATCACCTCGCGGTGGGCGCACATGCGTGCCTTGGCTCGCAGCTGCAGCGAGTGCCAGCTCCCGTCCTGCATCGCCCGCAACGTGTCCACGACCAGGTGCTGCTGCAACGTCTTGGCGGTCGCGAACACCAGCCGCCGCCCGCTGGCGAGCGCCAGCCGTATGGCGGGAAACAGCGCCGCCGCGGTCTTCCCCACGCCGGTGGGGGCGGCCAGCAGCAGGTGCCGGCCGGAGCTCAAGCTCTCCTCGATCGCTTCCATCGCTTCGGCTTGTACCGGGCGGACCTCGGGGAACGGGAAAGCGAGCTCGTCGGCGGCCGCGCGCCAGCGGGTGAGGGTTTTCTGTCGTTCCCGCTCGGCCGCGACGAGGGCGTGCACGCGGGTACGCAAAAACGCGACGACCTGGCCCGGCGACCACGCTACCTCCTCGCGCCTGGGCTCGGCCCCACCGAGATCGACGAGCAGTAACCGTGCCTGCGCGTCGCCGCCGGGAAAAAGACAGAAGGCGTAGATCCGAACCTGCCAGCGAAAGCGCTCGATCCGCTCTTGGGCGAACAGGTGGTGGAGGTCGGATCGGAAGTGAAGGGTCTTGATCTCCTCCACCACCGGCCGCCCGAGGTCCGGCCGGTACAGCCCGTCGACCCGACCGACGACCCGAAGCTGCCACCCGTCGATCTCCAGCGTGGCGTCCACCGGCACCTCGGGGAGGTACGCTGCGTCCTGGCTCCTGAGCTGCCCCTGGACAACCCGGTGCAGCTCGGCGCCGATGCCGAGCCGGCTCGGCCCCTCGCGCCAGCCCCGAGAGGGTGCCGTCTCTGGCAGCAGGTCGTGCACACCGCAGCGCACCGTGCGCGCCTCGAGGTCGATTCGCACCGCCATCAGCGGATTCTACCCCCGGCCATCGCAGCGCCCGCACGACCGGGTGCTGGTGGCTGGTTTCCCGCCCTCACCCCCGCCCGCGACAACCTCGCACCGTGCCTGCCCTCTCGATCCCAGCTAGGCTTCCGCCGCAACCTCCGGTCGGTCTTGAACCAGAGCCTGGGCCAGCGAGTGGTGGGGCGTGGTCATGGTGGCGAGCGTGGGCGTGGACGCCGAGGTCGACCCTTCAACCCATCGCCGCCGGGCAGCCCACCGGCCCGGCGATCAGCTACCTGAAATCAAGCGGCGGGGCTGAGCTGTTGAGTTGCGTGGCGTTCGGTCGCCAGGCAGAATGGCGCGTCGGACCAACGCGCTCTTCCGGGAGGATGGGATGAAGGTTCACGAGTACCAGGCCAAGCAGATCCTGGCCCGCTACGGGGTCGCGGTGCCGCGCGGCGAGGTCATCGACAACGCGGCCGCCGCGGCCGCCATCGCCGAACGACTGGGCGGCCGCGTCGTCATCAAGGCACAGGTCCATGCCGGGGGCCGCGGCAAAGCCGGCGGCGTGAAGCTCGCGAGCTCCCCAACCGAGGCCGTCGCGGTTGCCTCCCGGATTCTCGGCATGCGGCTCGTCTCCAAGCAGACCGGCTCGGAAGGCCGCCTGGTGCAGAAGGTGCTCGTCGAGGAGGCGGTGGCGATCGCCCGCGAGCTCTATCTCGGCGTCGTGCTGGACCGGGCGGCGGGGCTGCCGGTGATGATGGCGTCGCGTTTCGGTGGAATGGAGATCGAGGAGGTGGCGGCCGAGCATCCGGAGGCGATCCTCAAGGAGTGGTTCGACCCTTCCCAGGGGCTGCGACCGTACCAGGCACGCAAGCTGGCGTTCGGGCTCGGGCTTGCCGGAGAGACGCTCAAGCAGTTCCTGCGCCTCGTCGAGGCGCTGGCACGCGCCTACGCCGACACCGACGCCTCCCTCGCCGAGATCAACCCGCTGCTCGTCACCGGCGAGGGCGCCGTGCTGGCCCTCGACGCCAAGATGACGTTCGACGACAACGCGCTGTTCCGCCACTCGGACATCGTGGCGATGCGCGATCTCGCGGAGGAAGACCCGTACGAGGTCGAAGCTTCCAGGCACGACCTCAACTACATCAAGCTCGACGGCTCGATCGGCTGCATGGTCAACGGCGCCGGCCTCGCCATGGCGACGATGGACATCATCAAGCACCACGGTGGGGCGCCAGCCAACTTCCTGGACGTCGGCGGCGGTGCCTCCCAGCCGCGAGTCGAAAGCGCGTTCCGCATCCTGCTCTCCGATCCTGCAGTCAAGGCCGTCATGATCAACATCTTCGGGGGCATCGTGCGATGCGACATGATCGCTGCAGGGGTCGTGACAGCGGCCCGCAAGCTGCAGGTGAAGGTACCGATCGTCGTGCGCTTGCAGGGTACCAACGTCGAGGAAGGCAAGCGCATCCTGGCTGAGTCCGGGCTGACGCTGCTGCCGGCCGATACCATGGCCGAGGCGGCGCAGAAGGCCGTGGCAGCCGCGCAGGCGGCGTAGGAGAGGGTACGATGGCGATCTGGGTCAATGAGTCGACACGCGTGGTCGTGCAGGGCCTCACCGGCAAGGAGGGGCAGTTCCACGCCTCCAAGTGCCGCGAGTACGGAACCAAGGTCGTGGCTGGGGTCACTCCCGGCAAGGGCGGCCTCGAGGTGGACGGCGTCCCGGTGTTCAACACCGTCGCCGAGGCGCGCGCCGCGACGGCCTGCAATGCCTCGCTCATCTTCGTGCCGCCACCGAGTGCTGCCGATGCGATCATGGAGGCGGTGGACGCCGGGGTGGAGCTTGTCGTCTGCATCACCGAGGGGATCCCAGCGCGCGACATGATCGCTGTCAAGCGGAGCCTGGCCGGCAGCCGTTCCCGCCTCATCGGGCCCAACTGCCCCGGCATCATCTCGCCGGGCAAGGCCAAGCTCGGGATCATGCCGGCGCATATCCACCGCGAGGGTGGGATCGGCGTCGTCTCCCGCTCGGGGACCCTCACGTACGAAGCGGTAGACCAGCTCACCAAGCAAGATCTCGGGCAGTCCACCTGTGTCGGGATCGGCGGTGACCCGGTCAACGGCACCAGCTTCGTCGACGTATTGGCCGCTTTTCGCGACGACCCTGGCACCAAGGGCGTGGTGATGATCGGCGAGATCGGCGGCGCGGCCGAGGAGGATGCCGCAGCACTGGTCGCGGCCGGGTACGGCAAGCCGGTCGTGGCGTTCATCGCCGGGCAGACCGCCCCGCCGGGGCGCCGCATGGGGCACGCCGGGGCGATCATCGCCGGGGGCAAGGACACGGCGGCGGAGAAGATGGCGGTGCTCGAGGCGGCCGGGATCCACGTCGTCGCGACACCGGCCGAAATCGGCGCTACCATGGCGCGGGTGCTCGGGCGCGTCTGACCCCCCACCTTGACGAGGAGACTGCATGTTGCAAAGGACATTGACCATTCTCAAGCCGGATACCGTCAGCGCGCGGCGCTGCGGAGCCGTCATCGACCGCCTCGAACGCGAGGGGTTCGCCATTTTGGGCGTGCGTACACTGCACCTCACGCAGACCCAAGCCGAAGCGTTCTACGCCGTGCACCGCCAGCGGCCATTCTTCGCTAGCCTGGTGAAGTTCATGACCGAGGGACCTATCTGGGTCCTCGCTCTGGAGCGTGAGAACGCTGTCGTCCACCTGCGCACGGTGATGGGCGCCACCAACCCGGCCAACGCCGATCCGGGAACGATCCGGGCCGACTTTGCGACCTCGATCGAGCGCAACGCCATCCACGGCTCGGACTCGCCGGAGAACGCCGCCCTCGAGCTCGCGTTTTTTTTCCCCAGCTACGAGCTGGTGTGAGCGTGGGGCCGAGATGCGCCCCGATCCCTCCACCCTGCCTATCGTGATCCTCGGCTCGGCGCGGCAGCAGGAGAGCCCATGATCGCACGCATGCTCATCAACGCCCAGCGGCCCGAGGAGCTGCGCGTCGCCGTCGTCGTCGACCGGCGGCTCGAGCTGTTCCAGACCGCGCTGGCCGAGGGTGGCCTGTTCCGCGGCAACATCTACCGCGGCACCGTAGTCAAGCTGCAACCCGCCCTCAACGCCGCTTTCGTCGACCTCGGGCTCGAAAAGCACGGCTTCCTCGCCTTTCACGACATCGTGCCCCAGGCGTTCCACCGCAAGCCGAGCGGCGGGCGGCCACACCGCCTCGATGAGGTGCTCGAACGCGGCCGGCCGATCCTCGTCCAGGTCACCAAGGACCCTGGCGGCCAGAAAGGCTCGGCGCTCACGACCAACGTCAGCATCGCCGGCCGCTACTTGGTGCTGACCCCATTCGACACCACCCGGGGCGTCTCGCGCAAGGTCGAGGACGAGGATATCCGAAAGCAGCTCAAAGATATCGTGAGCGGCCTCGAGCTCCCGACCGGGGCCGGCGTCATCGTGCGGACCAACGCACTCGGTCAGACGAAGACAGCCCTGGCGAAGGACCTGGCCGCCCTGCTGCGCCTATGGAAAAGGGTCGAGACCGGCGGCCAGCAAGGCCGCGGACCGCGTCTGCTGTACTCGGACCAGGACCTCATCGTCCAGGCCCTGCGCGACTTCCTGGACTCCTCGGTGAGCGAGGTGCTGGTCGACGACGACGACGCCTTCACCAAAGCCGAGGAATACATGAAGGCGTTCATGCCACGCTCGAAGACGAAGCTCGTGCGGTACACCGAACGAATGCCGCTGTTTGCCCGCTTCGATCTCGAGCCACAGATCGAGAGCATCCTCCAGCGCTCGGTGGCGCTGCCCGGAGGTGGCTCCATCGTCATCGACACCACCGAGGCGCTGACCGCGATCGACGTCAACTCCGGAAAAGCGCGCAGCCAGAGCCAGGACGAGGCGATCTTCCAGGTCAACCGGGAGGCGGCCCGCGAGGTGGCTCGCCAGCTCCGACTACGGGATATCGGTGGCCTCGTCGTCGTGGACTTCATCGACATGCGCCCGTCACGGCATCAACGCGAGGTTGAGCGAACCTTGCGGGAAGCACTCAAACCCGACCACGCCCGCTGCTGGGTGGGCAGGATCAGCCCCAACGGCCTGCTCGAGATCAACCGGCAGCGGATCAAGCAGAGCCTGGGGGTACGCACCAGGCGACCCTGCCCGACCTGTGGAGGGGTTGGTTCGATCGCCAGCGCCGAAGCGGTGGCGCTCGGACTGCTGCGCCGCATCGAGGCGGAGGCGGCGGGTGGACGGCTGCGGGCGGTGCGGATCGAGCTTCACCCTGAGCTCGCCGACGCCTTGCAGAACAACCGCCGCCGGGAGCTCGCCGCCCTCGAGCAGGAGTTCGACCTCCGGATCGAGATCATCGCCGCCGCCGGCTTCCACCGCTCCGAGCAACGGGTCGAGCTCAGCCACCGCGAGCTGCCTATGGTCCGGGTGGCCGCGGCAGCAGAGCCCGTGGTCTCGGCCGCCGACCTCGCCCAGGAACCGGACGGCCAGCCCGGTGAAGAAAAAAGAGGTAGGCGCAAGAAAGCGGCGAAGCCGGAACCGAAGACCGAGCCCCCACCGGAGCCGGTGGACGAGCCAGCCGAGCCCTCAGGGGAGAAACGGCACCGGCGCCGCCGCGGTGGCCGTCGGCGCAAGGCCCGCGAGGAGCCGAGCGCCGGGCACGCCGAGCCCGACAGCGAACCCGCTCCGCCCCTGGTCGAAACGCCGCCGAAGCAGAGCAAATCGAAGCGGCACACGGGCAAGCACAGCGGCGAGGAGTCGACAGAAGGGGCCGAGCAGCCAGCCGCAGCCGCGCCAGCCACAGCCGCGCCAGCCGCGGACGGTGCCGAGCCGGCGAACGAGAAACGGCGGCGCCGCAAGCGTGGCGGGCGGAAGCACCGGAGCCAGGAGCCGTCCCAGGGCGACGCCAGCGCAGGATCGCCGCCAGCCGCAGCGACGCCCGACGTGACGCCAGCGAGCGGAGCTGACACCCCCGGTCCGGCCGAGAGCTCGTCACGGAGCTCCCGACGGCACCGACGGCACCGCCGCCGGCCCTTGCCGAGCGAAGAACCGGCGGCATGAGTGTAGACCCTGCGATCGAGCTCGACTTGCGGTCCGAGCAACGACGGCTGCCAGAGCCGAGGTCGCGGGTCGGCGGCGGGTTGCGGTATCTTTGCGGAACGATGGTGGACGTGGCGTCCCGGGATGGGAAGATTGGCTCGGTCGCCCGACCGGCGGAGGGCTGCGATGGCGGTTAGCGGCAACCTCCGCAGCATGCCCTTTGCCGACCTCATGCAGTGGATCGCCATGAGCCAGAAGGGCGGCACCCTCGTCATCAAGGGTCGTCGCTTCACCAAGAAGATCCTGTTCCGGCAGGGGCTCGTCGAGGCGGTCACCTCCAACAACCCGCGCGAACACCTCGGCTACTACCTCGTCGGGTGGGGCTACCTCAGCGAGGAGGAGCTCACCCGCATGCTCTCGTTGCAGCAGACCCAGAAGGTGGCGCTGGGGGAGCTGCTGGTGCAGTCCGGGCGCATGACCCGCGACGAGGTGGACCGCATCATTCGCATCAAGACCGAGGTCACGGTCTACGACCTCATGCTGTGGGAGGAAGGGGAGTTCTTCCTGCTCGATGAAGACGCGCCGCGGCGGGAGTTCCAAGGGCTGGGCCTGGCGGTCGATCACTTCCTGTTCGAGGGGGCGCGCCAGGCCGACGAGACCCGGCGCATTCGTGAGCTCATCGCCGACCCTTCGCACATCCCGTCGGTCGTTCAGGCGGTGGACGAGGCCAGCCTCTCGCCACAGCAGCTCGCGTTGCTGTGGGAGCTCAACGGCGAGCAGAGCATCGAGGCCATCGCCCTGCGCTGCCGGGTGCCCGTGTTCGAGGTGCTCTCCTTCGTCTACCACGGCATGCGAGCCGGAGTGTTCGCCCTCAAGCCTCCAACCGACAAGATCACCCGCATCCCGGGTACCACCGGCGCCTCGTGGAAGGAGCTCATCCGCGAAGCCGAGAACAGCTTCACGCTCGGGGACCTCTACGAGGCGTATCGACAGCTCTGCACCGTGCGTGACCGCTTCGCCACCGTCCCCGACGCGGTTGCTCAAGCGAACGCCTTGGAGCGCAAACTCGAGGTCGAGATCGCCAAGACCTCGCTCGGCAGCGAGGTCATCGTCGAGCTTGCGCTGTCGCTGCAGGAGATCGGCTACCTCAACTGCGCGCCGGAAGAGGGGTTCGTGCTCTCGCGTATCAACGGCTTGTACACGCTGCCCCAGATCCTGCCCCAGCTTCCCGGCCCCAAGCTCAAGAACCAGCTCATCATCCACAACCTGATGCAGCGTGGCATCCTCAAGATCCAGGAGTCGCGCGCGCTCGGCAAGCGCGAGACCACCGGACCCTTCCGCCGACACTGACCCTCACCCGCCCGGTCGAGAGTCGAGAGCCGAGCGTGCGGAGCCGGTTGGCACGTCGCGCGAGTCTCTCCTCTCGACTCCCCACCTCCAGCTCCGGTCGGAGAGGGCTGGTATCCTGCTCGAGCGGTGCCTGACCGCGGGGAGAGCCACGATGACCATCGCCCTCGACCACACCGACCGCCGCGAGCTGCTTGCGCGTTTCCTACGCTACGTGCAGGTGGACACTCAGTCCGACGACAGCTCGACTGCGAGCCCTTCGACCGAGAAGCAGAAGGATCTCAGCCGTCTCCTGGCCGAAGAGCTCGCCGAGCTCGGCTGTGCCGACGCCCGAATGGACGAGTGGGGTTACGTGTGGGCGACGCTTGCGGCGAACCTCCCGGCGCACCATCCGGCGGCCGGCAAGGTGCCGGCGATCGGTCTCATCGCCCACGTCGACACCTACTACGCCACCCCCGGCGGCGGCGTCAGGCCACAGGTGATCGAGACCTACGAGGGTGGAGACATCCGGCTTCCGGGCGATCCGCGTCAGGTCATCACCGCTGCCGACAACCCGAACCTCGGCGCCTGCGTGGGCCACACACTCGTCACCTCCGATGGCACGACGCTCTTGGGCGCTGACGACAAAGCCGGGGTGGCCGAGATCGTGAGCGTCGTGGCCTGGCTCCGGAAACACCCCGAGTTCCTCCACGGCCCGGTGCACATCGCCTTCACCACCGACGAGGAGGTGGGGCGCGGCACCGAGCACTTCGATGTCGCTGCGTTCGGCGCCCGTTACGCGTACACCCTGGACGGCTCGGACCTCGGGGAGATCGAGGACGAGACGTTCTCCGCCGACACGGCGATCGTCACGCTCGAGGGCTACGATGTTCACCCCGGCTATGCCAAAGGCAAGATGATCAATGCGGTGCGTGCGGCCGCCGCGATCGTCGAGCGGCTGGGGCACGAGTTCCTGCCCGAGACCACCGAGGGCAGGCAGCCGTACCTGCACCCCTTCGACCTCAAGGGGGACGTTTCCCGGGCGACGCTGCGCCTGCTGGTGCGCGCCTTCACCGACGACGAGCTGCACGCGCGCGAGGAGGTGCTGCGCGGTGTCGTGGCGGAGGTGGAGGAGCTCTTCCGGGGCCTGCGCGCCGGAATCGAGATCAAGGAGTCCTACCGCAACATGGCGTACAAGATCGCCGAGGACCCCCAGGTGCTCGAGGTCGCGCTCGAGGCGGTGCGGCGCATGGGGATCGAGCCGGTTCGAAAAGCGATCCGGGGTGGCACCGACGGGGCGAGGCTGTCGTTCATGGGGCTTTTGACCCCCAACGTCTGGGCCGGGGGCCAGGCGTTCCACTCGGTCCAGGAGTGGGTGTCACTCGAGTGGATGGCCAAAGCCAGCGAGTGCTGCCTGCATATCCTCGACCTCTGGGTGGAGAAGGCGGGAAAGCCGTGATCGACGGTCGGTGATCCGCGGGACGAGCGCGTACCGGCACCCCACGCCCGCTCCTCGTGACCGATCACCGCTGAGCGCAGATCAGAAGTCGCCGGAGAAAAAGAACAGCACGGCCGCCAGACGGCGGCGGGCAGCGAAGTCGGTGCACGCCGGCTCGCTCTGTCCCCAGATGCTGCCTCCCCTCCGGATCATGCCCCCCGACTCGATCTCGCCGATGATGCTGCCACCACGGCGCAGCGTGCCGTTGCGCTCGACCTTGCCGATGATCGAGCCGGATTCGCGAATCGTCCCGTCCGCTTCGACCTCGCCGATGATCGAGCCGCCCTTGCGCACCGTCCCGTCGGTCTCCACCTCACCGACCAGGCTACCGTCGATGCGGATCCTCCCATCCGACTCGATCCGCGCCCACAACGACCCGTCCCTGCGAACCCACGTCTCCGAGGCCATCGCCACCTCCGCCACCGCGAGCGCCAGCAGGACACCGATCCACACCCGCATGAAAAGCTCCCGTTCAAGCATAGCGCTCCGGCCCACCCAGCGCCCGCACCGCCTGCGGCCGGCTGCGGCCGAACAGGTTGCGGACCGGCTCCACGACCTCGGCGGGCAGGTTCAGAAACGCGAGCGTCGGCTCACCCTCGAGCTCGGCGTCGAGGAACGCGGCCCGTACGCGTTTGACCTCGGCCCGCGCCAGGTCACGCGGCCCGAACGCCAGCGCCAGGTAGATACGGGCGAACTCCCTGGCTTCCGCAGCCGGCAACGTCACCGCCACCGTCTCCCGAGGAGGCGAGGCCGGTGAGAAGCGCTCGCGCGATAGGCTCCGGCGCTGGCGCAGCAGCGGCCAGATCCGCCGGTAAAACCGCACGCCCGCCTTGGTGACCCGGGTCCGGAACGCCGGCACGAAGAACCATTCCGCATCCTGCGGCCGGTCGCCGATCTGGTCGAATGAGCCGTCGATCCCGTCGGTGAGATGGGCGAGGTCGGTCACCAGCTCGCCGGTCGCGGCGCGCAACCGCAGCGGGAAGTACCAAAACGGGGCGAGCCAGCAGCCGGGCTGAGGCTCCTCTCGCAGGTAGCTTGCCACCTGCCAGCGGTTGTGTGAGATCTCGAGCAGCCGGAAACAGTTCCGGCAGAGATGAGCGACCGAGTCGACGGCGAACGGCAGGTCGTGGCCGCACTCCGGGCAGCGGCTCGGCGTGAGGTGGAGCGGCTCCTCCTCGCCGGACGCCAGAGGCTCGGTGTCAGCGACCAAAAAGCCCGTATCGCTGGCGACGTCGGCGCCACCCCCGTCCACGAGCAGGTGGTGTGTGTCGCCGTCGAGACGTGCCGCGACGAGATGCCAGGGCCGGTAGACGAGCGCCAGCGTCTCCACCACGAAGCTCCCGCGCACGGCGATCGGCGTTATCCCGAGCTCGGAGGTCCGCCGGCCCGGTTCCACAGCGGTGCGCTCGAGCACCTCCCGGCCGAGCGTGACCGGGAGCGCGGCCAGATCGGCCTCCGGGCTGCCTGCTAGCGGACGCAGCGTGCGCAGGTACGAGAGCCTCCCCATCTCCGGTACCGGCGTCGGGTTCGCCGCCGCCGAGGTCTCCAACGTCACGATCGCGAGCTCCAGCCGCTTGATACCGCCTGCGTCGCGGCCGAACGCGACCTGGTAGAGCGTCCCGAGGCGGTGCCAGTACGGGGCGAGGAAGCGCTGCCACTCGGCGATCTCGAGCCGCGGTGCGATACGTGCGGCGTAGGCGTCGGCCTCCGCCTCAACCTGGCGCTCCATCGCCGCCACCACAGCCGGTGTCGCGAGGTCGACGAGCAGTGCCGTCTCCTGACCCTGTGCGTCCACCCGGTACTGCTCGCGCAGCAACCTCGCCCGGCGCTCGTAAAGCTTTTGAAAATACAATCTACGAAAATACTTGAGTACGGCCGCGTGGACCGCGGCGCGGGTCGTCACGGCGTCCGGGACGACGGCTCGGATGATCTCCCCCTGCCCCAGCACGAGGTGCTCCGAGGCGCAGAACCCGCAGCGCGTCATGCGGTGGTGGACCGGCACTCCCAGCTCGGCCCCGCACGTCGGGCAGCGCAGGGCGAGGCGGAACGCCAAGGCCTCGTCCGGCTCGCCGTGGGACGCTACCGCTGCGGCTGGCGGGCCGAGGCGAGCAGCGGGCGGCGGCGGAGAGGGCGGCGGGCTTTCGACCACGCTGTCACGAGGCGTTGTCGTCCCGCCGAACGTCGTCGCCGCGAGGACGAGCCCCCAGGCGGCACCGCCCAGCCAGGTGGCGACTAGGACCTCGGGGTCGTGCCCCACCAGCGCCGCCACCCAACCGATCAGCGCCAGGCCCCACCCCGCGACCTGCTCGAGGAACGAGCGCTCCCGCCACCGCTGCAGCCCCGCCGGAGCGAACGCCCCGACGGCTGCCTGCAGCGGCAAGGAGGGCCGGCCCAGACGGCCACGCGCGAGCCAGGCACCCGCCGACCAGCCGGCGGTGGGCAGGAGCACGGCGACGATCCAGGCGATCATCGCCCCGGAACGATGTCCGACAGGCGCAGCTCGCCGCTGTCGGCTGCCTTGAGGATCGCCATCACGGCCTGGGTATCCCCGATTTCGGTGCAGGCATCGGCGAGGGCGCCCTCGAGCAGCAACCGCACTGCCGTTTCGGCCTCGGCCGAGCCCGGCGAAGCCACGACCACCCGCCGGGCGAGGGCGAACTCCCCGCCTCGAGGCGCCGGTCCGGCGCTCAGACGGGCCACGACCTCCCGCCAGGAACGCAGCAAGGACGGCGTGATCACGCCCGAGTGTATCATCCGGCCCGGTGTACGCCCGCGTTGCCCTGCCGACGGCGATCCCCGAGGCCCTGACCTACGCGCTGCCTGGCGAGCTCGCCTCCCTCACCGTTCCCGGTTCCCGGGTGCGGGTGCCGTTGCGGGGCACCCCACGGGTCGGCGTGGTGCTCGCCCTCACCGACGAGCCCGGCTGTCCGCCCGAGCGCGTGCAGCCGGTGGCGGAGCTGCTCGATCTGCAACCGCTCGTGCCCCCACATGTGCTGACGCTGGTGCGCTTCGTCAGCGACTACTACTGCGCTCCCCCCGGCCTCGTGGTGCGAGCGGCGGTGCCTGCGGGCGCGCTCACCCTTCCACCTCCGCTCGTACACCTCGCCGAGGCGGCGCGCGACGCCCTCGCCACCGCCAACGAGGCCGAACGTCGCTTGCTGGAGAGGCTGTTCGAGGCGCGCCGGATCTCCCTTCCCCGTTTGCTCGCCGAAGGCTGGGGACGGACCGAGCTGCAGGCGGTCCTGACCCGTTTGGCAGCTCGTCAGGCGGTGCGGGTGGTCGAGCGCGGCGCGCCGCGCGGCACCGGCACCGTCACCGCCGTAGCGCTGGTCGAGATGGAGCCGGCTGAGCGACACCGACGGCTCGGGCGCGCACCGGCCCAGGCGCGGGTGCTCGAGTGGCTCGTCGAGCACCGCCAGGCCGTCCTCGAGGGCGAGCTGGTCGCCGCTTGCGCCTGCACCGCCGGCGTCGTCGCCGAGCTGGTTCGCAAGGGGTTGGTGCGCCGCTTCCAGCAAGCACGGGCGGTGCGCGTCCGGCGCTGGGAGCTCGCCCCACCACCGCCGCCTGGCGAGCTCAGCGCGGCCCAGAACAGCGCCCTCGGCGCGATCGTCACCGCGCTCGAAGGGGGTGGTTTCCGGCCGTTCCTGCTGCTCGGGGTCACCGGCTCGGGGAAGACCGAGGTGTACCTGCGGGCCGCTCAGGCGGCGGTGGCGGCTGGACGCCAGGCGCTGGTACTGGTGCCCGAGATCGGCCTCACGCCGGCGTTGGCGGGGCAGCTCGCAGCCCGTTTCGGCGGGCGCGTGGCGGTGCTCCACTCGTCAATGGCCGAAGGCGAGCGCTTCGCCGCCTGGGAGCAGGCGCGAACCGGTGCGGTCGAGGTCGTCGCCGGGCCGCGCTCGGCGCTGTGGGCACCGCTCGGCAGGCTCGGTCTCATCGTCGTCGACGAGGAGCAGGACAGCTCGTACAAGCAAGACGAGGAGCCCCGCTACAACGCGCGTGACCTTGCCCTGGTGCTGGGCCAAAAGCTCGCCATCCCGGTGGTGCTGGCCTCTGCCACACCGTCGCTCGAGGTGCTCTCCCTGGTGGCGCAAGGCAAGCTGGAGCTGCTCCGCCTGCCAGAGCGGGTCGCCGGCGGCCGGCTGCCGACTGTAGAGGTGGTCGACCTGCGCAGCGAGCCGCCGGAGCCCGGCGAGCACGGATATCGGCTCCTTTCGCGCCGGGCCGTGGAGCTGCTCGGTGGGGCGCTCGAGCGGGGCGAGCAGGCAATCGTGCTCGTCAACCGTCGAGGCTGGGCGCCGGTACTGCTGTGCCGCCAGTGTGGGCGGCAGGCGCCCTGCGCGAACTGCTCGATCCCCCTCACCGTGCACCGGCGGCGGCAGCGCCTGTGCTGTCACTACTGCGGCCACGAGGAGCCGATCCCCACCGCTTGCCCGGCCTGCGGCGGCGAGGTCCTGGATCACGTCGGGGCGGGCACCGAGAAGGTCGCGGAGCGACTGGCCGGGCTATTCCCGTCCGCGCGGGTCGACATCCTCGACCGCGACACCGCGCGCTCGCCAGGCCAGCTCCTCGCCACCCTCGAGCGTTTCGCGGCGGGGGGCAGCAGCATCCTGGTAGGAACACAGATGGTTTCGAAAGGGCACCACTTCCCGACGGTCACCCTCACGGTCGTTGTCAACGCCGACAACCTCCTCGGCTTCCCTGACTTCCGTGGCGCCGAACGGACCTTTCAGCTGCTTGCCCAGGTGGCCGGCCGGGCCGGCCGGGGCGACCGGGACGGGCTCGTCGTGATCCAGACCTACCACCCCGATCACCACGCCATCCGAGCCACCCTGACCCACGACGTCGAGGTCTTCGCGGCCGAGGAGATGCGCTACCGGCACGTGTTCCGCTATCCGCCGGCGGCACGCATGGCGCTCGTGCGCTGCGAGGCGCTGCGCGAGAGTGCCGCCCGCGAGGCGGCCGAGGACGCCGCCGCCGCGCTCGCCTCCCCCCCAGCCGGGTTGCGGGTGATCGGGCCTGCACCGGCTCCGCTGTACCGGCTGCGCGAGCGCTGGCGTTGGCAGCTCCTGCTGCTCGCACCGACACGGTCACCCCTCCGCCAGGCACTCGCCCGGGTCACGGCGCTGCCGCTGCCGCGCGGCGTACACCGGGTCATCGATGTAGATCCTCAGAGCACCGTGTAGACGCGTCGGTAGGGCACGCATGCCGGTGGCGAGGATCGCCGTGCCACACCGCCGTGGGGTGGCGGGCTAGCCGAGGCCGAGGGTGGCGAGAATCCTCGAGGCGAGACCGACGAGGTCGGAGCGCGGCCACACCGGCACCCGGACGGCGGGTGCGTCGTCCGAGACCACGGCGATGATCTCCGGGTGCTCGTTGGCGAGCAGTGACTTCCCGATCTCCTGCCGCCAGACCTCGATCTTGGGCCCGCCCCGCTCGATGAACCCTTCGACGAGCACGAGGTCGCATGCCTCGAAGATCGGAGCGAGCGAGATGATCGGATCCTGCTCCGGAGAGCGTGGCAAGTAGACCGCCAACTGGCCAGCCGAGATCACCCCTGCCGGCAGCGCACCAGCCTGGCGGTGGCGATACGAGTCCTTACCGGGGCGATCGAACTCATGGTCGTGGGTGCTGTGTTTGATCGTACCCACGCGATACCCCCGGCTCGCGAGCTCGCCAACGAGCTCGCAGATCAGCGTCGTCTTGCCGTTGTTCTGACGTCCGACCACATGCAGGATCCTCATGCGTTCCCCCACGAGCAGCAGCTCACCCCGCTGAAACCGGGGTTTCGGCTCGCCCACCCACACACCACCCGCCGGCCCAAGCTCCCCGGATCACGGTTGCTCCCACAGCGTGCGAAAGGTTACCGGGCTCCCCGGCTCGAGTGTGCCCTGGCCGGGAGGTATCTCGAGCAACGCGTCGGCGAGAGTGGGCGTGAAGATGTCGCCCCCACCCCGGCCACCGCATGGCTCGAGCTCAACCCCTCGGGCGGTCTCCCCGGTGATCTGCGCGAGCACGAGCGACCACACGTCGCTCCCGCGTGCAACGGAGCTGCGGAGGTACCCGGTCCGGGAGCGGTCCGGCACAGCAGCCCCCGCCATCGCCCGCGCCGCTGGCAGCACGTACCGCCAGAAAGCCACAAGCGCCGCGAGCGGCGTCCCCGGCAAGCCCAGCACCAGCCGCCGGCCGAGCACCGCCGCCAACATCGGCCGGCCCGGGCGCTGCCTGACGCCGCGAAAGAGGATCTCGCCACCAGCGCTCGCCAGCGCTTCCGGTACCAGGTCGTACGCCCCCGCGGAGATACCGCCGGTGGTCGCGACGATGTCGCACTCACGTGTGGCCGCAAGCGCCCGCCCCAGCTCCTCGAGGTCGTCGGGAGCGTGCACCCAGGCGACCTCGACGAGCCCAGCCAGCGCCGCCAGGCACGCGAGCATCGGCGCGTTGGAACCCTGGATCGTCGCCGTGGTCGACCTCTGGCCGACGGGAACGATCTCGTCGCCGGTGGCGATGATGCCGATGCGCGGCCGGGGAACGACACGCACCTTTGACCGCCCGAAGGTGGCGAGGCACGCGGTCACCAGCGGCGTGACCCTGTCGCCCGGTACGGCGACGATCCGACCGCGCTCGCACTCGGAGCCGGCCGCCACCAGGTTGGCCCCGACAACGAGGCTTGCCGGGACCGCAATGCAGTCCTCGCCGACCGTCACGTCCTCGCTCCGCACCACCGCGGCCGCACCCGCGGGGCACGGTGCACCGGTCATGATCGACACGCAGGTGCCGTCCTCCAGCTCTCCCGACCACCGGCCTCCGGCCCGCACCTCACCGGCGATCCGCAACCGCCGCCCGATGCCATCCGCTCGCACGGCGAACCCGTCGACGAGCACCCGATCGAACGGCGGCAGATCGCGGTCGGCGACCACCGGTTCGGCCAGCACCAGACCTGCGGCATCGGCCAGTGCCAGCTCCACGGGCTCGAGCCGTCGCGCATGCGCGAGCACCGACTCGAGCGCCTCGGGGAGATCGACGACGTGCCGCGCGTGCGTACGCGCCCGCACAGGCACCGAAGCGGCCTCGTCCGACGCGACGGCCGACGCACCGAGCAGCGCCTGGACCCGTCGCAGGTCCTGCGCCGTGTTGATCTGTGCCGGCTCCGGCCAGTCGCAGGGCAGAGGCACGGCCTCGGTCTGCACCCGGGAGTACAGCCACCACACCGTGAGCTCACTGGCGGCCTCGGCGGCGGCCACGACCTCGCGCATCGACGCGTGGTAAAGCCCCGGCCACGGCTCCCAGCGCTCACCGCGAAACACCACAGCCTGCGAGCCGGGGCGGCGGGCGGCGAGCAAGCCGGCGATCCAGTCCGATCGCAGCAGCCACAGATCGCACGGCAGCACGAGCGTCCACCCCTCCCGCGCATCGCCGAGCGCCGTGAGCAACCCGCCGAGGGGGCCGCGCCCCGGTACCTCGTCGGCGATCGTCCGCAAGCCCAACGCCTCGTAGGCGCCGGCGTGCTCGGCGACCACCGTGATCCGAGACGCGAACGGTGCTGCCAGTGTGCCAACGCGGGAGAGCAGCGGCACACCGGCGAGCCGCGCCATCGCCTTGTCGTGCCCGAACCGCGAGCTGCGGCCACCGGCAAGGATGTAGACCGGAACCTTCTCCATACCGATGTGCAGCATAGCGTGTCCCGCCCCCTCCGATCACCGCCTCGCCTGGCAATGAAATTGCTAAACTGACCGCTGATGGCATCCCGCCCGGCGGCTTTACCGTTCGCACGCAAGTATCTGATCGTGGCGACGATCTTCGTCATCGCGCTGGCCGCATCGTTCTGGCTTTTCGCTACCTTGCTCGCCGAGCAGCTCTCGCGCTCCTACCTCGAGGACGTGCTGCTGTCGGGGCGCGCCCACGCCGAGGAGATCGCCAAGACCGCAGAGGGGGGAGAGTCCGTCTATCAGGTTGTCGAGCAGCGCCGTGAAAGCCTCGACAAGCTCTCGGATGCGCTGGCGCGCCAGCAGGTGGTGGAGTCGGTGCAGGTCTACGATCGGCTGGGCAAGCTCGTGTACCAGACCGTCACCAATATCGACGGCCTCACCGGCGGTTTCGCCGAGCAGGCCACCGACCTGATGCTCCCCACCGCGCGGGAGAAGGTGGTCGAGACCAAGAACGAGTACCAGATTCGCACCCCGCTGTCGGACATCGGCACGGTGGTGGTACGCATCCCCAAGGAGGCGCTCGGCACCCGGATCGACGACTTGCGACGACGGCTGCTGCTGCGTGCTGGCGTGGCTGGGGGCGTGACGATCGCCGTGCTCATGGGCGCGGTCGGGTTCATTTGGCACCTCGTTCAGCGCAACGCCGAGCTCGAACAGCGGCGTCGCTTCAACGACGAGCTGGCGGCGCTGGGGACGCTGGCAGCCAATTTGGCGCACGAGATCCGCAACCCCCTCAACGCGCTATCCATCAATCTCGAGCTGCTCGAGGAAGAGCTCGCGGACCGTCCCGCGCCTCCCGAAGCGACCCGCCTCGCGCGTCGCGAGATCTCACGGCTCGCCAGGCTCGTCAACGACTTCCTCGTCTACGCTCGACCCACACCGCCGAGCCTGGAGGCGGTCGAGCTGGGGCCGCTGTTCGAGGAGGTCGCCGACCTCATGCGGAACGAGTGCGAGCGTGCTGGGATCGAGTTGCGCCTCGCCAAGCTCGAGACCACGGCCTGGGCCGACCGCGGACAGCTCTTCCAGGTGCTGGTCAATCTGGCACAGAATGCGTGCCAGGCCGTTTCGCAAAGCCCGCGCAAGGTCGTGACCCTGGCGGCCAGCGCTGACGATTCGAGTGTCGTCCTCGACGTTACCGATACTGGATCCGGAATCGCCCGCAGCGACATACATCGTGCTCGCGAGGCGTTTTTCTCGCGGCGCAAGGGTGGTACTGGCCTCGGCCTGGCGATCGCCGACCGCATCGTCGCCAGCCACGGCGGCACCCTGACACTTTCCAATCAACCCGATGGCGGGCTGCGGGCACGCATCGTGCTGCCGCGCACCCGGGCGAAAGACGTGTAAACTCCCCGCGGAGGTCGTATGAAGCTCCCTCGTGCATTGTTGGGTGTCGTTCTGAGCGTGGTCACGGCCGCAGGTGGGTCGGCGATGTTCCGCTCTTCGGACTTGGTGGTGGTGCCCGTGGCCGCCTCGACGAAGGGGTTGCAGGGCTCGGACTGGCACTCCGACCTCGAGATCATGAACGTGGACAGCGAGCCGATCGACGTCATCATCGTCTATCTGCCCACCGGTAACCAGGACAACCGGCTCTGGTACCAGAACATGGATCACGTCCTGGGGGGTCGCCGCGACGACGGTTTCGGGATCATCGACGAGAAGCTCAAGGACATCCCGCCCGGCAACGCGGTCGTCCTTGAAGATATCGTGAAGACCGCCTGGGGCGACAACGAAAAGGGCACGCTCCTGGTTTTCGGCATCAAGGCAGGCAGCTACAAACAGACCACCCCGGTCGGCGGCACGCCTCGCAAGATCCTCGTCAACTCACGAACCTACTCACTGTCCAAAAACGCCGAGGACAAGCCGCTCACCTTCGGGCAGTCGACGCCTGGGATTCCTTGGTACTACTACATCGACCCCGGCAAGAAGAACAAGCATCTCGACCACGTCGTGTTCTCGGGTATCCGCGAGGATGCCTCGTACCGCTGCGCGCTCGGGCTCGCCAACATCTCCGATTCGCTGACCTCGCTGTCGGTCAAGATAACGCTCAAGAACCCCGACGGCACCCTGCTCGCCGAAGAGACGGTGGGGCTCAAGCCCCTCGCCCACATCCAGTACGACAAGTTCCTCTACGACAACCTTCTCGGCCAACCCACCGACAAGACCGTCACCAACGGCACGCTCATCGTATCCGTGGCGGGCTACATGAGCCCGGGGGAGAACACGACACCGGCGCTGCTCGCTTACGTGACCCGCACCGACAACCTCACCAACGACCCCGTCTATCTCGAGCAGCGGTTCGAGCCGGAGCTGCCCTGGGACTGCGTATTCAACGGCCAGAACTGCCCCAGTGCCAACCCCTCGAGTGCTGACCTGCAGCGCGACAGACCATTCCGCCGCCCGCTCGATCCACCACGCCCGGGCATGCCGTGATGCGCTTGTGATACCATTCACCAGCCGGGCTGGGGGCGAGAGCTCCGGCGGTCAAGGAGAGAAGAGACCATGGCAGACAAGGGCAGCAAGGTCGGGAGCAACGTCGGCGGTGCCTGGTACGTGGACACCAACTGCATCAACTGCAACCTCTGTGTGACCACCGCTCCAGACAACTTCAAGACCAACGACGACGAGGGCTTTGCCTACGTGTTCAAGCAGCCGGCCAATGGCGACGAGCTGGCGCAGTGTGAAGAGGCCATGGGCTCCTGCCCGGTCGAGGCGATCGGCAACGACGGCGACTGAGCCCAAGCGGGAGGGGTCCGCGGCCGGCATCGAGCCGGCCGCTTCGCATTTGCGATAGGCGGAGGGACACCTCGGCGTGGCCCGACGCAGCCGCTTCGAACCGCAGGCCGACGCCGCTCGTCGCGAGTGGCCGTCACCTGCGGTTTCGTGCACTTGACGGGGGACGAGCGTGACGGTGTTGTGTCAGTGGTGTGGAGCAGCTAACCCGGACGATCGGGAAGCGTGTACCCGCTGCAATCTACGTCTCATCGTCGTCTCCGGTACCAGCGTCAGCGCCGACTCCGATGCCCTCCTCACCGGCCAGCGACCGGAGGATGGCGAGCCGGTCACGCTCGACGAGCACCTCCTCGAACGCTTGTCCGGGGTCGAGGATGCGGCAAAGCGCCTCTCCGCCGCCCTCGTCCGTCAGGAGGAGCGTCTTTCCGAGCTCGAGCGGGGCGTCGCCCTGCTCGACGCCGGGATGCAGGCGCTGGTCGAGCTGCTGGACCGCCGCAAGGTGGTTCGCGAGGGCGAGCTGCTGGCGGCCTGGGAGCGCGCCGCCACCTCCGAGATGACCCGCAAGGAGCTGCTCGACCTGCTGCGCAACCGACGCGAGGCACTGGTGATCCGCCTGCGCGCCGCGGGCCGCACGTTGGCGCCCGACCTCGGCCGGGCGCTGCAGGCAGCCGAGCTGAGCCTGCTCGCCGGCCAACCCGAGCGGGCGGCAGAGGTGCTGGCAGCCGCACACAAGCGTCACCCGCGCACCGCCGAGCTCTCCGAGCTCCTCGGCGAGCTCGCGGTGGAGCGCGGCGACAATGGGGTTGCGGTGTTTTTCCTCCTGGAAGCGCTCCACCTCAACCCCGACAACGTCAACGTCCTCATCCACCTCGGTACGCTGCTGACCGACGCCGGCCGGCTCGGCGACGCTCGCCGCTTTCTCGAGCGGGCGCTGGCGCTGGCTCCGGACTCGTTCCTGCCGCATTTCTCCCTCGGTGCCCACTTCGCCTCGACCGGCGACCTCGAGCGGGCGCGCCACCACCTGCGGAAGGCCACCGAGCGCGACGAGCTGCCGCAGGTGTTGGTGCTGCTCGGCATGGTCGAGCTCGACGCTCGGCGTCCCCAGGCGGCGATCGACGCCCTCGAGCGCGCCCTCGAAATCGGCGGCGACATGGAGGAGGCGATCTTCTACCTCGGTCTCGCCTATCTCGAGCGCCGCTGGCACCGCAAGGCCCTCGAATGCTTCCGGCGCGTCCTCGACATGGACCCCCAGCGGCTGCAGTACCAAGAAGCCGTACGCCTGCTCGAAGGGGGGAGGAATACGCCGCCGCCGATGCCCAGCCACCTCCAAGCGTTGGTGCGCGACCTGTCCGGCGAGGTGGAGGCTGGCCGTCTCGAGCGCGCCATGCAGCAGCTGCGCAAGGCTGTGAGCGATGTCGAGCATCCCACCCTACTCGCCTCGTTGGCGTTGCTCGCCGCCGCCACCGGGCGGCACCGCCAGGCCCTGGCCGCGGCACACCGGCTCCTGCGCCAGGAACGTCGCGGCGCACCGCTGCTTGCCGCCTGGACAGCACTGCTCGAGACGCTGCGCGCCGCCCGCCGGTTCACCGTGCTCCAGCGCTGCGGCGAGCGGCTGCTGCGCGACAGCCGCGAAGACTCGGAGCGCGGTATCGCTGCGTACGAGCTGGCGCTCGGCGTGCTCGAAAGCGGCGGCGACACGAGCCGCGCTCTCGAGCTCGCCCACACCTCGCTTTCGCTCATTCCGCGCGAGCTCCAGCAGTACCCGCTGTCGGCGCTGGGCCGCATTCACCTCGCGCGCAAGGAGCACTCCGATGCCGTGGATTTCCTCGAGCAAGCCGCGGCGTTGCAGGCGAGCCCGGCAATCCTGACCCAGCTCGGCTTGGCGCTGCTCGAGCTCGGGGAAGGCGACCGGGCGCGCGAGCTGTTGCAGCGGGCGCGCTCGGGCGCCGCGCGCGACCTCAAGACCGACGTTTTGTCCCACCTCGCTCGGGTGGGCTGGCTGGCCGGCCACGGCCGCCGAAGGGGATAGCTCGACATGCGTTGGAGCCGATACTTCCTGTACACCCTCCGCGACAACCCGGCCGACGCCGAGGTCATCTCCCACCAGCTCCTGGCCCGGGCCGGGATGATCGACAAGCTGGCCGCCGGGATCTACACCTACCTGCCGCCGGGGTGGCGGAGCATCGACAAGCTCATGCGCATCGTGCGCGAGGAGATGAACGCCGCCGGCGCCGTCGAGCTCGTGATGCCGTGCATACAGCCGGCCGAGCTGTGGCAGGAGTCCGGGCGCTGGCAGGCGTACGGCAAGGAGCTACTGCGCATCAAGGACCGCCACGAGCGCGAGTTCTGCTTCGCTCCCACGGCCGAGGAGGTCATCACCGACACCGTGCGCCGGCGCGTCACCTCGTATCGCCAGCTCCCGGTCAACCTCTACCAGGTCCACACCAAGTTCCGGGACGAGATCCGCCCCCGCTTCGGCCTCATGCGCGGGCGCGAGTTCCTGATGAAGGACGCCTACTCGTTCCACGCCTCGGCCGCGAGCCTCGAGGAGGCGTACCGCGCCATGGAGCACGCGTACCGCCGCATCTTCGACCGTTGCGGGCTGCGCTACACCGCGGTCGAGGCCGACACCGGCAACATCGGCGGCAGCGAGTCGCATGAGTATATGGTGTTGGCCGACACCGGCGAGGACGCGGTCGTCGCCTGCGCCTGCGGCTACGGCGCCAACCTCGAGAAGGCCACCACCGGCCGCATCGCCGAGATGCCGGCCTGGCCCGGCCAGATCCCGTCCGCCCCCGAGGCCGTGCACACCCCCGGCACCAGCTCGGTGCCCGACGTCGCCGCCTTCCTGCACCTGCAGGAGCCGCACCTCATCAAGACCATGATCTTCGAAACCGACCAGGAGTTCGTCGTGGCGCTCGTGCGCGGCGACGACGAGGTCAACGAGATCAAGCTCAAGAACGCGCTCGGCTGCACCCACCTGCAGCTCGCCGCCGAGGCCAAGGTCGAGCAGGTCTCCGGCGGCGCCATGGGCTATTCCGGCCCGGTCGGCCTACGCGGCGTGCGCCTCGTCGCTGACCCCGAGGTCATGCGCATGCCGGTGGCCGCCACCGGCGCCAACCGCGGCGACTACCACCTGGTGGGCGTCGTCCCCGGGCGCGACTTCGCGGCCGACCTCGTGGTCGACCTCCGGCAGGCTCGCGTCGGCGACCCCTGCCCGCGCTGCGGCTCGCCGCTCGAGATCCGCCGCGGCATCGAGGTCGGGCACATCTTCAAGCTCGGCACCAAGTACTCCAAGGCGATGGAGTGCCACTATCTCGACGCCCAGGGCGGGGTCAACCCGATGATCATGGGCTGCTACGGCCTCGGCCTCGGCCGCACCGTCGCCGCCGCCGTCGAGCAGAACCACGACGAGCACGGCATCATCTGGCCGCGCCCCCTGGCGCCGTTCGAGGCGGAGGTCATCGCCCTCAACCCCGACGACGCCACCGTCGGCCAGACCGCCGAACGCCTCTACGGCGAGCTGCAATCGGCCGGCGTCGAGGTGCTGTTCGACGACCGCGACGAGCGCGCCGGCGTCAAGTTCAACGACGCCGACCTCGTCGGCTTCCCGGTCCGCGTCGTCGTCGGCAAGAAAAACGCCGAGCAGGGCCTGGTCGAGCTCTCCCTGCGGCGCGACCGCGTCAAGACCCCCACCCCGATTGCCGACGCCGCCGCCAAGGTCCGCGAGCTGCTCGAGCAGGCGTGAAGGGTGGGACCGCCCGGTCCATGTCGTAGCCGCCCCCTGTGGGCAGCCGCCCGCACACTCAGCGACACGAAACGCGAGCCCGCTCCCCTGGGTGCAGGGACAACTGCCGCGAGCACCCCTCCTCCGCCACTGTCCAGTATCCCGGCGGTAGTGGCCAAACGACGAGCAGCTGCCCTTCTGGCACAGGTTGCAGGACTCCGAGCAGCCGCAGCAGAGTCGTCACATCGCTACCTTGGAAAAAAAGACGTGGCCCGCGAGATGCACTGTCGATTTCTATGCCGGCCGGTTCTGGCAGCGTCAGCGAAACACCGCGGCGGCGGGCTACTTCCCACGGCATCCGGTCCGAGATCCCCAGGGCGGCGCCGGTGAAGGCAAACGCGCGGACCTCGCTGGGGAAGGGCGCGGCCACGCTCACCCTGGCCTGGCCGGCTGCGTCGGCAGTGGCGAAGCGGATGGTTGCGTCGAGTTCAACGACCACGGCACCGGCTGCCCCATCGCCGCGGGCGGTGCGCACGGTGATTGCCAGCTCGTGCCCGTCAGGCGGGACGAGGCGCAAACGCACTGGTTCGGGTAGGCGGTCTTCCGTGAGCTCTACCGTCAGCTTCTGGCTGCGACGGTCGCCTTGGCGAGCTTCCACCGACACGTGCCCCGGCGGAAGAGCAATCAGCGCGAAACGGCCGTCGGCTCCCGACACCGTCGACGCTCCTGTTGGCTCCGCACTAACCACCGCGCCACCGACCGGTCGCTCGTCGGCGTCCACCGCCCAGCCGGTCAGGGCGATGCCCGGCATGTCGATCGCTAGGACGCACTCGCGCCCCTCCGGCACCTCCACCTGGCGCGCTGGGGCGGCGCCCCCGCCCCCATGGAATCGCACCTCCCAACGCCCGGGTGGCAGCGCGAGCGGACCAAAGCGGCCGCGCTCGTCGACAGCCACAGTCACCGGGCGGGCACTGGAAAACAGCGGATCGCTGCGCGACAGCCCCAGCAGGCCGCGGGTCTGCACGATGCCTTCGGGAGTGTCGTCAGCGCCGGGCCGGCGCCACACCAGCGTGCCCGGCCCCGCCAGCTCGCCGCCGATCCGAACCGTACCGCGTACCTGCGCCGTGCGGGCGGGGCAGTCCACACGCAACTCTCCGGTCTTGGGTACGTGAACGCGCTTCGCGCAAACCTCGGCCCCGTCGGCGAGTATCTGTACCGTGGCCGGGCCAGGCGGCACATGGGCGAAGATCGCTTCCGACTCTTGCACGGCCTCCTGAAGAGATTCCGTCACCCCCGCCAACGCCGCGCACTCGACTCGCGCCTGCGCTCCGTGGACTTCCGCCGGCAACTTCGTCCGCACGCGCACGGTCACACCGCTCGCAAGCGCCACGGTGCCTGCATCTGCATCGCCTTCAGCAGGCACCTCGAAACGACGCACGAGCGGGGCACGCCTGTCCGTTTCAAACAGGACCTGCACGACGCCCGCGGCCAAGCCCGCGAGACGGAACGACCCGTCCGCGGTCGAGGTGGTTTCCAGGGATTGCCCGAGCACGAAGGCCAAACGCGGCCCGCCGGGGCTTGGCCTCGCGGCCCGCACCCGCACCCCTGGCAAGGGTGCGAGATCCTCAACCCCCACCACACGTCCGACAAGAACCGCTCCCTGGGCAAGGGCGAGATCGCCGAGATCCTGCACCTCGCCGGGCTGTCCCGGCTCGAGCTTGATCTCCATCTGGCGCGTCGAGGGGGACTCGAGGAGCAAGCTGGCCGGGGTTTCGGGCTCGATCGTTGCTTCGAAGCGCCCTTCTGTCACTGCTACCGGTGCGAAGCGCACGGCATCGCAGCCTACCCGCACGCTGGCGCGGGCGCCGACGAGGGGCTCGCCACCAGCGTCCACCACCCGCCCCCGCACGACCACGCCGGGCCGCAGCGTCACCGTGACTTCCTCCGCCTCGGAACGAGGGATGGGCTGCTCGGCCGGCAAGAACCCCGAAGCCGTCACTTTCAGCACGGTGCCCTCTCCGGCTGGAAGTCCCCGCACCGCCGCCAACCCCAGGGCGTCCGTGCGGACGGGTACGAGCCCTCCGCTTACCAACGCCCCCGCCACCGGCATGCCGTTCTCAGCCACGACCCGCAGCCGAAGCGTGTGCCCCGCCGGTACGACGACAGTCCCGAGAGCCGTGTCTTCCTGCACCAGATCAACTTCCCGCCGCATCACTTGGCGACCGCTTCCCCCGAGCACCAGCATCGCTGCGCCCGCTGGCAGCCCTCGCAGGATGAAGCGACCGTCAGCATCGGTGCGTGCGGCGCGCTGGAACGGCAGCGCCAGGTCCGCCACTGCCCAGCTCTCGATGGCGACACCGCCGTTCACGGGCTGGCCGTCCTCGTCCACGAGCGTGCCGGTGAGCGTGTAGCCGGGTTGCAGTTGGATCGTTTGCGGCCATTCTCCGGCCACGCGTACCACGGCGGGAGCCAGGTCCGCGGCCTCCACCAGCAACAGGGCCCCGGCACCGTCCGGCCACGCGGGCCACGAGATGCGGCCACCCTTGCCGGCCTCGTAGCTGGCAAGGGGCGGCGGGGGACTACCTTGCCACCGCGCCGGATACACCCGCACCCGCAGATCGCGTAGGGGTGCCGGGCCGCGTACCGCCAGCTCGCGCGTCGAAGCTGGCTGCAGCAACACCTCTAGGGCAGGGCGCCCCGCCTCCACCAGCTTCCAGAGGCTGGCCGATGTGCTGCCAACAACGCGCGCCTGCCATGGTTCGTCGGTCCACACCGGCAACGTCAACCGACCGTTCTCTGGCACGGGCCAACGCGGGAGCAGGGCCTCCGCCACCTCCTGCCACATGCGGGCTGGGGCGGCAATCACCTGCAGCGCCTCTGCTTTTGTTCGCCCGCTCCGCACGGCTGTCACCTGCAAGCGGCCGGGCTGCTTTCCAGCTGGCTGGCCAAGCCACGCCACCGGCCTGCGCAGGGGCGGCAGCTCGTCCGTCCACGTCCAGACGAGCCCCTTCCCCTCCAATGCCACGACTTCTTGGTGCGTGAGCGAGCGGGACGGCTCGCCCTTGCCGACCAGCACGTAGTGCGGCTCGGCCACAGCGAGGGCGAGCAGCCACGCGATCATGGCTGCACCTCGAGTTCCAGCAGGCGAGGAGCGCCGCATGGGGGTGGATTGTCGAGCACGCACGCGTCACGCATGGTGAGGATGATGCGATGGCCCCTCGCATCCGCGGCAACATGCCAGTAAGGACCGGTTGTCGAAAGTGGCAGCTCGACCCGCTGGGAGCTGCCGTCCTCGCGCAACAGCACGAGCGTCCAGCGGGTGCGCCGCTGCTGCACCTCCCGCACAAGCAGCGCTGGTCCCTCTGGTAGCTGCAGCAAGACCTCGGCAAGGCGTTTCGTGTTCGGCCAAGTGATCCGCTCTTCGGGGTGCAGGTGGATCCGACGGCCCTCGGCCGCCGTGCCCCACGCCACGTCGGTGCCCAACACCTCTTGGTCCCAGGCACGACGAAGCCGGAGGTCCGGGCCATACAGGAACGCTCCCGGCTCCACACCAGGCAGCACCGCACGCGAACCGTCGGGCAGGAAGCGGGCATGTGCAGCGGACGAGTTCTGCTGCCAATCCGTGATTTGGATGTACTCCTGGCTGCTGTCCCAGCGGCGCTCCGCGAGGAGGTGTCGTGGTTCGAAGCGCAACGGCGTGCTGTTGAGGTCAGCCTCCCACGCCACGGCGAAGCCGTGTTTCTGCACCGCATCGACGGATGGCACGCCCGTCAGAAGCACGCGCGAGCCGTGCAGATCGAGGTCGTAGCAGTGATGGATCGGTAAAATCGCGGGCGGATCGGTCCCTCGGCGTGGCATCCACGACAGTCCGAAAAGAATGTCAGCGACAGCGATCCCGGCATTCGAAACCGCCAGGCGGGCGTGGGCGCGCAGCAGTTTCGATCCGGACGTCCCCGCCACCCCGGGGAGCTTCTCGCGAGAGGCTGGTACGAGCAGTCTTGGCTCATACGGCGGCGAGAGCTGCAACTCGAACGTGCCGTGCGTGCCGAGAGCGAGCGCGACCGAGCGCTCGCCCAGCCAGCGCACGTCCCCGCTGTGGCGCAGCACGTCGGGGGCCTCATGCTCGGCCACGATACGCACGCTTGGAGCGGCACCAGCCGCCGCTCCGAGCACGCTCGACGCCAGACACACAAGCCATGTTTGCCGGTGAATCGCCATCATCCGAGATCCCCTCTCGACTCTGCCTGGCGCCGGACTTTATATCAACTCGCAGATGATATCGAACGGCCACGGCAGGAGTTCGCAGAAGGCCTCACCCATGAAATCTATGAAGAACTCGTTGAAGGCTTGGCCGATGTCATAGTCGTAGCCGACATTATCCCCGTTGTCGTTCCACGACAGAACGCAGAGAAAACCGGGAGCCATGCAGTAATATAAAGGCCCTCCCGGTTGGCCAGCCGGAATGTACTCCACGTGGCTACGCTTCGCGATCATCATGTCTCCGCCGGTTTGCGCTCCGGCTGACGTCGCGAACATCCACGCGGCAAGTATGAGGGTGGCGAGGAGCAAGCACTTTCTCATGATGAACCATCCTTTCCGCCCCTGCGGGGCCGCTAAAAACTTTGCGCGGATTCTCTCTCTCTCTCCTGTCAATCCCCCGCGTTGCCTCACAAAAGAATCTACGTGAAGGAGCAGAGAAAGTGCTTCCTGACGGGGGAAGCGACGATGAGGCGAGCGATGAGTCCCGCGTTCGACAGTTGCTAGACAGGCGCTGGCATAGAACGATTGACACCGCAGAGGGTTGCGGTTGAGATCGCGGGTTTTTGCGTGTTACTAGGCGGCGGGCTGGTCGGACGTGGTGCTGGAGGG
>Ga0208822_1000123_pt1 | contig 55924 bp, 42 predicted proteins | sample AD_STIC08_MetaG_FD_184435 | JGI IMG/M metagenome (GOLD analysis project Ga0208822, IMG submission 184435) | Active sludge microbial communities of municipal wastewater-treating anaerobic digesters from USA - AD_STIC08_MetaG (SPAdes) (version 2) | ecosystem: Engineered > Bioreactor > Anaerobic >...
TCCTATATCTCCACCGGCGGCGGAGCTTTTCTGGAGCTTCTGGAAGGCAAAACTCTGCCGGGAATCGCCGCGTTGGATAAGTAAGGAGAAAAACAAATGAGAACATGGATTGTCGCCGGAAACTGGAAAATGAACAACACCATCGCGGAGGCGGTGGCATTGGCTAACGCGATTAAATATGGAGTGGCGTCACTGAAAAAAGGTGAAGTAATTTTAGCGCCGCCTTTTACGTCTTTACACAGCGTGGCGCAGACAATAAAACATTCTCGCGTGGCGCTGGCGGCACAAAACATGTTCTATGAAGATAAGGGAGCATTCACGGGCGAGGTTTCGCCCGTGATGCTCAAGGATATCGGCTGTACCTACGTGATTATCGGCCATTCGGAGCGGCGCAAATATTTTCATGAGAAAGACGCCGATGTAAATCTGAAAGTCCAAAAAGCGCTAGCCGCAGGTTTAAAGCCCATTATGTGCGTGGGCGAAACGGACGAAGAAAGAGAAAAAAACGTCACGCGCGCCGTGGTGGGCAGGCAGGTAAAGGAAGGATTGCGCGGCGTGGAGAAAATTAACAATGTTGTCATTGCCTACGAACCGGTGTGGGCAATCGGCACAGGCAAAGTGGCGACACCCGCGCAGGCGCAGGAAGTCCATTCCTTTATCCGCGCTATTTTAAAAGACCTTTTCGGCGACGGCGCGGCAGGCAACACCCGTATTCTCTATGGCGGAAGCGTTACCGCAGATAACATCTCTGAACTGATTGCCATGGAAGATATCGACGGCGCGCTCGTCGGCGGCGCGTCTTTAAAAACAGACGGGTTTTTAGGAATTATTAAAAATATCGCCGCGAAAAAATAGATTTTGCTTTTTTCCTATATCTGACCAATTTGACATCGGGAACATCCTTTATAATAATTGTCACAAAAACTGCACTGATAGCGGTCTTTTCGGCGTTACAGTTCAGATACCGCATCAAAGTCATTTCCGGTTTATGTGTCAAATTTATTTTGGCCACGAAAAATGTAACAGACAATTCAGGCAACCGGCTGATTAGCCGCAATGAACTTTAATGTGGATAGCGGGCATGCCCGCGCCTATACCTCAGGCAAACGATAGCCTTTTTCCCGGAACAATCTCAGGCAAGCATTGACGACAGCCTCGTCGTAAAGAATCTTCTTGTTTTTCTCTATTTCTCTCAAAGCCTCTTCCAGACCTAAAGACGCGCGGTAAGGACGGTGCGAGGCCATCGATTCCACCACATCGGCAACAGCCATGATCCTGGCCTCCAGTATAATATCTTCCCCTTTCAGGCCTTGCGGATAACCGGAGCCGTCCATCCTCTCGTGATGTTGGTAAACAATCTGTGCCAGCGGCCACATAGATTCCACGTTCTTGAGCATTTCGTATCCTCTCTTGGCATGCTCTTTTACCAGGGAATGTTCAAGATCCGTCAATCGCGTGGGCTTGGTCAATATCTCTGCGGGCACGGATAATTTGCCGATGTCGTGTATCGCTCCGGCCATCCGGATTCCATCGATTTTTTCCGGAGGTAATTCCATCTCTGTGGCAATGGCGCCAGCCAGGTCCGCAGATCGGACTTGATGGCCGGCCGTGTAAGGATCGCGCGCCTCCACGGCGGACACCATAACCTGAATAGTCGCACCCACAGCCTTCCGCAGACTTTCAAGCGTCCGCCGAAGATTTTCTTCCGCATGCTTGCGTTCGGTGACATCCCTGGCCACGCCGTGGATCCCGGTCAAAACACCCTGCTCGTTTCTAATGCCGCTGATGACCACATCCATCCAGCGGGTGGAACCGTCCTTGTGATAAAATTCTAATTCTCTTTCTATTGTCCTTGCAGGATTCACGTCGCCCTGCTTTTCGCGGGCAAGCTCTTCGGCCAGAGCATTCAGCGCCCAGGACAACGATTCAGGTGTCAGTTGCTCATCGACGCTTTGCCGCTTGCGTTCTTCCGGAGTAAATCCCAACATGTTTTCTATGGAAGGACTGACATAGGTTGTACGCAAGTCATCTATACTGGCCATCCAAACTATATCGGTCATTGCTTCCGTCAGAAAACGGTACTTCTCTTCGCTTGCCCGCAGCGCTTCTTCCGCCATTTTTTTGTCGGTTATGTCAGCATTGAACCCATGCCAGATGATGCTACCACCAGCCAATTTCTCCGGCGTCGACTGACCAAGCATCCACCTCACCGGCTGGCCGGGAAGCTGCACCCTGTATTCACATTCCCACTTAATCATTTGCTCTGCAGAACACTCAATGGAATTAATTACTTTGTTCAAATCATCAGGAAATATAGTTTTGGCGATGGGTGAGAATTCATCGCGCACCTCCTCAGGTGAACAGCCAAAAACATTTTTTATCGCATCCGTTACAAAAGGAAAGCAATAAGTACCGTCAGGCTTTCTCATAAACTGATAAATCATTCCGGGAACATGGAAAGAAAGTTTCTTGAAGAGGATATCCCGCTCGCGCAAAGCCATTTCCGCCTGCCGGCGCTCGGTAATATCATGCACAATTGAATGCAGAACATCTTTCCCTTGCACTACGATTTTAGAACTGAATACTTCTACATCCCGGATGGAACCATCGGCCCTGCGGTGACGGAACTCGAAATATACTTTTTTTCTGGTTCTGGCCTTCTCCATTTCTTTTTTTATTTCATCCGGTGGAAGTGTGTTGATGTCCTGAATTTTCATCTGTCTGAGTTGGTCCCGCGACCAACCATAGAAAGTTCCCGCCGCTTCATTCGCGTCGATAATATCTCCCGTATCGGGGTTAATCATGAGTTTTACCGCCGTATGATCTTCAAATAATTTTCTATACAGCGTTTCGCTTTCTTCCAGCTTTTTCTCCGCTTTCTTGCGCCCGGTGATATCGGCAAAAACAGTAACAAATCGGTTGGGAGCAGACCGGAAGGCAGAGACTTCGAAATATTTATCCAGAGATTGAGCGTAGCTTTCGAAAAAAGCCGGCACGCCGGTCAGGGCTACACGGCCATATGTTTCTATCCAAAGTCGTTCGGTTTCCGGCAAGACTTCCAGAACCGTTCTGCCCACGATGTTTTCTGCTTTCAAACCGGTCATGCGCTCAAAAGCGGGATTCACGACCAAAAAACGGTAATCAACCGGTTGTCCCTGCGCGTCACAAATAATTTCATGCACGGCAAAACCGTCGAGCATGGTACGGAAAAGTGTCCTGTACTCCTCTTCCATCTTGCGCCTTTCGGTCATGTCACGTATAATCATGCTGGTTTTTCGCCGGCCTTTCGCATCCAGATAAATCTTCGAAGAAATTTCCGCGGAAAATTTTTCTCCGTTGGCGCGAAGCATTGTGATTTCAGCTGTTTCTTCACCCTTGAGTTCCCGTTGTTTTACCGCGGCATGCAGACGCGGATCTGTTATATCCACCAAACCATCGCGTCCAATTCTCCTAATTTCCTCCAGGGAACGGCCGAATATTTTACAGGCCGCCGGATTAGCATCGAGAATCGTGCCATCCGGGGTGGTTAACAAAATGGCATCCTTGGAATTGTCGAACAGAGAGCGGTATTTTTCTTCATTTTCCAGAAGTGCGTCTTCGGCGCGTTTGCGGTCAGTGATGTCCAGCACACTACCCAGAAAGTACAGCGGTTTACCTTTCGCGTCCCGAATCAAGTTGGAAACCAGTATGCCGTAGAGCGTGTGTCCCTGCTTATGAATAAATTTCTTTTCCATCACATAATGGTCAATTTCACCGCGTCCAAGCTGGGCCTGTTTGCGCAGATTTTCTTCGATAACTTCGGGATGGGTAATATCCTTCAGATGCTTTCCTCGTAACTCTTCTTCGGTATAACCAAGCATCCGGCAATAGGCAGGATTGGCGCGCTCAATCACAAAGCCGAGCGAAACCTGAGCGATGCCGACCTGAGTGTGTTTGTAAATCTGCCGGAATTGGTGTTCGCTAACGCGCAAGGACTCTTCGGCCTGTTTGCCGCGCTTTAACGCTTCTTCAAGTAATTTGATTTTTTCCTCAGAGTTTTCACAGGTGATTTTTTGGGCCATAGGCAAATATTTTTTTGTCTAAGCAGAAAATAAATACCAATGATATTTTCCGGCACGCCACACATGCACCACTTTTCTGCCGTGATACATTGCAACAACTGTTTGTATATTTGTGTGATATTATCACACGTTTTTTAAACCTTAGCAATGGGAAAATAACAAAATACCGCGCCTGTTGGCGGAAAATATTTAATTGACATCCTAAACTGCCCTTTTTATACTTCAACAACATTATGTCATGCAAAAATATTTATGAGAAACAGACGCAGAACAAACAAAGCGGAAAAGCGCAACTACATTATACAAGCAATCAGGCTTTTGTTAATTATTTCCGTCCTTGTAAATTTTGTTTTCATTGTCTTGCATCTATTTAATGACAACCTGGTAACCAAAGAAGAAATCGTAACTGAAGTAAGTAAAAGAATCGAACTGGTGTTTCTGGCGCTGGTAACTCTGATCCTTACTTTTTTGCCCGATTATATTGAAAAGTACCAAAACATACACATCCCCAATGTTCTGGAAACAGTAATTGTCGTCTTTATTTTTGCCGGCATATTTTTAAGCGCCCGTTTTGAATTATATTACTCCGTTTTTTGGTGGGATGACGTCTTGCATGCCCTGTCCGGCGTTATTATTGGATTTATCGGATTCATTGCCATTTACAAAATAAACGGCAAATACAGCATGAACATAAGTCCGTTACTGGTTGCCGTCTTCTCCTTTACGTTCGCGATAACTATAGGCGTTTTCTGAGAAATATTTGAATTTGTACTGGACGTATTCTTTGAAACAACACTGCAGTCATGGGACTTGCCGGAAACCGAAATACTTATGGGAGCATCATATCAGGGAAGCGGCTTGCGCGACACCATGTCCGACCTTATCGTCAACAGCATGGGCGCTCTACTAACATCCTTTATTTGTTATTTCTTATATAAAAAAGAAAAGAAAAAAACACTGCAGATGATGCGTGAAATATTTCCGGATGAAGCAAAAGCATCCGATTAATTTTTGATATTTGTTGGCAAAATCATCCTTCCGACATACCGAAAACCGCCCTTTTAAAAACTAATCATTAAAGATCAATCCTCTTAGACTATTTTTCCACAGTAATTCAAATAACATGGACAATCAGGAATTGCCGCAGAGCTCCCATAATATTTTTTCATTTTAAAGTTGTATAATAGTGGCCAAGGGTTTATAATGCAGTTAAAAGTAGGAGGGTCGGAGAAACCAAAGACCCTTTCTTAATTAAAAGATCCTTATAGGCAACCGGTTAGGCGTATCAGCAACGGAGAGAAGCAAGAAATCCGCCGATAATGAGGTATAGTCGATGACTTTTCGCAAACGACCAATCTTAAAAAAATAAGCAGCAAGGAGGATTGTTAAATGTTTTGTAAGAAAAAAAGAGGGTTCTTAAAATCATTGATTATGGTGGGGCTTTTTATTGCAGCAGGTATTTTTGTTTTGACCGGTTGTGCGTCCGCCCCTAAAACTCTTGATCCTGCGCTCAGCGGCCCCCAGGTAATTGTGAATCCGGAATCAATCAGCCTCGGTGCGGCAAATCTTTTGGGACAGAAAATCGTTTTTGAAGGATCGGGATTCGAACCGGATGACTCTGTTTTTGTTACACTGCTTGGTCCAAACAAAACAGAAGCGGTTGTCGCCAACGGCAAAGTCGGGTCAAACGGAAAATTTACCGCTGCTGTGGACACACTGGCGAAAGTGACCGGAATTTTAAGAGGCACGGTCGGCGGCAAGTATAAAAAAGACGGTTCATATGACCAGTACGTCGTCCTCACCCAACCGCCGATTCCATCCGGTACCTACACGGCCAAAGTAACATCTATGCTTTCGGATAAAACAGCAGAGACAAAGCTGATTGTCAAAGAGGCCTCCATCGGCGACAGTTTGAAAGACTGGTTGGGGAAAAGACTGGGGAAAATTCAGGACAAAAGGTCTTAATAAAACTTCAGTTATGCGCTAAAAATAAAACGCTATGTTGCGGCAAATGATAAAAGCCGTGCATAGCGTTTTTTATTGTTTAAATTTATGCGCGCTTGCGCGCGCCTAGTCGCGGTACATTTCCTCGATTAAGTCACCGTACTGCGCATTAATAGCTTTTCTTTTAACCTTCATGGTCGGAGTCACTTCGCCGTCTTCGGTGTAGAGCTTCTTATCAAGAATCCTGAATTTCCGTATATTTTCCACGCGGGCAACCTGCTGATTGACTTTATCCACTTCCTTCTGGATAAGCTCTATTACTTCAGGCGTTTTGGTCATGCTGGCAAAAGTGGTAAACTGCACTTTGTTATCCTGCGCGTATTTGGTGACATTCTCATCATCAATAACAATGATTGCCGTCAGATATTTTCTGCCGTCGCCGATAACCACAGCGTCGTTAATATACGGCGAAAACTTCAGCAGGTTTTCCAGATACTGAGGCGCGATGTTTTTCCCGCCGGCGGTGATAATCAGATCCTTCTTTCGGTCGGTAATTTTAAGATATCCTTCTTCATCAATCACGCCCACATCGCCGGTATGCATCCAGCCGTCGATCAAAACTTCTTTTGTGGTCGCTTCATCTTTATAATAACCCTTAAAGATGCCGGGGTGCTTGACAACGATTTCACCGTCTTCGGCGATTTTCACCTGCGCGCCCGGTAGCGCCTTGCCAACGGTTCCAACTTTGTATTCGGATATGCTCGACGTATGCGTAATGCCGGTTGTCTCGGTCATGCCGTAGCCTTCGCGGATGGGAATGCCGATGCTCTGGAAAAACTTGATAACCTCGTGAGAAATAGGCGCCGCGCCGGACGCGCCCACACGTACCCGGTCGAAGCCAAGGCGTTTTTTCAATTTACGGAAAACAATGAAGTAAAAAAGATGATAAGCCAGCGCCAGATACAAAGGAGCTTTATCTCCTTTAATGACTTTGTTGTTATATTTCGTCCCGATTTTTACAGCAATATCGTAAAGTGTACGTTTGAGCCAAGTGGCGTCAGCCATTTTCAAAACAATAGCGGAATAGTATTTTTCCCAAATCCGCGGCACGGCATGAAACAGCGTGGGCGACACATCCCTCATATCAGCCATAACGGTGTCCGTGTTTTCCGTAAAGTTCACCGTATGCCCCGTAGTCAGATGAAACATTATATCGTATATCTGCTCATAGACATGGTTAAGCGGCAGAAAAGAAATGGTCTCGTCATCCGCAAATGTCTCGATCACTTGTTTGGCGGATTCGGCCACCCACAAATAACCTTCATGCGCCAGCAATGCACCTTTGGGCATACCGGTCGTACCGGAAGTATAGATGATGCCGGCAATGTCGTCCGGTTTTGCCTGCATGGCCAACTGCATAAAAAGATCCGGTTTTTCCTGGTCGATTTTCTTCCCCATTTCCAAAAGCTCTTCAAAACTCATGAACATGGGATCTTTAAAATGTTTCAGCCCCTCCATCTCCCAACAGATAAGTTTTTTTAATAAAGGAGTCTGATCACGAAAAGCCAAGGCCTTATCTAATTGCTCCTCATCCTCGCATATATATACTACTGAGTCAGAGTGCTCGACGACATATTTACATTCCGGCACCGGGTTGGTCGTATAAATGCCCACCCAGGCACCGCCGGCGCAAACCGCGCCTAGAGCGGAATAGAGCCATTCCGGCCTGTTCTCCCCGATTATCGCGACATGATCACGGTATTTAACGCCAAGAGCGTTGAGCCCCAAAGTTACATATTTTACGTTTTCCAGATATTCAGCCCAGGTTATGTCTTGCCAGATGCCGTAATCTTTCCTACGCATGGCAATGCGGTTGGGTTGTCGCTGTGCTATATTCAATAACGCTTTGGGCAATGTGTCTATTGCCATTATCTAATCTCCCTTCAAAATCATAATGCACTTGCAAACAATTTGTTCGAAAAACGGCACCAAAAGAGGCTTTCTAGCGAAACCGTACTTTTCTTCTGTAGCGTTTATATCCTTTTACGGATTGCTCAGTAGCAATACCGAGATAAAATTCCTTTATATCTTCATCCTCACGGAGCACTTCCGGTTTGTCCGCGCGTACTATCCTGCCGTTTTCCAGCAGATAGGCAAAATTGGAATACTTAAGCGCCATGTTGACGTTTTGCTCCACCAGAAAAATGGTGACCCCGTCCTTCTGGTTGATATTACGAATTATGTTGAATATCTCCTGCGTCAGCAGGGGCGAAAGACCCAACGAAGGCTCATCGAGCATCAGCAACTTGGGGCGGCTCATCAGCGCCCTGCCGATGGCCAGCATCTGTTGTTCGCCGCCGCTCATCAAACCCGCCTGCTGCTTTACTCTCTCTTTCAGTATGGGAAAATGATGAAAAACGTTTTCCAAATCGCTTTGAATGTTTTTTGTGTCTTTTCTCGTGTAAGCGCCGATCGTAATGTTTTCCAAAACAGTAAGCTCGGGAAAAACCTCGCGTCCTTCGGGCACATATCCTATACCCATCTTTACAATATCGTCGGTGTCCTTCCTGTCAATGCGCTCGCCCATAAATTCTATGCTGCCCTTTTCCGGCTGTTCTTCCTTGGCATCGTAAAAAAGCCGCATAATTGTTTTCAGGGTTGTCGTTTTACCCGCGCCGTTGGAACCCAGTAACGCGACAATATCGCCTTGCTTTATCTCGAAGGAAATCCCGTGCAGTGCTCTGATTAAATCGTACCAGGTTTCTATATTTTTGACTTTGAGCATCAGCTGATACCCTCCTCTCCGAGATACGCCTTGATAACCTCCGGATGCTTCTGCACTTCCTGCGGCGGCCCCAGCGTTATTTTCTTGCCCTGCTGCATGGCGAAAACACGGTCGGATATGCCCATAATCATATTCATGTCATGCTCGATAAGCAAGATGGTCATCTGATAATCTTCACGTATATCTTTTATCCAAATGGTCAGATCATCTTTTTCTTCCGTGTTCATGCCGGCGGAAGGCTCGTCCAGAAGCATGACCTTCGGCTCCAGCGCCAGGGCGCGTCCAACTTCCACCAGTTTGCGCTTACCGTAAGCAAGGCTACCGACAAACTGGTCGCGCACGGACTGAAGCTCCAGAAAGTCTATTATCTTTTCCACTTTTTCCCTGTGTTCAACTTCCTCCCGCGCGGCGGGCGACCTTTTACCGAACATAAAAGCGCCGGTAAAAATCCCAGTGTTCATGTGAATATGCCTGCCCAGCATAAGATTATCCATAACCGTGGCGTTGGCAAACAACTCTATATTCTGAAAGGTGCGCGCGATTCCCTTTTTGGCGATTCTGTCCGGGGTTTTACCCACAAGATTTTCACCCTCCATAATCACCGCGCCGTCATCCGGCTTATAGATGCCGCTGATTAAGTTAAAGATGGTTGTTTTGCCCGACCCGTTGGGTCCGATGATGGAAAAAATTTCGTTTTTTTCCACGCTAAAACTGATATTGTCCACCGCCTTTATACCGCCGAAGCTGATGCTTAAATTTTCAACACTGAAATAGCCCATTAAATATTATTCCTTCTTTCTAGAGCGATTTTTCACACCACCGCGCGTCCTTTAACAACATTAACATATTACCGGACATGTTTAGGGTCGCGGGTTGTGCAGGCACCGCGACCCTGATAGCAATGTTTTAATACGCGGACAGCTCGTTTTCCGTCCAGTCCTGAAGCACAATTACCTCTCCCTTGGGACCGCACTGCCAAATACGCAAAGCTTTGGGGGGACGGTGATTGGTTGCCGTCCAAGTCAGCTTGGGACCGATTCCCTGAAAATTGGTAACTTTATCCAACTCATTTTTGAGCGCTTCCGTGCTTAAATTTCTGCCGACTTTCTTAAGAGCGTAAACCAGAGGTTCCGCGACGACAATCCCCGCGGCGTAAAATATTGCCCAGCGTTCCTGCGGAGCAAGTCTTTTTGTTGCATCATGATATTTCTTAACCAGAGGTATGCTCATATCGGTAATGTCTGCGGTAAACGCGGTGGTCATAACTTTTTCTTTCGCCCATAAACCATCGGTAATATGGTTCATAAGATAAAAGTCGCAGAGATTATAGGAATGAATCCACTGGGGATGAAAACCTACCGATACAGCATTGCGCAGTGCAATCGCCGCCTGTGTCGGGGCAACGAAACCAATAACCGCCTCCGCTCCGGCAGCTTTAAGCCGCGCTATCTGCGAAGTCAGGTCTCTTTCAATCGGCTCACAGGGAACCGCGGCAACCAGATCCATATTGTACGTCTTCAGGCGTCTTTTTGCGCCGGCCATGGAATCAAGCCCGTAATCATCATTTTGATAAAGCATACCAATTTTCTTGAATTTCTTTTTTTCCACTAAGAATTTCGCCATAACGCTGGCATCATCATCGTAAGTGGGCCACATGTTCCAAAGATAGGGATTGTGCGGTTCAATAAAAGCCTTGGCGCCAGAGCATACACCGATCCAGATAATCTTGTTTTGCCGCAAATATCTCTGCACAGCAACGCCGGGAGCGGTACCGACACCACCAACAAAGGCAATAACACCCTGACGGTCAACAAGGTCCCTAACGCCGGCCATAGTCTGGGAAGGATTATACTGGTCGTCTCGAATGAAGTAGCGGATCTTCCTTCCGTGAATTCCGCCTTCTTCGTTAACGATATCGAAAAGTAGCTTGCTGCCGCGCGCGACCGCTCCCCATGGAGCGGCGGGACCGGTCTGCGGCCCCCACTGGCCTATTCTTATTTCATTGTCGTCAAAACCTTTCTTCTGCGCCTGCCCCTGGTAAGAGAACAGAAACACGGCACAAAAAGCGACGAACATTACCAACGTGATTTTGTTTAAACGCATAACCTTTCCCCTTTCTTCAATCTGTTACGTTATTGGTTCTAATTTTTTGCCGCTGAAATATTAAAAATTTTATATTTTTTTACGGCTAACTTTTATACCACTTTCCCTGCTCTTTAAAAAAGATAAAGCCGATATTCATTTCCGAGTGCGAATTAGTTTTCTCGTGTAAAAATGTCACATCAACCTCCACCTGGGCAACCTTCTCCACTGCCGGATAAGTTTCACGATCCTTATTATTCTGGATATAGCTTACCGCAACAATACGGTAATCGGATACGCGATCAGTAAAAGATTTCGCCTGGGCAAGGTATTCATCATAGCTGTGCGAACGCACATACGGCGAAGAAGAGGCGAAACACGCGTAAACAGCAGCATAATCCCTGCGAATTTCGGCGTCCAGAAATTCACGCGCCGCTTTGAGCACCGCTTCCCTCTCGCGTTCCCCGGCTGCCCGGTAAACAAAGAAAGCTGCTGGCAAAACCAACGCCAGGCAAACCACCAAAACCAACAGTTGTTTTTTAGCTCTTATGAAATGTTCCTTTTTCAGCATCTATTACACTTTTTTAACGTAATGCTTGGCAAAAAGGCCGCTCGGACGAACACACAGAACTAAAACAATTACAACGAAAGCTGTTATCGGCTTCCATGCCGGCCAAATAAAACCGAAAAAATTCTCTATCAGTCCCATAATAAACCCGCCGATTAGCACACCCGGAATGCTCATCAGGCCACCCAACACGGCAGAAGCGAAAGCACGGAGAAAGGATTCCATCATAAAGTTGGGATCAAGAATGCTCTTGGCTGTCAGCAACATTGCCGCCACCGCTCCGATAATCGAACTAAAGGCCCAGGCAAAAGCGAAGACCCGGTCTGTCTTTATCCCCATTATTTTGGCCGCGTGTTTATTCTGCTGTGTCGCGCGCATAGCTGTTCCCATCTTGGTATGCTGGAAAAAGAAATACAGAAAAACCATAACAGCGGCGGCAGCAACAAAAACAGCTATCGCCCACTGGCTGACGATAAATCCCGAAATCGGTTCGTATGTAACTTTATAAGAGAACGGAATGGAAAATTGTTTCTGTTCCGCTCCCCATTTCCAGCTGGCCAGGCCCATCAGAAGCATCTGCGCTCCGATGGTGATAACAATCAGGCCGAGCAGTGTGGGATTCTTCGCCGGACGCAGAAAAAAATATTCCACAAACACTCCCAGGAAAGCGGCAAAAATAAGGGCAATGACAAAAGCGACCCAGAACGAGTAACCGTAAATTACCAATACATGGTAGGCAACGAATGTCGAAACCATGGCCATTTCACCGGCGGCGAAATTAAGCACTTCTGAAGTTTTGTAAATAATAACAACCGCCAGTCCGAAAAGACCGTAACAGGCACCCATCGCCAAACCGTCAATCAACAATTGTCCAACCGGCATATTTCTCTACCTCTGTTTTTCTATTAGAAGGGCCATGTCTTCCAGTACTTCTTTATTCGTATCCATGCCCCAAACATCCCCAAGGGCTCAAAAAGCATAATGCCAATCATCACCAGACCCAAGGCTATATAATTAAAATTATCCATACCGGTAATAGTCATCCATCGCTCGGAAAAAGCGACAAACAACGGCCCCACGTACGGCGCTTCATTAACATTTTTAAACAGGTCATACATAAGATAGGTAATCAGCGCCGCGCCTGTAATAGAACCCATAACAGAACCCAAACCGCCGACAACAATCATGACGATGAAAATAATCGAAAGAATCAGGTTAAAGGTGAAGGGGTCAAAAAACCCCAGAACAAAAGCGAATAGTCCGCCACCGATACCCGCGTAAAAAGCGCTCACGGCAAAAGAAAGCGTTTTATACATAGTGAGATTTATACCGATAACTTCAGCGGCGATATCACTGTCGCGGATGGCAACAAAAGCACGGCCTGCTTTCGTCTTTAAAATATTTATCGCAAACAGCACCATCAGTATTGTAATAATCAAAACCAAATAGTATTTGCTTGTTTCTGACGACAGAACAAAACTCCACCCCAGTTGTGGTATCCCCAGATCCAGTGGAGGAGCCATCAAGCCCTGACGACCACCGAAAAATTCCGTATGACCGATGACATGCATAATAGCCAGGCCAAACGCCAGCGTGGCAATAGTGAGATATGGTCCTTCCAACCTCAGTGCCGGCAAGCCCAAAATGAAGCCAAAAAAAGCCGCGATGAAAGCGGCGGCGATAATGGCGATAAAAAAAGGTATCTGCAAGTTGGTCATCAGCAGAACGGTGGCATAAGCACCGATGGCAAAAAATCCCGCGTGTCCCAAGGAAATCTGCCCGGTAGAGCCAACCAGAATATTCAGGCCTACCGAGACAATGACATATACCATGATGAGATTCAGCAGATACAGCGCGTAGTCTGACATATATAGAGGAAAGGTAAAAAGGACCAAGAGAAAAACTATTGTCCAGAAAAGAATCACGCCGCTTTTGAAAAGTTCAATATCCTCATAATACGACCGCTTCATGTCCATAGGATTGCAGTGCTCCTCTTAATTGGAAGATAACAGATCTGATATTATGTGCCAGTTTCAAGTTATACTATACTAAAGATACAACCTGTCAGTCAAGACAAAAAAACGCGACGGAAAATAAAACGGACGCTTAGTTCAATATTATTCAGGCCAAAGGCCAGATGATTTTTCTCCGCAAGTATAAAAAAGACTGACTGGGATGATAAATTTTTTCTTTTCACTCAAGCCAGTCTGTCAAATACAAAAAATTTAAATTTTCAATTATTTTGTCTATAACCTTTTGCTCCAAGGGGTGATTCCCGCCGCGGCCATCGCTTTGGCCTCATACTGCTGGAGGGGTGATTCCGCCAGGATCATCATTTTCTGTGCCGCCATGGAACCTTCCGCGTGCACCGTGGTGACTTCATGAAACGCTGACTCGTGTGAACAAACATGGCGCATCGTCTCGTGAATCATTTTTAATCTGTCCAGCGTGCTGTATTTTTCTGACCCACCCAGATAGTGTTCCAGGTAATCGTGAATATCGGGATTGTCCCAATCCTTTTTATCCGGCGCGGTTGCCAGAATACCGCCGCCGATATCCTGAATCAGTTTGATGAATTCGTGATACTTGCTGGCAAAGTGCAGCTTGGCCATATTGCAGATTAATGGATTCGGCACGGCGATCTCGCCATACATCACCGGATCCGCCGCGGCAGCGTTAGTCAAAGCGCGCAATGTTTCCACATAAGCGGCAATGTCGGCAAGTTTGTCGCGGATGTGGCTCACTTTATCCAGCCCGTTGTATTTGGCCATCGCCACAGCACAACCGGCCATCACTTCCACCGAGGGAACTTTATAGCTGATAGCGGTAAAGCGATGGAAAGTGGCGAAGGTATAAGCGATAAGCATCGAGTACTGCCATTCACCGCACATAAAAACCCTATCCCAGGGAACAAAAACATTATCGAAAACAATCATCGCTTCGGTCAGTTCCCGTACCGGACGGTCGGCGTGAAATTCATGGTCCGACCAGGCACCGCGACCACCGCGGCAGATGAAAGTGATCCCCTTGGTATTAGCCGGTATCGCGAAGCTCACCGCGTAATCAGCTTCATTTTCACGCATCTGACGGGTAGGGACAACCAAAATTTCATTGGCGGCCGGCGCGCTGGTAATGTGGATTTTCGCCCCTTTAACCACAATGCCCTCTTTATTTTTATCCACGACATGCAGATAATAATCCGGGTGCTTTTGTTGAGCCGGTTCCTTGCCGCGATCTCCTTTGACACACGTCACCGCGCCGCAGGTATGCAGATCGTTTTTACGCAGATGCTCCAGAAAATTCATCGCGTTTTCCTGATACTGTTTCTTACCCATCTGTCCGGCCACAACAAAAGCCGCGTTCAGACAATCGGTGCCGATATCCCTTCCAAAAGGAAGGCCGCCGATAACCTCAATTGAACGCTGAATCATTTTTGTGCGGTTGGCCAAATCCTCCCTGTTAGCCGGGGTGACAAAATAACGGTTGATCGGTTCTCCAGTTTTGGGATGCGGCGCCACAAAAAGATCCCGCACGGACGGATCTTCCGAGGCCGTCAATTCATACCCGCCGGCGATGGTGTCTACGGTAATGCCGAGAATGGGATGTCTGGTAATATCCTCCACTTTCTCGCCGCGGATATAAACGCGCCGGCCGTCGCGCAAGCTTTCTTTGTATTCCTTCACACTGCGAATAGCCATATTTTTCCCCTTCTATATATTTATTTTTGTAACATCAGCTTAAGCCATTTTCCTGAGTTCCTTTTTCAGCACCTTACCCATAATATTTTTAGGCAAGGCCTGCATGAAAACAACTTCTTTAGGCGTCAGGAAACTCGTCAGGTTTTTTTTGCAATACTCGATAATTTCCTCGGCGGTAGCGGCCTGATCGGGTTTAAGAACAATAAAGGCTTTTATATTTTCACCGTAAACATCATCTCTCATCCCCACTACCGCGGCTTCTGATATTTTAGGATGAGCGAACAGTAATACTCACTGCGCGGCCATGCGATTTTCGCAAAACCACTTTTGAACATTGGTTGACATAAGGGGCTGACTTCTTTATACTCTTCACTATGAAAGAGCGTAATGATAATCAAAAAAGAATCAAGATAGGTTTCTTCGGATTCGGCAACACTGGCCGCATGGTGGCGGATGAATTCTTTAAAGACGGCCTGTTTGACCTTGAATGGGTGGTAAGAAAAACAAAAAAAGATAATCATAAGTACGCTACGCGTCTTCTGGGATATGAAGTTGACGACGCCTTGATTTATTCAGTCGATGAGGTTTCTCCATCTTTCTTTCAAAACCACCCTGTGGACATTATAATTGATTTTTCCAGCGCTAAAGCGCATTACCAATACGCCGCGGCCGCAGATTTTGGAATTAAAATCATCTCCGCCATTTCAAAATACACACAAGACGATTTAGATGATTTGAATAAAATGGCTGAAAAAACGGCTGTGCTTTACTCACCCAATATTACGCTGGGCATAAATTTTCTTTTAGTGGCTTCACAAATACTCCAGGGGATAGCGCCGCACGCGGACATTGAAATTGTCGAGGAACATTTCCGCGGTAAAAAAGAAGAATCGGGAACAGCCTTAAAAATAGCGGATATTCTGTGTCTTGATAAAAGCAAACATGTCAACTCCATCCGCGTAGGCGGAATTGTGGGCAAACACGAAATTATTTTTGGCTTGCCTAACCAAACTATCAGGCTCATTCACGAAAGTATTAACAGGGCGGCTTTTGGACAGGGAGCGATTTTTGCCGCCAAGTGGCTAGTAAATGCTTCCGCGGGGCTGTATTCAATGGAAAATATAATTGTTGATATGTTTAAAAGAAATATTCCTGTTTATTAGCTCATCGTTTACACCTTAAGTATATTACCTCAACTGATATTTCTCAATAAAATCAGGGTGAAAAGCCCTTTTAAAATATTATTTTTTAGCGGTTGTATAATCAGCGCATCGGGTTTATAATACTATGTATTAGATGCAGAACCGATGTCACATGGATCAAAGCAGTATATTCTTCAAGAAAGTCCAGAACCACCAGACAGACGGTTAAAACCATTTTTTACCCCATTATTGACACATCCGGCCGTTATGACAAAATTAGCAATTCCACTTAAGCACTTGAAAAATTTTGTATGGTTTTTCGGATGGCAAAACTTTATCAAAAAGGAGGATTATTAAATGTTTAGCAGGCAAAAAAAGATTTCCGTAAAGTTATTGCTTCTTACTGGGCTTTTTATTGTGGGAGCAAGTTTTTTAATCTACGGCTGCGCGTCCGCGCCAAAAACTCTTGACCCCGCTCTCACCAGTCCACAGTTAATTGTAAACCCGGATACCATCAGTCTGGGTATTGCAAAATTAGTATCAGGAACAACAATTGTGTTTGAAGGATCTGGATTTAAACCAAAAGATGATGTGTTTATTTCATTAATTAGCGAAAATATTGATATACCTATTGCTAACGCTAGAGTTGAAAATAATGGAAATTTCACTGCTACAGTACAAGACATGGCAAAAATTACGGGTATTTTAAAAGCAACTGTAACTAGTAAATATGCAAAAGACGGAAAACAATCTGTTATTCCTGTCATAACTCAATCGCCAATTCCCGCCGGTATTTATACGGCCAAGGCCACTTCAATGCTCTCGGACAATACAGCAGAAACAAAACTGATTATAAAAGAAGCTTCCATCATCGATAGTTTGAAAGATTGGGTCGGGAAAAAAGCGGGGAAAATTCAGGATAAAAGGTCTTAACAAAAAATTCGCAAAATATTATTTGGTAAAAAAAGAGAAGCGCGATGACGCAATATTGATCATAGCGTTTCTCTTTTTGATTTACTTTTGAGATTGTCCATATCCTATATGGATATCTTAATGTTGAACCGCAGGAGTAATTGGAATACGGATCGCCGGCACTTCGGATTAACAAAACAACGATGATAGCCACGCCTATATCAAAAACTGGCACAGTTGTGATTAATTGATATTTATCCATTGAATTAGCTGAAAATAATCTCAAAAAGAAAACTCGCTCTCAAAGCATGTAATTCCTTTAAAATTAGGTGTTTTTCAAGCAATTGTTTCACCTACAAAATTTAAGCAATATGCATTTATCCGAAATTAAGGTTACGCATGGAAAAGCAACAGCAATGATCATTGAGTCGTTCATCTATAGAAAATTAACTTCATTATGTATATCAGATTAACCTATGTTATATGCGTAAATTATTTGTCAACCAGCAGATACGGTCCTGGTGGAATTTCGCGGCCAGGAAAAGTAAAAGCACGATAATTCGCTTGTCGAGCTAATGGAACGTAATTAGGGGCCGCTCTGGTTACAGCAGCATTGACTGCCATTACAATTAAATCTGCTATAGCATTTCCGCTACTTTGGTTTTGAGGTGTATAGATCATAATTTCATTATGTTCCCAAATAGAATCTCCTGTTTTCCCATCTTTAATGACATAAGACAAAGATACAGTTACTTGAGTAGTCAAAACCATGTATTTTGCATCCCATTGGTTAATAGTCACATAAAGAACTGCGTCCGCACCAAAAAGGTTTGCAAGTTTTTCAACCGATGCATTATGTACAAGGTTGGCATCAGATAAACCATCATCTTCTAGAAGGCGTTTAATCATATTAACCGGAAATACATAGTATCCCCTATTAGCTAAAGGAATAGTAATAGTAGAAAGACAATAATCAGGCGCTGTTACCTCAACGCTACGATTTACCATGGGAACAATAAGTATTGATTTTGGTTTAGCTGAATTGAATTTCGTATAGTCCTTTGTTGGCGTAGTTACACATCCAAAAAAAGGAACTAGTATAATAATAATCAAAAAGAATCTGGCCATATCATCACCCCTTTAAATTTATCGATGTATATAAAAGAATTTTATTATTTATTTATTTGAGTTAATTTTTTTTGAGCATTGTTAATCATTTTTGTCATAATGATATTTGATTCAGGCCATTTAGCTTGTTCTTTCTTAAAATATTCTATAGCCTCATGATAATTACCTTGTTCATAAAGCGCATATCCATACTCTGCGTATATTCCGGGGGGAACTTTTCCACCTTCTTCACCATATTGTATAATGTCTTTTAGATCTTCGATAAACTGCTCAGATTTTGCTGGGTTTTTGTAATGATTGTAAAGTTTCTGGTCATAATTTTGCCAAGCATATTGACCTTGAGCAGCACATCCCGCCATCATTAAAATGGCAAAGAAAACAATAAAATAATTAGAAATACTCATACTCCACCCTTTATTTGACAGTAATGGTCTTTAATTCACTTTCAATAAATATTTTTTGTTCATATATAACAACGCCGTTTTCAATGATTGTAATTTTATGAGTACCTGGCTCAAGTATAAGCGTTTGTGGCTCCCCATTGTATGCTTGAGCTTTACCCATTTTCAGACCATCCACTAGTAGTTCAGCGGCAGATGAAGCTCCCTTAATTGCAATGCTTGGTCTAGAATCAACACTCCTTACCGTAGTTGCGGGCATACAACCAGAAATTACAATAATAGATAATAAAATATATAAAAATCTCATTTTCTCACCTCTTCAACAAATGTTTTATCAATACTTACAGAATTAACGCTTCCTGATATCAGCTTACATATTGATCCTTCGTTGTTTTCATTGCTTCCAAAGAATCCAGTAACTTTTATTTCAGCAATTTTTTTAGGTGGAAGATTCATTGTGAACCCTGTTTGTTTGCTTTTAACGGCTGCACCCTGTTGCATTACCTGTAGAATATCACCGATCTGGATACCTTGTTTCTGTCCACCACTTATAAAAACCTGAGCACCTTTTATATCAAGGATGTCGGTTTTCCATGGACGGTCTTCTAGTGTCGAAACAACTCTATCTAGCATATCGGAAATTGCTGCAGATATAGCACGGTCATTGAGTGTAGCGTCATAATCAGCACGGCTGCCAAAACCAGCAACTTCTCCACTTTCTGTATCGGCTTGACCAACTCCTGCAGCTGAAAAAAAGGCATGTCCTGTTTTCACATCTACTAGCCTAGCCTCAACTTTTGCTCGTGCTACCTGAACTTTAGTGCTTGATAGAAATCCAACTTTCCCAGCAACTGAACGTCCAAACTCTGTAACAGAGCCGACTATTAAGGCGTCAACCCCAACAAGATTTGCATCACCACTTATTGCTTGTTCTTTTATAATTTTCGATAGATCGGTACGTTCAAATACAATGAACTTGTTGGACATTATCAATTTCGCGGCCAACATATCAGACGCCTGCTTACCAATTCGATCATAATCTTGATCAGTCATGAGCGATCGGCCATAATTTGATTCATTTGAAAATCTTGCTATTGCGACTTTTCTTTTATATTGTTTGAAGATGGGGCTTTGAGCTGTCGTTTGTGCTTTAATTTGCTGCTCTTTGGTCACGGGAGCTTCAGTTTGCTGGGGAGGAGTAGAAACCGTTGCGCAGCCACTGTAAAACAATATTATCGTTATGCATACACACAAAAAAAACATTTTTTTCATTTTATTACTTCTGACCTCCTTGTGAGCATGACCTCATAAATTGTGATAAATATTAATGAATATCAGTAATCATGTCAATCTTTTTATCTACTTCATATGTGGATATGTGGATCAGTATTAAACCATGGCTCTAGAATAGCTAAGCAACACTAAAAGTACTAAAAAGCTAGTCTAGAGCCTTAATATAAAATAAAAGAAGCGAATTACTTCAGGTTAGTTAAACTGTAATACGCCAGTCGCTTTTGTCGGCGCGTAACAAAAATAACTAATCTCCTTTATACATTGATTCGATCAAATCACCGTACTGAGCGTTAATGGACTTTCTTTTAACTTTCATGGTCGGGGTCACTTCACCATCCTCGGTATAGAGCTTTTTATCGAGGATTCTGAATTTCCGTATATTTTCCACGCGGGCAACCTGCTGATTGACTTTATCCACTTCCTTCTGGATAAGCTCTATTACTTCAGGCGTTTTGGTCATGCTGGCAAAAGTGGTAAACTGCACTTTGTTATCCTGCGCGTATTTGGTGACATTCTCATCATCAATAACAATGATTGCCGTCAGATATTTTCTGCCGTCGCCGATAACCACAGCGTCGTTAATATACGGCGAAAACTTCAGCAGGTTTTCCAGATACTGAGGCGCGATGTTTTTCCCGCCGGCGGTGATAATCAGATCCTTCTTTCGGTCGGTAATTTTAAGATATCCTTCTTCATCAATCACGCCCACATCGCCGGTATGCATCCAGCCGTCGATCAAAACTTCTTTTGTGGTCGCTTCATCTTTATAATAACCCTTAAAGATGCCGGGGTGCTTGACAACGATTTCACCGTCTTCGGCGATTTTCACCTGCGCGCCCGGTAGCGCCTTGCCAACGGTTCCAACTTTGTATTCGGATATGCTCGACGTATGCGTAATGCCGGTTGTCTCGGTCATGCCGTAGCCTTCGCGGATGGGAATGCCGATGCTCTGGAAAAACTTGATAACCTCGTGAGAAATAGGCGCCGCGCCGGACGCGCCCACACGTACCCGGTCGAAGCCAAGGCGTTTTTTCAATTTACGGAAAACAATGAAGTAAAAAAGATGATAAGCCAGCGCCAGATACAAAGGAGCTTTATCTCCTTTAATGACTTTGTTGTTATATTTCGTCCCGATTTTTACAGCAATATCGTAAAGTGTACGTTTGAGCCAAGTGGCGTCAGCCATTTTCAAAACAATAGCGGAATAGTATTTTTCCCAAATCCGCGGCACGGCATGAAACAGCGTGGGCGACACATCCCTCATATCAGCCATAACGGTGTCCGTGTTTTCCGTAAAGTTCACCGTATGCCCCGTAGTCAGATGAAACATTATATCGTATATCTGCTCATAGACATGGTTAAGCGGCAGAAAAGAAATGGTCTCGTCATCCGCAAATGTCTCGATCACTTGTTTGGCGGATTCGGCCACCCACAAATAACCTTCATGCGCCAGCAATGCACCTTTGGGCATACCGGTCGTACCGGAAGTATAGATGATGCCGGCAATGTCGTCCGGTTTTGCCTGCATGGCCAACTGCATAAAAAGATCCGGTTTTTCCTGGTCGATTTTCTTCCCCATTTCCAAAAGCTCTTCAAAACTCATGAACATGGGATCTTTAAAATGTTTCAGCCCCTCCATCTCCCAACAGATAAGTTTTTTTAATAAAGGAGTCTGATCACGAAAAGCCAAGGCCTTATCTAATTGCTCCTCATCCTCGCATATATATACTACTGAGTCAGAGTGCTCGACGACATATTTACATTCCGGCACCGGGTTGGTCGTATAAATGCCCACCCAGGCACCGCCGGCGCAAACCGCGCCTAGAGCGGAATAGAGCCATTCCGGCCTGTTCTCCCCGATTATCGCGACATGATCACGGTATTTAACGCCAAGAGCGTTGAGCCCCAAAGTTACATATTTTACGTTTTCCAGATATTCAGCCCAGGTTATGTCTTGCCAGATGCCGTAATCTTTCCTACGCATGGCAATGCGGTTGGGTTGTCGCTGTGCTATATTCAATAACGCTTTGGGCAATGTGTCTATTGCCATTATCTAATCTCCCTTCAAAATCATAATGCACTTGCAAACAATTTGTTCGAAAAACGGCACCAAAAGAGGCTTTCTAGCGAAACCGTACTTTTCTTCTGTAGCGTTTATATCCTTTTACGGATTGCTCAGTAGCAATACCGAGATAAAATTCCTTTATATCTTCATCCTCACGGAGCACTTCCGGTTTGTCCGCGCGTACTATCCTGCCGTTTTCCAGCAGATAGGCAAAATTGGAATACTTAAGCGCCATGTTGACGTTTTGCTCCACCAGAAAAATGGTGACCCCGTCCTTCTGGTTGATATTACGAATTATGTTGAATATCTCCTGCGTCAGCAGGGGCGAAAGACCCAACGAAGGCTCATCGAGCATCAGCAACTTGGGGCGGCTCATCAGCGCCCTGCCGATGGCCAGCATCTGTTGTTCGCCGCCGCTCATCAAACCCGCCTGCTGCTTTACTCTCTCTTTCAGTATGGGAAAATGATGAAAAACGTTTTCCAAATCGCTTTGAATGTTTTTTGTGTCTTTTCTCGTGTAAGCGCCGATCGTAATGTTTTCCAAAACAGTAAGCTCGGGAAAAACCTCGCGTCCTTCGGGCACATATCCTATACCCATCTTTACAATATCGTCGGTGTCCTTCCTGTCAATGCGCTCGCCCATAAATTCTATGCTGCCCTTTTCCGGCTGTTCTTCCTTGGCATCGTAAAAAAGCCGCATAATTGTTTTCAGGGTTGTCGTTTTACCCGCGCCGTTGGAACCCAGTAACGCGACAATATCGCCTTGCTTTATCTCGAAGGAAATCCCGTGCAGTGCTCTGATTAAATCGTACCAGGTTTCTATATTTTTGACTTTGAGCATCAGCTGATACCCTCCTCTCCGAGATACGCCTTGATAACCTCCGGATGCTTCTGCACTTCCTGCGGCGGCCCCAGCGTTATTTTCTTGCCCTGCTGCATGGCGAAAACACGGTCGGATATGCCCATAATCATATTCATGTCATGCTCGATAAGCAAGATGGTCATCTGATAATCTTCACGTATATCTTTTATCCAAATGGTCAGATCATCTTTTTCTTCCGTGTTCATGCCGGCGGAAGGCTCGTCCAGAAGCATGACCTTCGGCTCCAGCGCCAGGGCGCGTCCAACTTCCACCAGTTTGCGCTTACCGTAAGCAAGGCTACCGACAAACTGGTCGCGCACGGACTGAAGCTCCAGAAAGTCTATTATCTTTTCCACTTTTTCCCTGTGTTCAACTTCCTCCCGCGCGGCGGGCGACCTTTTACCGAACATAAAAGCGCCGGTAAAAATCCCAGTGTTCATGTGAATATGCCTGCCCAGCATAAGATTATCCATAACCGTGGCGTTGGCAAACAACTCTATATTCTGAAAGGTGCGCGCGATTCCCTTTTTGGCGATTCTGTCCGGGGTTTTACCCACAAGATTTTCACCCTCCATAATCACCGCGCCGTCATCCGGCTTATAGATGCCGCTGATTAAGTTAAAGATGGTTGTTTTGCCCGACCCGTTGGGTCCGATGATGGAAAAAATTTCGTTTTTTTCCACGCTAAAACTGATATTGTCCACCGCCTTTATACCGCCGAAGCTGATGCTTAAATTTTCAACACTGAAATAGCCCATTAAATATTATTCCTTCTTTCTAGAGCGATTTTTCACACCACCGCGCGTCCTTTAACAACATTAACATATTACCGGACATGTTTAGGGTCGCGGGTTGTGCAGGCACCGCGACCCTGATAGCAATGTTTTAATACGCGGACAGCTCGTTTTCCGTCCAGTCCTGAAGCACAATTACCTCTCCCTTGGGACCGCACTGCCAAATACGCAAAGCTTTGGGGGGACGGTGATTGGTTGCCGTCCAAGTCAGCTTGGGACCGATTCCCTGAAAATTGGTAACTTTATCCAACTCATTTTTGAGCGCTTCCGTGCTTAAATTTCTGCCGACTTTCTTAAGAGCGTAAACCAGAGGTTCCGCGACGACAATCCCCGCGGCGTAAAATATTGCCCAGCGTTCCTGCGGAGCAAGTCTTTTTGTTGCATCATGATATTTCTTAACCAGAGGTATGCTCATATCGGTAATGTCTGCGGTAAACGCGGTGGTCATAACTTTTTCTTTCGCCCATAAACCATCGGTAATATGGTTCATAAGATAAAAGTCGCAGAGATTATAGGAATGAATCCACTGGGGATGAAAACCTACCGATACAGCATTGCGCAGTGCAATCGCCGCCTGTGTCGGGGCAACGAAACCAATAACCGCCTCCGCTCCGGCAGCTTTAAGCCGCGCTATCTGCGAAGTCAGGTCTCTTTCAATCGGCTCACAGGGAACCGCGGCAACCAGATCCATATTGTACGTCTTCAGGCGTCTTTTTGCGCCGGCCATGGAATCAAGCCCGTAATCATCATTTTGATAAAGCATACCAATTTTCTTGAATTTCTTTTTTTCCACTAAGAATTTCGCCATAACGCTGGCATCATCATCGTAAGTGGGCCACATGTTCCAAAGATAGGGATTGTGCGGTTCAATAAAAGCCTTGGCGCCAGAGCATACACCGATCCAGATAATCTTGTTTTGCCGCAAATATCTCTGCACAGCAACGCCGGGAGCGGTACCGACACCACCAACAAAGGCAATAACACCCTGACGGTCAACAAGGTCCCTAACGCCGGCCATAGTCTGGGAAGGATTATACTGGTCGTCTCGAATGAAGTAGCGGATCTTCCTTCCGTGAATTCCGCCTTCTTCGTTAACGATATCGAAAAGTAGCTTGCTGCCGCGCGCGACCGCTCCCCATGGAGCGGCGGGACCGGTCTGCGGCCCCCACTGGCCTATTCTTATTTCATTGTCGTCAAAACCTTTCTTCTGCGCCTGCCCCTGGTAAGAGAACAGAAACACGGCACAAAAAGCGACGAACATTACCAACGTGATTTTGTTTAAACGCATAACCTTTCCCCTTTCTTCAATCTGTTACGTTATTGGTTCTAATTTTTTGCCGCTGAAATATTAAAAATTTTATATTTTTTTACGGCTAACTTTTATACCACTTTCCCTGCTCTTTAAAAAAGATAAAGCCGATATTCATTTCCGAGTGCGAATTAGTTTTCTCGTGTAAAAATGTCACATCAACCTCCACCTGGGCAACCTTCTCCACTGCCGGATAAGTTTCACGATCCTTATTATTCTGGATATAGCTTACCGCAACAATACGGTAATCGGATACGCGATCAGTAAAAGATTTCGCCTGGGCAAGGTATTCATCATAGCTGTGCGAACGCACATACGGCGAAGAAGAGGCGAAACACGCGTAAACAGCAGCATAATCCCTGCGAATTTCGGCGTCCAGAAATTCACGCGCCGCTTTGAGCACCGCTTCCCTCTCGCGTTCCCCGGCTGCCCGGTAAACAAAGAAAGCTGCTGGCAAAACCAACGCCAGGCAAACCACCAAAACCAACAGTTGTTTTTTAGCTCTTATGAAATGTTCCTTTTTCAGCATCTATTACACTTTTTTAACGTAATGCTTGGCAAAAAGGCCGCTCGGACGAACACACAGAACTAAAACAATTACAACGAAAGCTGTTATCGGCTTCCATGCCGGCCAAATAAAACCGAAAAAATTCTCTATCAGTCCCATAATAAACCCGCCGATTAGCACACCCGGAATGCTCATCAGGCCACCCAACACGGCAGAAGCGAAAGCACGGAGAAAGGATTCCATCATAAAGTTGGGATCAAGAATGCTCTTGGCTGTCAGCAACATTGCCGCCACCGCTCCGATAATCGAACTAAAGGCCCAGGCAAAAGCGAAGACCCGGTCTGTCTTTATCCCCATTATTTTGGCCGCGTGTTTATTCTGCTGTGTCGCGCGCATAGCTGTTCCCATCTTGGTATGCTGGAAAAAGAAATACAGAAAAACCATAACAGCGGCGGCAGCAACAAAAACAGCTATCGCCCACTGGCTGACGATAAATCCCGAAATCGGTTCGTATGTAACTTTATAAGAGAACGGAATGGAAAATTGTTTCTGTTCCGCTCCCCATTTCCAGCTGGCCAGGCCCATCAGAAGCATCTGCGCTCCGATGGTGATAACAATCAGGCCGAGCAGTGTGGGATTCTTCGCCGGACGCAGAAAAAAATATTCCACAAACACTCCCAGGAAAGCGGCAAAAATAAGGGCAATGACAAAAGCGACCCAGAACGAGTAACCGTAAATTACCAATACATGGTAGGCAACGAATGTCGAAACCATGGCCATTTCACCGGCGGCGAAATTAAGCACTTCTGAAGTTTTGTAAATAATAACAACCGCCAGTCCGAAAAGACCGTAACAGGCACCCATCGCCAAACCGTCAATCAACAATTGTCCAACCGGCATATTTCTCTACCTCTGTTTTTCTATTAGAAGGGCCATGTCTTCCAGTACTTCTTTATTCGTATCCATGCCCCAAACATCCCCAAGGGCTCAAAAAGCATAATGCCAATCATCACCAGACCCAAGGCTATATAATTAAAATTATCCATACCGGTAATAGTCATCCATCGCTCGGAAAAAGCGACAAACAACGGCCCCACGTACGGCGCTTCATTAACATTTTTAAACAGGTCATACATAAGATAGGTAATCAGCGCCGCGCCTGTAATAGAACCCATAACAGAACCCAAACCGCCGACAACAATCATGACGATGAAAATAATCGAAAGAATCAGGTTAAAGGTGAAGGGGTCAAAAAACCCCAGAACAAAAGCGAATAGTCCGCCACCGATACCCGCGTAAAAAGCGCTCACGGCAAAAGAAAGCGTTTTATACATAGTGAGATTTATACCGATAACTTCAGCGGCGATATCACTGTCGCGGATGGCAACAAAAGCACGGCCTGCTTTCGTCTTTAAAATATTTATCGCAAACAGCACCATCAGTATTGTAATAATCAAAACCAAATAGTATTTGCTTGTTTCTGACGACAGAACAAAACTCCACCCCAGTTGTGGTATCCCCAGATCCAGTGGAGGAGCCATCAAGCCCTGACGACCACCGAAAAATTCCGTATGACCGATGACATGCATAATAGCCAGGCCAAACGCCAGCGTGGCAATAGTGAGATATGGTCCTTCCAACCTCAGTGCCGGCAAGCCCAAAATGAAGCCAAAAAAAGCCGCGATGAAAGCGGCGGCGATAATGGCGATAAAAAAAGGTATCTGCAAGTTGGTCATCAGCAGAACGGTGGCATAAGCACCGATGGCAAAAAATCCCGCGTGTCCCAAGGAAATCTGCCCGGTAGAGCCAACCAGAATATTCAGGCCTACCGAGACAATGACATATACCATGATGAGATTCAGCAGATACAGCGCGTAGTCTGACATATATAGAGGAAAGGTAAAAAGGACCAAGAGAAAAACTATTGTCCAGAAAAGAATCACGCCGCTTTTGAAAAGTTCAATATCCTCATAATACGACCGCTTCATGTCCATAGGATTGCAGTGCTCCTCTTAATTGGAAGATAACAGATCTGATATTATGTGCCAGTTTCAAGTTATACTATACTAAAGATACAACCTGTCAGTCAAGACAAAAAAACGCGACGGAAAATAAAACGGACGCTTAGTTCAATATTATTCAGGCCAAAGGCCAGATGATTTTTCTCCGCAAGTATAAAAAAGACTGACTGGGATGATAAATTTTTTCTTTTCACTCAAGCCAGTCTGTCAAATACAAAAAATTTAAATTTTCAATTATTTTGTCTATAACCTTTTGCTCCAAGGGGTGATTCCCGCCGCGGCCATCGCTTTGGCCTCATACTGCTGGAGGGGTGATTCCGCCAGGATCATCATTTTCTGTGCCGCCATGGAACCTTCCGCGTGCACCGTGGTGACTTCATGAAACGCTGACTCGTGTGAACAAACATGGCGCATCGTCTCGTGAATCATTTTTAATCTGTCCAGCGTGCTGTATTTTTCTGACCCACCCAGATAGTGTTCCAGGTAATCGTGAATATCGGGATTGTCCCAATCCTTTTTATCCGGCGCGGTTGCCAGAATACCGCCGCCGATATCCTGAATCAGTTTGATGAATTCGTGATACTTGCTGGCAAAGTGCAGCTTGGCCATATTGCAGATTAATGGATTCGGCACGGCGATCTCGCCATACATCACCGGATCCGCCGCGGCAGCGTTAGTCAAAGCGCGCAATGTTTCCACATAAGCGGCAATGTCGGCAAGTTTGTCGCGGATGTGGCTCACTTTATCCAGCCCGTTGTATTTGGCCATCGCCACAGCACAACCGGCCATCACTTCCACCGAGGGAACTTTATAGCTGATAGCGGTAAAGCGATGGAAAGTGGCGAAGGTATAAGCGATAAGCATCGAGTACTGCCATTCACCGCACATAAAAACCCTATCCCAGGGAACAAAAACATTATCGAAAACAATCATCGCTTCGGTCAGTTCCCGTACCGGACGGTCGGCGTGAAATTCATGGTCCGACCAGGCACCGCGACCACCGCGGCAGATGAAAGTGATCCCCTTGGTATTAGCCGGTATCGCGAAGCTCACCGCGTAATCAGCTTCATTTTCACGCATCTGACGGGTAGGGACAACCAAAATTTCATTGGCGGCCGGCGCGCTGGTAATGTGGATTTTCGCCCCTTTAACCACAATGCCCTCTTTATTTTTATCCACGACATGCAGATAATAATCCGGGTGCTTTTGTTGAGCCGGTTCCTTGCCGCGATCTCCTTTGACACACGTCACCGCGCCGCAGGTATGCAGATCGTTTTTACGCAGATGCTCCAGAAAATTCATCGCGTTTTCCTGATACTGTTTCTTACCCATCTGTCCGGCCACAACAAAAGCCGCGTTCAGACAATCGGTGCCGATATCCCTTCCAAAAGGAAGGCCGCCGATAACCTCAATTGAACGCTGAATCATTTTTGTGCGGTTGGCCAAATCCTCCCTGTTAGCCGGGGTGACAAAATAACGGTTGATCGGTTCTCCAGTTTTGGGATGCGGCGCCACAAAAAGATCCCGCACGGACGGATCTTCCGAGGCCGTCAATTCATACCCGCCGGCGATGGTGTCTACGGTAATGCCGAGAATGGGATGTCTGGTAATATCCTCCACTTTCTCGCCGCGGATATAAACGCGCCGGCCGTCGCGCAAGCTTTCTTTGTATTCCTTCACACTGCGAATAGCCATATTTTTCCCCTTCTATATATTTATTTTTGTAACATCAGCTTAAGCCATTTTCCTGAGTTCCTTTTTCAGCACCTTACCCATAATATTTTTAGGCAAGGCCTGCATGAAAACAACTTCTTTAGGCGTCAGGAAACTCGTCAGGTTTTTTTTGCAATACTCGATAATTTCCTCGGCGGTAGCGGCCTGATCGGGTTTAAGAACAATAAAGGCTTTTATATTTTCACCGTAAACATCATCTCTCATCCCCACTACCGCGGCTTCTGATATTTTAGGATGAGCGAACAGGACTTCCTCCACCGTGCGCGGCGATATGTTTTCTCCGCCTTTAATAATTAAATCCTTCTTGCGGTCTGTAATCCAGAAATAACCGTCTTCATCTTCATAACCGACATCGCCCGTATGCAGCCACCCGTTGCGCAGCACCTGCGCCGTTTCTTCCGGTTTATTCCAGTACCCTTTCATAACCTGCGGTCCGCGGATGACTATTTCGCCCTGCTGGCCACCCGGCAGAAACTTCCCCTCATCATCCATAATCTTCATTTCCGTGCCTTTCATCGGAATGCCGATGGAGCCGACTTTCTTTAACCCATGAATGGGGTTGGTGGCATTGTTCGCGCCCGCTTCCGTAAGCCCCCAGCCTTCACAAATTTCCCCGCCGTAAACCTCCCTGAATTTTTTCCACGTCTCCAGAGCCAGCGGCGCCGCACCGCATATCCAGTATTTCATGGAGCTGACATCATGTTTTTTGGGCTCCGGATACAAAAGCAGGTAAACGTACATTGTCGGAACAGCAACCAGGATATTGGCTTTATATTTGGCAATCGAAGATAAAATCAGCTCAAGGTCAAAAGAATCCAGCAACACGGTTGTTGCCGAACGGAACATGCCGTTGTTGATTGTGGCGATGCCGAATGAATGACAAAGAGGCAAAACGCTGACATAGATCATGCCCTCTGGAAAAGGCATGCTCTCGAACTGCATTTTGGCGTTGGCGTAAAGAGAATAATGCGTGTGCATGACGCCTTTGGAGTTGCCGGTTGTTCCCGCTGTGTAAATAAGCGCGGCAAGTTCATCTTCCCGCATATCGGCAAAAGAATGGTCTTCCTCCACCGATTCAATGAGCTTACCATAAGCAAAGGTTCCTTCCGGAACATTTTTATCGACAAGAATAACCGTTTTCATTTCCGGTGCTTTGGCCTGCACAGTTTTCACCTTCGGAAGAAATGCATTGCTGCTGATGACTATCTTGGCGCCCGAATCCTGATAAATGTAAGCTATCTCCTCATCATTCATCAGGTAATTAATCGGCACGACAACCGCGCCCATTCTCCAGCAGGCGCTAAAAGTTTCCAGAACCTCCGGGCAATTCGGCGTCTGGATGATGATCCTGTCTCCTCTCTTTACGCCCAATCCCTTGAGCGCGCTGGTCAGTTTGCGGGAGTTTTTCTGCAGTTCGAAGTTTGTCATTACTCTTTCCTTGAAATAAAGCGCCACGCGCTCGCCTTCACTGTAAACTTTTTTTTCGCGGAACTCGGCCAGATTCATAACAACCTCCTTATCTTTCTTATATTCCTATCAGTATTATTTCATTCTACTGAAAAGAACATTGCCCAAAAGAAACATAAGTACAGCGAAAATAATAACAACAACAAAATCAATATAAAGCGGAAAGATATTAACGCCGAGCAGGGCACCTCTGACACCATCCACTGTATAAGTAAGCGGATTAAGTTTAACCAATCCCTGCAACCAGGTGGGAAGTTTATCCGTTATCGGGAAAAGCGCGCCCGACAGAAAAAAAAGCGGGAAAATTAGAAACGATGAAATCACCTGAAATCCCTCCAGGCTTTGAAAAAGCGAGCCCAGCGCCAGTCCTAAAGAAACCAGGGCTATTGCCGTAATGACCAATAAAATTAGGGCCGGCGGTATTCCCCATGGGTTTATCGCCGGGAACAAAAATGATACCGCAAAAAGGACAATAACCTGTAGAATAACATCCGTGCACCCTCCCAAAACCTTCCCCAAAAAGATGCTGACGCGCGATACCGGCGCTACGAGTATCGCCTTGAGCACATCAAGCTTGCGGTCCCAGACAATATATAATCCGAAATAAACGGACCCGAAAAGAACCATCATGGCCAGAATGCCCGGATAAATATAATCGCGATAGTCAATGGAACCGATGGTGACACTGGCGCCGATTCCACTGCCGAAAAGAAAAAGCCACATCAGCGGCTGGACGATGCTTGAAACAATCCTGCTTTTTTCGCGTTGAAAGACCTTGAACTCACGCCACCACACCGCGTAAATGCCCATCAATTCCCTGCGGATGAAACCGTTATTCATGGTTTCAAGACCCCCTCTGGCGGTAACGGGCAACGGAATCAACCCAGCTACCGAAGTCTTCCACGGTATCCTCACGAATATCACGACCCGTCAGTTTTATAAAAACGTCATTGAGCGTGGGCACTCTGATTTCCACACAATGCACATCCTTAACTAGGGATAAAATTTTCGGCAGGTGCCGGTGCGCTTCTCTGGTAATAATTTCCAGCACACCGTCATTTTCTCGCACGTCGGAAACATAAGGAAGCCCACGAATTTTTTCCAGCGGTGGTTGTTCGGCCTTAATTACAATCATCTGGCCGCCCATGGTTTCCTTCAGCCTTTCCGGCGCATCGAGTGCTATTATCTGGCCATGATCAATGATACCCACGCGGTCACACACCTGCTCGGCTTCTTCCATGTAGTGAGTGGTAAGAACAATGGTGGTCTGTTCAGCCCGCGCCATTTTTTTTATGTACTCCCACAAACGTGCCCGCGTTTGGGGATCAAGACCCAAAGTCGGCTCATCCAGAAAAAGCACCGCCGGGCGGTGCAAAAGGCCCCGCGCGAGTTCCAGACGCCGGCGCATTCCACCGGAATAAGTGCGCGTGATATCGTTAGCGCGCTGTTTCAGGTCCACCAGCTCCAGCATCTGTTCAATCCTTTTTTCCCTGATGCTGGAAGAGACACCATAAAGACGGGCATGCAACTCAAGATTTTCGCGTCCGGTAAGCACCGTGTCCAAAGTAGGATCCTGAAAAACAATACCAACCTGGCGCCTGACCCGTGCCGGTTCTTTGGCAACATCATAGCCAGCAATCACTGCCGCACCGGAGGATGGCCTGACGATGGTACAAAGAATGCCGATGGTTGTGGACTTGCCGGCACCGTTTGGTCCTAAAAGGCCGAATATTTCTCCCTTTTCAACACTCAGATCAATGCCGGCAACGGCTTCTATTTTGCCGAAGTTTTTTTTCAGCGCCCTGGTTTGTATTATTGCCATATAAACAACCGCGGGGAATTTATCGTTCGACGGAAATCGCGCCCGGCCAGAGATAATAAAAACCGGCTCTGGAGTTGAGAATTTCCGGCAGTTCCAAATTAACCAGCGAAATATTCAAATGTTCCGAAAACGAACCGGCAATGTTGTAATAATTGTCTTCGGGAAATTCCGCCCGGCGGTAGACAATAACTCTGGCTTCTTCCGAAAGCTTGGCCAGTTTTTTTGCTTCTTCGACCGCATCGCCGATATAACCGATTCTATCCACGAGGCCGCATTGCAGGGCTTCATCGGCCAGAAAAATGCGGGCCGTGGAAACCTCCGTCAACGCCTGCGTCGAGAGCTTGCGGTGCTTTTTGACCAAATCGATAAAGCGACCGCCAAAACTGTCCATCGCTTTTTGTAAAAGTTTTTTCTCATCATCGGCCGTATCGCGGTAGGGTGAACCCATATCTTTGTATTTTCCTGTCTTTTGCACATCAACACCCACGCCGATTTTATCCATCAAGCCTTTAAATTTCGGTTGCAAGGAAATAACACCTACGGAACCGGTCACCGTTGTTGGATGAGCCACGATCATATCCGCAGGCAAGGACATGTAATAGGCACCCGAGGCGGCTACGTCCATCATAGAAACAACAATTTTATTTCCTGTTTTCTCCCGGTAAGAAATAATTTCGTTATAGAGAATATCGCTTGCTGTTATCGTGCCGCCCGGTGAGTTTATTTTGAACAAAACTGCCTTAATTTGCCTGTCTTTTTTCGCTTTGTTCAGCTGCACCACCACCTGTTCAACAAGACTTGGAGATTCAATAATTAATCCTTTTTTCGGTTTGTCTGAAATCACGCCGTTTACCGCAATGAGCAATATTTTATCCGCGCCGGTTCCTTCCAGCGTATATTCTTTGAGCGGGTTCGGTGTTCCCTTAAGCAGACCGACCTTTGGCACAGAACATCCCACAATAAAAATCGCCATAATCATCATAATCATAGCGAGCAAATATACTTTTTTCATATGCCCCTCCTTATCTCTTCGTGAAAGATTTTGTTAATTCTTATCATACTTTCAACCCCAATTCCCTGAATTTTTAGAATTTTAAAATATTTCTCAAAACTTTGCTTAATGCCATGGCTCATTTAAATCAACCAGGGAAACCTAAAATATTTCTCATTCTTGACTTTAGCGCTTCTTTCTTGTAATAAAGTACAGGTCTTCTGACCGGATTAACACCAGCCCGCCATAAGCAGGTTTCAAGGAGGCACATCATCATGGCAAAAGTTCAAGTATTTGAAAACAATGCCCCTTTTCTCGGTATCAACAGTTTGGGGCGCATCGGTAAATTGACACTTTGGCATCATATCCAAAGAAAATATTTCAAGGAAATCTTCGTTAACCAGGGTCGGGAGGTGGGCACCGGCATGGAGACGATTGCCCGTCTTATCGAAACGGACGCCACATATGGCTTGCTCCACCGGTTTCTTTACGGTTACAAAGCACAGCCTGTTGTTAAAATCACGGATGAAAAAAACGGTAAGCTGCTTGTTGATGGCATTCCGGTTACGATTCTGCGCGAACAGCGAAACCCAATGAATATTCCCTGGCGCCAGCATGGCGTGGATATCGTGGTGGATTGCAGCGGTTCCTTCAAAGATCCGACCGTGCCTGTTGACGACAAAAAAGGATCAATCCGCGGACATCTCAACGGCGGAGCAAAAGTGGTAATCCACTCCGCGCCTTTCAAAATAAAGAATAAAGCGCTCTCAACACCGGACGACACTGTGACGCTTATCTACGGCATCAACCACACCTCTTTCAATCCCAAGAAGCACCTTCTCGTTTCCGCGGCCTCCTGCACCACAACAGGTCTGGCGCATATGGTGAAACCGCTTCTGGAAAACGAGGAGACCAGCACGATTCTCACAGCTTCCATGTCCACAATACATGCTGTCACAAACACCCAGAGCGTCCTGGATAAATTGCCAAAAGCCGGCGAGAAGGACATTCGCAAGACACGCAGCATCCTGAACAATATAATTCTTACTTCGACCGGTGCTGCTAATGCCTTAATCGAAGTTATTCCGGAAGTCAAAAACATCGGTTTCATGGGCGATTCCATCCGGGTGCCGACCAATACGCTGTCGCTCATCGTGCTCAACGCCACCTTCCAGGCCAAACAAAACGACAAGGGTGAGGCAGCTAATATCGATACGAAAAAGCTCAACGACATTTACGCGAAAACGGCGCAAAACAATCCGCTGGTCCGCTTTACCATGCAGCAGAATGTTTCCACCGATCTGATCGGAGAAGACGCGGCAATTATCATTGAAGGTCAGTTCAACCACACCCGCACGGCATTCATTCCGGTTGACCTTTCGCAAATACCTGACCTGCCAGCGGGCATTCTCCAGAACATGAGCGGCAAGATGCTGCAGGTTCCGGTGGTCCATGCCAAAATTTTCGGCTGGTACGACAACGAGTATGGAAGCTACACTAACCGGATGGGCGACCTGACCGTCTACATTCACAAAAATTTATTATAAGTTTTAAAAATCCCCTCTGAAAATCCATCGAAAGGCCGTATTGGCATAAACCGATACGGCCTTTTCTTCGGCTAAAGGAAAATTACCATCAGAACAAAAATCATAAAAAGACAAAAAACAGACAAAAGTGGGGAACGATTAGTAATATATTTACCTATGGCGTAACTCAGGGCAAACGAAAAAAACAAAACTATTCCGAATTTAATAAAAGATGAAACATCGGTCAGCTCGGTCAGCAATAACTGAAAGATCAACACGATCGGTATATGAACAAGATAAATATCATAAGAATTGGCAGACAACGCATGACTCAGTTGATGGGGCCTATTCCAGTAATTCAGGGCAAAACTGGTAAACACGATTAAAAAAATCACCCGCGCAAAAGAAACTAAAATTATAAATACCAAAAAAAGTCTTGTGTCGGAAATGTTGGCCAGATAATAATTCGTGAAAATCACATAACAAACACTAAAAACAACACACAAAGACAGCCAAAAAAACGGCGGTCCCGGGAAATTTGTCCGAACAAACCAACCGCGACCATAAGCCCAGACGCCTAAAGCAAAAAAAATCACATATACAGGCAGCCGCCAAAGTTGGAACTGGAGAACATTGCCGACAAGAACCCAGGGGTAGGGACAGGGATAAGGGATGGTTGTGATGATCAGGCTGGCAATGACCGATAAAAGCCCTGCAAAAACCATCACCCACAACATCGTTCTGTCCGAGTGATACTTTTCCTGAAAAAAAGGAACCAGCGGAGCAATCTTTTTTTTAAGGGCGCAAATTAAAGCAAAGACAATGAAAAAAAACAGGAGCAGGGAAATAAACCAGTAAACAAACTGATTGAATTGCTCCGTTGCAGTTAAAAAACCAAATTGAAAATCAATCGCTCTTTTTAACCATTCAAGCCAGAATTGTCCATAATTCAAAGAAGAATAATTGTAACCATGAGTGTGATGATTAATGAAATCAATAATCGGCGCAATAAAAACAATGCAAATCAGCCAAGGTATCCCAAGGCGCACAAATTTACTTTCAATAAAACCAAACGTTCCTTTTTGCTCAATCTTGGGCAAGGCAAAGTAACCGGCAATAAAAAAAAGCATCGGCATAGCGAACGTATCCACAAAAAACATTACATAAGAAAATATCAGGCGGCACTCTTTGGGGTCGTATACATACCACCATTCATTGATTCCGTAACTTGCGGCGCAATGGAGAACCACTACAAAAAATATCATCAAGAAACGGACATTATCAAGAAATATTAAACGATTTTCCCCGGTGAATGAATGAACGTGTTTCATAAATTTGTTTCCAACAAAAATACAAACAAAATCATTTCAAGAAACGCGAATAATATTAAATTTTGATATTTCGTGAAGGCAAGGGATCGTATTCGTGTTTACCCTGATAAACCATACCGCTCCATCCGTCAATACAGATAAAATCACCCGCGCAGATTTTACATTCGTCTATCGTGGCAAATCCCTGTGCTTCATGAACCTTCAGTTTGTTGAATCCGACAACGCCGACTTTATCCAGCTGCGGAATGGTTACGGCCGCATGCGAGGTACCCCCTCCTTTTGCCGTTAAGAGTCCCTCGACTTGCAGAAGGATTCCAACATCATCGGGAACCGTATCACGGCGCAACAAAATAAGGGATGTCTGCGGATCCTCCTTCCGGAATTTTTTTATATCTTCTTCCGTATAAACTGCCCGGCCGCAAAGAGCACCGCCGCTCACTCCAATACCTGTGCCCAATATTGTCGACTGCAGGAAGCTGGTATCTTTAAACCGTTTGTATCTCTTCGCCGCCACCTGATCCATATCGCGAGTCTGCAGCAAATATAGCTTGTCTTTTCCCGATCCCTCGAAAGTAAATTCTATTTCCTGATGATTGAAACCTTTTTCACGAATCAGTTTTTCCGCAACGCTGACCAATTCATGATAAATTTCCGGGAATTTCGTTTCCAACGATATTTCGGAGTCCCGTCGCTCCGATAACCTTTGCTTTTCCGAAATTGGATATGTCTCCACCAGACCGGAAACAATGTCATCACCCTGAACGCCAAAAATGAAATCTCCATAAAGCGTAATGTCGGAAGATGCGCTTTTCGGCTCGCGGGTAAAGATGACCCCGGAACCGGAATGCTCATTGAGATTGCCGAAAACCATTGCCTGAACGATAACAGCAGTTCCCCATTTATCCGAAAGATGCATCTGATGCCGATAAATTTGCGCCTGCTGAGAATACCAGGAATCAAAAACTTTCATGATCGCATCCCGCAATTGTTCAGCAGGCTCTTCCTTCAATTCAATACCGTTGTCCAAAATGCCTTTTTTATAAGCAAGAGCTATTTGCTTCATTTGCTCAGGAGAGAATTGTATTTTTCTTTCCACTCCGTAGCGGTACTTAAACCCGTCGATAATCGCATCAAAGAAATCGCGGTTCAACCCTTGAAACATTCCCCATGTCTGTAAAAATCGGCGATAGCAATCCCACGCAGCCCAGTGGAAACCTCTTCTGCCGCTAAGCTTTTCCGCTATCACTTCATTGATACCCACATTCAAGAAAGAATTCATCATCCCCGGCAAAGATACCGTGGCGCCGCTTCTCACCGACAAAAGAAGCGGATTCAGAGGATTGCCGAATCTCCTGCCGGTCATTATCTCAAGGACGACTATTTCCTTGTTTATACGAACAAGCAAGTCATTAAAAATTTTCTCATTATCAATGATGGCATCATAACCCCGGAAAACCTCAGTGGTAATTATAAAGCCCGGCGGCACTTTAAAACCATAGGAAATCAGTTCCTTGAGAAAATACCCCTTGTTCCCAAGAAATATTTGATTGTCCACTTTTTTGTTCTTTTCGTAAAACGAAGAAACGGCAAGCTCCGCATTGTAAGAAACGCCTGTTCTCCAAAGCTGATTTTCATCTTTAATTTTTTCCATCTCAGCATTCAGAGCACCGACCACTGCATTCACAAAATTATCCAGAGTTTGTAAACCAAACGCCGAAGAAATAAGACGGCGAACAAAATTTTCCGATTGCTGATAAACCAATTCTTCACCGTTTTGTGTCTCGGTTCGCATCTTCGTGCTGACATTTTTTTCGAAGACCTGGCCAATAATAACAGGCAGATTAGAATTGTGAATGTCAATATAATATTCATGAATTATATTTTGTATACTTTTGGATATGAAGCGGAAGATATCCACATACTGCTCCATGGAAAATTGTTTGATGGACAGGGCGCTGCTTATATATCTTACTTTTGCCGCCAAGCCTTCCGTGGAAATGCCATCCAATTCCAGCGCTTTAACAAAAAGCCACAGATAGTTGTGAACCTTGGCAATAGTCCGCTTTGTAATGTTTCTTAGATCTAAAGATTTCACCAGCTCTTCCATCTGCATCACCGCAAGACTCTCCAGTCTCAGAGTCAGCCCAAGAGCTTCAAACTTTTCTTCGCTATAGGTACCGTACATTGAAGGAATACCGGCCGCAATGTGCCGCTTGTAATATATATTTTCATAAGGCTCGGTTTTCCTGGCGGAAAGAATTCTTTCTTTCAACAGAGACATAAATTTCAGGATGATAATAAGGCTCTTGTACCGATTATTTGCACTCAATGCTCGTCTAAGCGCCGCCAATTCGGTTTTGGGTAAAAGATAAACCACTTCCAAATCATCCAGTAAATCCACATATTGGGGAAAATATTTTTTGTAAATTAGTTGATAAATGCGAACCATCATCCGTGCACGTTCTTTATCTCTTTTATCAACTTCTTTAAGACCGCTGATTTCTTTAGATAATCTTGTTTCGGACCAAGAAATAAATTCTTTGGGGTTGTTTTGAGCTAAGGAAAGTAAGTAAATAAATGCTTTGTGCATACCATCGAAGTACTCTCCGGAATTCGCTACCTGCTCATAAACCTCTTCCGGTAGATATCTCTTCAAGCATTCTTTGTCACCGGAGTACCAAAAATTAAAGATATTCTCCATAAACTCTACGAGCATGCTATTGCTTTCGACATGAGATTGCTTGCGCAGAAAGTTCACCAGTTTGTCGTTGCGGTAAGAAAGCTCATCCACATCGGTTGTTATATCGCGCAGCTCTCCTTCTGCTCCTATTTCCTTGAAATAAACCGGAAATATTCTAAGGAGCTGTTTCACCAAGTTGTACACCGGGGCGATACCGGAATTCAGCAGCACAGAAATGTCTTTTTGCAAAAGATCGGTGTCACGCACAAAAATTCCACCGATACTCAAATTGATCACCTGTGCCGAAATAAGTTTTTTTGTCCAGCCGGGTTTCAAGGAAATAATCTCGAGCCACGCCCTAATGCTTACAACATGGAGTGGATTAACCTGAACTTGCCATTCCGTGGTAGTTCCTTTAAATTCTGGATATTGAAAACCGTACGAGATTAACTCATCAATAAAGATATCCGCCAGCTCCTGAGAATCGCGCGCGAAAACTTCCTTGGCCGTCGTTGTAATACAATCAATTATTGTGCCGCGGTATTCATGACGTGAGCGACTTTTCCTGAGAAACTCGAATATTTTGCGCACAAATTCGTGAAGTTTCTCCTTCTCTTCCTGTTCAAAAACCAATTTCAGACAGCGGTTGATTTCGCGCAAAGCACTAGCGTGTATATCGGACAATCCGGGCACACTCATCATGTGGAAAAGAAAGTCTAATTTTACCAGATATTGATGCCCCAGATAAACAGGTGATTTTTCAAGCTCATCGGCAACCAGGAAATACCCGTTTACTATTTGAAAATAATCCGGCATTTCCAAGTAAACTCTTATTTGTTCCTTGTCCGTTGCTTTCTTTTGGCTACCCAGATCATCAAGTTTTTTCAATGCCCCATATAGATACCGATGGCTGAGCGGATGAATTATATTTTGGTAAGCATCTGTCTGGTTATTATTTTTTCCCTTATCACCGGCAAACCATAAAGAAGGATCAGACTGAGTAAGCCAGAATTCATAAGTAATCCTGAACATTTTATCCAGTATAAAACTGACTTTATCCGAGGCAATATTTATATTATTATCCAAAACAAATTTGGATGTTTTTTTGATGTAAGAAGAACACTTCTTTAATACAGCTTTGTCTTTATCTGTAAAATTGGCAAAAAAATCCATGCTTTCATTAAGCAGGGATAAATTTCCGGAAAGCTTACTATCGCTTTTCTCGAGAACAGTACCGATAAAATCAAAAAGACAACGTATCGCGCTATCTTTTACCTCTTCATTCGTCGCGTATTTAATAATGTCAAAATATATATTCATCAGAATGGAAAGAGCGGTTAACCCGTCCGGATGTTGATTATATTCATAAAAATCGCCGATAGAAATAGATGTGAGCTCCGCAAGAACATGCTCCCAATTGACAAAGGGATGATATAATTCCGTTAACATCCCTCTTGTTTTTCTTTGCAGGCCATAGTGGCCTTCCACCACTTTAAGCAGCGGGTCGTACTTGGGGGGGATGGCGATGGCAACGGAAGTCCGCTCCAAGTTAACTTTAAGCGCGGAAGAAAACCACTCTTCGCTTTTTTCCAAGGCTTCATCTTTTTGCGTCATAGATATATGGATCCTTTACTTAATGAGGCGAATTAATCAGAATTCCCGAAACATTTCAAGCACAGAACGGGCCGGCCAGATCTTCCCTACCGTTTAATAATATGGGCAAAATATTTTGATTGACAAACAGCATATTGGTTGTATAATACAACTATGTTGAGAGAAACGAATACCAATTACCGTCAGCTACTGGAAGTATTCACCGGCCTGGCCCAGACAACGCGCTTTTTACGCCAGGATGAAGCCTTTTGTGAAGGAGTCACCTTTCACCAGTTCCTCATTCTGGACGTAATTTCGCAGAATAAAGAACTAAAAATGGCCGATTTGCACCGGCATCTCGCCGTGGAAAAAAGCACTACCACCAGGCTGCTGAATCCGCTGATCAAGAAGAAACTTTTACAGCGCCGGACAGATCCTCATGATTTACGCGCCGCTTATCTGACTCTGACAAAAAAGGGAGAAAAAACGCACAAAAATGTCCGGCTGTGCATCATGGATTTTTTTCATAAAGTAATGGGCAATATCCCCGAAAAAAGGACAAAACATGTTTTGAATTCCGTCAGTACTTTCATCGGGGCGATAAAAGCATACACGCGGCAAAACGCCTGCTGCCGATAAACGACAAAGAGATTGGATATGAAAAATTTAACTCTTCCGGTAATACAAAATAATTTCAACTGCTGTGTTCCGGTTCAGTCTAAACAGACTGTCTATCCCAGCATCCATCAGCCATTTGTGGCTGGTTCACTTGAAACCACAACGGGAATTCTGCCGCGGGTATCTTCAAATCTGACTTGGGCTGACCGCCGTGAGGCGATTAAAGTGCGCTGGGGCGTGGGGCGCATGAATTACTCCCTTGAACCCGGCCTCTACGCGCTGAATAATCCCGATGCCGCCTCGGACGTTTTAGTCACCGCCAATTACAAAATGAGTTTTGATAAGCTGCGCGAGGCGCTGCCGGGGCGAAATCTATGGATTTTGGTTTTGGACACCAAAGGCATCAATGTCTGGTGCGCGGCGGGCAAGGGAACCTTCGGCACGCAGGAATTAATCAGTAAAATTGAAAACAGCCGGCTCAAGGAAATAGTCAGTCATAGAAAAATTATCCTCCCACAGCTGGGCGCGCCCGGAGTAGCCGCGCATGAGGTAAAAAAAGGCACCGGCTTTACGGTCTGTTACGGACCGGTAAAAGCCGGTGATTTAACCGCTTACCTGGACAACAACTTCCATGTGGATGATAAAATGCGCACGGTTGCCTTCCCGTTGAAAGACAGGACTGTTCTGATTCCGATAGAACTTGTTGAAGTCATCAGGCCCTTTTCCCTGCTGACGCTGATTTTTTTCTTTTTAAGCGGCCTTGGCGGGCCGGGCGGCTACTGGAGCAATTTGACTGATTTCGGTTTTTTTGCTGTCGCGGCGCTGGGGGGCGCTGTTTTGGCCGGGGCCGTGCTCAACCCTGCGCTTTTGCCTTATCTGCCGGGAAGAGCTTTTTCCGTAAAAGGTTTTTTTATCGGCGCAATAACGGCGGTGGCTTTACTTTACCTGCGCGGCATGAACTTTTCCACATGGCCAGACAGAATCGAGGCTTTGTCCTGGATTTTCATTGTTCCGGCCATTGCCTCCTACCTGGCGATGAACTTCACCGGAGCTTCAACCTACACATCGTTTTCCGGCGTTAAAAAAGAAATGCGTTTCGCGCTGCCCATACAGATTTGCGCCGCGGTCGGCGGCGCGTTGCTCTGGTTAACTTCGCGGGTAATATCTTAGGAGTCGATAAATGACCAATTTGTCTTATCTGAAAAACGTCGTCACCCTAAAGCTCGATGAAAACAAATGCACGGGCTGCGGTATGTGTCTGGAGGTCTGCCCGCATCGGGTTTTCAAAATGAACGGACGGAGCGCCATCCTCCGGGATCGCGATGCCTGCATGGAGTGCGGCGCCTGCCGCAAAAATTGCCCGGCAGAGGCGATTTACGTGGAATCCGGGGTGGGCTGCGCCGCGGCGGTAATTAATTCCCTGCTGGGGGAAAGCGACGCCGCCTGTTGCTGCGGTGGGCAAACTGCGCCCACGGGAAAAAACAACAGCGGTTGCTGTTGCTGAAAAAAGCCGGAAATTTATATGGTCTTTAAGCATCCCGGATTAATTGTCGCGACGCTATCCTATATTTTCGGCGGATTTACTTTGTTCATCTTCGCCGTTTTTCTCTGGGCGGGAAATCTTAACCTGATTGACTTCGGATGGAACGGAAGCGCGGCGCTTATATTTAATGCCGGCCTATCCCTTGCTTTTTTTCTCCAGCACAGCATCATGGTACGCCGGTCATTCAAGCGGCACTTATCCAGGCTTTTCCCTGACGCGTATCACGAAGCCGTTTATTCCATTGCCTCCGGTATTTTTTTGTTTATCGTCATTATCTTCTGGCAGGCCACGGCTCCGCTGTGGGAAGCGCAAGGATTGACGCGCCTGTTTATGCGCCTGTTTTTTATTCTACCGATCGTCGGATTTTTCTGGGCTGTTAAATCATTGGGGTTTTTTGATCCCTTCGGCATCCAGGCGGTATTTGAGTGTGATCGTCATATAAAACATCGCCGGACAAAATTTGTCGTCAAAGGTCCCTACCGCTGGGTGCGCCATCCCTTGTATTTTTTTATACTAATTATGATCTGGTCATGCCCAGATCTGAGCACGGACAGGTTATTTTTCAACTTCATGTGGTCTGTGTGGATTATAATCGGCGCACACTTGGAGGAACGGGACCTTGCGCGGGAATTCGGCAATGTTTACCGCAACTATCAAAAAAGCGTACCGATGCTTTTTCCTTATAAACTGATCAATACAAAAATATGGAAATAGCGCCGCGCTGTTTTACCTTAAAACATGGTCTTTTTATTAAGTAAAACAAGCGATCAAATAAAGGAAACTTCCTGCGTGGCGGCGGTAAGAACATAACAGCGCTGGATATTGGAATCCGCATCGGCGGGGACGACAAAAAAGCCGGCTCGTCCTGGCCGGTAACCGTAAGTAGTGCCGACCATTACTTCTCCGTCTTTGAAAACCACTCTTATTTTGCGTCCAACTAAAGGTTTTTTTGAATCAAAATCTTTCTTGTCCTTATAGTCCGGGTTGCCTTCATATCCTTTGACAAAGAAAATTGCTTTCAAATTGGAATCCGACAGCATTATCGGTATGCCTTCCTCAGGCGTCTCCACGGGCAACAAATGAAAAATTTCCTTATCCGGGAAAAAATCATTCGTGACGCCTTTCAATAGTTGTCCGTCCATGTAACGGACAACTATTTTATTTTGGACCATCATTTTTCTCCTGTTTATCTAATTATATAATGCGGCAGTAGCCACGCCGTATTCATAACTCCATACGTTTCTTAATCTCACCGGACAACAGGTAACATCTTTGCACACCGTTTTCGAGCCGGTAATAATGAATAATGTATGCAACCGATAAAACAAGAAGAAAAGCAGTAAGAACTATCGTAGCAATAGACGTATTCATAACAGCAAAACCCAGGGAAAGCAACATAAAAAGACACACGAAAAGCATAACAATCAGGTGCGCCAGTCTTTCGTGTTGCATCCACTGGATCTGTTTGTTGTGATGCGTTAAAAGTGACTGCAATTCACTTCGGCTGAGATTTTTTTCGAGCATTTTTTTTACATAGTTCTCATGTTCTTTCAGATAAGCAATCATAAAATTCCTTCATATCGATGGTTATTCAATCCTGCGCATGTTTCATTACCTCTGCCTCATTTTCCTTGGGCAGAACTTCAAAAACAGACAAAATATCCTTGGGTATCGAACGTAATTTTCCTGTTGCCGCATTAACAAAAACCCAGTCCGTTTCGCCTTCGGCTAAAACCGCTTTATCTTCCATGCGCACAACTTTATACTTGCGCAAAGAAAGAACCCGGCGCAGATTGGAAACCCAGGTCAAAACAACACTTTTTTCACCGGCAAATGCCGGTCGCAAATATTTAATGCGGTGCGTGCGCACCACCCATGTCGCACCGACAGCCTTCGTCGCTTCGGTACATCCCAATATGTCCGCATGTATAACTGCGGCATCCAGCGCAGATATTCCACGCTGTTCACATGGCCGTTTTCATCAATTGTTTCTATGGATACCTTTAGTTCATAGCGAAATATTTTCTTCACATTTATTTTCCCCATGCATATTATTTTATCAAGCTATAGTTGCGTGCATATTAACACAAAAAACTGCCCGAAAAAACATGTCAACTGATTTACAGTGTAGTCACTTTCCTCCACGCGCCACAGGATCCTGGCCATAATATTCTCGGAAAAGCCGGTAAAGTTCCGGCGCATGTTCGCACATCAAAACGGGCTGAGCAAAAAATTGCTCGGTGGCGACGGCGAAAAACTCCGCTTCGTCCATGGCTCCGTATTCATCAAGAAATGTCCCGACGCCTTTTTCTAAATCTTTCCGCAGAAGGAGATACTCCCGCGAAAGCGTTTTTATCCATTTTCGATATTCCAAACGCGTATTCAGGGGCGGCGTACCGTCGGCGGCACCGTCGAGCATATCCAGCTTATGCGCGAATTCATGATAAACAACATTATAACCTGAGCCGGGATGACGGCCGCTGAATAATACCGCCTCCCAGACAAGAATAAGCGGTCCCCGATGAAATGCCTGACCAACAATCGGGTATGGTGGTTCCACCGGATGCAGGGCTGTTTCAAAAAAAGAAATCTTGCGCGGCGGGGGCACGACTTCAGATGGATAAACGATGATTGTTGTCACGTTGCGGTAATAATCATGCGACATATTGAGAATAAGCAGGCAGGCTTGAACAGCAATTGTGACACGAATTTCGTCGGTCAGTTCCAGGCCACCGGCTCCTTCCCAATTTTTTTCCGCAATGAATACCTGCATCAGCTTTTGCAGGTGCGCCTGTTCAGCATCATCAAGCAGCCGATAATAAACAAAATTACGATGGATAATTTCTTCCCACGCAGCAGGAAAAGGTTGTCGCATAATCTTCCGGCGGCGGCGATTTACAAACCATCCCATCACGCTCATCCCCCTACTGACAAATCAAATGTTGCTTAACATAAAATAATTAATAGAAAAAATAAACTTTTCTATCGGATCACTCTTCCCCTATTGACAAAAAGTGCAGATAATTATCTGATAATGACTAAATCATGATAACGCCGCATCAGGATAATAACAGGAGATACCCGCACAAATACAATGAAGCCAAAATATTTGATTTTATTTCTAGTAATAATCCTCAGCGCGTGTTTTGTTGGCTGTTCCTCACCGCCCAAACTGTCACCGCTGGCTGCCAATGATGTTATTGTGGCTTTCGGCGATAGTCTGACTTTCGGCACCGGCGTGGAACAGATTTATTCTTATCCGGCCGTTTTGGGACAAATGATCGGTCGAAAAGTTGTCAATGCCGGAGTACCGGGAGAAGTAACGGCTGACGGATTATCACGTTTGCCGAAAGTCCTTCAACAGGAAAAGCCGGCGTTGCTTATTTTATGCCACGGTGCCAACGACCAGCTCCGGCGCCTGAATTTGCGGAAAGCAGCCGACAACATAAAAAAAATGATTTCACTGGCTCGCCATGAGGGTGTATCCGTTGTGCTCATCGCCGTACCCGCGCCAAACCTCTCTGTTTCACCACATGTCATGTACGGAGAAATCGCTTGGGAATTATCTGTCCCTCTGGAAGAAAAAATATTATCCGAAGTGCTGGCCGACAGCAAACTGAAATCCGATTTTATCCATCCCAACGCCACAGGCTACAGGTTAATGGCCGAAGCTATTGCCGCTTTGCTGAAAAAAAGCGGCGCGATTAACTAGCCCCTGACGAGTTTACACGCCAAAGGGCGCGACCAGAATTTTTATATTTTCTGTGCTTTTCCCTGCCAGAACCTCAAAACCCTCTTCCTTTATTTTTTTCAGGGGAATTATTCTGGTGATAACGCTTTCCGGGCGGATGTTCCCGGATTTAAGCCAGGACAAGGCCAGCTGCGGATTGATGGAATTGGTGCCGATCATGGTGGTCTCCCGCGTGACAAAACCCAGCATATGCACTAAAGCCCGCTCGGTAAAAATTCCCTGTACGATAACTTTGCCGCCAAACTTCACCGAAGAAAGACAATCCTTTAGTGTCGCTTCAATGCCCACGGCTTCGATGGCCACATCCACTCCTTTGCCACTTGTTAATTCTTTAATCTTTGTAGATGTTTTTACTTCCAAGGGATTCCAGGTCAACGTCGCGCTCAGATCTCTGGCCTTGTCTTGCCGGTAATCCAAAAGATCAGTCATATAGATATTTCTGACACCCATAGATTTCAGGCCCAAAAGAATCATCAGGCCAACTGTGCCGCAACCGGCAACCAAAACAGTTTCATCGCCTTTTATTCGCGCGCGCTCCAGCGCGTAGGCCGCACCCGAAAGCGGTTCAACTACCGCCGCGCGTTTCCAATCCATATCGGCGGGTATTTTAAGTACTCTTTCTACAGGGCAGTTTATAAATTCGGCAAACGATCCGGGAATGACAGAACACACACGCTCGCCGACAACAAAATCTTTTACGTCTTCTCCCAAAGCAACGATTTCGCCGCAGGCTTCATGACCGAAAGGGCTTTCCGGAAAAGGCCCGTGCAGATATTCATGCAGATCCGAGCCGCAGATGCCGCAGTATTTGATTTTAATCTTTACTTCGCCTTTACCCGGGCTTATTTCCAGCGCTTCTTCCACTCTGATATCGCGGATGCCATAATAAATAACTTTTTTCATATAAAATCCAATTTATATCTCGGTCACTTTCATCCGGTTTTTCTTTCTTTATGCTCGGTTAAATAACGCTCCACAGCTTGTTCGATTGTCGGAAAGAAACTATCCATTCCAAATCTGTTAAAAAGACCATAACGCTTGAGTCTATCTTTCACCGGGTCCTTCATTTCCGCAAAAAACAAATCTATCCCGGCTTTATGCAATTTTTCATCTAGGTCTTCCAAAATATCAGCGGCGGTAATATCCACATCGGTAATCGGCTCCGCCGTGACCACAACCCATTTGGTCGGCGTCGGCGCCTTCGCCACAGCACGCAGCACCTGTTCGCGGAAAGTTTCCGCGTTGGCAAAAAACAGCGGCGCGTCCCAGCGGAAAAGCACCAGCCCGTCAATCAGCCGCGCGTCCTGATACCGCGTAATATCATGATAACTTTTCAGGCCATCGACATGACCCAGCACGGCATCGTATGGTCGCCAAGCTCGCCAAATAAAGGCAAACAGGGCAAGAACTACAGCGATAAAAATCCCTTTAATAACGCCCAGCAATACAACACCAAAAAAACAAATAATGGACAAAGCAAATTCATCACGGCGCAATTTATACAGCCGCAAAACATTGCGAATTTCCACAAGACCGCTGCACGCAAATATTACAATGGCCCCTAGTGCGGCCTGGGGTAGATTTTTTAAAAGAGATGGGGCAAAGATCAGCAAAAGCGCGATGCAAATCGCGCCAACGATACCGGTAATTTGTGTTTTGGCTCCGGCTGATTCCGCCACAGGAGTGCGCGAAGCGCTACTGGTTACGGGGAACCCCTGAAAAAAACCGGCGGCGATATTAACTGCACCGAGAGCAATAATTTCCTGATTGCTGTCGACCTCATAACCTGCGCGCAAAGCAAAAGAACGGGAAAGAGTGCTCATATCGGCAAAAGAAACTAACGCCACAGCTATCGCACCAGTGAACAAATAGCCCAACTCGGCATATGAAAATTCGGGCATTTGAAAAGTGGGCAATCCATGCGGCAGTGAACCAACCACAGCAATACCACCTGCAGAAGAAAGGTCGAAATATGCAACAACAGCCGTCGCCGCCGTAACGGCGATCAAAATACCCGGTATTCGGGAAAACCACCGCTGACATCCAACAATAATAATCAGGCAAAAAAATCCGATTGCAAAAGATATCCAATTTATTTGACCCCCTGAGATGCCCAGAATGAGACCCTTTGTTTCCTGCAGAAAAGAGTTGCCGCTGACGGAAAACCCGAAAATTTTAGGCAATTGCCCGATTATTACAGTCAACGCAATGCCATTGAGATAACCATATCTTATAGGCTTGGAAAGAAGCTCGGTAATAAAGCCAAACCTGGCTAATCCCGCCGCAACACATAACAACCCTGTTAAGACAGCCAACATTCCCGCCAGCGCCACCGCCCTGCTTTCATCACCTGCAGCCAGCGGCAAAATCGTCGCGGCAATCAATGCGACCAGGGCCGAATCCGGACCTAAAATAAGTATGCGGCTAGGTCCCAAAACAGCATAAGCAATGAGCGGAATAATAGTGGCATATAACCCGTAAATGGCGGGCAGTCCCGCTGCCTGCGCATAACCCATACCGACAGGCACAAGCATCGCGGTAAGAACAAAACCGGCGCTCATATCTCGTATGAGCCAACTAGATTTATAATCACGCAACACGGCAAGAAGAGGTATCCAGCGATAAAGGCCTCGCGGGCGCGCCTGAAAGGCAAAAGGGCTGTCTGCAGAAACCATTTTATCTATCAAAAAATCCTCGCAGAATTAATCGTTTCCTCGCCTTAAAACTTTTCTAATGGCACTCATGTACACACTGTTTTCCAGCCATTCGATCAGCATATTATCAATACCCTATCCGGTTTTAAAAAGCATTTCAACAACGGCATCGGGGATTCAGTATATGAGAGTACTTGCACATTGAAAACTGAATTGTCAAGATAATCAGTGTATTTGACAAGCACCAAATTAAACAGCCGAAACACGAACACATATTTAACTCTTTATCACCTTCGGGCATGTGAAGAATCATAACTTTACAAACGACACTGATATCAACAACCGGCGAAGTCCCCGAAACGTCCTTTACAGAAAAGACAAAAAACAAACGCCTGTGTTATTTTTCATATTGTGATATGTAGTGCCATATAAAAATTAATTCTTACTATGGTAAAAAAAATATTGTTACCTTACCTAGGATAGAAAAAATTTTCGCGGATTTCTTGTAATTACAAAAGGAGAATAAAAATGGAACAGGACATTTACAAAAGGCTGAGAATTTTCCTGGATGAATTGCCGACAGGTTTTCCGGCAACACCCACAGGAATCGAACTGAAAATTCTTAAAAAGCTCTTTACGCCCGAGGAAGCTGAACTTACAATGAATCTCGGCAAGGAATTGGAAGATCTCCCGCGAATCGCTGCCCGTACGGGCAGAAAAGAAGATGATCTGGCATCTTTGCTCGAAAAAATGGCGCAAAAAGGAATTATTTATAGAGCCCGCCAAGGAAACCAAGTGCAATACAAAGCTTATCAGTTTCTAATTGGTATTTATGAGTTTCAGCTGAAAAGCATGGATAATGAATTTTCACTTATGTTCGAAGAATACCTGCCTTATTTCAGGTTGGCTCACAAACAGTTTCGTGTCATTCCGGTCGACTCGTCTATCGGTGCCCTCAATAGCGTTGCTCCTTATAACAAGATAAAGGAATTAGTCAAAAATCAGGATTTGATTTCTCTGACAGAATGCATTTGCCGTAAAGAACAAAAACTAGTGGGAAAAGGGTGTGATAGCCCCAAAGAAACATGCCTTGCATTCGGAACACTTGCCCAATTCTATATCGACAACAAGATAGGAAGGATAATCACGGCAGAAGAAGCACTGAAGGTTCTGGACATGGCCGAAGAGGCCGGGTTAGTGCTCTCCCCTACCAACGCTCAGCAGTTAGAATTTGTTTGTTGCTGTTGTACGTGTTGTTGCGCTTATCTCAGAGCAGCCAAACATTCTTCAAAAGCCAGTCGTATGATTACATCGTATTACCAGTCTAAAATTAATCCCGGTTTGTGTTCGTTCTGCGGTTTATGCATCGAGCGATGTCCAATGGACGCAATCGCAGAAAATGATGAATGTTGCGAAATTATAGAAGAAAAATGTATTGGCTGCGGATTATGTGTTGGTGTTTGCCCAGAAGGGGCTATTACTTTAGTAGCCAAATCAGGAGTGGAACCCCCTCCTTTGGACTTTGACGAGACTCTTTCGAAAATCGAGACCGAGCGCCGCAGCAAAAAGTCCCTATCCTGATATTCTGAGTAGGATATTGAATTCCAACTCTATATTCGAATGCCTGATTTTCCTGTAGAATCCGTAAGGGATATCCTCAAAAGAACAGATTTGGAGCGCTACTTGGAATATATAAACAATAATATTTGTTCAAAACAAATTCAGCATGACAAATCGCATCTATATAAGGTATATAAAAATTAAACTTCGTTGTGTGCTTTGTTTTTTTGGCATAAAGGCTACCCTGATGGAAGTAAAAAAAAATATTATATCTAAAGGTACAATAAAAGGTAAATTCCTGGGTTTCAAAAACAATTACACAATATTTGAGTTTACCGACGGCCAGAAATGGCGCCAAAACGAAAGCAAGTTCTGGCATCACTTCGCCATTAATCCAGAAGCGGAAATCAGCTATCATGATGGAAAATATTACTTGGGGATCAAAGGCCTCGAAAAGACCGTTGAGGTCAGAAGAATAAAATAAAAATATCGGGAGTAAACCTGGGCAGAAAAATGAAAGCGGCCGTGCTGTGCGGGAAAAAAGACATAAGAGTGCAAAACGTGCCTAAGCCGGTTTGTGAAACGCACGGTGTAATCATCAAGGTGAAACTCTGCGGCGTCTGTGGCTCGGATTTACATGTTTACAAAAAAGATGAAGGCAAAGGCACGATCTTCGGGCATGAATTCAGCGGTGATATTGTTGAAGTCGGCTCCGGGATACAGGGCATTAAAACCGGTATGCGCGTTACAGCGGTTGGATTTTCCCCCTGCGGTAAATGTTACTGGTGCCGAGAGGGTAAATCGCATCGTTGTTCGGACATGGCGCTTCTGGGTTATCAGCTTCCCGGCGCGATGGCGGAATATGTGCATGTGCCTTTTGCCGCGTTGGGACGCAATGTTTTTCCCCTGCCGGAAGAACTTTCCTATGAAGACGGGGCTTCGGTAGAACCTCTTTCCGTCTCCTATTTTTCCGTCAACCGCGCCCAGCCAAGGAAAAACGAAATCTTCGCTGTTTTAGGATTGGGTGTAATTGGTCTTTATTGCATCCAGGTACTTAAAGCAACGGGTGTGAACAAGATTCTCGTAAGCGGCAGAAGGACCTCGCGCCTCGCCGCCGCCAAAACATGCGGCGCGGATTTGGTAATAGACGCGGCAAAAGAAGACGCAGCCAAAATAATTATGGAGGCCACAGGCAACCTCGGTGTGAACACTGTAATCGAATGCGCGGGTAAGCAGAAAACTTTTGACCAATCAATAACCCTCGCGCGCGGCGGGGGGAAAATAATGCTCGTCGGCGTCTACGAAGAGCCGCTTACCTGGGATCCCATATCGGTGCTGAGCAAAAACCTCACACTTATCGGCTGCCTGGGTGGCAACTTTCCCGCGGCGATCGAACTGCTCAAGAGCGGCAAGGTCAGAACCAAGGAAATGATTAGCCATGTTTTTTCTCTGGACGAGGCAGCGCAGGCTTTCCAAGCACAGATTAATGAACTGTCGGCAATAAAAGTCATGATAAAACCATAACGGTTAGACAAAATAAAAACTTTATCTCCTCAATGGAAACAAAGAAGCTTCACCAACTGTAGCCGACAAAATTATCCACTGCCGAAAAAAATAAATAATACCGGTAAAAAAGAAAGCCAAGCGGCAAATAATAGCTCTATATTCTTAAAAAATTTCCCTTGACAAACATTTTGCGTTTGTTTATATGGACGTCAAACAAAGGGTATTTTTAACTCGATGGACAGAAAACTCAACGCGATGAAAATTTTTTATGGTTACTGGTTTTATACCTATTTCGCATTGGTCTGCCCATCGCGCACGGAGGACTAGTTTAAGGTAGCATAACCAAACGAGCCATGGGTGGATCAAAAAAACGCTCATGGCTTTTCTGTTTCTTTAAAGGCCATGGCGGCATAAAACGTCATGGCCTTTTTTATTTCGAAAGGGAGAAATTATGATAATTGTCATGAAAAAGCAGGCAACAGAAAAACAGTTAACCGAGGTAATCCGATGGATTGAATCTCTTGGTTTCAAAGCTCACCCATCGCACGGGGTCGAACGCACGATCATCGGAGTAATTGGCGACGAGCGCGGGAAAGAAGGAATCAGACAGGCTGAATTCCTTGAAGGCGTGGAAAAAACTATCCCCATTTTGAAACCATACAAACTGGCCAGCCGGGAATCGCACGAGGGCAATACCGTCATTTCCGTTGGTACGATAGAAATCGGGGGCCCGGATTTTGTGGTGATGGCGGGACCGTGCGCGGTGGAAAGCGAGGAGCAACTGATGGAATCAGCCTATATCGTCAAAAAAGGCGGCGCGCAGATTCTGCGCGGCGGTGCCTACAAGCCGCGAACGTCGCCTTACAGCTTCCAAGGCATGGAGGAAGAAGGCCTGAAACTTCTGGAACAGGTACGAACACGCGTGGGGCTGCCCACGATCACGGAGGTTATTAATCCAGCGGATGTGGACCTGGTGGAATCGTATGTGGATATATTGCAAATCGGCGCGCGCAATGTTCAGAACTTCCCTTTGCTCAAGAAGGTCGGTCGGTCGCGTAGGCCGGTGCTTTTAAAAAGAGGCATGATGACAACAATAGAAGAGCTCTTGATGTCGGCGGAATACATTCTTTCTTCGGGTAATCCAAACGTAATGCTTTGCGAACGCGGCATCAGAACGTTTGAAACGGCCACAAGAAACACGCTGGACATCAGTGCGGTTCCCGTTTTGAAAAGTCTTACTCATCTGCCGGTAATTGTGGATCCGAGCCACGCCGCGGGTCAGTGGCAATATGTGATTCCGCTTTCCCGCGCCGCGGTCGCCGTGGGCGCCGATGGTATTCTGGTAGAAATGCATCCGACGCCGGAAAAAGCCGTTTCTGACGGAGCGCAATCGCTCAAGCCGGAAAAATTCTATCAGTTAATGGAAGAGATAAAAACGCTTTCTTCGGCAATCAAACATTGAAAAAACGGAGCAGTGATATGCGGTCAATAAAAGTTAACCTGGATAAGAAATATTCATCATCCTACGAAATCCACATCGGTCGCGGCATCGCCGACAGAATCGCCCTGCTTATCGCCAAAAATCACAAGGCGGGGCGACATGTAATCGTCACGGACGATAACGTGGCGCCTCTTCACGGCAAAAACTTCCTGACCGTATTAAAAAATATCGGTCTGAACGCCGACATTATCGCTTTTCCCGCGGGCGAGGCCTCCAAAAGCATCAATACTCTCCTTGATCTTGCGGATAAACTCCTGAAGCTCGGCGCCGACAGAGGCACCTGCCTGATAGCATTGGGCGGCGGCGTGGTGGGCGATATGGTCGGATTTATCGCTTCCATTTACATGCGCGGCGTGCCTTACGTGCAGATTCCGACAACGCTCGTGGCGCAAGTTGACAGCGCCATCGGCGGGAAAACGGCCGTTGACTTGCCTACCGGAAAAAATCTGCTGGGAACATTTTATCAGCCGGCGGCGGTATTTGTGGATTTGTCTTTTCTGGAAACGCTCCCCGCCAAAGAATTCGAAAACGGCCTGGCGGAAATAATCAAATACGGCATTATTGATGACGAAAAAATGTTCTATCTTCTGGAAGAAAACATGGAAGCAGTACGGCAAAAAGATTCCACCTTGCTCGTTAAGATTGTAGAAAATTGCTGCCGGATCAAAAAAGCTATTGTGGAAATAGACGAACGCGAACAAGGACTGCGGCGTATTCTCAACTACGGCCATACCCTGGGACACGCGCTGGAAGCCGTTTCCATGTATAAAATGACGCACGGCGAAGGCGTGGCGGTGGGCATGATTGCGGCGGCGCTCATTTCCGCGAAAAAAGGGTATCTTGATATCGCTGAGGCAAAACGCATTAAAGAACTTGTGGAAAAGGCAGGGCTTCCGGTAAAGATACCGGCAAAACTGCCCACGCAAGAAATAATCACGCGTCTGCAGATGGATAAGAAAAAAAATGGGGACACAATTCATTTCGTGTTACTGAAGAAAATAGGCATGCCTTTTGTAAACGGAGGAGTTGAAAAAAGGCTGATCAACGAAGTTATCGAGGAGATGAAAAATGACGCGCGAGCGACTTAAAGATTTGAGAGCAAAGATGAAAGAAAAAGACCGGGAAATCATCCGGCTGTTGAACGAACGCGCCCAAATATCGGTGGAAATCGGCAAGGTCAAAGGCGAAGACGGAATCGATGTGTACGATCCGGCACAGGAAGCCAGAGTGCACGGCTATCTGCAGGAACTTAACGAGGGCCCTCTGCACGGCAAATCCGTTACCGCCATATTCCGCGAAATTATTTCCGCCTCACGCAGCCTGCAGAAAATGACAACCGTCGCTTTTTTAGGGCCCGAAGCATCTTTTTCTCATCAGGCCGCGCGAACGCATTTCGGAGAATCCAGTCGCTTTTTTCCGCAGACCGGCATTGCGCGCGTCTTTGACGAAGTGGAGAAAGGCGCCATCGACTGGGGCGTCGTCCCGGTAGAAAATTCTTTGGAGGGCTCGGTGAATATTACACTGGACAGGTTAATCATCACCTCCCTACAGATATGCGCGGAAATTTATCTGCGCATAAGCCACTGCTTGATTTCTTCGGCGGAAAATATTTCGGATATAAAGAAAGTATATTCCCACCCGCACGCGCTGGCGCAATGCCAGGTATGGCTTAAAACAAATTTGCCGAATTGTGAGCTGGGTGATGCTCAGAGCACGGCGGCGGCAGCGCAGATGGTACGCGGGAAAAAAGACGAAGCCGCCATCGGCGGCGCGCTGGCCGCAAATATTTACGGATTGAACATTCTGGCGGAAGGCATAGAAGATAATTCTTCCAACATGACGCGTTTTTTGGTAATTGGCAGAAGAAAAAATGAGGTCACCGGCAACGATAAAACTTCTCTGCTTTTCGCCACGCCGGACTCCCCCGGCGCGCTGCATCGCGCTCTTGCCTCGTTTGCCAGTCGCAACATCAACCTGGCCAAAATTGAATCCCACCCGGTCAAACAACGACTCTGGGAATACTTGTTTTTTGTGGACATGATCGGGCATGGCGAGGATAAACATACCGGTGCAT
>Ga0208822_1000137_pt1 | contig 54310 bp, 54 predicted proteins | sample AD_STIC08_MetaG_FD_184435 | JGI IMG/M metagenome (GOLD analysis project Ga0208822, IMG submission 184435) | Active sludge microbial communities of municipal wastewater-treating anaerobic digesters from USA - AD_STIC08_MetaG (SPAdes) (version 2) | ecosystem: Engineered > Bioreactor > Anaerobic >...
GCGCAAGCGCTGCCTGATTTCCATCGTCGCTGCGCGTATCCGAATCCACGCGCAGCGTCGGTTTTTTCTTCCGATTGACACATCGCCCGGCCTGATCCAAGGTCGGGCGATGGTCGTTTTGCGCTCGACATCGCTGGTCCTGCTGCTGCTCTTGGGCGCTTGTGCAAGCACACCCGAACCGCGGCAACCCGTGGAAAGCAGGCACACGCGCCGCTCAAGCGATGCCATCAGCACGGCCAACGACATCCTGTTTCGCGCCATGGCGCTCGTCGGCACGCCCTACCGCTATGGCGGGAACACACCTGCTGGCGGCTTTGATTGCAGCGGATTCGTGGGCTACGTCTACCGCGACAGCGCCGGCATCAGCCTGCCCAGGACATCCGCCGACATCGGCGAAATCCGCGCACGCAAGCTGTCGCTTGGTGAACTTGAAAGCGGCGACCTGGTGTTCTTTGCCAGCGGCCGCACGATCAGCCACGTCGGAATCTACGTCGGTGACGGACGCTTCGTGCATGCGCCCAATCGCGGCGGCACGGTGAGACTGGATCTCATTGATTCGCCCGGCTGGAAGGAAACCTTCCGCATGGGCAAGCGCCTGATCGAGTGAGTCCGGCCCTGCTCCGAGCGGAGCCGGACTTCACCGCTTGAAATGCCCTACTTGGTGGCGGGCTTCGAATCGGCCTTTGGCTTCAGCAGGTCTTCCATGCGCTTGTCGATGTTGCCGATCTTGTAGGCGGGCAGCACGAAGCTCCAGCCCGCGAACGTGGCGTTGAGTGCATCCACCTCGGCCTTCAGATCCGCAACGGCTTGCTCTGGAGTCTTGGCTGGCGGATTCGAGTCGGATTCGGTACTGGCCGGCTTGTCTTCCGTATCGGCAGACGTAACCTCTGGTCCCTTCTCGGCATCCGTTGTTCCAACCTCCGCACTTTCTTTCTCGGCCGCTGCCTTTGCGTGCGCCGTGGCAACCGTCTCGTCCAGGCTGGCACTGAAAGCGACGTACGCCTTGTCCGCAACCTTCCATTGGCGTGCCTCGATAACAAGCCCGTCAAAGGTCTGATAGCGCGCAAGCGTGGCATCAGCAGGCGCGGGAATCTCGCTGCTGGAGGCCACGTCATCCAGGCGCAGTTCCGACAACACCGATGCCAGTCCGTTGGCGACAAATTCCGAACTGGCTTCGCGGCCCTTGGGAATATCGGAGATGGTGAATTGCGAATCCCCTGCCTTGGCCTTGCCCAGATGCAGGCGCTGGCCATCGGCGTGGGTGATGGTTACCGAAGCGATGCGGTCCGAGGAGATGTTGGCAAGGTCCTTGTGTAGCCAATCCGATGCCTGCTTGTCCGGCAACAAGCTGCCTTTGGCAAGCCAGCTCTGCGCCTCGGCACTGCGCCGCACAAACGTGTCGCCTCCGTGTGCGCTGGGTAGGCCAACGATGAAATCAACCGGCTTGGCTGGGCCCGTGATATGGACCTCGATACCCTTGGCTTCCGGCTCCTTGATGTCGCTGACGCCGAGATCCGCATAGCGCGCAGGGTCCGAGGTCTTCTGTTCCAGCAAGCGGGCATCGGCAACCTTGAGCAGCCAGGCGCGCAACTTGCCGACATCGGCCGGATAGCCGCCGCGCTGGGCGACTCCCCAGCGTCCGTCCTTCTGCTCCAAAGTCACCGCAGCGGCATTGTTGGCGGTCAGCAGCTCAACTGTCTTGATCTTGTCGAGTTCTTCGGCAAGACCCGGCGCGAGCAATCCGGCCTGTGCGCCGGTATTGCTTGCCGGCTGCCTGGAATGGTTCAGCGCAAGCGCAGCTCCGACTGCCACCACCGCAACGACAGCCAAACCGATCAACGTCTTCTGATTCATCATGATGCCTGCTTCCTCATGCCTGCCGACGCCGACGCGCGCGCCAGGTCGCAAATCCAACCGCCACCAGGGTCACCAGCAAGGGCACCAGCACGATGTTGATGATCTTGAGCCTGCTGCCGAGTGATTCGATGTCCGCATCCAGCGAGCGACGCACATCGCGCAATTCCTTGCGGATCTCGCCCTTGCGGCGAGTGAAATTGTCGAGCTCGGACTTTTGCTCTGCGGACAGCACCAGCTGTTGGTCCGACGTCTTGGCGCTTTGCAGTTGCGACAGCTTGCGCTCGGTTTCCTGCAATTCGTTCTGCAGTTCCTGTTCCTTGGCACGGAAGCGCTCATCGGCACCGCGCCGCAGCGATTCCACCGTGGAAAACGGACGCTGCGAGGTTGCACGACCACGAATCGAGATCAATGCGGAAGAACCCGTCAGGTTGTCGACCGCGTTGAGCACGAAATCGCCGTTGTCGGCAAACGCATTCATGAGCTGCTGGCCAAGGAAATTCTGCACCTGCACCCACAGCCGATCACCGAGGATGTCGGTATCGGCAACCACCAGGATCTGGTTGTCGGCCTTCGATTCGGCAAGGTGCCCGGCTTCGTTGCGCTGGGGAAAGGCCGTCTTGAACTTGCCGGAAACTCGGCCACCAATGACGTAGCGCGTGCCGCTTGCCTTGAAGTCCGTCAGCAGCGCACTCGGATCTGGCAGCATCTTCAGGCGATCCGCCGGCGCAGTCATCGCATCGGCGGAACTCTGCATCAGTGGCACCAGGGTCTTGTCGGAGCCTTCGGCGAGACCAAAGGCACCGGCACTGGAGACGTTCACGCTGTCGAGGTTGGCTGTCACCACGTCATCGTGGCTGAGATCGGCCGCCGCCAGGCCGATGATGCCCGGGTGACGCACGGCACGGCCATCCTGACCCATGCTCACCGGCACCGCCAGGGTGCGATCCAGCACCACGCTGGAATGGTCGAACTCGATGCCCCAGGCCTTGAACAGGGTGGGCAGGTCCGAGGAGTGGTCGGCAAACATCGCCGCCTGTGGATCCTGAGGGTCCGCACCAGAGGTATCCAGCTCGGCATTCGGGTCGACGAATACCATCAAATGTCCACCACGCAACACGAACTGGTCGATTGCATACTGGGCATCGTCAGACAGTGCCTTGGGATGCACGAGCATCAACACGCTGATCTCCGGATCGATGGTGTGCAGACCACCGGCGTTGAGTTCGCGCACATCTAACAACTGCGACATCTGCTGGCGAACGGCCCACGGTGATGTCATCTGGCGCGTCTGCGGATCAAAGCCGGCGCCCATCGGCAAACCGGAGATCAAGCCCACCACCGGCTTTTTCGGCGTCGCCAGCTCGTGGATCAGCTTGGCCACGTCGTATTCGAGGAAGGATTCCTTGTTCGGTTGCAGGAACGGAATCACCGACTGTCCATTGGTGGAATTGGTACCGGCAAGGCCCAGGAAGATGGACTCGCCGTCCGCACTCACCGGAACGGCCTGCAATCCGTAGGCCGTGGCCCGATCCTCGTCTTCGGAGAACGGCAACGGGTCGATGACATCCAGATGGATATTGCCGTTGGAACGCGCCGCCATTTCCTCCAGCAACTCGCGCACGCGCGTGGCGTAGGTGCGCAACTGCGGCAGGCTTTGTGTTCCCTTGTCCGAGAAGTAGAAATACAGGTTGATCGGCTCTTTCAGCTCGCCGAGGATCTGCGTGGTGCCGGATGAAAGCGTGTACAGGTTGTTCTCGGTCAGGTCGACGCGCGCTCCGCGGAACAACACGTTGACCACGAGCATGAGGGCAACGAACAGAATGATCAGGATGACCAGTGCGCCGCCAGTGAAAGTCTTGCGATGTGAAGTCATTCGAAAGTTTCCTCAGTCGGCTTTCTTGAGATCGATCACGATGGCGCTTGCATAGAGCCAGAAGCCGATCATCAACAGGAAGTACAGCAGGTCGCGCAGGTCGATCACGCCCTTGCTGATCGAGGCGAAATGGGTGAGGAAACTCAAACCGGCAATGGCATCGACCAGGCCTTGCGGCGCCCAGGCGGCAAACGCGTCCAGCACCAGTGGATGGCCCGCCATGACCAGCACGAAACAGGCGACAACGGTGAGGATGAAGGCAACCACCTGGTTTCGTGTCGCGGCCGAGATGCACGATCCGATGGCGAGGAAGGCTCCTGCCATGAGCAACGCGCCGATGTAGCTGGCAAGGATCACGCCGTTGTCCGGGTCACCCAGGTAGTTGACGGTGAGCCACAACGGGAACGTCAGCGCCAGGGCAATACCGATGAAGGCCCATGCGGCGAGGAATTTGCCGACCACCGCCTGCCACATGGTGATCGGCAGGGTCAGCAGCAATTCGATGGTGCCGCTCTTGCGCTCCTCGGACCACAGGCGCATGGCGACCGCAGGCACCAGGAACAGGTACAGCCACGGCAGGAAGTTGAAAAACGGCAACAGGTCCGCCTGCCCGCGCTCGTAGAACTGCCCGAGATAAAAGGTGAATGCGCTGGAGAGCACCAGGAAGATGACGATGAAAACGTAGGCCACCGGCGTGGCGAAGTAGCTGCGCAGCTCACGCTTGAACAAGGTCGTGATCATGTTCATGGGCGCACCTCCTTCGCCGGCGCGGCCTGGGTGATGGAACGAAACACCTCGTCAAGACGACCACCTTCGAGGGCGATCTCGCGCACGGCCACATTGCGCTCCTTGAGCACCTCGTTGACGGCAGCGAAGATCTGCTTGCCGGGTTTGGGAAACGCGGTGATGCGGCCATCCTGCGCATCCACCTCGATGGCGGCGACATCGACGACGCGCGCCAGCGCCTCGCGTGCAGCGTTGGCATCCCTGGCCGTCATGGAAACCGCCTGGTGGTAACGCGAACGGGCTTCGAGCTCGGCCGGCGTTGCGTCCGCCAGCACGCGACCGCGGGCAATGATGATGGCGCGATTGCACACGGCGTGGACTTCCTCCAGCACATGCGTGGAGACGATGATGGTCTTGTCGCGCGCCATGGCATTGATCAGCGAGCGCACCTCGTGCTTCTGGTTCGGATCCAGGCCATCGGTCGGCTCATCGAGGATCAATACCTTGGGATCATGCAGGATGGCCTGGGCAAGGCCGACGCGCCGCTTGAAGCCCTTGGACAGGGTTTCAATGGGTTGTTCGAGCACGCCTTCGAGATTGAGGCGGCCAATCACGTCATCCAGCCGCTTGCCGCGCACGGCGGCGGGCAGTTCACGTACGTCGGCAATGAAGCCGAGGAACTGGCGCACGCTCATCTCACCGTAGCTGGGCGCTCCTTCCGGAAGATAACCAACCACGCGTCTGGCTAGCAGCGAGTCGGATTCAACATCGAATCCGCAAACCTTCGCACTGCCCGAGGTCGGGACGAGGAATCCGGCAACCATCTTCATGGTTGTCGACTTTCCTGCACCGTTGGGTCCGAGGAAGCCGAGCACCTGGCCGGGCTCTACCTTGAACGAGATTCCGTCAACGGCGACCAGGTCGCCGTAGCGTTTTCCCAATGCCTGGGTTTCAATCATCTTTTCATCACCCCGAATTTGCCGAAGTTTTTCCGAGTCCTTGCGCATCCCGACGCCCGGACCGTCATCGCCTGCAACACTGCGCCGCGCCCCCTGGGCAGGGGCAGGAAACCGGATGTTCCATGCGGGAGTGTTGCCGAGCGGTGCGCAATGTACCCCATGCCAAAGCGAAAAGTTCCCGAACCGGCGCGACAAATTTCGCGCATCGCGGCTCAGAATCGATCGGCAGGCGGATACAGGCGCCCGGCGCGCAGGGGACGAAAACAGGGAGCGGCATCGAAGAAGTCCTCGCTGCCACCTTGAACATGCCAACCCGGCACGCCCGACAGGGGCAGCGGCCTGAGATGCTGCGGATCCAGCAACAGCGACCGACCTTCGATGCGCTGCGCCAGGCAGCGGTCAATTCGCGACAGGCTTTCAGCATCCGTCGCCAGATTGGCCGCATCGTCCGTCATCAGCAGCACGGCCTTGGCCACCAGGTAGCGCGCAGGGTCCAGCGCCAGCTCAAGCAAGGCATGACCGAACACATGCACCCGGATGCTGCGGCCCCAGGTGTCGGCATGCGCATGGAACAGGCTTTTCCAGTCGTGCCGATCCCACAGCTCGACAAGCCGCGGATCACTGCACAGCACAACGGCGCCGGCCTCATCGAAATGGGTCAACGCACATTGGCCTCGCGTGCGTTGACGCTTGCCGATGCTGGCAATGTCCTCGCACTGACGCAGGTTGAGGGCGCGCTTGGTGCGCGGCCAGCGCAACCAGACCAGGGCATTGAAGAGATCGTGCCAATTGCGCTCGCGGGTGGAGAGCCGCCCGAGCCGGATGCGCTCTTCGTAGTGCAGTCCATCGGCCAGCAGTTCCGCATCCTGCGCGACAAACCTTGGCCGCGCGACGCCATCACGCGCGGTTGCCGTGCACCTCAGACCCTCAAGCTCATCAAGGCTTGGCCAATGGCCACGGCTGACGAGACCCGCAAGTGCGAGGTCAACATCGAGCAAGGGCGGGCGCAGGAAGGCTGCACGGTCGACATCCTGGATGGGCGGTACACGCAGTCTCAAGGCTTCGGGCAATGGCTGTTTAAGGTGGGCGCGCAGGATAGCGACTTCAGGCAATCACAGCCAAGGCGCCGCGCCTGCACGGGATGCGGCTATCATCGCCAGGGTACCCGTGGCTGGTCGCAGATCGAATCTTTTTGCACGCAAGGTCACGGCGCAGTCCAACCCAAGCTGGAGGATGCCTGGCGACATGGCTGAAATGCTGCGCATAGCGGGCGGCGACATGCACTGCATTGGCGCCTATCGGGCGATGCCGACCGGGTCTTGCCGCGGCGGTCTCGTGATCATGCAGGAAATATTCGGCGTCAATGCGCACATCCGTGCCCTGGTCGAAGGCTTCGCTGCTGCGGGGTATTGCGCGATCGCACCGGCGCTCTTCGACCACATCGAAAACGACGTGGAACTCGACTACGACAGCGCAGGCATTGCCCGCGGTCGCGCGCTGATCGCGGAATTGAGTCTCGATGATGTCATCGCCGATGTTGGAAGTGCCGCCAACGCCATCGCCTCTGCCGGAAAAATCGGCGTCGTCGGCTATTGCTGGGGTGGCACGATCGCCCTGCTCTCGGCGATCCGCCTCGGCCTGCCGGCAGTCAGCTACTACGGCTCGCGCAATGTCGCATGGCTTGACCAAGCCTGCCCCGCGCCCCTGCAATTCCATTTCGGTGCCAACGATGCATCGATACCGCCCGAGGCGATCGAACGACACCGAAAGGCCTATCCGCATGCCGAGGTGCATGTCTATCCGGCCGGTCACGGTTTCAATTGCGACCTGCGCGCAGATTTCGACCCGGCGAGCGCGACGCTGGCCCGCCAGCGAACGCTGGAGTTTCTCGCGCGGCACCTCGGGCCATCACCGTGAACGCGGGCTTTGTCCTCGACCCCAGGCTTGTGGCCGACAGCCATGCCGTGGCCGCGCTGGATCTTTGCGATCTGCGCCTGCACGCCGACTCCAGCTTTCCCTGGCTGATCCTCGTTCCGCGCATTGTCGGCGCGCGAGACCTGATCGATCTTGCTCCACCACAACAAGGCCAGTTGTATGCGGAAGTTGATCGCTGCTCGCGCGCGCTGGTTGAGGTCTTCCATCCGCACAAGCTCAACGTGGCTGCATTGGGCAACGTGGTCGAGCAGTTGCACGTGCATGTGATTGCCCGGTTTCGCGATGATCCTGCGTGGCCCGCACCCGTGTGGGGACGCGCACCATCGGCATACGCAACCGACGCGCGCGAGGCGCGCATCGCGCAACTGCAACAATTGCTCGGCAGATGAACACGCGTTTCGCGCTGGAGCCCTTGGGCGAAGACGCATTCCTGCTGCGCTTCGGCTCCCGCATTGATGCCGCAACCAATGCCCGCGTGCACGAATGCGCGGGTGTGCTGGAACAGCATCGGCCTTCGTGGCTGATCGAGATCGTCCCGGCGTTTGCAACACTGGCCGTGCAGGTGGACCTGAGCCAGCTCGCGCACGATGAAACCTGGCGCGAGCGGGTACAGGCCTGGCTGCTGGCGCATGCCGAAGGCGAGCTCTCTGGCGCGACGTCCGCGCCAGCAACGGTGCACACCCTGCCTGTTCGCTACGGCGGCGAGTTCGGTCCCGATCTGGATGCGGTTGCCCGCCACGCCGGTCTCGGACCTGAGGAGGTAATCCGGCGCCACTGCGCGGCGCGCTACCAGGTCGGCATGCTCGGCTTTGCCGCCGGCTTTCCCTACCTGATCGGCTTGCATGAAAGCCTCATCACCCCGCGTCACGCCACACCACGCACCGAGGTGATGGCCGGCAGTGTCGGCATCGGCGGAGAGCAAACGGGCATCTACCCGCGCACGGGGCCGGGCGGCTGGCAAATCATCGGTCGCACCGATGCCAGGCTGTTTGATGTGCAGCGCGAGCCGCCCGCGCTTCTCGCCGCGGGTGATGTCGTGGTGTTCCGCGCAGTCGATGAATACGGCAAGCCGCTGGCATGAACATGGAAGTGCTTGAACCCGGCTTGCTCACCACCGTGCAGGATTGCGGTCGCCACGGCTACCGTCACCTGGGCGTTGGTCAGTCGGGTGTGCTCGATTCCTTCTCGGCAGCCGTCGCCAATATCCTGGTTGGCAATTCGCCAGGCAGTCCGCTGCTGGAGATGACCCTGCGCGGGCCCGTCGTTCGATTCAGCGTTCCGGTGCGCATCGCCATTTGTGGTGCAGGCATCGATGCGCACTGCGGGGATCTCGTCCTGCCGCTTTGGCGACGCATCGATCTTGCCGCCGACAGCACGCTGCGTTTTGGTGCGTGCCGCAGCGGTGCACGGGCCTACCTTGCAGTGAACGGCGGCTTCGAGATCAATCCGCTATTGGGCAGCGCGAGCACCGACCTGCGTGCGGGATTTCCCGGCCTTGCCGGTCGCCAACTGCTGGCGGGAGACCGCATCCGGCTTGCCGATGGCATTCGGCCGGATTGCGCGGAGCCCCGCATCGCGCGCAGCTGGGCCAATCCCTCACCGGAGCTGGATTTGAAGCAGCCGGCACTTGTGCGCCTGCTGCCGGGCAGCGATCAACTCGCCGATGGCGATGTGCTTCATGCGGCGGCATGGACCATCGGCAGCGCCAGCAATCGCCAGGGCCTGCGTTTGAGCGGCGCCAGCCTGCGGCTTCGCAAACCACGCGAAGCCATCTCCGAGCCCGTGATGCCCGGAACCCTGCAATTGCCTGCGGATGGAAATCCCATTCTTCTGCTTGCCGATGCGCAGACGCATGGCGGCTACCCGCGTATCGGCCATGCGATCCGGGCGGACTGGCCGCGCCTGGCACAGTTGCGCCCGGGAGAGCGCGTGTACTTCGTGCCATGCACGCTCGAGCAAGCGGCCAGCCTTTGGCGCAGCCAGCAGCAGGGCCTGGCGCGCCTGGCCATTGCCGTGTCGCAGGCCGACCAAGCCTGATAGGCTCAGCCATTCCTGTTCCCGGAGAGAGGCTCATGATCCGTTCCCATGCACGCTGCGCGCTGCTTGCCATTTCGATCGGTGTGCTTTGCGCATGCCAATCCAAACCTGCCGGCAACGGACCGGCCCCGGCGCCGGCAAGCACGCCCAATGCAACGACTTCGATCAGCGTCGAATGGGACCAGGCCGTCGAGCAGTTCATCGCCGGATTCTTTGATCGCTACCCCACCTTCGCCGCCAATGCCGGCAAGCACGAATACGACGGCAAATTACCTGACTACAGCCAGGCCAGCCTGGATGCGAATGCACTCTGGCTGCATGAGCAGCGCAATGCCATCACCGCATTCGGTGATGACCGCCTCGATGCCACGCAACGCTTCCAGCGCGAATACGTGACGGCCGTCATCGACGGCCAACTGTTCACCCTCGAGGAATCGGGTTTCCCGTACAACAATCCCTTGTTCTACGCAGGTGACTTCTCGCCCAGCATGTACCTGACCCGGCCCTATGCTCCGCTCGCCCAGCGCATGGAAGCGTTCGTGAGCTACCAGGAAGCCCTGCCCAAGGCCATCGAACAGATGCGTGCCAACATGCGCACGCCGCTGCCCAAGTCCTACATCGAACTGGGCCGCGACATGTTTGCCGGATACTCAAGCTTCTTTGCCGATGACGTGCCAGGCATTTTCGCAGAGATTGAAGACGCCGACCTGCAAGCGCGATTGAAGGCTTCCAATGCCGCTGCCATCAAGGCCACGCGGGAGATGGCCGACTGGTACATCGCGCAATTGCCGAGCGCAACCCAGGACTTCGCCCTTGGCGCGGAAAAGTTCAGCCGCATGCTGTACGCCAACGAACGCGTGGACACTCCGCTGGACACGCTCAAGGCCATTGGCGAAGCAGACCTTGAACGCAACCTGGCTGCGCTGAAGTCCGCCTGCGATGCGTTTGCGCCCGGCAAGAGCATCGAGGAATGCATGCACAAGCAGGCGCAACTCAAACCCAAAGACGGCGCGGTCGAGGAAGCCCGCCGGCAACTGGTCGACCTGCGCAAGTTCGTCATCGACAAGGATCTGGTAACCATCCCGGGCAACGAGGAGGCGCTGGTGGCGGAGGCACCACCATTCAACCGCTCGAATTTTGCCTACATCGAGATCCCGGGTCCCTACGAGAAGAACCTGCCGTCAACCTACTACATTGCGCCGCCCGATCCGACCTGGTCCCAGGCCGAGCAGGATGCCTACATCCCGGCACGCACGGATCTCTTGTTCACCTCGGTGCACGAGGTATGGCCGGGCCACTTCCTGCACTTCCTGCATGTGAACCGCTCCAACTGGATATTTGGCCGCCTGTTTGCCGGCTATGCCTACACCGAGGGTTGGGCGCATTACACCGAGGAAATGATGTTCGATGCCGGGCTGGAGGATTCATCCCCCGAGGCGCATATCGGCCAGTTGAGCAACGCGCTGCTGCGCAACGTGCGCTTTGTTTCCGCCATTGGCATGCACACCGGTGGCATGAGCATGGAGGAATCCGAGCGCCTGTTCCGCGAGAAGGCCTATCAGGATCCCGGCAATGCACGCCAGCAAGCCTCGCGCGGAACCTGGGACCCGGGCTATCTCAACTACACCATGGGCAAGTTGATGATCATGCAACTGCGTGAGGATTGGACTGCCAGGCACGGCGGGCGCCAGGGCTGGAAGGCCTTCCATGATGCCTTCCTCGCATTCGGCGGACCGCCTATTCCGCTGGTGCGCGCGCAAATGCTCGGCGGCAAAGCCGAGGCCGTGCTTTGGCAACCTGCCACGGCCTCCAAACCCTGAGCGAGCGCGCAAAATGCAGCGCAGCATCGACTTCAACTGCGACCTCGGCGAAGGCTGCGCAAACGATGCCGATGTCATGCCGTTCATCAGTTCGGCCAACATTGCCTGTGGCGCGCATGCCGGTGACATCGCCAGCATGCGCGCAACGCTCAGGCTCTGCGCCGCGCATGGCGTCAGTGCCGGCGCACATCCGGGTTATGCCGATCGCGAGCACTTTGGTCGACGTGCGCTTGCTCTCTCGCGCGAGCAGATCCGCAGCCTGCTTCACGAACAACTCGAACGCATTGCCGAAATCGCCCTGGCCGAAGGTGTAGCCCTCGTCCACGTCAAGCCGCACGGTGCCTTGTACAACCAGGCCGCGGCGGATGCGGTGCTTGCCGATGCCATCGCCGAAGCGGTGCGTGCATTTGACTCCAATCTGATTCTGGTTGGCTTGGCCGGCAGCCGGTTGATCACCGCCGGCCTTGCTCATGGCCTGCGCATTGCGCATGAAGCATTCACTGATCGGCGCTATCAATCCGATGGCAGCCTCGCGCCACGCGGCCAGCCGGGGGCCGTGATCGAATCGGTCGATGCCGCCATCGCGCAAGCACTGGCCATCGTGCGTGGAGAGAGCATCGCCTGTATCGATGGCACTGCACTGCGCGTTCACGCCGACACCCTGTGCCTGCACGGTGACGGCAGCGATGCCGCGGGCTTTGCCGGCAGCTTGCGCGCCGCTTTCGATGATGCCGGAGTGATGGTGCGATGCCTTCAGCGATGACCCGCCCGCGCTGGCCTCGATTTCGCCCAATCCACGGCCGATTCCTGGTTCCATTTTCCCGATGCGGAATTCCCCAGCATGTCCCCTGAACTCAATTACTGGCCGCTGATTGGCGTGGCCGTTGTCATTGGCGGATTCGCGTTGCGTCGCAATCCCGTTCTGGTCGTCGTTGCCGCCGGTTTGGCCAGCGGACTGGCTGCCGGTGTCAGCCTGCCCGATCTGCTTGCCCTGCTCGGCAAGACGTTCGTGGAAAATCGCGTGCTGCTCCTGTTTCTACTCACCCTGCCGGCGATTGGCGTGCTTGAACATCACGGTCTGCGCGAGCGCGCCAAGCGCTGGATTGCGGGTTTTCGTGGACTCACCCTCGCACGTCTGCAGATCACCTATCTCGCCGCCAGGCAATTGATCAGCATGACCGGCTTGACCCATGTTGCCGGCCACCCACAGACGGTGCGTCCGCTGCTGGCGCCGATGAGCGAGGCAGCCGCCGAACGCACGCTGGACGGTGAACTCAGCGATGCCGAGCGCAATGCGGTACGTGCCAGCGCCGCGGCAACCGACAACGTCGGCCTGTTCTTTGGTGAAGACGTGTTCATGGCCTTCGGCGCCGTGTTGCTGATCCAGGGATTCTTTGCCAGCAACGGCATCGCCCTGGAACCCCTGGCCATCTCGCTGTGGGCACTGCCCACCGCCGTGTGTGCCTTCGTGATCCATTCCGTCCGCCTGCATTTCCTGCAGAAGCGGCTGCTGCGTGAGCGTGCGGCTTCCGGGGCCGGAGGCACCGACGATGCTGCGCGTTGAGTATCTCTACTGGCTGGTGGGCGCGCTGCTGATCGTCAGCGCGTGGCTCAATCTTCGCGAGCGGCGCCATGCCATGGGCGCCTTCTGGCTGGTGCTCTCGGCACCCTTCCTGTTCGGCAATTTCGTGCTGGACGCCCACCAGCGGGGATCGACCTGGCCCGCACAGGCCATGGGACTTGCCGTCATTGCCCTTGGCCTGCTCGCATCGCGCAGCCGTCTTTCCGTCCGCGAGGACAGTGCGGAAGAACACGCGCGCCGCGACAGCGAATCCTTGCGCCTCGGCAACCGATTGTTCATGCCGGCCTTGGCCATTCCCGCCTTCACCCTGATCCTTTACTTCGGCGCCGGAGCGCTTTCCAAGCAGGGCCTGGACCTGCTTGATCCCAAGGCCCTGACTCTCTCGGCGCTGGGGGTCGCCAGTTTGCTGGCGCTGATTGCTGCCTTGCGTGTAACGCGCGCTCCCGCAGTCGAGGCCATCCATCAGGGCAGGCACCTTCTCGATGCACTGGGCTGGGCCGTGTTGCTGCCGATGGTGTTGGCGACCCTGGGTGGCGTGTTCGCTGCAACCGGGGTCGGTGATGCCATCGCGGCACTGACCAGCGCCCTGATTCCCGTCGACAGTCGCCTTGCCTGCCTGCTCGCATTCGCACTCGGCATGGTTTTCTTCACCGTCATCATGGGCAATGCGTTTGCCGCGTTTCCAGTGATGATGGCGGGCATCGGGCTGCCCTTGCTGATCCACCAGCATGGTGCCGATCCGGCCATCCTCGGTGCCATCGGCATGCTCACCGGCTACTGCGGAACCCTGCTGACTCCGATGGCCGCCAACTTCAATATCGTGCCCGCCGTGCTGCTTGAATTACCCGACCAGTACGGCGTGATCCGCTCACAGGTACCGACCGCGCTGGCGCTGATGCTCGCCAATATCCTGCTCATGCTTCTGCTGGTGTTTCGATGAATGTGCCCTGCGTATTGATCACCGGTTTCGAGCCGTTCGCGGAGGAAACCGTCAATCCTTCCGAGTGCATCGTGCGTGCGCTCGAGGGCGAGATCATTGAAGGACATCGCATCGCCGGCGCAGTCCTGCCCGTGTCCTTCGAGGACGCACCCATCCACCTTGCGCAGGCCCTGGAAGACCATCGCCCGGCACTGGTGATTGCACTCGGCCAGGCAGGCGGACGAGCGGACATCTCGCTGGAGCGCGTGGCCATCAATCTCATCGACGCCCGCATCGCCGACAATCGCGGTTTGCAGCCGATGGACACCCCGGTGCTGGACAATGGCCCGGGCGCGTACTTTTCCAGTCTCCCGCTCAAGGCGATGCATGCCTGCCTGCGGGAATCGGCGGTGCCAGTCTCCCTGTCACTGAGCGCCGGCAGCTTCGTCTGCAACCAGGTTTTCTATTGGCTTGCGCACTTGCTTGCGACTGAACATCCGCAGGTGCGTGGTGGATTCATCCATGTGCCTTGGATGACCGAGCAAGCCGAGAGGCACGCACCGGACAAGGGCATGCCGCTGGAAACCATGGTCCATGGCCTGCGTCTTGCCATCGCCTGCGCCCTGCGCACGGGCGAGGATCTTCGCGTTGCCGGTGGCGCCACGCACTGAATCACTCAGCAACCTTCACCTTTTTTCGTGGCACTGATCACTTCGAGCACGATATCGCCACTGTCAATGAATGGCATCTGCACCTTGACCGCATCCGTCGAGTAATAGAACGCGCTCTTGTTCGAGGATTTCAGCTTGCTGCGCGAGTCGGACTGAAAGGATTTCTTCAAGGCCACATCCGGCGTTGCCAGAGCCAGGCGGCGCACCTTGTCCAGGGCGACGCAAGCGAGCAGACGGGTTGGCTTGAATGGCCGGATATCCAGGTGCAAAGGCTCGACCAGCTTTTCCGCACGGACCTCGCCCTTGTCGTCGAGCACATACAGGATCGGCTTGTACACGGCATTGCCGCGACCTTTCGGATTGCTCGTGGCAATCACCTGGACACGCACGGCAATGTGCTCGTACTCACGGCTGAGTTCGATCTCGCGGAAATGACTTTCGCCCTTGGGAAACTTGCGCGAACCATTGCGGGTATCGACGTGGATGCGCTCTGGCCGGTTCAATCCCAGCACAACCACGCCCTCATCAGGCGCATCGCGCACCACCGGTTCTGCGCCATCCCTGCCAAACAGGCGCTCCTTCCAGACCGTCAGGGGATTGGCGGCCGACGCCGAACCGACCGCCAGGAAAAAAGCACAGGCGCAAAGCAGCCAACGCGTCGCTGACTTTGGCCTTGCGAAATGCCATCCATGCTTTTCCTGCAATGAAACGTGCAACCTATTCCTTGACCGGCATCGACTCGTCAACTGGAGCCGACTCATCCGCCAACGGCGCAAGCTCCTTGCCTTCCTGGATGAAGGTTTCAAGCTGCAAGGTCTTGCCGATGCTGACAATGGAATGCCGCTGCTCTTCGCTTGCCGTGTTGTCGTCACGCTTGCCATTCTTCAACACGATTCCGGTGATCTTCCTGGTTTCCTTGAGGTCACTGATGTAACCAAAAAGTTCAGCCTTCCCAAACGTGTAGCCACCGATCTCGTACTGATCACCCTTGACCGGCTTGACAATCGCTCGTGAGTCCTTGATTTCCGAAGCTTGCACGGCAACTGCCATAAAGAGTCCGGCCAGGGTTACGGCCACCAAATTGCGGAACTGCCGAAATGTGCTTTGCATGAGCGTCTCTCCTATTGGTCCGAACTCTTCTCGGCACGAATTTCCTGGATCTCGTCTTTTTCCTGGATATACGCCGTGAATCCGAGTGCCACTGCGATCCTGGCCAGGGCAACAATGTGGGTGTCCTTGATGCGCGCTTTTTCGCCGCGCTTCAGAAGCACTGTCTTCATCGGCAGGTTCTGCTCCTTGCGGTAGTTCAGGGCCGCGCGCAGGTCCGCCGGGGTCAGCGGCGCCTCCAAGTAGTCGAACTGCCCTTCCTTCGCCGCCGTGAGAATCACGTCATAGGTCGCGGGAACAACTACCGGCGCCATGTTCTTTTCCGTGAGTCTTCCGCCGGCACAAGCGCTGACGAGTGCCAGGACACATGCCATGGCGAAAAGGCGAAACAGCGAACGCGGGGAAGCAGCACCCATGAAACCAATCTCCAGGCCAGATCAAGTATTCAAGCCTACCACCGATGCTCAGGTCCGCGGCAAGGTGACGCCACGCTGGCCCTGGTATTTGCCCCCACGGTCCTTGTAGCTGGTGCCGCATACTTCGTCGGATTCGAGGAACAGCATCTGCGCCACACCCTCATTGGCATAGATCCGGGCCGGAAGCGGCGTGGTGTTCGAGAATTCCAGGGTCACATGGCCTTCCCACTCCGGTTCCAGAGGGGTGACATTCACGATGATGCCGCAGCGCGCGTAGGTGGATTTCCCGAGGCAGATGGTCAGCACATTGCGCGGAATGCGGAAATACTCGACCGTCCGCGCCAGGGCAAAGGAATTGGGCGGAATGATGCAGACCTCGCCGTTGAAGTCGACAAAGTTTCCGGAGTCGAACTGCTTGGGATCGACAATGGTCGAATTGATGTTGGTGAAGATCTTGAACTCGGCGGCGCAGCGCACGTCGTAGCCGTAGCTCGACGTGCCGTAGGAAATCAGGCGTCCTCCCGACGCATTCAGCTTCACCTGCTCGGGTTCGAACGGCTCGATCATCCCGTGTTGCGCGGCCATGCGCCGAATCCAGTGGTCCGATTTGATGCTCATGCAGGTTTCTCTCAAGTTGAACGGTTGCGCCCGGACAGACCTGCCGATAGGCCGTCGTCAATGCGCGGGGGTGGAGGTGGGGACGGGAAAATAGCGGAAATGACCGTTGATCTTCCACTGCAACAGCACGTCTTCAACTTGGGTGCCGGCACCGATGTTGTGGATGACCAAGGGACGCGCACCGTCAGCACTGCGCTGGCGCAAGACCAGGCCAACATGCGGCAAGCCATTGTCCAGACGCCAGGAAACCACGTCGCCGGGCAGAAAATCCGACGCATCACCGCGCAGTGGCAAGGCCTTGCCGCGCCGATTGAACCAGGTTTCCAGGTTCGGAACGCGGCGGTGGTCGATGTTGGCATCGGCCCGCCGCAAGCCCCAAAGCCGCGGGTACTTCGAAAAATGCGCGCTCATGTCCTCGTGGACTTGCACCTGCAGGTCCACATCCACGGCGCGAAATGCCCGGATCAGCACATCGCTGCAAACGCCACGTTCAAGCGGAACATCGCCTCCGGGGTAAGCGAGAGGGACGTAAGCCGGATCGTAGGACGTGGTGACGCCCACCTGGGCGATTGCCGCATCCAGCAATTTCTCCACTTCCGACGTTGCCCGCGACGCGTGTGCCGCAAACAGGAGACCCAGACAACACAGGATGCGAATCCAGCCGGGCATGCCACTCAACCGTTCTCGACCACGATCTTTGGAAACTGGATGGCCTTGTTGCGTGCCTGCAGCGAAAGTCGCGCCGCCGCGTTGCGCGCAATTTCCCGGTAGCGGGCCGCGATGTCCGAATCCGGCATGGCCACCACGGTCGGCTGTCCGCCATCGGCCTGCTCGCGGATGCGGATGTCGAGCGGCAGGCTGCCAAGCATCGGCACGCCGTACTGCGCTGCCATGCGCAATCCGCCGCCCTCGCCGAACACATGCTCCTCGTGACCACAGTTCGAACAGATGTGGGTGGACATGTTCTCGATGATGCCGAGCACCGGCACGTTGACCTTTTCGAACATCTTGAGCGCACGGCGCGCATCCAGCAGCGCGATGTCTTGCGGCGTGGTGACGATGACAGCACCGGAGACCGGCACGCGCTGGCACAAGGTCAACTGGATGTCGCCGGTGCCGGGTGGAAGATCAATGACCAGATAGTCCAGGTCCACCCAGTTCGTATCGGTCAGCAACTGCTGCAAGGCCTGGGTCACCATCGGTCCGCGCCAGATCATCGGCGTGTCTTCATCGATCAGGAAGCCGATCGACATCACCTGGATTCCATGATTGACCTTGGGTTCAATCCGGTTGCCGTCCTTGGTGTCCGGCTTGCCGGACAGCCCCAGCATGCGCGGCTGGCTGGGACCGTAAATGTCCGCATCGAGGATGCCGACGCTGGCACCTTCGGCACGCAAGGCGAGGGCCAGGTTGGCGGAAACCGTGGATTTGCCGACTCCGCCCTTGCCGGAGGCGACCGCAATGACATTGCGGATGCCCGGCAATGGCGTGAGTCCCTGCTGGACCCGATGTGCTCCCACGCGGCAGGAAACACCGACCGATGCCGATTCGATGGATGCATCCGCTTCGAGCGCGGATTTGATTTGCGCGGCGAGATCGGCCTGCCAGGATAGCGCGGGATAGCCCAGCTGGATGTCCACGGAAACCCTGGCGTCCGATACGCCAATTCCGCGCACTGCCCCGGATGTCACCAGGTCCTGTCCGCTGTGCGGATCCGGAATGGTGGACAGGATCTGGCGCGCCCGTTCGTCGACTGGATTGCTCATGGATTCGATCAACGTTCAAAAGGTGCTTAGTATGACGCAGATTGAAGGACTGCTCGCCGATACTGGTTGATCCTGTTCAGCATCGAACTCATGCTCTGGCATGAAGTCCAAGCAATTCGTGTTCTCCAATCGTGGAAGCAACAATGACGAAGTCCGTCCCCATCTGCCTGTTTGTTCTGGTTGCGCTGATTCTTTCTGCCTGCAGCAAGGAACAGCCTTCGGGCATTCCCTCCACGTCGACCGCACCGGCACAAACCCAGCCTGCGCCGGTTCCGCCACCCGCACAGGCCATGCCGCCAGCGTCCACGCCCGAAGTGCGGGTATCCAGCGAGCCGCCACCGCCTCTCAACGACGAAATTGCTCCCTTTGCCAAGACCGGCTATCCGGATTGCGATGATTTCATGGAGGCTTACCGGCAATGCCTCAACAGGAATACCGCCGGTGAGGCGCGCAAGGCGGCGGCGCGCGACCTCTATGCCGCCATGCGCTCGATCAAAGGCAACATCGCTCGCGGCGTGGACGGTTTGCGCATTGCCAACCATTGCAAGCGCGCCCGTGCGCTGCGCGCCAAGAAGGTGAGCGACTACGGCTGCACGCTCTGATGCGGGATCCGGCAGCGGTCAGCGCATGACCGGCAGCCCATCCCGGATAGTGCGCATGCGATAATTCCGCGTCTTGAACAGCGCGGAATCCCCACGCAATGAGCAAAGCGGCACGCAAGATCCTGGTTAGCAATGCCCTGCCCTACGCCAATGGCCACCTGCATATCGGTCACCTGGTGGGCTATGTGCAAGCCGACATCTGGGTACGCGCACAGCGCATGTGCGGTCATACCGTGCACTACGTGTGCGCCGACGACGCTCACGGTACGCCGATCATGCTGGCTGCGGAAAAGGCCGGCCTGAGTCCCGAAGAATTCATCAAGCCGATCCAGGTTTCCCACGAGCGCGACTTTGCGGATTTTGGCGTCGCATTCGACCATTACCATTCCACCCATTCGGTGGAAAACCGGGAACTGTCGGAATCCATCTATCACCGCTTGAAGGAAGGCGGCCATATTGCGCGCCGCTCGATCCAGCAGCTGTTTGATCCGGTCAAGCAGATGTTCCTGCCGGACCGCTACATCCGCGGCGAGTGCCCGAACTGCGGAACCGCCGACCAGTACGGCGACAACTGCGAAAACTGTGGCGCCACCTACGCACCCACCGACCTGAAGAACCCGCGCTCGGTGATGTCCGGTGCCGAGCCCGTGCTGCGCGACTCCGAGCATTTCTTCTTCACCGTCGGGCATTTCGAGAACCTGCTGCGTGACTGGTTTGCCGGCAAGCTCACCGGCGGCGCAGTGGTTGCCCACCCCGGAGTGATTGCAAAGCTCGGGGAATGGCTGAATGCCGAAGGTGGCCTGCGCGACTGGGACATCTCGCGTGATGCGCCGTATTTCGGCTTCCCCATTCCCGATGAACCGGGCAAGTTTTTTTATGTCTGGCTGGATGCGCCGGTTGGCTACCTGGCCAGTTTCAAGGCACTGTGCGCAGCGCGCGGTTACAACTTCGACGAGTTTCTCGCCGCCGACAGCACGGCCGAACTGCATCATTTCATCGGCAAGGACATCGTCAATTTCCATGGCCTGTTCTGGCCGGCCATGCTGCACGGCGCGAATTTCCGCGTACCCACCGCCTTGCACGTGAACGGCTACCTCACCGTCAACGGCGAGAAGATGTCCAAATCACGCGGCACCTTCATCCTTGCCCGCACCTGGCTGGATGTCGGCCTCAGTCCGGACTACCTGCGTTACTACTTTGCGACCAAATCCTCCGGCGGCGTGGTCGACCTTGACTTGAACCTGGAAGACTTCACCCAGCGCATCAGCGCGGACATTGTCGGAAAGTTCGTCAACATCGCCAGTCGCTGCGCGAAACTGCTGGAAACCCATTTCGGCAATCGCCTGGCTGCGGCTTTCTGGTCGAACAAGCCCGACGCAACCGTTCCAATCTTCGTGTCCAGAGCTTCCACCCTGCTCGACCAATCCAGCGAGCAGTTGATGCAGGCCGTGGGCAACTACGCACGCGACGACTTCAACCGCGCCATTTCCCAGATCATGGCGGTGGCCGATCGCGCCAATGAATACATTGCCGAAGCCGCACCGTGGGCGCTGGCCAAGGATCCGGCGCGCCGCGATGAACTGCATGTGGTCCTTAGCACCGGCATCAACCTGTTCCGCGCCCTGGCCTGCGCGCTGAACCCCATCCTGCCTTCCATCATTGGCGCTGCGCGCAGGTTTCTTGCACTGCCCGATGACGCGTTTGCGCGCTTCGATGCGATCGGTACGCACCTGGCCGACCACGTCATTCTTCCCTACCAGCCCCTCGCCACCCGCGTGGACCCCAAGCAAATTGACGCCATGATTGAACAATCCCGGGACTCCCTGGCCGCCGCGCCTGCGCCTGCTTCCACACCCGAGCCCGCAGCCGCCGCGCCGAAGGCCGAAGCCACGGGCAACACGATCTCCATCGAGGATTTCAGCAAGCTCGACTTGCGCATCGGCACGGTGCTCGAATGTGCCTTCGTGGATGGCTCCGACAAACTGCTGCGCTTCAAGCTCGATGCCGGGGATCTCGGCGAGCGCCAGATCTTCTCCGGAATCCGTGCCGCCTACGCCGAACCGGAAAAACTGGTTGGTCGGAAGGTTGTCTTCATCGCCAACCTGGCGCCTCGCAAGATGCGCTTCGGTGTATCCGAGGGCATGATCCTTTCGGCTGGAAACGGTGGCGACGATCTCAAGTTGCTGGACGTGGATGACGGCGCAGCGGCCGGCGCGACCGTGCGCTGAGCAGCCCCGGGAATCGCCCAGTGCGCTGTGTTGAGCGAACATTTGAGTATCTCGATGGCCTCGCGCTGGTTGCACTGTTGCGCGCAAACGCGCTGGACGCGCATTTGTTCGATGAGAATTTCGTGCGCCAGGACTGGTTCTACATCATTTTCTATGGGGGATTCCGCGTCGTCGTTCCCTCGAGCCAATTGGATCAGGCAATCGACATCCGTGACAGATTCCGAAATGGCGCGTTTGATCTGCCCGCGGAAGATTGCGATATCCCCCAATGTCCGAATTGCGGTGAACGCTCTGGCGAGCCAGATCCCAGCCCACGAAGGACACTTTTCCTGATCTACATCCTCTTCTTCATGATCAGCGGATTCCTGCTCGCATCGGAATACGCCATTGGGTTCTATGTTGTGCTTTGGATGGGTGTACACACGGTCATGCTCATCCCTCCCCTGTTCCGCTATCTGATCATCGGCAGATATCGCTGCCGCACCTGCCAGGCCACATGGCGCGAGACTCCCGACAAACCCTTCTGTGTACAACAGCGTGAAGCCGAGCGCGCCCTGATGGATTCCATCCCATGAAGTCGGAGAGCAGCTCAAGCATTCTCGACCTGCTCCCGCAAACCCAGTGCACGCGTTGCGGATACCCGGCCTGTCGGCCCTATGCCGAGGCCATTGCGCGCGGCGATGCGGACATCGACCAATGCCCACCCGGCGGACAGGCCGGTGTCGATGCCCTGGCCGCATTGCTGGGACGCGCTACAAAGCCGCTCAACCCGTCGTTCGGCCATGAAGCGCCACCGACGATTGCGGTGATCGACGAGGAGGCTTGCATCGGCTGCACCAAATGCATCCAGGCCTGCCCGGTCGATGCCATCCTCGGCGCATCCAAGCGCATGCACAGCATCATCGATGCCGAATGCACCGGATGCGATTTGTGTGTTCCGGCCTGTCCGGTGGACTGCATCAGCATGCAGATGCGCGGCGATGAACCGCTTTCCCGCCCGGAACTCATGCAACGTGCGCAGCATGCGCGCCGCCGCTTCGATGCCCGCAACCGTCGCCTTGATCTCAAACAGCAGCAGCGCGCGCAGCGCCTGCGTGGCAATGTGCAGGAAAGTCCAACGCCCGCTGTACCGATCACCCGCAGCGCCGTGCTGGAAGCCATTGCCCGTGGCAAGGCCAAACGTGCCGGCCGATCGGCAGACGGCAAGTAGGCTCCGTCGCATGAAGCGCGAACACGTCATCGAGCTCTTCACGCGTCTTCGCGAGTACAACCCCAGGCCCACCACCGAGCTCATCTACACCACGCCATTCGAATTGCTCATTGCCGTGATCCTCTCGGCTCAGGCCACCGATGTCGGCGTCAACAAGGCCACGCGCAGGTTGTTTCCCGTCGCCAACACGCCGCAGGCCATCCTTGATCTTGGCGAAGCAGCGCTCAAGCGTCACATATCGAGCATTGGCTTGTTCAACACCAAAGCGCGGAACGTCATCGCCTGTTGCCGCATGCTGGTTGAACACCATGCAGGCCAGGTGCCGCGTGATCGAGCCGCGCTGGAAGCACTTCCCGGTGTGGGTCGCAAAACCGCCAACGTGGTGCTCAACACGGCGTTCGGCGAACCCACCATCGCCGTGGACACCCACATCTTCCGCGTCGCCAACCGCACGGGCCTGGCCAAGGGCAAGACCGTACGCCAGGTCGAGGACACGTTGCTCAAGGTCATCCCCGACGAATTCAAGCGCGACGCCCACCATTGGCTGATCCTGCACGGTCGCTATGTGTGCATCGCGCGCAAGCCCAAATGCCCCGATTGCCTGATTCGCGATCTGTGCAGTTTCAGACCCAAGACGGTGGCAGCCAGTTTGTAGCTCAGCCTGCTGTTCACCGCGCGATGAACCAGGTCAACGCTGATCAGCGTTGGCGAGGGTCGAACGACTTTGGGTTCAATGGCAATCACGCACACGGCATAATCTCGTGGACGAAGGCTTGCATTGGCCAAGGGAGATCGAATGACCCAGGATTCAAGACTCCATCAGGGCGTTGTGCTTTGGATCGCCGGCATGTTGGGCGTCGTGGTGCTCACTCTCACCGTGGTACCGCAATTGCTGGCCCAGGCGCACTCCCCGCTTCCGCAAGGCGTCCTGCTTGCGGCAAGTCTCGCCCAGAGTGGCGTGCTGCTCGCCCTCGCGGTTTGGATGGGCATCGCTCTTTCGGCGCCACTGGGGTTGCACGCGCCGGTCGCTGCGGCGGCAGTTTCCGGTTCGGGCGTGTGGGAAGCACTCAAACCACAGTTGCTTCCCGGATTGTTGGCCGGTCTGGCCTCAGGAGCAGTCCTGATGGCTGCGCTGCATTTCGCTCCGCCCGAGATCCTCGCAGCCAGCGCAAAGCTGCGGATTCCGGTAGCAGCGCGCCTCCTCTACGGTGGGATCACCGAAGAGATCCTGATGCGCTGGGGCTTGATGACATTGCTGGCCTGGCTGGCATGGCGGCTGGTACAGAAGCGCAAAGGCGTTCCGCACGCCGCCTGCTTCATCAGCGCAATCCTGCTTGCCGCCGTGTTGTTTGCGATTGGCCACCTGCCGGCGGTCGCTGCCATGGGGTTTCAACTTTCACCCGACATCCTTGCCTATGTGCTGATCGGCAACACGGTTCCCGGATTCCTGTTCGGTTTCGTGTACTGGCGATGGGGCCTGGAGTGCGCCTTCCTTGCGCACGCCATTGCACACCTCGTCGCGATCCTCAGCGGAGTGGCTTGATGCGCTTTTCCGCGCGAATCAGCCATTGATTCGACGCAAGCATCAGGGATGCAGCCAGCCCGATTCGCCATCCGCGTAGTGTTCATTCTTCCATATCGGCACATGCTGCTTGATCTCGTCGATGATCCAGCGGCAGGCAGCAAAGGCGGCATCGCGATGACCCGCGCTCACGCCAACCCACACGGCAAGTTCGCCGACCCCCAAGCTGCCGATCCGGTGCACGGCGCTGGCTGCGCACAATCCGAACCGCTGCTTCGCCTCGACAAGAATGCGTTCGCCTTCGCTCAACGCCAATGACTCGAAGGCCTGGTAGTCAAGACGCCGGACATCGCGGCCATCGTTGGCATTGCGCACCCAGCCCTCAAAGCACACGCAAGCGCCCGCGGATTCCGCGGTGAGCGCGCGCTTCTCCAGATCGCCATCGATGGCCCCTGCGGACAGGCGAAAACGGTTCATCCGCCGGACACCGGGGGCAGGAAAACCACTTCATCGCCGTCAGCCAGCGGTTGCAGCCAGTCGACCAGCTTGCCGTTGACGGCAACGCGCAAACGCGTGGCATCCATGGCGAATCCATGCCGCTTGCCGACCTCGGCATACAGCGCGGACGGATGCACGGCCGCGGACTCCACATCTTCGCTGGCACGGCCCGCGCAATCGGCCAGACTGGCGAAATAGAGCAAACGGATTCTCACCGCGCCTTGCCCCCGCGTACGTTGCGCTTGCCGCCCTGCTTGTCGATCAGCCGCAACTCGCTGATCACGATCTCATGGCTCAGCGCCTTGCACATGTCGTAAACGGTCAGTGCCGCAACGCCCGCGCCGGTCAATGCCTCCATCTCCACGCCGGTGCGATGCGCTATGGACACCTCGCAACGAATCACCAGCTCGTTATCGGTCTCGAATTCCATCTCGAATCGACAACCATCGATGGCCAGTGGGTGGCAAAACGGGATCAGCTCGTGCGTCTTCTTCACCGCCATGGTGCCGGCAATGATGGCGGTGTCGAGCACGGAACCCTTGGCCGACTTCCACTCACCGGCGCGAAGCGTCCTGGCCACATGCGCAGGAAAAACCACGCGTGCGCTGGCCAGTGCCCGACGACGACTTGTCCGCTTGGCACCGACGTCGACCATGCCGGGGCGGCCTTCAGCAGTGACATGGGTAAGTTTCCGGGGCATATCGCGGATTCGTGGTGAAAAGGAAACCGGACTCTACGGGGCGTTGCACGCCCTGTCATCCATGGCACCCATCAGCCGCCGATCTCGTACATCTCCACCCGTTGGCGAGCGAGGCCGCTGGCCGCATTTCGAATCTCGCTGTAGCGATCATCGCGGGATGACCACACTGCCGAAATCCGATTGGCCAGTTCGGCATCCGTCGCACCGGCGCGCATCGGCCCGAGCAGGTCATGGCCGGTGCTGGCGAACAGGCAGGTGTAGAGCCTGCCATCGGCGGACAAGCGCGCGCGCGTGCAATCGCCGCAGAACGGTTCACTCACCGAACTGATGAATCCGATTTCGGCACTGCCATCGACAAGCTGCCAGCGCTCTGCAACTTCACCGGCATGCGTGGCCGGCAGTGCGCGTAGCGGCCAGCGCTGCCCGATCCGCTCCCGCAATTCGGCACTGGGTACGACCAACTCCGGCTTCCAGCCGTTGCAGGTGCCGACATCCATGTATTCGATGAAACGCAGCACGTGGCCACTGCCGCGGAAATGGGCAACCATGTCCGCAACCTGATGGTCATTGATCCCGCGCATGACCACCACGTTGAGCTTGAGCGTGGCGAATCCCGCATCGACCGCAGCGGCGATGGCGGCATGCAGATCGGCCACATCACCGCGCCCGCCGGACATTTCCCGATACGTCTGCGGATCGAGCGAATCCATGCTCAGGGTGATGCGCTTCAGACCTGCGGTGTGCAGATCCGCGGCCATGCGCGGCAACAGGCTGCCATTGCTGGTGAGCGCCAGGTCTTCCAGCGACTCGATGCCTGCAAGCCCGGCAACCAGCTTGGGCAACTCGCGTCGCAGCAGGGGCTCGCCACCGGTCAGGCGGATCTTGCGCACACCCAGGCCCACGAAGATTCGCGCCAGACGCTCGATTTCCTCGAAGCGCATGCGCTCGGCTTTTTCCAGAAATGCGTGATCCAGCGGGTAGTTTCCCTCCGGCATGCAATAGGGACAGCGAAAGTTGCAGCGATCGATCACGGAAATGCGCAGGTCGCTGAGCACCCGCCGGCGCCGGTCGAGCAAGGGCAAGGTTTCCACCTTGAGCGGAATCGACCCCGCCATCAGCCGCAACTCCGGCTGGCCAGCACCGCCTCGGCATGTGGATTTGCCAAGGCAATGCCTTCGCCGCGCTCAGCGACCCGATAGCCCCGCCCACGCAGCGCATCGGCCTCCTCGGGCGATCCGTAGTGGTAGAGCACCAGCCGCTCGCGCAATGCAGCCGGATACTCGCGTTCGATGTCATCCACCCCGCTGTGCGAGGGGTTTCCTTGCAGCACGCAATCATGGGCGACCAACTCACCGGCTGCGGCCACGGCCGACAGGGCCTCGGGAAGCGGGCGCGTATCCCCCGTCCACACCACGCTGCCACGCAAGGCCAGGCCAAACGACGTCATCGGCGCGTGATGGCGGGTGGGGAAAACATCGAACCACAAGCCCTCGTGCCAGAAGCCGCGTGAAACCGGAATCAACTGAAAGGCATCCCAGAAATTTGCACCGCCTTCGGCCAGCACTTCCGGATAATCCGCCACCCGCGACTGCAAGACCGGAATCAATGCCGCGTGCGCGTACACGCGCAATTTGCCGCGACGCTCGCCATCGAACCAAGTCTTGAAAAACAGGCGTTCAAGTCCACCCACATGGTCCATGTGCGCGTGGGTGAGAAACAGTGCGGACGGTGCGGATTGATAACGTTCAAGAAAGGCGGTCAGCGCATCGGGACCGCAATCGATCATCAGCAGGGGCGAACCGTCACGCTCGATCACCGCGCATGCCGAACCCAGTGCAACGGCCTGGGCATTGCCGACGCCGAGAAAACGCAAGGCCAGGTTCATGCGCGTTCCCCGCGCGAATAGCGCTCTGCCAGATTGCGATGGTAAGCGGCCAGCAGCGAGTGCCAGAACACGTCCTCGAAATCCGCCATGTGGCGCTGGGCTTGCAACTTGCGGAAGGAGCGCAGCAGCCGATCCAGGTTGGCCTGCTGCCAGAACATGGCCGGTTTGCGCTTGCGACAGCGATCAAAATCGATCAACCAGACCTGGCCGCTGCCATCAACCAGCAGATTGTGCGCATTGAGATCCGCATGCCAGACACCCCAGGCATGGAACGCGGCAAGCATGCGTCCGGTTCGGGTAGCGATGACCGCATCCAGGGTGCCGGCCTTGAGTCGCTCGGCCAGGGTCTGCGCGCCCGGAATCTGGCGGGTGATCAGGTCCGCGCGGTAGCGCAAACCACGGCGCACATAGCGCGCCATGACCGGCGCCGGCACCGACAAGCCCGCATTGTGCAACTCCGCAAGCAGCGTGAACTCGCGAAATCCGCGGGTGCGCTTGCGGCCGGTGAAGAAATACGTGTCCTTGAGCAGACGGGCAATCAATCCGCCACGCTGGAAATGACGCAGCACGCAGGCGCCGAACGGTGCATCGAAAAACACCACCGAGCCGCGCCCTGCTTGTTGGCGCGCACCGTCGATACCGTCGGCGTCGAACCAGCGTGCATCCGCCGTGGCCAGCAGGTCGGAATCGAACAGGATGGCGCCGTCCGGCATCGGTTGGATTTTCGGCTTGATCATGATGCTGCCGGCCCGGCGAGTCGCATGGCTGTAAAGTTTAGCCCGGATACTCCAGGCGTGCCCTGCGAGGCTGGCGGATTGATTGTGCGGCGGCCCGCCCCAATGTGCCGACACTCGGCTAACCTTTGTCCCCCGGCCCCGATCCAAGCGGAACCTTCAACCGGATGCGCAAGAAGAATCCTGACGAATCCCTGTCCGCACCGGAAGCGCTGTGCATCCTGCGCACCTCGGCGATTGGCGATGTGACCCATGTGGTTCCGCTGGTTCGCACCCTGCAGGCCGCCTGGCCGCAGACGCACATCACCTGGCTGATCGGAAAACTCGAACACAAGGTGGTCGGCGACTTGCCCGGCGTCGAGTTCATCGTGTTCGACAAGTCGGCCAAACGCGAAGGGTTCCGCACCGTGCGCGAAAAGCTCGCCGGACGGAAGTTCTGCGCCCTGCTGCACATGCAGGTGGCGCTGCGCTCGAACCTGCTCAGTGTGCTGGTCAAGTCGCCGTTGCGCATCGGCTACGACCGTGCGCGTTCCAAGGACCTGCACGGCCTGTTCATCAATTGCCGGATCCCTGCGCGCAGCGGCGAACACGTGCTGGATGCCATGGGCAGCTTCCTGGAGCCTCTGGGTCTGGTGCAGGAGCAGGTGCGTTGGGATATCCCCATTCCCGAGGAAGCCCGCGAATTCGCCCGCCAGCACCTGCCCGCCGACAAGCGCATCCTGCTGATCAGCCCCACTTCCAGCCATCGGCTGCGCAACTGGCGTCCCGAGCGCTACGCGGCGGTGGCCGACTACGCCACCCATGAGCTGGGCTGGCGTGTCGTCCTGTGCGGCGGGCCCAGCGAGTTCGAGCGCGAATTCGCCAACGAGATACTTGGCCACATGCAGACGCATTGCATCGACCTGACCGGCAAGGACACGCTCAAGCAACTGCTGGCCTTGCTGCAACGTGCCGACCTCGTGCTGGCGCCGGATTCCGGTCCCATGCACATGGCCAATGCGGTGGGTACGCCGGTACTCGGCCTGCATGCGGCCAGCAACCCGCATCGCTCCGGCCCGTACTCGGATCGGCAGTGGTGCGTGGATCGCTATGATGCCGCCGCGCGCAAGTACCGCAAGAAGCCTGCCGAAAAACTGGCTTGGGGTACCAAGCTCGAATACAAGGGCGTGATGGACTTGATTGAAGTCGAGGATGTCATCGAGCGCCTGATTGCATTTGACCAACACCTTTCGACAGACCCGGGTGTAGGAGCCCCGAAAAGGGGGTAAGCCCCTTCAGCCGCGAACCTTTTGTAGGAGCGTTTTCAGGCGCGAGCTTTTGTAGGAGCCCCTTCAGGGGCGAGCCTTTTGTACGAGCGCGTTCAGGCGCGAACCTTTTGTAGGAGCCCCTTCAGGGGCGAGCCTTTTGTACGAGCGCGTTCAGGCGCGAACCTTTTGTAGGAGCCCCTTCAGGGGCGAGCCTTTTGTAGGAGCGCCTTCAGGTGCGAGCCTTTTGTAGGAGCGCCTTCAGGTGCGAGCCTTTTGTAGGAGCGCCTTCAGGCGCGAACCTTTTCGAGACGCCAACCAATCGCCCCTGAAGGGGCTTGCCCCCTTTTCGGGGCTCCTACCGTGCGTATCCGGCCAAGGCAACGCGGAATAGGCCCCGATTGCTCCATCTCTGTCATTCCGGCGAGGCGCTTCAACAACAGCCGAAGGGCTGGTCAATCCGAAACCCATCGTGATCTGCTTCAAGGGGAGCAAGGGCAAAATGGACCCCGGCGTTTGCCGGGGTGACGAAAACCTGGGTTGGTCGGGCCTTCCCTCGTCAGCCGCACATTCCGGAATCGCGCAGCGATGTCCGGGACCCGGCGTCTTTTCGACACGCATCCACAAGGCCACGCTAAACTGCGCGCCCCGCGCTGGGCGCACGTCGCATCCGGCGCTGTTTCCGTTTGTCGAGACTGATGACCCAAGCCTTTCTGATTGACACCCCATTGCCGGGCAGCGCCAGGCAGCGTCGCCAATGGATTACCCCGCACGGTTCCGCGCTCGGCCTGGCCCTGGCTGAAGCGGCCGACCGCCACGATGGTCCGCTGGTGGTGATCACGCACGACACCCATGCCGCGCACGCGCTGGAAACCGCGATAGGCGCATTTGCCGGTTCCGATCTGGAAGTGCTGCAATTTCCCGATTGGGAAACCCTGCCCTACGACCTGTTCGCGCCGCATCCGGACATCCTCTCGCAGCGCGTGGCAACCCTGTACCGCCTGCCCTCGCTCAAGCGTGGCGTGCTGGTGGTGCCGGTGGCCACGCTCATGCAGCGCCTGGCACCGCGCAGCTACATCGGTGGTTCCAGTCTGGTGCTGGAAAACCGCCAGCGCTTCAAGCTGGACGAAGAATCCCAGCGCCTGATTGCATCCGGCTACCGCCATGTTCCGCAGGTGTTCGAACCCGGCGACTTTGCCGTGCGCGGCGCCATCGTCGACATCTTTCCGATGGGCAGCGCGGAGCCCTATCGCATTGAACTCCTGGATGAGGAAATCGACTCCATCCGCACCTTTGATCCGGAAACCCAGCGCTCGGCGCAGAAGGTCGAGCGCGTGCGCCTGTTGCCTGCGCGCGAATTTCCGCTCACCGAGGAAACCGCACGCAGCTTCCGCAATGCGCTGCGCGAACGCTTCCCGATCGATCCACGCCGCTGCCCGCTGTACCAGGACATCAAGGAAGGCACCGCTCCCGCCGGCATCGAGTATTACCTGCCGATGTTCTTTGCCGGCAGCGTGTTCGGCCCGACCGAATCGCTGTTCGAGTATCTGGCCGACAACGCCGTGTTCGTGGTCTGCGAAGGTGCCCTGGATGCCGCGCAGCAGTTTCACCGGCAGGCCATGGATCGCTACGAGCAGCGCGCGCACGACATCGAACGCCCCATCCTTCCCGTCGCCGAGCTGTACCTTTCCCCAGATCAGGTGCGTGAACAGCTGAACCTGCGCTCGCGCATCGATCTGGTCGCCCGCGGCAGTGATGAACGCGCCGTGGACCTCGGCACGCAGCCTGCGCCCTCGTTGCCGATCAACCGCAAGGACGAAGCACCCGCAGCCGAACTCTCCCGCTTTGTCGCCAGCTATCCGGGCCGCGTTTTGATCGCCACCGAGTCGGCCGGTCGCCGCGAAGCGCTGATTGAACAGATTGCCGCAGCCGGCATGAAGATTGAGACGGTGGGCTCGTGGCAGGAATTCGCCCGCGCTGAAGCAGGACCGCAACTGGCCATCACCGTGGCCGCACTGGAGCAGGGCTTTGCCCTGAACCAACCGGCCCTGTGCCTGCTCACCGAACACGAACTGCTGGGCGAACGCGCGCAGCAAGGCCGACGGCGCAAGCGCGCCGCACGCGATCCGGAAGCCGTCATCCGCGATCTTTCGGAACTGGCGATCGGCTCGCCCATCGTGCACATCGATCATGGCGTCGGCCGCTATCAGGGCCTGCTCAAACTCGATGTTGGCGGCAGCGACGGCGAATTTCTCGCCATCGAATACGCCAAGGGCGACAAGTTGTACGTGCCGGTGGCGCAGTTGCATCTGGTCAGCCGCTACTCGGGCACGTCACCCGAACTTGCTCCACTGCATTCCCTGGGCGGCGATGCCTGGGAGCGCGCCAAGCGCCGCGCGGCCGAGAAGGTGCGCGATGTAGCGGCGGAATTGCTCGCCATCTATGCGCAGCGCGAAGCACGAAGCGGCACCGCGTTGCCGGTCGACCGCCTCATGTACGAGCAGTTCGCATCGGCCTTCCAGTTCGAGGAAACCCCCGACCAGTTGCAGGCCATCGAATCGGTGATCGGTGATCTCTCGCAGCCGCGCCCCATGGATCGCGTGGTCTGCGGCGATGTGGGTTTCGGCAAGACCGAAGTCGCACTGCGTGCCGCCTTCGTTGCGGCCATCGCCGGCAAGCAGGTCGGCGTGCTGGCGCCGACCACCTTGCTCGCCCAGCAGCATTTCCAGAACTTCCGTGATCGCCTAGCCGACTGGCCGATCCGGGTCGAAGTGTTGTCGCGCTTCAAGTCGAAGAAGGAAACCGCCGAGGCGCTGGCCAAGCTGGCCGATGGCCAGATCGACATCATGATCGGCACCCACAAGCTGCTGCAGCCGGATGTGAAGTTCAAGGATCTTGGCCTGCTGATCGTCGATGAGGAGCAACGCTTTGGCGTGCGCCAGAAAGAACAGTTGAAGAAGCTGCGCGCGGAAGTCGACCTGCTCACCCTCACCGCAACGCCCATCCCGCGCACGCTCAACATGGCCATGGCCGGTTTGCGCGATCTCTCCATCATTGCCACGCCTCCGGCGCATCGCCTCGCGGTCAAGACCTTCATCGGCGCCTGGGATCCGGCATTGATCCGCGAAGCCTTCCAGCGCGAACTGCAACGCGGCGGCCAGGTGTATTTCCTGCACAACGAAGTGGACACCATCGAAAAGACCGCGCGCGAACTGGAATCGCTGGTGCCGGAAGCACGCGTGCGCATCGCCCACGGCCAGATGCCGGAACGCGAGCTGGAACAAGTCATGCTCGATTTCTACCGGCAGCGCTTCAACGTGATGGTGTGCACCACCATCATCGAATCCGGCATCGACGTGCCATCCGCCAACACCATCGTCATCAACCGCGCCGACAAGTTTGGTCTGGCCCAGTTGCACCAGTTGCGCGGCCGCGTCGGGCGCTCGCATCACCGCGCCTATGCCTTCCTCATCGTGCCGGACACGCGCTCCATCAGCAGCGACGCGGAAAAGAGACTGGAAGCGCTGGCCTCACTGGAAGACCTCGGCGCCGGCTTCACCCTCGCCACGCATGATCTGGAGATTCGCGGCGCCGGTGAACTGCTGGGCGAACAGCAATCCGGCCAGATCGAGGAAGTCGGCTTTGCCATGTACCGCGACATGCTCGACCGTGCCGTGCGTGCACTGAAAACCGGACAGGTGCCCGACTTCGAGCTTGGCAGCAGCCATGAAGCGGAAATCGAACTGCATCTGGCCGCACTGATTCCCGACGACTACCTGCCCGACGTCAACGCCCGCCTCACCCTGTACAAACGCATCGCAAGCGCAGCTGACGATGACGCCCTGCGCGACCTGCAAGTGGAAATGGTTGACCGCTTCGGCTTGCTGCCCGATGCGGTGAAGAACCTGTTTGCCGTCACCCAACTCAAACTGCGCGCCACCCCACTCGGCATCCGCAAACTCGAACTCGGCGCCAACGGTGGCCGCATCCTGTTCCGTCCCAAACCCAACATCGACCCCGCCACCATCATCCGCATGATCCAGACCCTGCCCAAGGTCTATGCGCTGGACGGTCAGGACAAGCTGCGCATCAAGCTGCAATTGGAAGGCGTGGCGGAGCGGATTCGAGTGGCGGGGGAGATTATTGCGGCGCTGGCCAAAACCAGCGTGGCGCACTGAGGATTCACGCGTGCGAAATTGCACTGCCGCTGACCGTTGACACCACATGCGCTTCCGAAAAAGCCATCCCGTGATCAGTCCGACGGATCAGGTCGCACATCCACTCCAAGGGCATGATTTCAAAGGGTTCCATTCCGAGTGGCACCCCCGAATTTCCATGTTAGGCTGCGGGAATAGGTCCCACTGTGGGGCCGAATAGTAGTTAGGCAACAAGAGGAGAGATTGAAGTGCCGACAAGCGCGCGCGACAGATACCTCAGTTCCCTGGCACATATTGATTCCGCCTACACAAAGATTACGGCACAGGTCGGTCGAGGCGGAGTTCTTTCGTTTCCAGATGTTCACAAGCTAACTGAGGGGCTGTTTCTCAGCGCATGGACCTACTGGGAGGGGTTCCTTCGTCAACTACTGTGGCTTGATTTGTCGGCATCGCCCAACAGCGTGCTCATCTCAGACGTAAAGAAATTCCGAACAAAGAAGGCCCCGCATCGTTTGGCAGAGCTAATCCTTAACCACCCCGATCATCCTGATAAGTTTGTCGAGTGGTCTGATTACAACAATGTGGTCAAAAGGGCCAACGAGTTTTTAGGCGCTGGGCACCGGTTCGTTAACCCGCTGCCTCAGGGCACCGATATCGCTCAACTCAAGAGAATTCGTAACGCCATCGCGCACAAGTCAGACCGCGCATGGGACAGCTTTATTTCTCTTGTTGGCGCAGCCCCGTTTTCCTTGGCACGCACTCAGAGGCGAGGCCTCACGCCAGGCAGGTTCCTCTATTCTCACCAATGGAACGGTGTCAGCGTCATGCAGAATTCGGTTGCGTCGCTAAGAGCCGCAGCTGGTGAGCTTGTTCCCTAATCCGGAACTGCTGGGTCATTACACGCCAATACGGAATCGCAATTGCCTCGCTTGGCCCGCCTCGACCTTCCCGGTATTGACCCCTGCATCGCCAACATCTGTACGGCCCCGATCGCTTCCGCCAAGTCATCGAAGCCCAACTCGGCCGCACCGTTGGCCCACTCAAGATCGGTCGGCCATGCAAACTCATCGATTCACAGGAAGGCCCCAAAGCACGAGAAAGCCCGCTCTGACCCGAATGGCACTGACTAAAGCCCGGGAAGTGCGAAAAACCGTTCCCTTCTCCCCTTGCGGGAGAAGGTGGCGCGAAGCGCCGGATGAGGGGAGCGCAGCGCAGCTGCGCAGAACCGCACCTAATTCCCCTCTCCCCAGCCCTCTCCCGCAAGGGGAGAGGGAGTATTCGGCGCTTAAGTCAGTGCCATTCCGCTCTGACCCTTGTTTCGGACCCTTGTTTCGCACTTGCTTCGGACCCTTGCTTCGTCGACCCTTGTTTCGTCGGACGACTCAAAATTCGCTACCATCGATCACATAAACCTCCATGTTTCCGCTATTCACTTTGTATAGCGTCAGTGAGACGTCGCTGTATTGGATGCCATCATCGCTCGCCACTTCTTCCAAGTAAAACATCTCCGATTTTTGTATAACCCCTGAATTCAGATCAAGATAGCGAATGTCATACGATCCAGCGTCGATCCTGCTCATTGTGAATCTCTCGTGCGCCGGCACAAAAATGTGCCGAACAGGACGTTCCATTCCTGATTCCATAGAGTACAACTTGATGAACATGTCGGAATCGTTGGCGGCGTTGTCGACAGTAACTTTTGAGTGGCCTTCGACGTTCAGCTTTTTGTATCCTTCTACGTATGCAGCCGCCTTGGGCCACGGACTTCCATTTTGCGCGACTGCTGGCCGTTGATACTTGGCCGCCCTACCGTCTGGCGGCGCAATTCCCGCAAGTCGGTCACGCATACGATTGAACTCCGATTCGGTCACATAGGTAGCTCTCCCGTCCGTACCAAGACATTTGTACATTGCACTCTTCATCGGCTTCTCAGTTCCGAGGGCGGTGTTGAAGCTGAATAGTCGCTCACATTCACCCCTTCCAAGTTCGCTTCGTTTGGCAACTGGTACCGAATTCGCAAGCCCCGCGCCAACCGCGCTGTCGACGGAGTGCGGCTCAACCACAGCTCCAGTCGGGGGGACAGCTGGGTAAGTTGTCAGCCCATTCGAGTCCTTGCAGTTATAGAGCCCGCCGGCTGGATAGCTGGACCATTGCAACGATTCATTCAATGTGACCGGTCGGCAACGTACCAATGAGTCGCCCGAGTGAGCACTCTCGTCATACTGTCGCTGCCAAAAATATCCGCACACCGTTGCAATCAGGAGAACCGACAGCGACGCCCAAAAGAAGCCGCTTCGGGAGCGCCAACTTCTCGTTGCGCTCGTCTGCGTTACATCTTCCTTGCTTGTTGTATGAGAAGTGTGACCGGAGACTGGCCCGCCTTTGTTGACCGGCCGACCCTGAGAAGGTCGCGCTGCTCCTTGTGCTGAAATTTCTCGCTCACGCTGAGCAATCCATGCATCATGTTGATGTCGTTTCTCTGGATCGGAGAGAATGGCGTAGGCGCGATTGATCTGCTGCATTGTCGCAGGAGCACCCGCATCTTCGGGATTTCGATCTGGATGATGCTTCTGCGAAAGTGCCTTGTACGAAGCGCGAATCACCTCAGACGGCGCATCGGGGGAAACCTTCAATATGTCATAGAGGGTTAGTATCTTGGACATAGAATTCCGAACTTGCGCCACAACATCGTTCTCATCGCATGAACCAACGTGGATAGTTTCCAGATTGGATTGTACTTCCCGAAACCCCCGAAATCCCGGGTCACGGAAATCCCGGGTCACGGAAATCCCGGGTCACGGAAATCCCGGGTCACGGAAATCCCGGGTCACGGAAATCCCGGGTCACGGAAATCCCGGTCCAAATCCCGGGTCAGAGTGAACTTTCCAGAAGCGAGAAATCCCGGGTCAAATCCGGATACCAGGGAAACCTGGGGCCGGGAAACCCGGGTCAGAGTGAGCTTTCAATTCGCACACGTTGCAGCTTGAGTTTGTGTGTGGCGGTACCAAATCCACCCAGAATCAAGATATCAAGCTCGCACAGAAAATTGCCGCTCAGTGGGAGGATTAGGCATGGCCAAGACCAAAGCTAAAGAGAAATTCAGCCGATACGACACGGCCGATTATCTGGATACGGAAGCGGACATTGCCGCCTATCTGACTGCCTGTGCAGGAGAAGACGATCCCGCATTACTCGTTGCCGCACTTGGGGATGTGGCGCGTGCGCGCAACATGACCCAGCTCACCGAGAAAACCGGCATGACCCGCATGGGCTTGTACAAGGCTCTTTCGGGCCGCGGCAATCCCAGTTTTGCCACGGTGTCCAAGGTCGCGCACGCGCTTGGCTTGAAGATCACGGTGGAAGCGAATTGAGGCTCTGAACCCGGGTCAGAGTGAACTTCCCAGAAGCGAGGCCTGATTCAACAAAGCACATCGGCAACGGGCTGAAGCTTGCCGCCGTTGCATGGCGAGCTGAGGAAACCCATATTGACCTCGGACTTTGTCGAAAGTCATTGAGCGATGGCGTGCCAGCGGGCCTGGCTGGCAATCACGCATGGTTGACGTCCTCGAAAAGTCGGCACCGAAGTCACGGCGTGCTGTTGGCTAACACCCCAAGAGACTTCCAAAACCCGGGTCAGAGTGACCTTTCCGGGGAAACCCGGAAAAGCCGGGGCGATTCACGTAGCATGAAGCAGTTCTTCGCACTTTGGGCGTGGTTCGCGACCTGAGTCCCACGTTGGGTAGCACGTTGATCAGCTGAATCGCGCCAGCGCCGTTTCGCTTCGAATTCATTCTGCCGCGCAGGCTCCTAGCCTTGCACAAACGTACGCGATGACGTACGCTACGCCCATGACAACTCTGACAGCCAGCGAAGCTCGGGCAAAGCTCTATCGCCTCATGGATCAAGCGGCGGAGTCGCATCAGCCCATTCTTATTTCCGGCAAGCGCAGCAATGCCGTGCTGCTCTCGGAAGAGGACTGGGCTGCAATCCAGGAGACTTTGTTCCTCCTGTCGGTACCCGGCATGCGCGAGTCCATCAAGGACGGCATGCTCGAAGATACCAGTGCGTGTTCCACGGAGCTTGACTGGTGACCTGGCGGCTTGTGTTCACCAAGCAAGCCCAGAAAGACGCACGCAATCTCAGCTCTGCCGGCCTCAAGGATAAGGCGCAACTGCTCCTTGCCGTTGTCGCCGACAACCCATTTCAGACCCCACCTCCCTTCGAGAAGCTCGTCGGCGATCTCGCAGGCGCCTACTCACGCCGCATCAACATCCAGCATCGACTGGTTTATCAGGTGCTGCACGCAGAGCACACCGTCAAGGTATTGCGAATGTGGACCCACTACGAGTAGCTCTTGGCCCCCCGCGTCAACTCAGGGTTGTTGGGGGCAATTGCACACGTCGTGTCCGTTGTCGAATACGACGCGCCAGGTGCCGTCCGCCTGCTGCTTCCAGGTGGTGAAGAAGGTGGTCACTACGCGGCCATCGGGGATGCTGACCGGACCTTCGGTGTAGCCGAGTCCGTTGGACGCGCTGACCTCGGCGATTTCCGGCTTCCAGGCAAATGGCGCCTCGGAGGATTCGAAAAACTTTTTCCAGTGCGCAAGCACGGCCGCCTTGCCGCGCAGGGGCTTGCCGCCGTTGATGAACACGGCGCCTTCGTCCACATGCGAGGCGAAGGCGTCGAAATCCCGATCAGCCATCGACTTGGCAAACGCGGTTTCCGCCGCGATCAGGGAATCCACCGACAGACTCGCCGGTTTCGTCGCAACACTCGAGCAGGCGCCCAGCAGCAGCGCGACCACCGCCATCATCATGCGAAGCATCTTCGTCCTCCGATCGTGTTTCCGGGCCTGTCGAAGGCCGCCGCGCACAGGATCCCGCGCAAGGTGCTTTCCGGTCAATCGCCTTGCCGATGCCCTGAAATGTCCCACTCGCCCCAGCGCCTGGTGACCTTGCCGTTGCGGACCTCGATGATCTCGATGCCGCGGATCTCCGTCCTGCGGTTTGTCGGCCCGATGCCGAGATAGCGCAGCCGATTGGTGCCGCTCGCGCTCCAGCGCACGGCAACCTTCCAAGCCGCCGCATCGATCACGAGGTCTTCCACGCGGGCCTGCAGATCCGGAAATGCCTCGGCGAGCGCCTTCACGCCCTGGGCGAAACCGTGTTTGTCCGAGGGACGGCCGACCGCCGCGCAATCCTCGAAGCCGTCGTCGTGAAGTTCATCGAACAGCGCCCAATCCAACGGCACGGACCACAGGCCGATCCACTGCCGGACCAACTGGTCAAGGGCCTGGGTTTCAGGATTCGACATGACGCTGCGCGGGCGAGTCGTATGCAACCAGCGGATTCAGGGCGGAATCCAGCGCCACCCGCTCATCAAACACGAAGCAGTGGCCGTCATAGCCGAAGCCGCCGACTTGCTCGAAGTAGCCGAGGATGCCGCCTTCGAGTTGAAGCACGTTGCGCATGCCGGCGGACTGCATCCACAGCGCGGCCTTCTCGCAGCGGATGCCGCCGGTGCAGAAACTCACCACGGTGGCGTCTTCGAGAGACTCGCGGACTTCTGAAACCGCAGCCGGCAGGTCGGTGAACTTGTCGATGGGAAAATGCAGGGCGCCTTCGAAGGTGCCGTGCGCCACTTCCTGGCGGTTGCGCGTATCCAGCAGAACGAGGCGCTTGCCTTCGTCGTCGTGTCCCTGTGCGATCCAGCGCGCCAGTTTACCCGGCTCCACTGCAGGCGCCCTGCCCGCCAGCGGCGAAGCCTTGCCCTGGCGGAAGCTGATGATCTCGGATTTCAGCTTTACCTTGAGCCGGGCGAACGGCTGGGTCTCGCTGAAACTGCGTTTGCAGACGATGTGGGCAAAGCGCGGATCGGCACGCAGCCATTCGAGAAACGCCTCGACGCTGGCCGGCGCACCGGCCAGGAACAGGTTGATGCCCTCGCCGGCAACCAGGATGGTGCCGCGCAGGTCCAGCCCGTCCAAGGCTTCGCGCACACGCGAAACAAAGCTTTCCGGAGCTTCGATTTCGACGAACTGGTAGGCGGCAATGTTCAGGATCATCCGGCTATTTTACGACATGGCGCCGACACTGCCTGGCCTCCTCTGGTCAACCGGTGCATTCCGCGCTAAAACGATCACCGCGCCCGGGCATCGGACGCATCCCAGACCTGTCAAAACACCCAAGCGAGGCTGTCATGAGCAAAGGCATGGACCAGAAGAAGACCGAAAAGAAGAAACCCGAAAAGACCCTGAAGGAAAAACGCGCGGCCAAGGCCGAGAAAAAGAAGAACAAATAATCCGCTCGTTCGGATTCGCGTTGTGGGAGCCCTGGAGCGGCGAGCCCATTCACAAGCTTCGCCCCTGAAGGGGCTTGCCCCCTTTTCGGGGCTCCTACAGGTTGAACGGGAATTTCGGATGGCGGGTTGGATTTCACGATTTGGGGTAGGTGTCGTCATGGGGCTGGCGGGAGGTTCGATGCACATGGCCCATGCGCTTGAAGCGCCCTTGATGACCGAGGCCGCGCGGCCACCGGCGGTGCTCGAATACAACGTGGTCAAGAGCTCGCCGCATGACCGCGGGGCGTTCACCCAGGGCCTGATACTGCGCGATGGGTTTTTCTACGAAAGCACCGGCCTGAATGGTCGATCCAGTGTTCGCAAGGTGAAGCCCGAAACCGGCGAGGTGGTGCAGCATGAAACCGTGCCGCGCGAGTATTTTGCCGAAGGCCTGACCGACTGGAAGGGAAAACTGATCCAGCTCACCTGGCAATCCGGCAAGGCGTTTGTCTACGACCTCAAGACCTTCAAGCGCGAGGGCGAATTCGCCTACAGCGGCGAAGGCTGGGGCATCACCCATGATGACAAGCGCCTGATCATGAGCGATGGCTCGGCCAGCTTGCGCTTTCTCGATCCGAAAACCTACCAGCAGACGGGCAACTTGGAAGTCACCTACCAGGGCAAGCCGCTGGCCAATCTCAATGAACTCGAATTCGTGCGTGGGCGGATTTTCGCCAACGTCTGGCAAAGCAACAGCATCGTGGTGATTGACCCTGCCAGCGGCCGCGTCACCGCGCAGATCAATCTGGCCGGTTTGCTCAGCGCCGATGACCGGGCCGTTCCGGTGGATGTGCTCAACGGCATCGCCTACGACGCAAGCAAGGATCGCCTGTTCGTCACCGGCAAACTCTGGCCCAAGGTGTTCGAGATCAAACTCGAACCCACCGATTTGCTCGACAAGCCACACCAGCTGAAACGCTGATTACCCTCATTTCACATTGTATTGACGACTTCGGGCGCGCTTGTGTCGCCCTTGCGGAGCCGCTGTAGGTCGGGCTTCAGCCCGACACGGCGATGCGAAAGAACGTCGGGTTGAAACCCGACCTACGTCAGCTGTGGATGCGCTGCGCTTATCCACCCTACCAAAGCAGAATGTGTGCGGCGAGGATCATGCGCACCTGTAGTCAGCGGTGGATGCGCTGCGCTTATCCACCTACCAAAGCAGAATTCGTGCGGCGAGAATCTTGCGCACCTGTAGTCAGCGGTGGATGCGCTGCGCTTATCCACCCTACCAAAGCAGAATGTGTGCGGCGAGGATCATGCGCACCTGTAGTCAGCGGTGGATGCGCTGCGCTTATCCACCTACCAAAGCAGAATGTGTGCGGCGAGAATCTTGCGCACCTGTAGTCAGCTGTGGATGCGCTGCGCTTATCCACCCTACCAAAGCAGAATGTGTGCGGCGAGGATCATGCGCACCAGTAGGGTGGATAAGCGCAGCGCATCCACCACGGCACCCGATCTATTTGGAAACTTGCGTATCTGGATGGCGCGCCTGCCACGCAGCAAGTGCCGCGAGGTAACGCTCCATCGCATCCTCGTACACGTCAAACACGCAACGCACGCAGCCGCCTCCACAGCAATCGCCGGGATCCGGCGGTTCCGGTTTGCGCGGTTCGGGATCGTCGTTGTCGATCATGAGCTTGGCAGTTGTGACCTCGTCCACTGCACGATCTGACGACTACCCATGCCACCGGACTGGCGCGCAATCTCCCGTCCCTGCGCAAACAGGATGAGCGTGGGAATGCTGCGGATGGCGTAGCGCGCGGCCAGCGCCTGTTCCGCTTCGGTATCGACCTTTGCCAGACGCACGCTCGGAACAGGCGCTGGCCGCGCGCTACGAAACGGTTGCGCCATGGCCAGGCACGGCCCGCACCAGGGAGCCCAGAAATCCACCAGCATGGGAAGTTCTCCGCGCACGGCCTTGCTGTCGAAATCGGTGGAGGTCAGCGTTGCCGGTTTGCCCGAGTACAACGGCGTGCGGCAGCGGCCGCACACCGGGCCCAGTCCCAGGCGATCACGCGGCACGCGGTTCATGGCCGCGCAGTCCAAACAGGGCATCAGCGTGGATTGGGAGTCCATGCAAACCTCGGCGCAAAATGTTCCGTACCGGGAAGATGGTGGCGCGAGTCGAAGGTCGCAAGCCCGTTCATCGGAATGTGTCGAACACCTTGCCCGGATTCATGATGCCGTGCGGGTCGAGCACCTGCTTGATGCCGCGCATGATCGCGACCTCCGCTTCGCTGCGGGTTTCGGCGAGATACTTCTTCTTGACCAGGCCGATGCCGTGTTCCGCGGAAATGCTGCCATTGAATCGCGCCAGCGTGTGCGAGAGCAGCGCAGTGACGCGCTCGCAGTCGGCAATGAAGGCCTCCTCCTCCATGCCGTCCGCTTTGATCACGTTGATGTGCAGATTGCCATCACCGATGTGACCAAACCAGACCACGTCGTGCTGCGGATACTCGCGCTGGAAGATTTCATGCATGGCCTGCATGAACGATGGAATGGCGCTGATGCGCACGGAAATATCGTTCTTGTAGGGTTTCCATGGCGCCAGACTTTCGCTGATGCCCTCGCGCAGCCGCCACAGGGCAGCCGCCTGCGCCACGCTCTGGCTGATCACGCCATCTTGCACCCAGCCTTCGCTGAAACAGCGCTCGAACACCGCCAAGGCGCTGGCGCGTTGCTCCTCATCGGCGGCGTCAAACTCCACGATCACGTAATAGGGATGCATCTGCCCGAAGGGATCGCTCGCACCGTGGCGTACCACATGTTCGCGGGCACGATCGGTAAAGAACTCGAATGCGCTGATACCCAAGCCGTTGCGGCAGGCCGCGTACACCTGCATCAGGTTTTCCATGGCCGGCAAGGCCAGCAACATGACGTTGGATTCCACGGGCGCATCCGTCAGTCGGACTTCGGCTTCCACCACCAGACCGAGCGTGCCTTCCGCACCAATCACCAGATGACGCAGGTCATAGCCGCTGGAGTTCTTCACCAGGCCACGATTGAGATCGAGCAGTTCTCCGCTGCCGGTGACCAGCTTGAGGCCGGCAATCCACTCGCGCGTGTTGCCATAGCGGATCACGCGGATTCCGCCGGCATTGGTGGCGATGTTGCCGCCGATGGAACAGGAACCGCGCGAGGCGAAATCGACCGGGTAATACAAACCCTGCTCGCGCGCCGCGTTCTGAAGTGCTTCCAGGGCAAGGCCCGGCTGAACGCTCAACAAGCGGTCAACCGGATCAAACCCAAGCACGCGGTTCATGCGCTCGAAGCTCAGCACCAGTTCGCCGTTGGTTGCCACCGCGCCACCGGACAATCCGGTACGCCCGCCCGAGGGAACGATACCGACCCGGTTCTCGACGGCCCAACGCACGATTTCCTGGACTTCCGCAATGTCGGATGGCAGCGCGATGGCCAGCGGCGTCGGCGTCCAGCGGCGCGTCCAGTCGCGACCGTAAAACTCGAGGTCGGCGGCATCCGTTTTCAGGCGCAGCGCGGACAGCCGTTGGCGCAAACCTGACAGGGATGAATCACTCATGCTTTGGCTTCCATGGCGATGATGGGCGGCTGCGCTGCCTGAAGGCGTCAAGTAGCCTGACAGCGACAGCGCCAGTCGTCCAGTACTGCGCTGCCGCAAAATCGCTTGGAATCTGGCATAGTCACTGCCCGCCTTGCACCCGCCTACCGCCAGCCTGCACTTGCCTCCATGAAAAAAACCTCCTACCCGAAGAAGGACATCCGCGTGCTGCTGCTCGAAGGCGTGAGCGCCAGTGCCGTTGAGACCTTCCGCAGTGCGGGTTACTCGCAGATTGAAGTCCTGCCGAAGTCCCTGGAGGAGGCGGAGCTGAAACGGCAGATTGCCGATGCCCATTTGCTCGGCATCCGTTCACGCACCCAATTGACGGCCGAGGTGCTGGCCGCCGGCAAGCGCCTGCTGGCGATTGGTTGTTTCTGCATCGGCACCAACCAGGTGAACCTGGATGCAGCGCAGGTGCTGGGGATTCCCGTGTTCAATGCACCGTATTCGAACACGCGCAGTGTCGCCGAGCTGGTGTTGGCCGAAATCATCCTCTTGCTGCGTCGCATTCCCCAGAAAAATGCCGAGTGCCATCGTGGCGGCTGGTCAAAATCCGCCAGCGGCAGTTTCGAGGTGCGCGACAAGGTGCTGGGCATCGTTGGCTATGGCCATATCGGAACCCAGGTGGGCGTTCTGGCAGAGGCGCTCGGCATGCGCGTGATCTTCCATGACATCGAACCCAAGTTGAGTCTGGGCAATGCGCGCCCGGCGGGTTCCCTCGACGACCTCCTGCAACGTGCCGATGTCGTCACCCTGCATGTGCCGCAGACCGCACAGACCAACAACATGATCGGCAGCGCCGAGCTGGCCCGCATGCGCGCAGGCAGCGCACTGATCAATGCCTCGCGCGGCAACGTGGTCGATATTGATGCCCTGGCCGCCAGCTTGCGCGCCGGGCATCTCTCGGGCGCCGCCATCGATGTGTTTCCGAGTGAGCCCGTGGCCAATGGCGAGGCCTTTGTCTCGCCCCTGGTCGGCATGGACAACGTGATCCTCACCCCGCACGTCGGCGGCAGCACGCTGGAGGCACAGGACAACATCGGCATCGAGGTGGCCGCCAAGCTGGTGCGCTACAGCGACAACGGCTCCACCCTGTCCGCGGTCAATTTCCCGGAAGCCACCCTGCCTGAGCATCCGCGCAGCCATCGACTTTTGCACATCCACCGCAACGTGCCGGGCATGCTTTCGCAGATCAATGACATTCTCTCGCGCGAGAACATCAACATCGATGGCCAGTACCTGCAGACCAATGCCAACATCGGCTACGTGGTAGCCGATGTCAGCACCAGTGAAGCCCAGGCTGCAGCACTCAAGGATGCGCTGTCGGCCATTCCCGGCACGCTGCGCACGCGGGTGTTGTACTGATCGGCTCCGCAGCCGCAATCACCAGCTGTAGTTCACGGTGTAGGTGACCTTCGCTTCGCCATCGGCCGCGATGCTCAGCGGAAAGTCGATGGTCTGCGCGTCGCGCTTGCGGAAGTCGTGGTTCTTTGCCGTCACCTTCCAGTTGTTCCAGCGATACAGGTACTCGCGGACGGTAACCGCCGTTGACACCTTCTTGCGGTTGCGCACGCTGATCTCGAAGGTTTCGCTCATGGTGCGGCCAGCACTGTCCAGCTTGAACCCGGTCTGGCGCCGTTCGCCGACCACATCGAAGGAATTTCCAAGCTTGATGCGCACCGTCTCGTTGCGCGGCGTGTGCTTGATCACGTCCTCGCCGATGAATTCCAGGCTGCCATCCACCGAAGCCTGGTTGACCCGCATGCGGCCCGCGGGAAGTGGCACTCCCATGTGATTGGCTTCCTTGTTCTCGAATTCGAGGAACGCGCCCACCTCGCCCTTGCTGGTCGCTGCGTAGCCCTGGTCCTGGATCGGTTGCGACCAATAGCTCCACGGTTGCGGCGCTGCGGTGAACACCAACTCCCTTCGGCACGCCACATCCACGGCAGTGGGAAACAGCTCAAGCTGCTTGGTTGAATTGTCCGGCAGGTCGCTGCGCCGGCCCAGCGTGTACAGGTGATATTCGAACAAGGACGACTCGGCGAAACCCTCGTCGGCCACCGCCCTGGCTGCACCCTTGGCCATCATCATGACTGGTGCCGGTGGCGGTGCCGCGGGCGCGCGATTGACTTCGCCCGCCACCAACTTCAGTTGCGCCTGCGGATAGCTGCCACCGGACTGGTTGACGATGGTCACCCAGGAGGAGAGATCCATCCTGCAGTTGGCCTCGTCGCCGCCCAGGGTGATGTTGTAGTCCGACCACCAGGTCATGCCCTGGGTCTGGTAGGACACGCGGGTCGAGTGCGCTCCGGCACGCTGGGCGTTGACCAGCCAGACCAGGGTGGGCTTGGTGATGAGGCCGCCCGGCAGGCTGGGAAACTGGATGTTGGTCAGGTTGGAGATGCTGGAGACCTCGCCATTGGCCTGCTGCAGGATCAGGTTGCCGCCGGCTGCGGACAACAAGGTGCCTTCGATGCGGGCCAGCTCGGTGCCGCGCATCTGTTCGACTGCAATGTGCTCGCCGACATAGCGCTCAAGCAGTTTTTCACGATCCACCAGGTCGTACTGGTAGTTCTGCTCGATGACGCGGGTGCCGCCCGGATCGGTCAGGGATTCGAAGGAAACGGTGGTCGGATCGATGCGCTTGGCCACATCGGTGAAGCGCAGTTCGCCATTGCCGGATTGCAGGGTCATGCTGCGGCCATCGCGAACCAGGGCGTAGCCGGGCAAGGATGCGCCGTAGGCAGACAGTCGATCCGTGCTGATCTGGCCAGGCTGGGCGGAGCTGTAGATGGTCAATGAATAGTCGGGCGTGGCCGCGATCGCACCGCACGATGTCGCCAGCGCCAACAAACCGAACCAGGGGGGATTGCGCATGATGCTTTCCTCGTCGTTGAATGGATTGCATGCAACGCAGCATACGACAGGCCGGGGTTTCACCCCATTGTGCCGACAACCCGATGTGGAAACGGAACCTGCACACATGATGGTTGACACGATTGCCATCAACCGCGATCTCAATCGCTTCGACGGCCACGGCGAGATCTGGTTGTTCGGCTATGGATCGCTGATCTGGAAATGCGACTTCTCGTTCCTTGAACGCCGACCGGCACACATTCGCAACTGGTCACGGCGATTCTGGCAAGGCTCGCACGATCACCGTGGAACGCCCGAGGCACCGGGTCGCGTGGCAACCTTGATTGCCGATCCCGGAGCGCGCTGTGGAGGCATGGCCTATCTGATCACCCCGGAGGTTTTCGATCACCTCGATCACCGCGAGAAGAACGGCTACCTGCGCGAATCCGTCGACATCGAGTTCGAGGATGGCGCTGCGCACGGGCTGGTCTACATCGCCAATCCGGCCAATGCGGCTTACCTTGGTGAAGCCTCGGCGCAGGACATTGCCCGTCATATTCTTTCGGCGCAGGGGCCGAGTGGGCTGAATCTGGACTACTTCCGCCATCTTGCGGATGCCTTGCGCGTGATGGGCGAGAAGGACCCGCATATCGAGGCAATCGAACGGGAACTGCGCCTGATCCAGTCCGCTTGACTATGCCTGGCGCGTGGCGATCGTCACGAGTCCTTTTGCCCGATACGGCGAACCGCACGGCGCACCCGGCGCGACACCACCCGATTCCTGCTGGCCTGCTTTGCCGCATACAAGGCGCGGTCGGCGGTATCGACCAACACCGTCGCATCCACCGCATCATCCGGTTGCATCGCGCAGACACCGATACTGACCGTGACCCGGCTGGATACAGGAGAGCACGGATGGTGCAAACCCGATTTTTCCACCTGGCGTCGCAAGCGCCCGGCGATAATCCGCGCCTCGGACAACCCGCAGTCCGGCAGCAGCACGGCAAATTCCTCTCCACCGTAGCGCGCAACCAGGGCAGCTTCACGCGAAACGAAGGTCGCACAGACTCGTGCAATTTCGCGCAAATACTCATCACCCTGCAGGTGACCACAGGCATCGTTGAGGAGCTTGAAGCAGTCCACATCGACGAACAACAGGGCCAGGCTCTTGCCGCTCGTCGCATGCGCTTGCCAGGTCTCTTCCAGGCGCTGGTCAAAACAACGTCGATTGGCGATGCCGGTCAGGCCATCGCACATGGACCATTCGCGAAGCCTGGCATTGGCCAGTTCCAGTTCGCGCACGATGCGTGCCAGATGCACCGCCCCGGCAATCTGCGCGGCGATCGCGTCGAAGATGGAGCACACCTCGGCGCTGAAGAATGACGCATCCGTGCTTTCCAGATTGAGTACCCCATGCAGGCGTCCGCCATGCTCGATCGGCACCAGGTATTCCGAATTGACCCGGATGTTGCCGGGGATGTAGTCCGCGTCACTGGCCGTGTCCGAGATCAGTTGCGGCAAGCCGGTGCGTGCGCAGCGCCCAGCCGCGCCGTGCTCAACCGACCACGGCGGCTCGAACGGCAGCATCAACTCCAGTTCGCCTGACCAGACTTCCTGCACGAAATGGGTCTTTTCGTCGTTGAGCAGGATGATGCTGGCGATGGCCACCGGCAACCGGTTCACCACGCAGTCGACGATCCGCTTGAGAATGGATTCGAGGGAATCTCCGCGCAGTGCCTCGCTGGAAATCTCGGCAAGGAGCGCGGTAAGCAGCGCCTTGCGTCGCGTGGCATGTTGCCGATTCCAGGTTCTGGCGGAAAAGCCGGAATGCTTGAAGCCCTGGATACGGTTCGACATCCTCGCCCGCTCCCCTTCACACCCGAGCGTCGACGGGAAGGTGTGCACCCGGTGCAGCGGGGATGTGCACGCGCGGATCAGGTGGTTGCGGCGGATGCGGGATCTGCCCCGGCATCCAGGAAATAGGGAACCACTTCGCCCTTGATCTTTACCGTCATCGGGCGGCCGCGCCGGTCCAAAGCCTTTCCGGCGGCAACGCGGATCCAGCCCTCGCTGACGCAGTATTCCTCGACGGTGGTGCGTTCTTCGCCGTTGAAACGGATGCCGATTCCACGCGCGAGCAGATCCGCATCATGGAAGGGGCTCTGGGGATCGACCGACAGGCGGTCGGGAAGCGTCTCATTCATCGATTGTCCTGGGTGCGCTGCGGCGCCATGAAAGATGACGACATGCTAAGGGATTGCGTCTTCGTCTGCCCGAAAACGGTGTTGTCGGCAGCCTGGAGGACCGGGTTTTCCTCACGACAGGCCGTTCTCCACCCACGTTGCAGCGCCCCTTGAATCTGTACCCCACGCCATGCATCATCCGCCGCTGGTTTGATTCGGACTCAGTCCATAGGCTGATTTCGGCTCTGCCCGGACACGATGAGGGAACCCCGGCAATTCGAAACACGATGGGGGCATCGGGTACGGAGATACGGCATCACACTGGGGAAATCGATTGCGCGAATTTCTGCTCGGCAGCGCTCTGGCGGCTCTTTGCGGCTGCACGTTTGCATTTGCGGATGCGCCGCTCAACCAGGCGCCGGCCGCAGCGGCTCCGGCCACGACCACAATCGAACCGCAACTGATTCGATCCGAGCACAGCACCCGGCTGAAACCCGGCCAGGCGGTCATCATCGACAATCCCTACGGTGACGTGCGTCTGCGCTTCGGCGGTTACGAAGAGCAACTCGAACTCCAGTCCGTGGCCCAGCAACCGCCGGGTGCCGATGCCATCGCCCTGCAACCAGCCGAGGAGGCAGGCGAATACCGCATCGCCCCTCGCCTTCCGCAAGGCCGCCTGCTTGCCGAGCACCAACGCATCGATCTGGCCGTGTTCGTGCCCAAGGGCCACAACGTCACGGTACGCACCGAGTACGGCAACATCGAAAGCCGCAGCATGCGTGGTGATCTGGATCTACGCAGCACGCACGGCAACATTGCCCTGCGCGGAACCCACGGGCGCGTGCAGGCGCATACCGGAGACGGTTCCATCGAGGCCTCGCTGCTGGCCGCGCCGCCTGGAGCGCAGCAGAGTCTCACCACAAGCACCGGCGCAATCATCGTAGCCGTCACTGAACACCTCGACGCACGCGTGCAGATGGCGACGTCGGCCTTGTTCGCCACCGAATTTTCGCTGCAGGTTGAAGAACTTCCCGGACAAGAACCCAACAAGCGCGCCACCACCTTGATTGGTGCAGATGCATCCAGCCTGAGTCTCGAAAGCCGCCGCGGCGAAATCCGATTGCTGCGCTGGCGCGACTTCAGCACACCCGATTCCATTCCAGAACACGACAAGACCGAGAGCAAGCACTGAGCATGGCCACACCCTGAGCGCCGCCGCAGCAGGCGACGGCGTACCCGAAATTTCATGACTTCTGCATGAGGATTCACGAATGAGCTTCCGCAAATGCAAGGCAACAGGAATGATCATGGCGCTTTCGCTTTGCGCCTTCGCGCAGGCCGCCGGCCCCGCCGACACCAACGTGTCCTCCGGGGTGCAGATTGGCGAGCCGGTCAGCGCGGTCAGCATCGACGTCGACCTGCGTGACCTTCCGGTCATGGCGGCCTGGAAACCCGGCATGCCGATCAAGGAGGCACACAAGCGTCAATTCTTCGCTCCCAACCGTCCAGACGCCGCCCTGCCCGCCTGGATCGAAGCCGCTCCGGATCGCCTGCCCGAATTGCAGAGAATGTGGGACGACAGCGTGGTCGGCCAACTGCGCCGCGGCCTGCCGCAGTCTCGGGTCAGCATCAACAACGCATCCACCGGTGTCTCCCCGGGTGATCCCGTAGTCGATGTCAGTGCCAACCACATCATGTACGGCGTCAACGGAAGCAGCGGCACTTCCTTCACGATTTACGACAAGACCGGCACCAAACTGGCCGGCCCGACCACGTTCTCCTCGCTGGCTCCGGCCGGGGATGGCTGTCGGACTTCGGTCAGTGATCCGATCATCCTGTTCGATCGTCTTGCCAACCGTTGGTTCCTGCTGGAAATGGGCGGCACCTCGTCAGCCGCCAAGATGTGCATCTACGTTTCAAAAACCGAGAATCCGGTATCCGGCGGCTGGTGGTTCTACGGCTTCTCCACGCCCGCGCTGAACGACTATCCGCATTGTGGTGTGTGGAACAATGCGTATGTTTGTACCGACAACGAGGGCGGCAGCAATGTGGCGGTCTATGCATATGACCGCGCCAACATGCTCAACGGTGCAACCGCTCGTGCCCAACAACGCTTCGCGACGGTTCCTGCCCTTGCCGGCTATGGCTTCCAGGCACTGACCCCGGCCACCTTCATGGGCGACAGCGCACACGCGCCGCCAGCGTCAACCCGGCAAGTCCTGGTCCGCCACAACGACGACGAAGCGCATGCAGGTGGGTCCGCCAACACCTCGCAGGATTTCATTGACATCTACACGATCAACGTGGACTGGAACACGCCGGCAAACAGCGCCATCACCGCCCAGCCCGACATAGCCATCACGGAATTCAACAGCTGGTTCCGTGACTACTCAACCTTTGCCACGGTGCCGCAGCCCGGCTCCACTTCCCGTCTGGATCCGATCCGCGAAGTGATCCTCAATTCGCTGGTTTATCGCAACCTGGGCAGTCACGAATCCATCGTAGGCCAGTTCGCCACCAATCAAAATGCGGCACGCTCGGGAACCGTGGTTGACGCTGGCATCCGCTGGTTCGAGTTGCGCCGCATCGGCAGCGGCAACTGGACCTTGCAACAGGAAGGCACCTACAGCCCGGGAGACAGCAGCACCCACCATCTGCTGGGCACCATTGCCACCGACAACAAGGGCAACATCGCACTGGGCTTCAACAAGACCCGCACCACCTCGCCCACCGCGTATGCCAGCCTCGGCTACACCGGGCGCATGGCCTCGGATGCCGCCGGAGTGATGACCCTGGGCGAAAACATGGTGGTCAACGGCAGTGCGGCGGAAACCTCCGGCCGCTGGGGCGACTACTACCAGATGGCGGTGGACCCGACCGACGACTGCACGTTCTGGATGGTCGGCATGTACCGCCCGTCGGGCAGTTGGAATACCCGCATCCAGGATTTCAAGTTCAGTGACTGCGGCACCGCCCCAAGCACCTGGTCCATCTCCGGAACGGTGTCCACCAGCACCGGCGTCGGCATTTCCGGCGTGACCGTGAGCACCGGGACGGTCAGCACCACGACCAATTCCAGTGGTGCCTACACGCTTGCCAGCCTTGCCAATGGCAACTACACCCTGACTCCTAGCCTGAGCGGATACAGCTTCTCGCCAACCAGCCGCAGTGTCAGCGTCAGCGGTGCGAACGTCAGTGGCCAGAACTTCACCGGTACCGCCGCGACCAACAATCCGCCGACTGCCGGTTTCGGGTTCACAAGCAGCGGACTGACCGCCAACTTCACGGACAGCTCCTCCGACAGCGACGGCACGATTGCATCGCGCTCGTGGAACTTCGGCGATGGCGGCAGTTCGACGGCGACCAATCCCAGCCACACCTACGCCAGCGCGGGCAGCTACAGTGTCACCCTGACGGTCACCGACAACGGCGGGGCTACCGACAGCGAAACGCAGACAGTCACCGTCGCTGACAGCGGCAACGTGCTGCAGAACGGCGTCACCGTGAGCGGACTTGCCGCAACGGTTGGCAATTCGCTCAATTACACAATGCAGGTTCCTGCTGGCGCGAGCGGACTGACATTCAACATGTCCGGCGGCACGGGCGATGCGGACCTGTACGTGCGCTTCGGCAGCGCACCCACCGACACCGTGTACGACTGCCGCCCGTACGCGAGCGGCAACAGCGAATCCTGTCCGATTGCCACTGCACAGGCCGGCACTTACTACGTGCGCGTAAAGGCCTACAGCACCTTCTCCGGAGTCTCGCTGACCGGAAGCTACAGCCTGGTCGGCAATGTCGCACCGAACGCGGATTTCAGCTCCACCAGCAGTGGCCTGACGGCGAACTTCACCGACACCTCCACGGACAGTGACGGCAGCATCGTCTCGCGCGCCTGGAATTTCGGCGACGGCAGCACCTCCACCGCCACCAACCCCAGCCATGCCTATGCTTCGGCCGGCACCTACAATGTCAGCCTGACGGTGACTGATGACGATGGCGCCACCGATTCGGTGACCAAAGCGGTGACGGTATCCAGCAGCAGTTGCGTGCCATCGGGAACCGTGTTGTGCAACGGATCCAGCGTCAGTGGCCTGTCCGCAAGCCGCAACAACTGGACCTCGACCTACACCCTCGTGGTTCCAGCCGGGGCAACCAACCTCAGCTTCAACATTTCAGGAGGCACGGGTGACGCGGACCTCTACGTTCGATTGGGCGCGGCGCCGACCACGAGCAGTTACCTGTGTCGCCCGTACACCTCCGGCAACACGGAAACCTGTTCGTTCACGGCGCCGACGGCAGGAACCTATTACGTGCGCCTGCGTGCTTACGCCACCTTCTCCGGGGTGACCCTGACGACCAGCTACACGCCGTAACCCGCCAACTCTCATTCAGAGTGGCACAGACAGCGGCCCGGGCAACCGGGCCGCTTGCTTTTTCAATGATGGGTCCTGTTGCGCACGAGCCTGGATGACACGGGCCGGCGTACGAATTCTCGCGTACGCTCAGCGCAGCAGGCTGTCCTTGCTGGCGCGCCGATTCATGCCGCCGACTTGGGCCTGTTCGCGATCAAGGGTTTCCTGGCAGGCGACGCAATGGCGCACGCCGGGCACGGCCTTGCGTCGTGCTGCGGGAATCGGCGCATCGCACTCTGCGCAACGCTTCAAGCCCGGGCCCTTGCGCAGTTGCGTACGCGCGCGACGGATGCCGTCCTTGATGGTGGCATCAATCTGATCCTGCACCGCGCCATCACCCGCCCATCCGGTTGCCATGCCACTCTCCCGCGACCCACATGCGGCAAAGCATAGCGCGGTGCCGTAGGCAAAGGCGCGCTGCGCTATGGAGTATGCTGCCGCGCCCTTTCCGCTCGCCATCCCGGGCATGCCGTTGCACGAGGCCAGTACCGATGAAAGACCTGACGACAGGTTCAATTCCAACGCATGTCATCCAGATGGCCGCGCCGATGGCCATCGGCATGCTGATCCAGACCCTGTACTTCCTGGTGGACCTCTATTTCGTCGCACGCTTGGGCGATGCGGCCATTGCAGGCGTCAGTCTCGGTGGCACCGTCATGTACATCGTCCTTGGCCTGACCCAGATGCTGGGCGTGGGAACCGTGGCGCTGATCTCGCATGCGGTCGGACGCAAGGATCAGGAAGACGCCAACCTGCTGTTCAATCAGTCCCTGCTGCTTTCCTTCATCTGCCTTGGCATCACCCTGATCGGTGGATATGGCCTGGGCGGAGCCTATCTGGCATCGGTGGGGGCCGACGCCGCCACCACCCGTGAAGGTCTCACCTACTTGCATTGGTACCTGCCGGGTCTCGCCCTGCAGTTTGCGCTGGTGGCGATGGGCTCGGCCTTGCGTGGAACCGGCATCGTGAAACCCACCATGGTCGTGCAGGTGCTGACCCTGCTGATCAACATCGTGCTTGCTCCGGTGTTGATCGCCGGCTGGGGAACCGGCTACGCCCTCGGCGTGGCTGGCGCGGGCTTGGCAAGTTCGCTCTCGGTTGCTGCTGGCGTGGTGATGATGTGGGTGTATTTCGTGCGCATGGAACATTACGTTTCATTCCGTGCCAGTCAATTGCGGCCACGAATCGAGACCTGGAAGCGCATGCTGGCGATCGGCTTTCCGGCAGGAGCCGAATTTGCCCTGATGTTTGTCTTCATGGCGGTCATCTATTCCGTCATCGCTCCATTCGGTGCCGCAGCCCAGGCCGGCTTCGGTATCGGCGGCAGGGTCATGCAGGCCATCTTCCTTCCCGCCATGGCCATTGCTTTTGCAACCCCCGCCATTGCGGGTCAGAATTTCGGCGCGCGGAATCCGCAAAGGGTTCGCGAAACGTTCCGTGTAGCCGCCTTGATGAGCAGCGTGGTCATGTTCCTGCTCACCCTTCTCTGCCATTGGCAGCCTGGATGGATGATTTCCCGATTCACGGATGAAGCGGAAGTGATTGCCGTGGGCACGGTGTTCCTGCAACTCATTTCGCTCAACTTCGTCGCCCAGGGAATCATCTTCACCTGCTCGGGCATGTTCCAGGCCCTTGGCAACACCTGGCCCGCCTTGCTCAGCACGGCCATTCGTTTGCTGACCTTTGCCTTGCCAGTGTTGTGGCTGTCCCGGCAGGCCGACTTCCGCATCGAACAGGTGTGGTACCTCTCGGTGGCCACGGTTGCCTTGCAGGCTGTGATCAGCTTTTTCCTGCTGCGCGACCAGTTGAGGGTCCGCCTGGCACCGCTTCAGGCCGGCGGACCCTCAACTGGTCGCGCAGCAGGAAAAAGC
>Ga0208822_1000144_pt1 | contig 53136 bp, 55 predicted proteins | sample AD_STIC08_MetaG_FD_184435 | JGI IMG/M metagenome (GOLD analysis project Ga0208822, IMG submission 184435) | Active sludge microbial communities of municipal wastewater-treating anaerobic digesters from USA - AD_STIC08_MetaG (SPAdes) (version 2) | ecosystem: Engineered > Bioreactor > Anaerobic >...
AGACAGATATTATATATGCGAATGAAAATTATTCTGTTACTAGTGAATTCATATATTTACTATAGTGTTCGATATATTGTCTATCATCACTATCAACATGGTCTAAAAGAATTTTATCTAGTTTTTGTATTATAAACATTTTATTATGACTAACATTTTTTAAATTATCTAAAATTTTATAAAATTCATTTTTTAATCTTTGGTGTGAATTAATATGTGGTTGTAAATACTTATAGTTAATTTTTCTCATTAGTTCTTCTTCAAAAACTAAATGTTCGGTAAATATTACATCTAATTTTTGTATTTCTATTGATAATTCATTTGCTGGTATATTTTTATTTCTAACTATCTCACAAGCTTTTATTAAAATATCTAAATGTTGATTATCAATTTCTTCTATATTTGTTTTATAGTGTTCAAATGCAGCTGGTGACATAATTAAAATCTTCCTCCACTATCACTGTTAGGTGTTTTCTTTTTATTAACCAAACGTCCTATACCTACGTAGTCTGGTTTCTCAACCACCTTACGTTCTTCTTCAGCTCTGAGAATAGGATTAAGCAAACCAAAGTTAACTTTCTTACTAATAAACAAGTTATCGATAACTTCTTTAGGTTTAGCTTTCTCGTAAATATGCTTAGATAATTTTTCAAGAGTACTAATCAAATCTTTATTATTCTGTGCGTCCATGTGACCGTGAACACTAACACGAATATATTCTTTCCATTCTGCTAGATATAACTCGATATGTTTATGCATCATGATCATATCTTCACGACTAGGTATTTGAATTTCTATACCCATATCGAAATATTCCAACATCTTACTAATTGGTATTTTCACCAATGTCATATTGGTTTCAAGCATTTTATCAACATTTTTATTTTGTGTTATATAAGTTCCAAAACGACGGATGTGCTCTGGATCTAATGTAATTTGTTCTGGGATATAAACTGTATAAAGATTATTCCAGATCTTAGGTGCGTGTTCCGATATAAATGTAGCCATGACAATATTCCTTATCATTAGTCAATTTATTCTGTTTAATGTAAAAAAAGAAAAGAAGCTACCAGATCTGGTAGCTTCTTCTTAATTCTTAATAACGCACTGTTCTAATCTTCATAGTTATCTTATCATTGGTCTTGCTGATAAAATAATAAATATCGTCTTTAACCGATATAGCATCTTCAACACGAATTGCTTCCAAATATTCGTGTTTAGGAATACCTTTAATTGTTGTATTTATATTGATATTAATATAGTTATCTCGATAATCAATTCTAACATCTTTATTAGTTAACTCTGTACCATCTTCTCTGATCATAGAAAGAAGTTCAATCTCTTCTTGTTCAGGATCTTTACAAAGAGTCATATTGAGAATGTTGATATGGTCTGTAAGTTTTCCGCCGTAAAGCAGCCATTCATTTATAAGACAGCTTACAGTGTCGAAGCTTAGTACTTTCAGTTTAGATGATAACTCTATTAATTCTTGAGTAATGTCACCTGGTATAGACATATCTTTACAGTACTCTGTAATGATCTCATCACTCAAACGAGCATATTTAAAATGATAGTGAACTCGACCTGGACGGTTAAGTAAGTATTGGGAAATTGCAGCTACATCATTCTCTGTGAATAAATGCAGACGTTTGGAATTTCCAAGTCCATCCAATAGACTTAAAAGGCCAAGTTGAGACGGAGATGCACCTGCATCATAAGCTTTATAGTTTTTACCAAATTCATCGAAAACAAGCACACAGTTTCCTATATTCTCGATGAAGTTAAACATATCCTCACCAGAGAAAGGTTTGTTAATTTGAATCACAGGAACATTGATATCAATCATTGCGTTAGCAACGAACTTAGTGAACAGAGACTTACCAGTTCCTTTAAGACCAGTTGATAGAATACCAGTGTTACCTTTTTTATTATAATGTGTGTTGATTACACGTTCTGCTGCTTTTGTATAGTTACCGTATGTTTTCTTTGGGACAGTATATTTATCTGCTATATCTAAAAGGAAAAATCCTTCTTCTCGTGTAAACTCTAATGAATAAAGTTTAGCTTTTAGTTTGATAGTTCTTACACCATCTGGCAATTTTTCAACAAAAGTTTTTTGACCAGAGGTAACAAAGTTTACTGACATAGCAGTTCCTTAACATATGAGTTCTTAAAGTTCAACCGATGACGAAATTATTATTTATTCAATTAGTATATATGCAACTAATAAAAAATCAAAAGAAAAAAAGACAGGAGGTTTCCCTCCTGTCTTCCTTTTACCAATTTTCAAGACTCTTCTTATCTTTAATCATTTCTTCTAATTTATCTAATGCTTCAAGTTTATCAGGAATATATTCCTTATCAGAAGCAGTGTTAATTTTCTCTCTAGCAGTCTTCATAGATTCCCAGGTATAAGGAACAGCGTCACCTTCAGAATCATGCTTAGTGTCGTCCTTACGGACATATTCAGCTGTGACCCATATGTCGGTACTACCTTTATATAGCTTAGCTCTTTCAGGTTTATCAAACTCAAATTCATGAGTAATCTCTAAACCTATCAACTTAACATTCTTAATTAAGATACCAACTTCTTCTAAGCATTCTTTAGTTGCAGTATTGATAAGGTCATCACCGTTATCAAAACCACCGCCAGGAAATATAAAAGAAGAAAATTTACCATCGATATATTTTTTACAAAGTAAAATAGAGTTACCATTAGTGATAATTACTCTAACACATTTTCGTAATGTTCTTGTATCTTGTTCTGACATTTTAACCTCAAATTAAGAATTTACTTTGATAAGAAACCAAAGCACAGGAAGGATATACAGTTGATGCAAAAGACTAAACTCCATGTATTTCTCAATAGCAATAACTAAGTCTTCCTTAGCGATAGCTTGTTTAGTAACATGTTTAAAGATAAGTAATTCAATATAGCTTAAATTAATATAAGCCGAATTATCATTAATATAGTTATAGAAGTTTTCAGAAACAACATAATAGTCATTTACAAACAAAGCATGAAGCATTTGTTTATTAAATACGTTATTGTTATTACTGGTTTGAACATTAATGTTTGGTATAAAGTAGTTCTTCGTCGATATAACACTTTCAACAAAATCACTTGTTTCTATACTAGTGACTAATTTATCTATGTTGGTATCGGTATCAGGGTCAACAGGGAATACAATATAGTCAGCACCTGTATGAAATACTGTCCCAAGTCTAGCTCTGTTAGGTAGCATATGAGAAGGAATGAAACTATAACGTTTATTAATCCCAGAAACAGTATTGGTGTTTCTCGTGAACAAAAGGTCAAAAATCGATTTTTGATTGATGTATCTGTTTTCGCCATAATTGTGTCTAAAGAAAGGGATATCAACAATGTCTTTATAGTCGATAATTTTAGATAAGAATCCTAATAAAAGAGGATCGTAAACTTTATAAGGAAGACCTGGAATAAGAATAGTCCCAGCTTCTTTCTGAGCAAATGTAGAGAAGTAATACTCTTTCGATTCTCTAACCAACCAGTTAAGACGATCAATAGCTTCTTTAACAGATGGTTTAATGAGTATATCACGATTAAAGAAATTAGTATCTTTATTAAAGAAATAAACATCCTGAATACGTGCTTTTAAATTTACAATGAAATCTGGTTCTTCAGACGTATAGTAAAGTAAGTTATAATTAATTTCATAAAGAGAGTCTTTACGGAAAGTTTTACGGATAACACTGTTAACCATAAAGACAGCATCTTCACCAGAGTCAACAGCTGCAATAAAGATATCACCGACATTGGGTGTTAAACTATAAGGCGTTAAAGCAGCACCTGTTATAGTGGTGATACCGTTGGTTTGATCATAACTGCTTGATAACGGAGATGCGACCTGAATGATCATTCCGTTAACTTCGTAGTAAGGTTGATTCAGATTAGGAACAGTCGGATCAAAGTTCTCCAACGTGTTGTTCTTATTCAAAATTTGACCATAGAAATTAACAGTCCATGGGTAACCTTCAACGTACTTCAATAAAGAAGTGATTTTTGATTCAGGAACTAAAGCAGTAAAAATAGATTTAGAAGGTTCTTGGATAGCCTGAGGTAATGTTTGTTCTGCTGTCACCGGAGGTTGATCAGGTTGCAGTTTAACTAATGCCATGATTATTCCTTTTATTTAGAGTCAAATCATTTTTAAATAAAAAAAAAAACACCTAACCTTGTTACGGGTTAGGTGTCCTTATAAGATCCTTACGTTTTGAAGGAAATCTTCTGTTTGGCGTGAATGGACTCCAGTGTTTCACAGTAATTATTAACCCATGAATTAAAAGGAGAAGACTTCACACGCTTCATAAACGCATCCAATGCATGCGGAAGATTGTCCGGAGCAAAGTACTGACCGTTGGCCATCATGTAATGATGGCTGTTTTCTTCGTCATCGGAATCACCTGCATAAGTTCCCTTGAAGTATTCACCGAAAGAAATTTCGATGTAGTTAACCCAGCAACTTCTATCATTCAGGTAGAAACTTCCCCAAGCACGATTGAAGACAACAATATCGTCATTGTCGAACTTAACCGTAATGGTGTTATGGGTGTTCATGATTCGAGTGAGGTCCTCGATCCCCATAAGCAAGAAATCAGAAACATTAATTTCGATTTCCAGATACTTCACCCAGGTTTTCTTTTCAGTGTCACGCCAGTGAGTTTGACTGATACCATTATCATACCAGTCAATAGCACGAGCAGCACCACCACCGTAACCGGCATGAGAAAATGCATCTTCAATACTTTCACCACAGATGCAAGAAAGTGTACCGTCAAGCCAGTAAATCGTAAACCATTTCAGCATGTTAATCTCCTTTCCCATTTAAGGGATTAAAAATACAGATGACCGTTGGAATCAACAGGGATTCCGTATTCATTCACAACAGTATAACCTGCTGTTCCGAAAGTACTCATGTTCAGATTGTTCACATGGTTGTTTGCGGATTCAAAATCTTCATAAACCACATCACCATATAACTGATGATTTTTTTCACCAGCAATACGATAAGGACCTTCGGCAATAGAACTTTCAGTCCAGGTAGTGTGATCTTTGATAACAGGAAGCAAATCCCCGGTTACCACACCGTAATATTCACCACCCATGTATCGTGCTAAAACAGTCGCCGATTTGAAGTTGTTTTCTTTACACGGCGATTCAGAAAGAACAACAAAACGAACTGTATCCGGATGGTAAAGATTAGCTTTTATAAATAACTTCTCGGCGTGGACTTCACCATTTTTAACAGCCAGTAAATAACCTTTAGGCAACGTAGCCATAATAATCCCCTTGAAAGTATTTCAGTTTAATCACAATTATTATATATGCAATTAAATATAATTCAAACGAAAAAAGAAAACAGCCAGATGGCGGTCTTCTTTAAGATGTACCATTAGTAGTGAATAACTACCTTGGTTTCACGAATGTCATGATCCCAACGGAAAGGAAGATTTGCATCAACCAGACCTTTCAGACAAATGTGAATCGGAAGATAAATCTTGCCAGTGTTATTACCAGCTGAATTGAAAACAGAGAAAGATTCTTCCAACCCTTCCTCCATTTTTTCACCAAACACAGCCTTCAGAATCGCGTCGCTACGTTCCACGACGTTCATTTTGTTCCCTTGATTGTTTACCATTTTTTAACTCCTTGTCCTTTTGGTGGAATAGTTTAAAGTAAGGACAGAAACTTTGAACTATACAGTCACTTATTATATATGTAATTATAGATTTTTCAAATACAAACTACTAGGGATTTCTCCCTAGTAGTATTTTTATTGAAACTCGTGTTTATGTTTTTCCCAAAGTTCCGCAATCTCTTCGTTGTCATCAACAATAAAGAAATTAACAGGTGCTACACCATGCATTAAAACTTCTAAGGGACTATTAGCCTGAATAGTAATCTTATTCATTTCAGCGATGATCTGAACATCAAGCATTTCCATATAGTCTTTATTTTTTAGATTACAGTATCTATGACCAGTTATTAAAGACTTGACTATTTGATCTTTAAACATAAGAACTTCATCACAAAACCTATCTGATAATATAACGCCTACACCATCCGGCATAAACTGCTTTTTAATTTTATCGATAACATATTCATAAAACTGATTAGCAAATTCTTTTTGTCTTACTGGATTATATATCTTAGTTAAACACTGAATAGCTCTGTCACGTTGAGCAAGTGTTAAAGGTGCTGGTTTAGTTTTAACAGGCATGGTATCCTGACTAACTGTCCCAAGATCTTCAGCGATTTTCATATAACGTTTAACTTTAGCTTTTTTAGCATCAATAGCAATACGGTTAAACAAACTAGGTAATTCAATACCCGAATCTTGAAGTAATTCGATACAACCTTGAAGGTCATTTATCTCATCAACAAGCATCTGAATCTTAGTCTTACCACTAACAGGATCAGTGTCAGTAAAACCAAACCGTAAAGCTTTATGAAGATCTTTCGAAAACTTCATAGCAATACGGCCAAGTTCAAAAGCTATTTCTGCGACTTCATTAGCTTCTTCAGAAGCACACACTGTGATATGTTCTTGAGGACTCATTAAAAACTCCTTAGTTATTAAACAGAATTCCAATATTTACTTAACACATGTCTAGTTATATTTAAAGATCTAGATGTTTCTCTCATCGATTTATTTAATTCTTTATATTTTTTAATATTAATTATTTCTTCATCTGATAACAATATTTCCGGATTTGGATTATTTACACTAGCTCCAGAAATATGATAAGCATATTTTCTAGCACAACTTACAGTGCAACAAATATTTTCAGTAGTTCTACTATTTAGATCATTTACAGTTATGTAAAATAACCCTTTACAATAACTACAAGGAATAATAGTCCATTCAACAATCATAGAACTATACCACCATGATTGTTTAAGTTTATTTTGTTCAGGTGTAAGTAATTGATAATTGTCAATTCTGTCGTCTAAACAGTTATTGTTTTTATGGTCTACTTCTAAATAATCAGGAACTTCATATCCTAAATAAATACCCATTAAATACCTAGCATATGAAATGTTAAACATATCATCTTCAGAATTATATAAAACAACCTTAAATCTATTTATAGTGTTATCAAAAAGTTTATAACCTTTCCTCCATTTAGATTTAAATGGTTCTTGTAACTCTATTAACATGTGAAGCCTCTTAAAGCTATTGATATATGTTATATATGTAATCAAGATACAGTCAGATTTCTCTGACTGTATCTTATTTATTTAGTTGGCGGGAGCGGTGAGATTCAAACTCACGAAGGGTTTCCCCTTGCCGGTGTTCAAGACCGGTGCAATCGATCACTCTGCCACACTCCCGTATACTACAATCAATTCATTAGGAATCTAGTTATTTTTTAATAATCGATGGTGGTGAAAATCACAACAGACTACATTTGTCTCAGAACTAAATTGTTCTATTAATAGATTATTCTTAAAACGAGTCTCTTTAATTAATTCAAGAGTCTCTAACATTTGTTCTTCCATTGTATCCATTACTTCATTAAGCTTAATAAGATCTTTAAGTTCTACTGACACAATTACTTATCCTGACGTAAAGCTAAAACATGCGTAGACAAAACAGTCTTCATTACTCCTGTAATTTCATGGCGTGTAAAGTCACTATCAGTTTCTCTTGTATTCTTAATAAATCCAAGATGAAATAAATAGTTATACATATCTGGGAATTTATCATAAATAATATTTGATAGTCCTTCATAAAGATAAATGTTAGATTTAAGTAGGTTTAAAATTTTACCAATTAAATCATTCAATCCACGAATCTTTAAATAGTTAATAATGAAAATAAAGATTTTATATATATCGTCCATAGAACCAAATGTTCTACTGAATTCTGTTTTAAAGTTATCATACACATTTAACCATTCAGCAATAAAAAGAAGAAGCATATCTTCATTACCTAATAGGCGATCAATTGCATTTTTATCTAACATTGTTAAATCAATAATAATACTTAATGTCACACGAACAGGTTTCATTAAAGATAATTGATTAACAGATTTAACAGTAAGATTTGGTTCAACAACAGTACCTGCATCAAAATAAGAATCGTCTTGATGAACACCAATAAATAAAAAAGACATGTAAGGGTTCTTAATAAATGCATACTCAGTAGTAGTAATAAAATTCAATAAATTTTCAGGTATATAGAAAGGATCAATCTCTCTAAGATTTAAAAGAGTACGTTTATCTGTTTCATCAACTTCAGTTAAGAATGAAGAAATAATAACATATCCCTTATGACCTTGTCTGATATTGAAATCATCAAAGGCAGGAATATTGATAGGATAATTAATATCAACACGATTCTCTAACTGACGATGAGATTCGAAATGACTTAAAGCATGTAAACTCTGAGTGTAACCAAGATTTCTCTTTTGTTCTTCCATAGAGTTTACTTTGTTATCTTCAATAAACTTAATGTACTTAGAAGGTAACAGTTTATTGCAAATCATTACCGGATAGCGAAGTCCGATAGCTCTAGGAACATCGAATGATAATTTATAAGAGAAACTAACTTTATAAGTACTGTTCTCATTATCTGCTTCTACCTTTTCAGGCATACTACTGAAATCAAATAACCCAACAATACGAACTTGTTTTTCATAGATAGCTATTCTTGCATTTTCAGCATTAGCCATATCTGTGATAAGATGCATTCTTTTAGTTGAATGATCTCTGAAGTATTGTTCCAATGGTTGAGGAACTAGTCTATTCTTTAAATTATAAACATCTTCAATAAAATCTTCCACAATCTCTGGAACAAGAATATCATACTCAATATCATGTAAACTAATATTTCTAGTCTGAGATAATCGAATACGTATATCGTCACGAATTCTATTTGCTTCAGTCTTAGATGGTGTAAAGTAATTAAACTCAATTGTTATATCAGACTTAACATAAATAGGAAATACAAAGACGCTAACATCTCTGTCTTCAAAGATAGGAAAGGCAGACACTTGGTGCACTGCTGTTGTCGTTAATTCGTCTTCGTTATACTCTTCAGTAATAGAAGCTTGAATACGTCTTAGTGACGCTGTTGACGGAAGATTCTTTTTCTCGACACCAGTTTCATTTGTTTTGTGATCAGTTAAGGTGTAGTCAATATCCTTATGTACCGCAATAACTGTGGAGTAAGGAATCTTAGTAGCTTCAACAATATCGTTGATAATTTTAAAATATGCGTTGTTTAATATGGTTCTGTTAGTATCTTCAAGAGTAAGCGAGACTGCTGGCATTTCGAATTCCTTTTATGTAAGGTCAAAAAATGTCTGGAGATTTCTCTCCAGACATCTTCTATTAGAATTGCTTAGCAGATTTGTACAAAAGTTTAATCATTTCATAACGACATTCTTGTCCAGTTGCCGCAATATTAACAGCAAACTCTTTAATGAAAGACTGAAGACAGTGTGTGTAATTAACTACGAACTTTTGAAGATGTTCGAATTCTCTACGCACCTCTGGACGATATAACTCATCACCAGGATTTGATTTATTTGAATCCCCGCTAGGTTCATCTCTATCGTATTGACGACCAGGTATATTAAATACACGATCAGCGCTACCATCCGTAGGACGTTCACCCACTGTGGCACCGTATTTTGCATGCCATTCAGGAGTATTGAACGCCGGTTCTTCATCGTCTCCAGATTCCAAAGCAAACTTGAATGGTTTATCTAAACTCGATAAGAAAGCGTTAGTAACTGTTTCAAAATCTCTCATTGTCTTATTGATTCGATCAATTTTAAAGTCTTTGCTAAACTTCTTATAGAACTCATAAAACTTAATTAAATTATCACGATCTGATATTGTTTTCATGTTATTTCTAAGATGTGGGTTTTTCTCAATATGAGAAATAATAAGCAATTTAGCAGTGCGTACATTGTTGATATCATTAGAAGTATCGTACTCAGATAAAGCTAAATATAAATTAAAATTCTTAGGTAAAGTCTCGTGTTTATTTCTATCATTTAATAAAGAGTGGAACTTAATATTGTTATCTTCTAACTGATTACCATCGAAATTATTCAAGACTTCACTGAGAACGTCCTCAGGTAAAGATTGCTTAAATGTTTCTGTAGTAAACATATTCTTTATAAAACTATCGGTAAACCCTAGACGCACACTTGTTGAAACTTCTTTTGCTTCTTGTGGTAAAGGTCTATAACCTTCTAAAAAAATATTAGAGAGGTGTGAACCGTATTTTTTAAGATCTTTCTCAAATTCAGGAATCTTTTTATCTGTAAGATAATTAATTAAAATAGATAGATTTTTAAGTTTGTCTTGACCTTTAGTTAACAGATAACTAATGTCCATTGATTCCATACCGAAATCAGATAACATTGACGGAAGCTTTGAATCTATTTCAATACCATCAACACTTTTCTTATCGCTTTTCTTAACATTATACATTAAGTCTTCGATATATTGTTCATATTCTTCCATCTCAAGATTAGCGTTAACTAGTCTCTTTAGGAATAACATTATTTTCTTAAAGAAATCCTTAAAGAAGCTTTTAATCTTCTCCCAGATATTTCTAATAAAATCTTTAAACCCTTCCATGATAAACTCATGAGAAGCTTTAATACCATACGGGTTTTTAAAGTCTTCCATCGAAGGAAGTTTTGTCTTAACACCAATATTGTTAGAGATGCTCTTCATAATCAAGTTATAGTTCTCTATAGACGTGAAGTATTCAACGCTAGAGAGCTTTTTAGACTTAAGGGAAGCACGGATATCATTAACGATATATAAGTCATTGGAGGCCTTTAAAACACCTTCCACAGCGACTTGAATCGAAGTCTCATGAGTCTCAACAATATCAGGGATATCACTGTTCTCAATCTTAGCTTCTATGTTTTGTGCAGATGGTAATTCAATATCTAAGTCTTCACCAGCAAATAGTTTCGACATACTAACCTCTTATCCAAAATTCTTTAAAGAAAGAACGCTGTACTCGACAACGCCATCACCAGTGTCCATCATCATTTCTAATAAGTTTTTACAAATTTTGTTATAGTTGTTAAAGAAAGTTTTAGCCATATTGAGTCTAACCTTAACTTTATTGTTTAACAACTTTTTATATTTACCCAGTGATTCATCAGGTATTTTATTCAAGTCATTGATAAGCTTATCGACCGCATTCATGTTATCCATGATCTTATCGTTAATCTTACCATAAACAGTAGCAAGCTTTTCTGACTGACTAACACCTTCAAGAATAACCTTCAACAATCTGATAAGAGAATCTTTATCATCAAGTCTGATGCCGTCAGGTGTTTCTTTGTTATCGTCCATTTCTATTTCGATACCAGATTCTTCACTGACTTTGATTTCTTTAATAACCTTACCCTTGATCAAAGGTTTGCCTTTTACTTTACCTAAGACATCTTCAAGAGTTTTCAAGAAAGCCATAAATTCTTTTTTAGCTTCTTCAGCCTTTTTATCATCCATATCCAGATCAGATTCACCAGAAGTGATCTTGTTAATTTCATCTTTTTTATTATCTACTTGATTAGCTTTATCCATAGCGTCTTTTTCAAGAGACTTATTATCTTTGTTTAGTTCTTTATTCTTAGCACGATCATCAGTACCAGGAATATGCTTCTTGATAGAACCTAATCCATCTTGAGCTTCTTTATTTTGACCAAGCTTAGCATTGTTATCATTAATCTCGTTTTTGAGTTTAACGATTTTACCAACAAAGTCTTTTTCTAAAATATCTTTATTTGCAAAAGCTTCAGCCTTGCTATTAATTTCTTCGAAAGAATTAAGAAGAATAGCTAAATTGTTATAAACCTCAGCGATAATACTACTATCAATTTCACCTTTGAATGGATATTTAGCAGCAAGACCACCAGGTACTTTATCCATACGTGGTTTCTGAAGGTCTTTATCGGTTTCACCAAGAACTTCAATAAGGTTACTAATCTTATTCTTCAAACGACCAAGTCGAGTAAAGTATTTTGTAAAAAACTCTTTGATAGAATTATAGATCTTACGAAAGATTTCTTTAATCTTATTCCACATATCGCCAATAAAACCTTCAAGGGCAACATAATGATTCAATGCAGTTGTGGGAAGTGTGTTCACTGTTTCTTGAGAAAGAACAGGAATATATTTCATATTTAGATTTGAAGTGATAGACTTAATATATTCATTGTAAAGAACATAATTTCCTTTATCAAGGAAGTTATAGTTTTCAGAAGCAATCTGTTCGTCAATAACGTTCAGACTGTTAAAGGCTTTAACGTGATTATTAAACTCAGCAACTTGTTCATCGATACTTGCTGATTCTTGTTCAAGAGAATCAGCTTCGGTGGTAATACGGACAACATCACCTAACTTAGGTTTTGGCTCCTGTATTTGGTCAAAAAGTTTCATTTTAGAATCCTTATTGGAAAGTCAAAAAATTACAGTAAAAAAAAAAAGAGAAGTATTATCTTCTCTTTTTTAAATTTAGTCATGTAACACATAGTCTTTGGTTTTAGGAATAGAAACACCTTTATTATTTCTAATAAAACTGTTCCACCAAAATACACCATTCTTTTTGTGTTTAAAATGACCACGAACAATATGAGCCCGGATCTCCTTGTTTTCAACAGAAGAAGTTGATTGGATTAATTCTTCAAGACTGTGATAAACTTTTCTTTCTCTAAAAATATCTATCGTTGTATATTCGTATTTTTCCTTAAATGGAGTAGGTATTTTATCAATTTCTTTTTTGGTTGGTTTATAATGAATATGTTTAATATTACCAGAATTAATAAACGAGATTATCTGTAACGCTATGATAGTGATAACGTTCATTATTTTAGTGCTGGTTAAATGACCTTGAAACCTGAAAACTTCGACATCTGTAGGATTATATTTAGGTCCACGATTTTTCAAGTGATGCAGATTATCTTCTGCTACCTTATTTCCGATATATTCAACAGGAAAAGCTCTTCTGCTAATAAGCTCATCACTAAACGAATCCATAAAAATTCTGGCTCTTACTTCACATGTTATACCTTTTTCTAAGAGATAAGTTACCTCTATATATTTTTCATATTGTTTAAGAAGAATACCACCTGTTTGATTTTCAAGAAAAACAATTGGAAATGGTAACTTGGTACCATAAGTCGCCCATGTCCTAACATTTTTATCGTAATCACTTTCAGTGATACAGTTAAAATCAAAAATATTATTTTCGTTAATTCTAGATTCGCATTTCTCAAAAGAACCATTAACTAAATTAATATCTGTTTTTACTAAATTGTCATCATCATATAAATTCATCAGATCACGAGGAATGATGAATTTAACCGAGTTAATGATATCCCTTTTCAGATCATCGGGCAATATAACTTTGTCTCTGTATGTATGTATCAACTGAAAATCTTTTTTACTTACATTTTTAAGTTTATTACCATGTCCTAACATGAATTTAGGATTGGTAGCAACTTTCATAGAAACAGTAGTCATGTCAATCTCCTAACAGTTAAATGTCAAATACTAAATATGTAACTGAAAAATAATCAGATAAGACAGAGGGATTTCTCCCTCTGTCTTATCTTTATTTCTCTAAAACAGATTGTTGAATTTTTAACATATTGATAGCACCACTTAAGAAAGTATGCCAATCACTATTAATTTTTTTATTAGTGAAACCAAATTTACCGAACTCGCTTTCAGATGAACTTAATTGTTCAATCTCAATAAACTTCATGCGAAGTAGTTCTTCGGTTTCTTTACCTATTCTAGTAGTAGACATATTAAATAGAAATAGGATAATCGATTTTATTATGACACTTATAGTCTTCTAATTTGAAATCATCAATAGTAAAACTAAAGATGTCTTTCTTTTCAGGATTGATAATCATCTTCGGAAGAGGATAAGGTTCATTATCCATCTGTGAAGCAATATAGGTTTCGATATGATTGTTATAGATATGACAATCACCGAACGTATGAATAAATTCACCAGCAACCATATTTGTACACTGAGCAATCATCATGGTGAACAATGCGTAAGAAGCAATGTTAAACGGCACACCAAGAATATAGTCGGCGCTACGCTGGTAAAGCTGGCAGTCAAGTTTGTACTTAGGGATATCGTAACGTGTAAATAGTTCTTCGATTTCATTATCCAAAGAAGAACTCGTAACTGGTTCAAGATACTCAGGGAAACGATTAGCTAGTTCAGTAGCACGCTCTTCAAAACTGAGATCACGAACATAGAACTGGAATAGACAATGACAAGGAGCCAAAGCCATTTTACCGATAGCAACATTTGCCTGCGGAGAGATAGACTCATCCGGAAGATCTTCAACATTCCACGCAGAGACAATATGGCGACGTGAGAAAGGTTTCTTCTTCAAGCCATCAATAAGCATCTGGATCTGGTCGATCTTTTCACGAACCGGGGTTCCGACAAAGTTTATTGTCTTACCGTCATGAGAAACAGGATCAACACCTTCTATTCCGATAACTTTACCCTTCCAGGAACGCCACTGTTCACCGTAGACAGGACCAAGTGAACCATCTTCAGCAGCCCATTCATCCCAAATATGAACATTCTTATCAACAAGAGTATTGTTGTTAGTGTCGCCGTTCAAGATCCAAAGCAATTCCTCGATGATACCACGAGTAAACATTCGCTTAGTCGTAAGTAAAGGAAAACCCTTGTTAAGATCAAAACGAAACTGAGGACCAAAGATACTGATAGTACCAGTGCCAGTACGGTCACCACGACGATTACCAGTTTTAAGAATCTGGTTGGCTAAGTCAATATAAGGTTTCATTCAGACATCCTTTTCACATTGCGATGAGTAACAGGGTTGTAAACAATTTTATAACTACCATCTTCAAACATTTGCTTAACTTCTTCGCATAAAACTAAAATAGCTTTAGCGTCACCAGAATGAGATTCAACATAAATATAACCATTCGGGTTTCTATTCTTAATCTCATCACTAATCTTGATATTAGGAACAACCCATTCCTGACCTAATACTTCAGACATATAACATAAGTTTGATGCTTGTTTGATAACAAAACTATCATTAGGTAATCCAACCGGACTAATGGTTGCTACGCCAGTTAACACCCCGTATTTTTGTGAGTTTTTAACAATATCAGCTAAAGTCACTTCACTTACAACTTTAGTTTCATCAGAATGAAATATTGGTGTTACTTTTGATCCATGTTCAGACATAGTAATTTTATCCTTTAAATCAACTTCGCATTCACTGCAAATTATATCAGCGCGGTCATTCATGGTTCCCCCTAACTTATACACATAATCTAAAATAAAATAAAAAAAAAAACAAGCCCTAAAACAGGGCTTGTTCTTGTTACAACTTGTAGCCAAAGCTGTAGATTTTTTGCTGTTGTTCGTTGTAACGAGTAACCAGTTCATACTGATCACCGTCAGGGAACTTCATGGTAATAACCAGAATACCATGCATTTTCAAACGACCGGCCAAAGATTCAAAAATCTTGACTTCACCAAGTTCATCAATGATCTTGATGTTACAGGTTTCACAGGCCGCACCAAAATGACCAAGACCGTTAAGGAATTCGTCAACAGTGTCAGATTCAACCTGACCTTCTTTCTGATCAAGACCGAGCTTGAGGTTGGCAATCACTTCATCGATTTGTCGTTGAGCAAACATGTTAATCTCCTTAGATCTTGATACCACGTTGTTGGATAAACGTCATGATAGTTTCTTTATTACTACCAGACTGAAGCAAACATTTGACTTCTTCCCAAATACCAGACAGTTCAAGAATAAAACTTTGTTTTTGTGAAAAACCAAGAGCTGTCAGTTGGTAGTGCGGGTCAGCTTTTTGATATTCACGTACTTTGTTAAAGTCAACCTTCTGTAAAGAAGCAGCAACAGGACGCGGAATACCGTTAACGTTTTGATAGGTAAGCATGATGATCTCCTTGTTCATTAAAGAACGTAATATTAATGTCAACTAGTATATATGTAATTGAAATAAATTCAAACGAAGAAAAAAAAAACAAGCCTTTTTATGGGCTTGTTTTTTTAACTGTTATTGCTTGGTTTGTTTAGAAACTTCAAAACCCCAAACATCAGTTTCCTTGCGCTGCTGCAAACGACCAAAGATCATAACTTCTTCACCTTTGGTTGCAACGACATTGAAACCGTCAGCCACATGCATTGCTGCAACCAGAGGGTTTTTCAGAACATCGTTAGCCGGCATATCAGCTTTGAATGACATAGTGTCAAAGGTAAAAACAAAACCTTTGTTGAGTACATCCTTCATCATCAAAGAAAGTTCATGGGTGGTGGAAATACACGGAATAATAACTTCCGACGACTCATCGTCAGTAGTTTCAAGTTCCAACTGAGCGATACGATCACCCATACAGGGCAACATAGTTTCAACTTTTGATTTCAGTTCATCAGACAGGAAAGACATAATTAACTCCTTTTCACATTGTTTAAAGTAAGACTACATTTATTATATATGTAATTATATTTTTTACCAATGCATAAAAGATAACGCTGGGATTTCTCCCAGCGTTATCGATATAGTTAATACTCGAAAGTATTAGACCGTGCGGGTGTTGCTAACGCAAGCAGCAGCGTAACCCAGAACGCCCTTGATCATTGTCAGTTGATAACCCATCAGCTTGGCTTCAATAACAGGACCCTTGGACATAACCAGATTGAAAGTACGCAGGCTGGACTTAGCCTTGTCTTTCTTACCAGTTTTGGCAATGGCGTCGATTTCCTTATCCAGAGCCTTCATGGCTTGACCAGCGTCTTTAGCACGCTTGTCAGACTTATCACGGTACTTGGCCATTTCCTTAGCACCCTTCAGAGTTGCTTCGATCAGAGCCTTCAGCTTTTCCTTATTGACGATATCCAGCTGAGCATTCTTGTGGCCTTCTTCAGCCTTACCAGAATCTTCTTGAATATCAAGGGTAGCTGTTTCGACGCCGTCGTCAGTTTCGACTTCGACCTTGAATTCCCATGATTGATAAACACCACCCGGCATCGGAGCAGATTCACTACCGAATTCGATCTTGAAACCCTTACCAGCTGCGTTGGCGGCCTTAGCGATGTTAGCCATCGTTGTGGCACCAGCCATAGCGTCGAGCATGTGGAAACCAGCAATTTCCTTTTCAGCCTTAGACAGGGTAGCAGCGAAACCACTGATTTCACCAACACCAAGACGAGCCTTAACCGGGAAGATCGACTTCAGTGAAGACGGAACTTCAACTTGATCGGTCGTCGGGGTGCCCTTCATACCGGCAACCTTAGCCTTCATCGACTCAAGAGCCTTGATGGAACGACCCAGCGAAGACATGTGCTTGTTCCAGAAAGCCTTAACCTTTTCCCACAGTGAAGAAAGAGCAGCCTTGATCTTTTCCCACAGGTTCTTCAGGAATTCGCCAAGACCTTCAAGAGCGTACTTGGTGTTTGCCTTACGTGACGAGGCCGACTTGAAGTTTTCGGTAGCGTACAGGGAGTACACAGCCTTCGGGTTTGCACCGATACGAGCACAGATAGCTTCGACAGCGATCTTGATTGCTTCAGCAGCAACCGGTTCAAGGCCATCACCTTCAGCGGCTTGAGCAACGACTTCTTCAACTTGTTCGAGTTGATCAGCAGCACCCATACCTTCTTCAACACCAGCTTCGACTTCGGTAATTTCACCGGCATCGGCTTCGACTTCAACTTGAACATCAGCAACTTCGCCAACTTCAGGAGCGGCTTCAAGTTCAACTTCGGTGTTTTCGATTTCAGCTTCTTCGAGAGCAAAAAGTTTTGCCATTTTTTTCTTCCTTAAATAAAAGTTAAACACACGTGTGGTACTTATTCAGAACCATAATATTTCTAGTTAATTACTAGGACTTAAGATCGATGCATTTATTTATAATTGTGTCTACAGTAAGTATATAGTTTAAAAGCATGCCTACATTGCAGTAGTAAGCTTCTGAAACCATCTTGAACTTAATGAAGTCCTTTACCTTAGAATCAATGTCAAGTTCTGCTAAATTAGCATATTTGTCATTTTCTACATCATAGATGAAAACCTTAATCTCATCTATTAATTTATTTAGGTTAGAGTTTACAACGTTGAAATTATCAACGGACATACTCAGATCAATCAACATCTTATCTAAGTTTGTCATCACAAAATCTAGTTCTTTATCTTCAGTGACACCAATGGCATCAAGATTGTATAGATGTTCAGTCTTGAAAGTTTTAAGTTGATAATAATGGAAGTTCTCAATATTAGTTTTGAGATAGTTTTCATATTCATCTAGATGTGCACGGATGATATTGAAACCTGGTAACATTGCCTTGTAAGCAAAGTCATCATCTTCCTTCATAAAGTTCGCATTGGCTAACGCAGATCCGATACTATTGAATTCGTTGTTAAGCACATAATTAACAAACTTATTAGAATTTTCAATATATGTAATAAGATACTTAGAAGTTTCACGAAGATCAGACTTATCAAGTACCGAGACTTCTGAAAGAAGCTTTTGATCATTGACAAGAGTATGTGTAAAATGATATTTTCTATTTTCAATAAACTGTCTTAAAACAGTTAGACGTTCATTGACATTTTTGATAGAATCAGCATTAGTGTCGATAAAAGTTTTATTCTTACCGATATAGTTATTAGCAATACCAACTAGATTGTTTAATGCTTCAAGAACAGAGTCTTTAACGTAAACAATAGGTTGTTCTTCAATAGCAAGTCTTTGTGAAATACCGAAAGATTCCATAGAGACCATATACTTATTATAAGAGTCCTTAATAGGAGCAAAGACACGAACTAATGAAAGACGTGGTTTAAATGATTCCTGTGCAGGCTTCTTGTCATCTGATCCTTCTTCATCACTAGAGAGACCAGAACCAATCATGCCTTTAAGCGAATCCTTGTCATCAGCTTGCGCTGAAAGGTTCTCTTTATCTTTTCCATTTGAATCAGAGTTTGATGAGGAGTCATCTGAACCTTGTTCTTCAGAACTTTCCCCTTCACCTTCTTTTTTCTCTTCGCCATCTGGATTATCATCCTGAGAAGAATTATCGTTATTCGAAGAATCGTCATCACCACCGTCTTCAGGTTCAGCGTTTAAACGTTCTTGGATATCCTTTTTAAGCTCCTGACGCTGTTTAATTACATCAGCTGTCAAAGATACTGGATCTTTATTTTTATCAGCAAGCTTAAGCACCTTATCAATTAATAGGTCATTAGCTTCTGTATCTACTTTTTTACCATCATCCTCAAGTGCAAATAGCTTTGCCATAATAACCTCTTAGTAATAGTCAGCGAAGATGTACTTGAAGAATGTAATAAAGGTATCTCTATTAACTTCTGAAAGTTCTGTCAGGAAAGTTTCCCAGTTATTTACATAGAAAGATTGCTTTTCAAACTCACGAATGTTTTCTTTAACCTTATCCGTTGTCAAGGCGTTGTTACTAATAAAACGGATATTAAACGGAACAATGGCGTAATCACGGTAGTTTGTGAAAAACTTACCGGCCATGCAATCCAAACAGAACTTATGAGAAATATTAGAAAGGTTTGTATTGGTTGCTTGTAATTTAAAGAAAGAAGAAAAATCAATTTCCTTAAAAATATCAATAGCGACATTAACCAAGTTGATATAATTTTCAAAACTTTGGTTATTTTGATAAGTATCCAGTAACTTATTGATAGTGTCAGAACGATAAACGTTCTTATTCTTATAGAATTCTAACATCTTTGAATCGTTCTTAGAGACAATAGAACGACTAAAGATGCTATCTAAATTGGTATCATCGGGTTCAAACGCAATAAAATATGGATTTTGCGGGATCATGAAACCAGAGGCGGCCACTATGAATTCATTCATGTTAATTCCTAAGTGTAAAAATATCAAAAAATTAGGTCTACAATAACAATTAATAAGAAGACTGAACCCCGAAAGGTTCAGTCTTCTATATTTTATTACTCCACAGATTCTTCTATCTTACTTAATTTATAATCTATATCAGTGATACGTGACTGGAGATGTTCAATTTCTTTCTCCATATTCACATCAGATTGACCTTGTTCTTTCATTAACTTCATATGCAGATAACGAAGTTCAAGCAACTTCTTTTTATCTTTGAGTGTGCGATAACGGTCGGCTTCCCAAGTTGCAAAAATCAAACGTATAGAATAGATCGGTGAACCGATAAACCCTGCCGGAAGATTGTCAAACATATCAATCTTATCTGCATTGTAGATTTCAACAACGTTATCAACTTCTTCTTTAGGAAGCATGATCTCGTTGATATCTTCCAGTCTAGCTTTAAACGTATCATGGTTTTCACCATAAAGAGCCGTCATACGAGCATAGATCCAGATGTTCTTAGTGATAAATTCTTTTTGTTTCTTGTTAAGTTTGTATTCCTTATTCAGATCCATGCCGCCATTTTCAGCTTCACAGACATAGAAGAAGTTAGACAAATCAAGAGCAAACTTAGTCATAAAGTAATAGTGACCAACAGCACGCAGCAAATTAGCTTTGTATGCGGTTAGTGCTTGGCTAATCACAACGTCATTGATAGCGTCTGTGATTTCCTTAAACAGGTAATCGCCATTAGTTTTAATATTCTTAAATAACGTCAGTGTGTCAGACGCAATATTTTTGTTAGGCGAAAGTTTAACCTTATGCTTAACATGACTAATTTCTTTATAGAAATCCTTAATCACATCGTTAGCTTCACGACTAGAAGGAGGAGAGACTCTAAAGACTTCTTCAAGTGAAGTATAGATATCATTAACCGTAGAGATAGCTTCTAACGAGATTTCCATATCTGTTTCAAGATCAGACTTGGAAAAACTAGGTAATAGTGTTTTAATGAAGGAAGAGATATTAAGTTGCATTTAATTATCCTTTATATTGAGGTATTTAATCATAAAATTACTTTGTGACACTTTACTTATAACACTTAACACAAATTTCTCAAAGTTTTCATTAGACATTCTAAAATGTTTATAGGTAAAGTATATTATAGGTATTTTATACTCTCTAGCTAGACTCTTTTTAAATGCATCTCGTTTCACTGATGATTTAAACCCACTTTCTCCACCGAACCATTTAATAGGTTTATAGTGTTGACCACCGTGAAACTCAACTAAGATATTAAGATCTTTCAAATAGAAATCATATCTTAACTTCTTATACTTATCAAACTTAAATTGATGCTTAAAATTTATATTATGTTTCTTAAATATTTTAATTAAAGCTAATTCACCTTTAGAAGATTTACACTTAGGACAACCGTGTCCTGTTAAATGAAGATAAGGAGTTTGTTCAAACTCTCCATGATCATTAACTTTACAATCAATAATTACACACGTGTCTATACCTTTATAATCTACATTATTGTAACCATATAGATCATCGTGCACTTCTATAAATCTCTTTATAATTTCTTCTTGTGTTAATAAAAAACGTAAACGTTTACCTTCATTACAACATTTAGGACAACCAATTCCTTGTAAATGTGAGTTAGCCTCTTGTTCAAAATCTCCATGTTCGTGACAAGTAAAAATACTTTTTTCAGTGCTGCCTTTATATATAAAATTATCATAACCAAATTTATTGTTATGTACTTTATTAGCTTTCTCGATATATTGACCTATTGTAAGTCTTTTTAAATTACCTATTTTATCTGCTTTACATCCAGGACAACTATATCCAGCTAAGTGGTCAGATGGTGTTTGACTAAATTCTCCATGTATAGAACAGATAATAATAACTTTTATTTTATTACCTAAATAAATAACTTTTGAGTAGTTAAATCGATTTCCATATATAGCTCTTGCTTTTTCTATAAATTGTTCATTAGTTAATTTCCTCATTCTTAACTCCTAATATCTAACTAATTATTATATATGTTATTAAATTAAATTCTAAAAAAGACAGAGTCCTATCAAGGACTCTGTCTTAATTATTATCAAAATGATGGAGCATTACCCATTGTAAATGCCTTTAATATATCTTGAATTTGTGGACCGCTACCTTGTTGAGCAGAAGACTTGAATGATTCAAATGAGTTCTGTGAAAATCCATCAATATCACGAATATAAATACTCACTCTTTCCCATTCTTTATCCACAACTACAACCATCATACAAGAACTATTATTAAAAATTATTTCTCTTGTGGATAAATTAGTAAGTTTACCACCTATTTGTTTTTGGATATAAGATTCATCTTCTTCAGATATAACGGCTATAGAGCTTACACCAGCTAACGAAATGTTACCACTTAAAGCAGAATATAGTCTCGAGTTATTGATTCGTTTAAGCAGTTGATTATAGTAATTTGTCGGATCTTTAATCATAGTCTTCTTCTGGCTCTTGATCAGATCAGAACACAGAATGAAATCTTTAATGAAGCCAATGCGACCAGCAATAGCGTCTTTGAAACGACTACCGAGTGTAATCTCATCTGCATTAGCAGTAAGAATTTGGTCGATAACATCAGCAGGAATAATCATGTTGTCAAGTTTAACAACAACAGGAATAGCAACTTCGTCAGAATTCTTGGAATCGTTACCACGAACTGTAAACTTAACTTCGATAACTTTACCGACAGCCGCACCCATTTTTTCAAATGTTTCAAGCTTCTGGATAGAGCTACTCAAATGTGCACCTTGGTCTTCGTCAAAGATAGACTCAAATGCAAACTTAGGTGAACCATCTGTTTTCAGCATCGGAAGTTTAAACTTACAATTCTCAAGAGAAAGAGTTTGAACATTGTTATTATCACGACCTTCCATCGCTGTGTAACCGGAAGTCAATAACGTCTTCATATCACGATCAGGATTGGTCTTATCAAGAATCTTAAGAATACGAACATCAGATAGTTGTGCTGAAAGAATATGAACTGCTTGCAGATAAAAAGCAGCGTAGATATTAAGAACACCGTGAAGGATGTTATACAGTTCTTTAGTTCCCGACAGATTTGACGAGATTAAAGTGATGGGTTCTACTCTGGCGATTTTTGAAATATCTGCTAAAGATACTGGGTCACCAACAGTTCCCTTGTAGGTTACTACCACATTCCGAAGGATTTCCAGGAATGTTGGTTCGCCATTAGAATTTGCCATTTTTTATTCTCCAGTGTTTCAAGATTACTAATTTAATTCAAGTTAAATCGGTTGAAAAGTCAAACTATTTTAAGGCGAAATCATGGCGCAAGATCCCTCAGCGGGTCAAGAGGTTGTAATCAGTTCCTCAATTGACCAAATGTTAGAAAATATGCCGATAGGTTCAGTCTCAAAAGCCATCGGTAATAACATGTACGGCATCAACTTTAGACAGACAGGTAACCCTGTTCCTCGTGCTAAAGATATGTATGGTTTTACATTTTTTACAAGACCACAGTTAAATCTGACTCGACTGAATGTTACAAACTATAGAGGATTTTATAATTTATTAACTGACAATAGTTTAAGCTATCAAGCATTTACTCGTTTAATGCTTGATCCAAGACTACAACATAATGGTCAGTTAATCTGTCCGTTTGTTGATATGAATAATCCATTCATTCCCATTCTCACTAATAACGTTCAGTCACTGTCAGGTTGGCCTGATATGACAGTTCCCACTTACACAAGTGAAGCAGGTCAGTTTGGTGAAGAACATAGCTTTGTAGACGGTGTTACCAACCACTATGAAAGTTTTGATTTAGATGTTACCTTTAAAAATACAAAGGGTAACCCTCTTATTTACTTCTTCTATATTTGGATTAAATATCAGAGTCTTGTCTTTGAAGGAATTCTGAATCCTTATATTGATATGATTACAGAAAATGAAATTGATTACAATACTCGAATCTATCGTCTTGTGTTGGATCAACAGAAAAGATATGTGACATATATCGGAGCAACTGGTGCAAGTTTTCCGATCAATGTTCCAACTGGTTCTTTGTTTGACTTTAATGTTGACACACCTTTTAACACAAGAAATACAGAAATCAATATTCGCTTCAGGAGCATGGGATTCATTGCCTTTGAAGATATCCTTAAGCTGGAGTTTAATAAGACAACAGCGATCTTTAACGCAGGTATGCGGAAGGTTTTGGAGTCAGACCTAGGTTCGGGAAGTGATTCATTTAAAGCCAGAGATGACGGAACAGTAGTTTACAAAATTCCTGGATCGACATTTGTTAAGATTCCTCATTTTTTAGCTATGTCTATGGACACTAGTGTTTTCAGCAATAGTTTCTTTGCTGTTAATCACAGAGCTTATCCTTATATCAACTTAATCACTAATGAACTTGAATGGTGGGTTGATGAAAGAAGGTTTAGAACATCAGCACAGAAAGATGTTAAAGACATGATTGAGTCAGTTGGTTTAGGCTCAGTCGATGACATGGTAGATGATTTTGGACAGATTGAAGATGACACGTCTTTTATTTAACATATCACATCAGAAACAGATTGAAGAAGGAGTCTTCTAATGCCGGACATTACACCTACTAATAGTTTAAACATAGCCAATGAGCTTGATAAACTAAGTCTTTACAAATATCATCCCAATGGTATTTTAAATATATCATTAAACAGACTGACGGATATGCTGGATGGAAAGGTTGAGATCACAGATCCTTCTAATCCATTTACATATCTGTTAGAGACAAGTGCACTTAATACAGCTTTTGCTATTCAAGAATATACGTTATTAACTAGAAAGCTTTATCCAAGACTTGCAAATACAGAAAGTGATCTGTATCTGCATATGTCGGACTATGATTATTTAGGTATCTTCTCTGAGCCGTCGTTTGGTATTGTGAAGTTCAATATTCTTTTCAATGACTTCAAAACCAAAGCAGCGTATGATCCTATTCAAAAAGAATACGTCCTTAAATTACCAAGACACCTTAAGGTTACTGTTGATAAGTATATATTCACATTAACCTCTGCTATTGTTATTCGTTTAACAGAGACTGGTGTTATTGATGTTAAGTTTGAAAATCAAGACTTCAATAATATCTTCCCTGTTGAAACAAACTACATTAATTTTAATATATACAATGTTAATCAAAATGAAACATATATCACGTTTGATTTGAAACTTCCAGAAGTTGATATTGAACCTGTTGAAATTCCTATCGAGAAATCTAAACTCTTTAAGAATAAGTTAACCTTTAATCCTAAGAGAAAGTTCTATTACTTCCGTGCCTTCTATATGAAGGGTGGTGTTTGGAATGAAATGCTGGTTACGCATACGGATGAAGTTTACGATATTTATAAACCTACTTGTATTGTTAAAGTTCTTCAAAATGAGAACGCCGTTGAATACTACGTTCCTCCTATTTATATTAACACAGATGCCATTGAATCCAAAGTCAAGTTTTTGATTTATACGACTAATGGATATATCAATGTTAACTTCAATGACTTTACGATTAGCAATTTCTCAACAGAATACAACCCTGTGTTCCCTGATGAAGAACTTGACACACAAACAGAACCTTTACAGTTAATTAGTAAAGCTATTTTCCTAAAAGATAAAATTGTCGGTGGTCGTGATAATCTGACATTTGATCAAGTTAAAGAAGCTGTTATCAATAATAGCATCGGTGATCGTCAATTACCGATTACTAATAAACAAAAAGAATACTCTGTTCAACAGGGTAACTTTAGACTTATTAAAGATATTGACGTGGTTACAAACCGTGTCTTCCTACTTGAAACAAATATTCCAAAAGCTAGCACACGTTATCCAATTACAAAAATCAATCTTGATATCATTGAATATAAAACAACTATTTCTAATCTTAAGAATAATGGTAACAATGTTGTTGACGTTGATCAATACTCTACAATTGTTCCCGAGAACTCTATCTTTAAGTTGACATTAGAAGGTTTGAAAATGTTAACTCAACAAGAATATAATGCTTTAACTTCTTTAAGTGATATTGCGTTGGCTACTGAAGTTAATAACAATGTTTATCTATCAACAATGTATCATTATGTTATCGATACATCTAGTAATGAAACAGAACTAAGACCTTATGAGGTTTCTTCACCAGCTGTTGTTCGTATGAACTTTAAGGAGTTTAACCCGACTGCTCGTGTTGGTATTAACACCACAAATACAAGTATAGCAAAGACTAGTTCTGGTTATATGATCAATGTTCTTGTCAATTTGAAGAAATATGTTAACACAATAAATGAAACGAATGTTAAACCTTATCTTGTTTATACAGATAATAACAATAGTCGTTTCTTCTTAGAAAGTAGTCTCTATACAGAGATCAACAATAATCCAGTGTATCGTTTTAATATTGATACAAATTTCTTCATTGATAAGTATAATCGTCTTAATGTTACTAATTTCCGTGATATTAATAATAACCAAGCTAACATTTTTATAGACTTAGAATCTAAGTTAGAAATTATTTATGTCAGCAATACAATTCCACCTGCTTATGTTTCAGGTGAGTTGGATAACTATATCTTTAACAGTTACCTTGCTATTAATAAGTGTGTGGTGACGCTTGAAGAAATCAATCTGAAGTTCTGTAGTCATCTTAAGTATCTTTATAACCAAGTGCATACTAGCACTGGTAACTACGACTATGAAACTTATAACGAAGACATTCCGCTCTTATACACAGCTCATGTTTATGGTGCTGACAATAGTGTCATTCATATGGTAAATGATCCTGTCTTTGACGGTGATGGTATTGTTGTTTATAAACATCGTAAAGGTGATATTAAACTTGATGAGAATAACAAACCTATTCCTATCAATGCACTTGAACTTAATCGTTTTATCAATCTTCTCTTTATTGATTATCGTGCACATCTTGCTAATAAGAAGAACACCTCTGATTACAAGAAACAAATTAAGTCTTATCTGACTGAGAATATTACTAATAACGCTGTTGCTGTTCAAGAACAACTCTTGGAAAACACAGAAGCATATGTTGTTGTTCCTAAGAATATCAATATCACAACGGTTAAAACACCTTATCGTACTGTTAACATTTCTTGTTTGCAGTCCTTTATTGTTGATGTAAACGTAAGTGAAAACATTTATAACGATGTAAACATTCGTGATAATATCGAGTACACGATCATCGATCAGATTGATCAGTATTTGTCTGATAACACAGTTTATAGTAAGACTGCGTTGTTAGACATTCTATACACTAAGTTAAAGGAATATGTAAGAAGCATTAGTATTCCTAAGTTTACTGAACTCAATGAAGAGTTTATTGAACTGGTTAATACTAACTATCGTATTAGTCTGAATAAGGTTTTAACTGTTGATACCGATGGTTACGACCTTAAAGAAGACATCATTGTTTCGTTCATTAAATCATAGTTAAAAAGAGATAGGTGACTAAGTCACCTATCTCTTAATTTGCTTATTTAAAGTTTCTACTACTAACTCTTCAAATTGTTTTCTAGATTGTCTTAAATGTTTATAATTAAAATAAATAATTGGTATTTTATATTCTCTAGCGAGACTTTGCTTAAATGCGTCACATTCTTTAATATAGTTAAAATAATCTATACCACCAAAATGTTTTATAGGTTTATAATGTTGACCACCATGAAACTCTATAAGTATATTTAGTTCTGGTAGATAAAAATCATATCTATATAAAGTTGATTGGTTTGGTATGATATATTGATGTTTATACTTTATATTATTTTCTTCTAGAATTTTTATTAAAAATCTTTCACCCTTAGATGATTTACATTTAGGACATCCAGTTCCTGATAAATGACTTCCAGGTACTTGATAAAACTCACCATGTTTAGGGCAGATGATTTTTACCTTAGTATATGAATTTATATAGTTGGTTTCACTATAATCAAATATTAAACCATGTATACTTATAGCTTTACTTATAAATTCTTCAGTTGTATAATTTTTATTATTACTACAATAAGGGCATCCTTTACCTCTTAAATGATTAGAGGCTATTTGAATAAATTCACCATGTGTAGGGCAATCAATATTTACTTTTGTTAAATTGCCATTTAGTATATGTATTTTATTATATCCGTATTTATTACCATGAATTTTTATGGCTTTTTGTATAAATTGTTGTATTGTTAATTTTCTTTTTTCATTAAATAATAGCATATTACATTTATAACACCCTTGTTCTCTTAGATGATTGTTAGGAGTTTGCCAGAACTCACCATGAATAGGACATATAATACAAACTTTAGTCCAACTGTTAACATATATTACTTTTGAATAATCATATATAATACCATGTATTAAAATAGCTTTTTGAATAAATTCTTCTAAGGTTAGTTTCTTAGACATAATAGTTCCTTTAATAATCAAATTATTGAAAATAAAAGAAGACATCCAGGTTAACTTTGTAAAGACGTAAAATAAGATATCCAAGAGAGGGAGTGATCCCTCTCTTGGACTCTTTATCTTAGTACTTGATATAACTTACAGTGTCAAACTTTTCACTCTGTGTTAAATCAGGCAGAGCAAAAGTTGTTGAATTATCAATTAAAGTTGCCGAAGTAATAGTGCCATCATAGTAAGAAGAGTAATCATTCTTACCTTCAAGAATAGAAGCTGAATAAATTATTGTACTATCATTAGTACCATTAAATCCTCCTATTAAATATACTCTATTTTTAACACATATACATTTACTTTGACATAAAGCACCTGGTAAAGAATTACTTACCACCCAAGTGCCCAATGTACCATCAGAATTAATTGATGCTACATAAACAGTAGAAATAACACTAGTACCATTATGCCCACCAAATAGATAAACACGATTTTTAGTAATAAAGGCAGATGAAGAACCAAAGGCAATGGGTAAAGGTGTTGCTGTTGTCCATGGTCCTATTATTCCATCAGAGTTAATAGTAGCGGTATAAATAGTCGAAACAACAGGAGAAGTCCACCCAGTGTGTCCGCCTACTATGTAAACACGATTTTTAGTAATAAATGCTTCATTTTCGAAAGTACCAACAGGTAATGTACCGCTATTAACCCATGTTCCTAAAGTACCATCAGCATTGATAGGAGCAGTATAAATAGTAGAAGTAATTATTCCATTAGATATACCACCTAATAAATATACTCTATTTTTAGTAATTAATGCCTTTGAATGTGAAAGATTAACAGGCAATGCGGTACTTGTTGTCCATGTACCTAATGTGCCATCAGCATTAATAGGAGCAGTATAAACAGTAGAAATACTGTTAGAAACACTTAACCCCCCGAATAAATATATTCTATTTTTAGTAACAATACTACATGAATGTGACAGAGTGACAGGTAATGAAGTATCTGTTGACCATACACCTAATGTGCCGTCACTATTAATAGTAGCAGTATAAACTATAGATGTTGGTATGGTTCCATAACCACCAAGAACATAAACTCTATTCTTAGTGACAACTATTTGTGATAAAGATACACCAGTTGGTAATACTGAAGAATTAGAGTTCCATCCAGTTATATCGCTAGTCTGAGTTTCATTAATTTGGTATTGTTGTTGCCAAGGTCTGCCAGAACCAGGCATCATATAGTTAGTTACATCCGAGCTATAGTAAGCTGAATAATCATTCAAACCACCAGAAATACTAGCAGTATAAACTGTCGAAATAGCTTGAGTTGTATAACCACCTAATAAATAAATACGATTCTTTGTAATAATGACAGATGATAGCTGTAAAGCACTAGGTAGAGTTGTACCTGTAGTCCAAACACCCAAAGTACCGTCACTATTAATAGGTGCAGTATAAACTGTAGAAACAACATTACCATTAATATATCCACCAAGAAGGTAAACACGATTCTTAGTGACAATAGCTTGTGAACCCTGTAAAGGTCCAGGTAACGATGTTCCTATGGTCCAAGATCCTAAGGTACCATCCGGATTGATCGGAGCTGTATAGACTGTTGAAACACTAGTAGTTCCAGCAATAGCACCACCAACAAGATAAACCCTATTATTAGTAACAATAGCTTGTGAAGATGCTAAAATACCCGGTAATGAAGTTCCTATTATCCAAGACCCTAATGTTCCGTCGCTACTAATAACAGATGTATAAACAATGTTATACCAAACACCACCATTTCCATGTCTTCCACCTAAGAGATATACTCTATTCTTAGTAACAATTACTGATGAATCATCAAAAATACCAGGTAGAGCTGTACCAGTAGTCCAAGTACCTAATGTACCATCACTATTAACTGAAGCAGTATAAACTGCATTAGTGTTCCAACCACCAAGTAGATAAACTCTATTTTTGGTAATAATAATCGATGAATGTGCCATAACACCAGGTAGAGAAGTTCCAGCAACCCAATTACCTAGCGTACCGTCACTATTAATAGGTGCAGTATAAACTGTAGAAACAGAACCTACTGTACTATTTGCACCACCAATTAAATAAACACGGTTCTTCGTTACAATACTTTTTACACTGTATAATGGAGCTGGTAATGCTGTGCCTGTGATCCAATTATTTATATCATTATTTTGTATTTCATTTATAACATACTGCTGACTCCAAGGTTGACCAGAACCAGCATTTATTTGTTTACTAAAACGATCACCTATAGTAGCGTACAGTGAATTATAAGTAGTCTTATCAACTTCAGCACCGTTACACTTGAAAAAACCAGGAGGTGTCGTGCTATAAGGTTTACGAATAATATCACCAATAGCAATACCGGAGGCAGAACTAAGTGTCACATCAATATACTGTTTGGTGACAGCTTGCAAACTACCAGTGACAGAACCATTAAAACTTAAGAAACCAGTTAACGTTCCGCCAGATAAAGGAATGGCGTTATTAATACCATATCCAGAAAGCGTAGTGGGACGATTAAGACTAACTTTATCCCAGCTGATGTTAGGAATATCAGCTTCAACCAAACTAGAACCACCTGTAACACGACCTTTGGCGTCAACAGTAGGTTTAATGTAATCACCAGCAACAACACCAATAGGTGCTAAGTTAATAGTTGATGAACCTGCCGGCTTAACTAAATCGCCAACAAAGGTAGGTAAACGTCCAGACGGAAGAATACCAGAAGAAATGTTACTAGCATTTAAGTTAACTAGCGATGAATCAAGATACTGCTTTGACGCAGCTTCAAGAGGTTCGCTAGGGTTACCAGCCAGAATCAGAGTACCGATTAAGGTACCGCCATTAAAAGTAAAACCGCCGGTGCTATTACCACCGTTCGAGTAAACTCTAGCTCTCATGTTTAACTCCTGTCAAGTCAGATAACTATGTAAAAGAAACGCCGTGTTTTAAGGTCAAATGATGCTAAATTAAATAACAGAGAGAGGTCACCCTCTCTCTGTTATATTAGTCTATAAACTCAATCAATTCTGCTGCTTTTTCGAAACAGTTATCTTTGGTTTCAATAATAGATTTCAGTTTACCGATTGTTTCAAGTTTCAATGCCATGTCTTCATAACCATTAACAAAGTCAATAGTTTCTGAATTCAACTCGGCTTCTTGTTTTTTGACAGAATCAAGTCCTGATAAATAACGAGTCAAGTCTTCTTTGTATCTGTTTAAAGATTCAACCGATGACTTACCCACTTGAACAAATGATGATAAAGATAATTCAGCTAAATTAGGTACATAAATAAGTGATTCATAAAGAAGCTTAAGGGTATCACCATAATAAATATCAGCATACTTATTAGTTAGTGTCCCTGCGTATTTTGGATATTCAACTTTACTATCTTCAATTTGATTAATGACAGTAAACTTTTCTGTATAAAGATCGATGTTACGAGTAGCGTTTTCTTCGTTTTCACGAGTATAGGCTTTGAACTCTAAAACCAATGGCGGATTTGTCTTGAAGACTTCAGCCTTTGATTCAACAGCAGAATTGAATGTTTGAAAATAATTAACCAGGTTATCAATCATCGGAAGATGATTTTGAATAAGAGCTTCAAGTTCATAAAGTTTGTCTGTAACATCAAGACTCATTTTATGTTCAATATTGGAATTAAAAACTCGTTCCATAATTTCTTTATTAATAATAGAAGGTGCTGTAGTCAGTTTAGCTTGTTCAACTTTACCAACATCAGGAAGCATAGTAAATACTTCTAAAGCAACTGTGCGATCAACACGCGGCATGTTTGCAACATTTTGTTTTAGAATAATCAAGTTAAACATATTGTTAACACGATCAAGCGTATTTTTAGAGAAACGTTGTATATTAAACTGATTACCGTCTTTCTTAGCATCAGTGATAACTATATTTTCAGTAGCAATACTAGTTTCGCTAGTATCAATATTTGTTACATCTTTATTAAGGTCATCCAACAGCTCACCTAAGCTCATGTCGATTATCCTGCAATAGCACCATCGGCACTACTATCAGTTACCATCTTTGATTTAATCTCGCTGACGAAGCAACGGAAAAGACCAGAGAGGTAGTTAGCATTATTAATAATATCACCCACTGCGCACATATGTGAGACATCAACATAGCGCGGCAGATTAGAGATATCATCAATGACCGAGTTAGGACAATCACGGAAGAAGGTAGCAGGCGGATTATATGCAACAGATGCACGCCAGAGGGTTAAATCACAAACAAGCTTTTCTAAAGTGATAACGGCGTCATCGCTCAGATAAGAGTATGAGTTCAAGCACCAGACAACTTCATCAATCATGCGTTTATGATTGATGATGAACAACTTGACATTGTCTTCATCAGCAGGCATTAACGGCAATGCATCAGCGATAGCTTTAGCCAGCAAAAAGACTTCACCCTTTTGAAGCATACGCTGATTAAGGGCATTTAATTTGTTCGTGAGATCTTGGGAAAGTTGGTACATGTTCACTCCTTAGTTTACCTTAAGTTCTTGTGCTTTGACAAAGAGAAGATTATTCAGATTATTTTCAATAGACTGCTGTAGATTAATATAGTAATTATTGTTACGATTGCTGGATAACAGAATATCCGCAATATGACTTTTAACATCTTTAAAGTACATTGACTTTTCAATTGTCTCATTAATGAAAACAAATTGTAAAAGAAGTTCTTTAACAAACTCTTCCGGTAAATTAATATTCTTTAAGTTATTAATGATTCCGTTCTTAACACGATTGTATCGTTCTAACGGAAAATCATAAGTCATGTTGCTGTTATCGGAATTATATAGCACAACCATGATTGCCATCATTATGATAGCACCAGGAATTTTAAATAAAGCAATGAATAAAATATTTAATAAAAGGTTGACAAATAACAAAATGCTATATGTCATACGGTTGTTTTCATACACCAACCCATAACTTTTATTAAGTTTATTTAAACCACTGACGAGTTCTTTACCTAAATTAAAACGAGTAGCAAAACTATCAGCAAGATTTTCAAAGTTAGTTTCGTCATATTTAGAGTTCCCCATTTGAGTTTTGATTCCATCTAAATAAGCGAGTGCAATCTTGCCATAGAAATCATTGATCTCATTAGAACTACCGACACTAATTTCTTCAAATTCTTTTTGTGAAAAATGTTTCTTAAAGATATAAACAGCCTTATCGGGATTATTGTTATTCATCTCGTTAAGGATATCTGCAATAGTTGAATTGGTTGTTTCAAGTTTATGGTGATACTCAAGACCACCAAAAGCATGACCAATCTCATGTAAAATAATAGCAGTCAGTTCAGAAGGTTCAATTTCAGACTTCTTAAGAGCAAAGAAATCGATAATAAGATAGTGTTTAATTTCAGATAGATATCCACCTACCCGAGCATGCTTCATGTCAATGTAACCTTTACGGTTATGTAACTTGGCAAGAATTGCTTTCTTTTCTTTCTCAAGCTCATTAACATGTTTATACACGCTATTAAATTTAAAGATAGCAGAGAACTTATCGCTACCAATATTCTTTAGGCTACTTAGATCAGAAAGATAGTCACTGAAGAATGGAATGATCGCAGCAGGATAAAAAACATGTAGTTCTTTATCAAATATGATATTCATATTAAAACGATTACAGATCAATGTCTGAATCTCTTTAATATAACCTGACTTTTCAGTCAAGGTCTTATTGTCCATATAGATATTGTTCTCAATTTCTTTATAGACATATTCTATCTTTTCTGTAAGCTTCTGAGGAAAAGTATCACTATTCTGATACTTTATCATCTCCTGTGAAATTGTTTTCATAGAAACCTTTGGCCGGAAATAATTAATTCAAAAAATGAACGAAACTAGTAAGAAAAGACTACCAGAGGGTATTTCCCTCTGGTAGTTAATCCCATCAAAAAGGAGAGAGAAAACAAGGAAAACAACTCTAGCCGCCACCAGATCAATCCAATGCGCCCGCAAAAACACACTGAATCTACAGTCTTCCCAAATAATTAATTATTCTTTGTTTAGTAAATGTTTCAAATTGACACGGTGACATAAACTTAAATTGTTTATAGTTAAACTCCAAAAATCTATATTTATAAAGATCTGCTAAATGTTTTTTAATCTCATCATTACGTTTTACGTAACTTAAGTTATCTTCACCACCAAAGAACTCAATAGGTTCATAATGCTGGATACCATGAAACTCTATAAGTGTTTTGTATTCAGGGAGATAAAAATCATATTCATATCTATTTATAACTTCTGGTATTCTATACTGATGTATATATTTTATATTATGTTTATCTAAAATTGTTTTAATAGCTAATTCGCCTTTAGAAAGATTACACTTAGGACAATTAGATTTTTTATTTAAATGGTTGTTAGGCGTCACCCAAAAATCACCATGTTCATCTATCAGACAGGTAACACATACTTTTGTATAACTGTCTTTATATTCTGTTTTAGAATAATCATTTTTATCACCGTAAATAGCTATAGCCTTTTTTATAAATTCTTGTGTGTTTGACTTATTATAAGAACCAACTTTTTTAGCTGAACATTTGGGGCAACCTTGTCCTAGTAAATGAGCATTAGCTCTCTGGTTAAATATAGTTTTACAAGTGTTACACTTTATCTTACTTTTACTATAACTATTTTCAAATTCGAAAAATGTATAATCAAATTTATTACCATGCACTTCAAAAGCTTTTTGTTTAAATTCTTCAACTGAATATTTTAATTTGTTAGATATTAGTTTACCTTTACATTTAGGACAACCATAACCTGTTAAGTGGTCGGCTGGGGTTTGCCAAAACTCACCATGTTCTTTACAGATAATACAAACCTTGATTAATGATTTTTCATAAACTACTTTACTATAATCAAATCTATACCCATGTACTTCTATAAATTTTTTAATAACTTCTTCTTGAGTTAATTTTCTCATAGAAATATCCCGATAATACCATCACAGTATTATCGGGATATAAAACACTTAATCAAGTAAACCCTGTTCTTCCATTTCAAAAAACGTGGGCATGCCAAACATTACTGTAAAATACTCGATCATATTCGCATTACCTAAACAAATACTCAGATTCATCTCTCTAAAGATATCCTCACGGACACCATCGATTTTAATAATTTCAGTAACACAAGTTTCTTTTGAAACATTACCGACTTGTGTGCAAGAAGGATAAGCAGCTGTAGCATCTTGGTCACAAACAACACCACGAAGATTAGTAACAACATCCGGGTATTCTTCTAGAACCTTAAGACCTTCAGCTAACAGTAAGTTCTGAGGAAGTAACTGAATCCAACCTTTTAAGTCCAATGTGTTATACTTCTTGACATCGTACTCGTCGTCTTCTTCATCATCCTCTTCGTCTGTCTCTATACCTTCTGCTTCAAGCTCTTCTTCAGGTCTTGCTTGTTTAGGTACGGTACCAATAACACGGTCTCGTTCCAAACCAAAAAGGAAAAGAGCATCGACAATCTTCTTAGGATTAGAATTGAACTTAGCAAAGTCAGTGATAGCAGCAAATGAAGGAAGTGTACTTGTCAAGTCCTTAATTTTATCATCTAACTCCAACATACCTAAGCAGTCGTAAAAGTTATAAATAAGATATTCTACTGGATAATTTTCTTGCAAGAATATATGGAGTTTTTCTCCAGAATACTTTTCAGCTTCTTTAAACTTTAGCTTTTCACCAATTTCTTCTTTACGAAGAATAGAGTCAAGCGAATAACTTTGTTCTTCTTGTTTAGCCATACGAAGCTGACGGTAAACACACATTGCATCGATAACATAAAACTTAGAAGTACAAAATAGAGTATGCCACTGTAGGCTTGGGTTAATAGGTTTAACTACACCAGATGCAGTAACCTTTTTCTTGATACCTTGTTTATAACGACATGTACGATATTTTCTAGGTATCGTTTTATCACAAAGAACATCAACAGGATTAACGTTAGCTTCTTTGAGACGCTCCAAGATTCTAGGTATGTCGAAGTCCATATTCCAAATAGCAAGGAAGTCAGGACCCCATTCATTAGCAACTTGAAACACATCAGTTAATAGATCAACTTCATTGTCAAAGACTCGAAGTGTGACTTCATGATTTTTATATTTAGGAATGTAATAGTCAATTGCTGTTTCAACACGTTTCTCAAGATTAGTAACATTTCTAACAAACTTCTTAAGAATAGATGAATGTATTTTATCACCGAAACAAATAGTGGCAATAATAACTTCACGTGTTGCGATATCTGTTTCAATGTCGAATGCAGATACTTTATAATTGGACTGGACAAATTCATTTCGTCTCAGACTGGTGTATTTAATAAGTGACGTTGATGTGATATCATAACCATAAACATATGGAGAATTCTTGATCTCATCCGGCTTATTAGCAAAATGTGGTTGACCAAGCAATCCAGCAACTGTCTTATTAATATCAGACTGAATTGTGTTTTGACACATCAGTCGTTCTTTTTCTTCAAACTCTTTCTTTTCTTTATGGTTACGAAAAGCTTGTTGAGTTACCCAGACAGGTCTTTGAAAATCCTTAACTAAGAAACTCTTCGGTTCAATCGTACCATCTGTATATGTAATTTGTTCTTTAACGTAGTGCATATCTTCACGATAATCGGATCGTGGGATATGGAATGCAAAACGTATTTCCTTTCGGAGAATCTCTTTAGCCATTCTTTCACCTATGAAATTACTATACCAGTTTCGACATCTATAATTAACTTATAGGTATCATACTTATCAAGCTTTTCTAAGACTCTTTTATTTATTTTATCTTCATCTAAATTTAATCTATCTATAACTATTTTTGCAGCAGCTAATACATCTGCTATTTCTTCTTCTAATTTTTCTTTTGTACACGCGTTATTTTTAAGTAACTGTTTACTAACAGCTTGTTGTAACTCACCAGACTCTTCTGATAATTTTATAAGTCCAAATGTAGAAGTCAACTTCTTACTCATTCATAAACTCTATTTAAAACTAAGTGTCCTTCTATATCGGACAACTCATACTGTAAAGCGTTATAAGTAACTTTTAATTTTTGAGGTTTTTCAGCTCGAACTTGAAAACCATTAACCTGAATTTTAACACCATTATTTACCGTAAGAGATCCAGTAAACTTAACATTGGTGTGAGATTTACCAGTGAGATCAGAGTCCATGCTGCACCTTATTCCACTTCAAATGGTTGCGATAATAAACAATCCAGAACGCAATGTTCATAGGTAAAAAACCCCATGTCGCTGTAACAACAATCCAGATCAACCAAAAGAACTGATTAAACAAACCAAGCAACCAAGCCTTAGGATGTTTATTACCGGTGAGAACTGCCATATAAATAGTTATAGCACTAAGTATCCATGGAAGGATTTCTTGAACAAACCACATAGTTATCTCCAATTTATCATCACGCCATTTTAGAAAAAATAAAAAACTATTCTATCTTTGTAAACTTTTCATTAAACTCTTTTTCAATACGAACAAACATAGCATCTGGTAACAAAAGTCTAATAATAAATAATCTTAATCTGATAAATCTACCTTCATAACGAGTATAGATGATACATTCATCATCGTCATTATCCCTTGTATTATTACAGTTTATTGCATCTCGTATAACTAAATACATATTTCCAGTTTTGTTATTGATGTACGGCATGTTCTTTCCTTTTGAATTAAGTTGAAAAAGATACCACTGGAGTTCCCAGTGGTATCTCTGTTATTATGTACTCGGAGGAGTTATCTTAGGAGCAGAGTTCTCTAATTCCTTTAAGACATTTTCATTAATACGATTCTTCTTTTTGTCGGTGTCATCGACAACACGCATAATTGTTTCTATCTCAAACTTAGGTCTATTAAGAAAATCATCAAATGACATCCCTAACTTTTTACTAAGTTCTTTAAATAAAAATGTAGATAAATAACCGTCAAACAAATAATCTTTCAAATAGTTCTCTGCATTGTTAAACTGCACTGAAGCTAATGGATTAGTGTTGTTTACGTGATCACAGATACCAAATGTAGTCTCGTAAAGTTCTATAAATAACTGTTGACCATAAATATAATTAGGAACACTTTCACTTTTAATGTTCGCTAATGTATCACGAATAAATCGATCAAAGTCGATGTGATTACCAAAACCATAACTGGCAATATATTTTATACTTCCCTCTCCATTATTTTCGAGATACGGAGAGTAATTAATGTAAAAAAAAGGTTCATTACATCCAACGGAATAACGCTAGTAAGTTTTTCATTTACAATTTCGTTGTTCTGAGGATGTCCGCAGTTAGGGCACTTATAGTCAGGAATACCTACCAGACCAATTGTGGTGTTTGCTTTGAACTCAAGAATCTTATTTGTGATAACTGAACGAAGTGAATCGTCAGCAGAGAAGACTTCAAGTACTTCATTAATTGTAGAACGTTCATTAATAACGTTATCATCGATCTCAATGTAATCGATAAAATGATTAAACTGTCGAAGAATAGAAGAACGAACATATTGATCGAGCAACTGTCCCTTAGCTTCTGCTTCATCACCTTCTTCAACAATGAATGAATCGATAGCTGAGTTAATCTTGTTGATCCACGCCATGCCGTCCGCAGTATATTCAGCGAATGTAGGAACACGAAGCTTAAATTTAATATTTTCCTTCAGCTGGAATTCAGAACCTGTCACACGAACATGTTCACTGATATATTTACGGTAGCTGTCAATCCCGAGTTTATTCGGGCGATTTTCAGCCATAATAATTTTCTGTGCTTCAGTAAGACTGTTGTTATCGACCCACAACAGCTTGCACATATTAAGAATAGCCTTAGCGACAAACGAACATTGTTCAATGTCGTTTATACAAGCTCGCTGATAATCAAACCCATTAGGATAGATAGTGGCAGCAAATCCCCAAGCCAGTATGGGAAAATCGTGGATGAGTACGTAGTTATCCAGTTCATTTTTACTGATGTCCTGATAGTTAACACTGTGAATATGTTTCAGGATAAAGTCAAATAACTTTCTGTTGACATAAACAGAAAAATTAGTGAGAGTCAAACCAAAGGTGGCACGACCCAACGTAACCTTTTCCTTAAAGATACTATTGTAGAAATCAATCATATCCTTTTCTGTAGGCGGCTTAATCGTTACCCAGATACCTGAGTGAGGAAGCGGTACAGATAGAACATCACCAAGACCTAACAGTTTTGAAACTTTTAAAACAGCCAGTTCACCTTTCAGTTCACCATCTGTTTGTTTAAACTTGAGCGGACTGATTGTTTTCAGTTCACCTTCTTTAGTTTCTACACCTTGACCAAATCTTGATTTTTCATCAAAGAAACGTTCTTGGTAGAGACCACCAGGAGTGTAGTAATCAATAGCTTCTTCATTTGACTTTCTCCAAGCCTTTAAAGCAGGAGAGTTACCGTCAAGATCAAGATTCTTAAACTGATTAATTTTAAGATTGAACGGAAGTAATCCAACAGAAGGTAAAGAGAATGTATAAGCAAACTTAGTGAAATCTGTTTTTTCAGAAGACCATGAATCAGTCAAAGTAGCATTAGGAACCTTCTCGACAACAGGTGGTTCTGTCTTTTCTACTTCGACAACAGGTTGTATCAATTCTTCAGGTGAAACAGCTTCCGGCTCGAATACAACAGCTTCTACTTCAACTGTCCCAACATTGTCCGCTGGATCAAATTCTATAGCTTCCGGTTCCGGTGTATTGGGTTGTTCGACAGGATCACTCATGTTTTTCACCTTCTTGAACGGTAGGTTCAATCACTGCTTGATTCATGTTAACCGGAACCACTTCAGAAATTGTCAACATCAAATCCGCAAGAGTTGGAGACATCAGTGTAGCCAGTTCACCAAAAAGTGATTGGTACTGAATAGCAATTCTGTTATAGTTATTAAAGTCATTCAAGTTATCGATGTGACCAGTTCGTCCATCGTGTTGTACACGAATATCTTTAACTTTAAAACTAAAGTTGTTGATGTCGGCAAAGAACAATTCTACAACTTTATTAAAATGTTCTAGATTATCACCAAGGTTAGCGATGATATCACGGTTGGTAATAATAACGTTTACCTGACCCATGAACTCGATAATCTGTGAACCAAGATCTTCTTTGAGTTTATTCAGATCATCCCAGCTGTACTGTGCAGTCTTCAGGAAATCTTCATCATGCGAAGAATCAATATTAAACCCATTCTTAATGACGTTATCGATTTCTTTGGTGATCTGTTTGCGTTCTAATTTATTAGCATCCATTTTGAATACCTATGTGTTTAATGTGGTTGAAATAATCATATAATACAAAGAAATATTAAAAAAACAAAAAAAGAAAAAAGACTGTTGTCTCTTCCTTAACATGTATCGCTTTTAGCGATGTACGTATTAATTTTAGACATAAGTTAATTACATTTTATAAAATGTTCTCTTGACTGAATATATTCTTACTTCTTCTTGAGTGAATCTTCCGCTCGCAAAAAGAGTTTCTATTAACTTTTTAACACCACCATCATGCTGTGGAGTTACTGACAAACTTCTTTTGATGACTGTATTGCCATGCAATACTTTATTGCTTATGTGTTTTTTCATTACTTTTTTCCACTAAAGTGAACATTAAAAGAAGCTACAGACAGAATGCTGTAGCAGGCTGACTCCTGACACGTTAAACATCTCTCACGGATTGCAGTCCGTGAGAGATGTGTGTTATCTTGAGTCAAATACTAAATATGTAACTAATTGATATTCATTTACAGACTGGGATTAATCATGCTAGCAATCAGTTTATTGTGTCTAGTTGTGTCGTTCATAAATAGAATAGAACCTAACTGTTCGTGTAAATAAGTTCTATAATCATTCTCGGCTTCAGAATAACTTTCAAGAATACTCTTAAACATTCCAAGATCTTGACCAGAAGCAAGATAACCACTATTGACAGGAATAATAAGTTTGTTATAAATATAAGCTTTAGCAGCTAAGACACAAGCCATGCTAACAGCTTTATAACTTCTTGGTTGAATGTTATTTAGATTACTGTCGTTTTCTAAAAGCACACGAACACCAAAGTTTGTTAAAACACGGAAGTTAGCATAGATAAGAATAGTGTTATAACCAACAATCTCTAAATGTGCATTGCTAAGAACACCAGACGGAGCAGCAGCACTACCAATTCGATTAGCAACATTCATAATTGGATTGCTATTCATCTGTCCCATACCACCGAAACTATTACCAGCTAATCCACCTTGACCAAAGGTACCACTTCCTGGCATCAACATGATATTAAGCGCAGAAACGATTTCTTTATTCATCGTCATTTCTGGTGGGATTTGATAAATGGTATAAAAATATTCATAGAAACTAGGCTGAACATTATTTAAAGCGATGGTTGTTTCAATACCACCTGTAATATTCATATCAAGTAAAACTCTTTTACGAAGAAGTTTTCTTAGGATTTTATCGTCAACTGAGTTAAGATTAACTGTGTCGGCAGAGTCATCAATAGTGAAAGCAGCGTGTAATAGTTCTTGTGGTATCTGATGGTTTATCTCGTTAATAGAGTAGATAAGACAGTTCATCTCTATATCCTTTAAGTTATTAATCAAAAAATGATCCAGTAGCAAAAGCTACTGGATCATCTTATCATGCATTAAACATTACTGACCGACAAGTTCTTCATCAACAGAAGTCTGTACAGCTGGCTCAGCTGGAACAACTTCTTCAATGGGTTGCGAAACAACTTCGGCTTCAGGCAGTTCGTAATCAGGTTCTTCTTCATCATGAGCGTCAGCTGCACGCATACGTTCAATGACTTCAGACGACATAACCTTTTCAAGCACGCCTTCCAGGAAAGCCATACCAGCCTTTTCCTTGGTATCGATGAACGGTGTGAAGTCAGGTTCTTTACCTTCCTTAACAGCCTTAATGATCAGTTCAGCGATGTCGATGATCAGCGCAGCATAGCTCGTAGAAATACGCAGACCACTTGACTTAACAACATGGTAAGAGATCAGCTTGACGTCAGCATTGAGTTCCTTGATTTCCTTGAGGATACCAGGATAACCCTTGATCTTGTTCCACGTGGCTTGCGCGATGATAGCCTTGAAGTTAGGAACAAACTTGTTGAACACGCCATTAGCTTCGGCGTAAGTTTTCAGATTGCGACCCGTCAGACGACGAATGGAATCATCCAGATCCGAAGAACGAATCCAATACCACAAGCTCATAACGGAATTGAATTTACCGATATGTTTGTAGTTGATGACCTTCAAATAGGCAGGATCAAAGATCTTACCAAGACGGGTTTCAGACTGAATACTGACATTGATGTGGTCCACACCTTCTTTACCGAAGTTATTCGGATGATTGAAGGGAGCAGAAGCACGAAACTTCTTACGAAGATCCTTGAAATCCATTTTCTTTTGTTGAGCCATGGTGAATTACCTCAGGTTTGTTTGTAAAAAATCGTGTTAATCATCGAGAAGATATACAAAGAAATCAAGAATTTATTGTTCAATAGAAAATCCTGCATACCCTCCTTGGAAGTAAAAAGAAAGTCATCAATCGCTTCCTTATTAATAATCAACTTCTCAGCAGTAATAACCCTGTTCGTTGTAATGATATTTAAAATGCTATCAGTAAAATGTTCGGGTTCATTATATGTTGTTAAACTATAAATTTTTACTAGATCGAGATAAGTAAAACACTCGATCATTAACTCATTACGATGAGTAATTTCTTCAGCAATGCCTTTCAGTGTTTGAGAAAGAAAAAGAGTCGAAGGAGTCAACCCTTTCTCTGTCAAAAAACTTTTCATTGCAGCAAAGTTTTCAGTTTGCTGTTCAAGTAGAACAAGGATATTTTCATCCATTATCATCTCACTTCTTCTTAGGTAACCAATACGGAACATACTTATCATAGTACATTTCGATTAGATCCATGGTGGAAAGGAAAGGGATAGGATGATCGTATTGATTAAACGTCCAGTAATCCCGTGTATTAAGTAGAACCTTCCAGTCATACTCTTTACCAAGTTTTTCATAAAGTTCTTTAACGTCAGGAACATCGAACGCAAGTTCTTTATAATAAGTCTTGATTTGGAGAAGATCGGCAGTGATCTTAACTGCACGACGAAGCATCGGGTCAGTGTCCAACAGATTACGGACAGTTGTTCGGCCAACCTTAACATCGGGATAAAGGATCATATTGTAAGTATCACGACCACCTTCAATGCCGTAACGCTCACTTTCCTTAACATAATGAAATTCAGTCAGAGAAGGAAGAACCCCTTCAGTCTGTGAAATAATAATGCTGAAACTATAACCACTAGCACCTGACTTATTACGGACAAGTTTAACAGTGACAAGATTCAGATCGAAACTACCTTCATCAACACGATCACGTGTCTTAGGATATTCAGGACCTTTTGTAGATTGATTGTTAAATGTAGAAGAAGAGATAGTCTGCCATAACAGATTGGATAGATACAAGAACTTACCAGCGACACCCTTAACAACTTCACCAGGTTTCATGTGTGGAAGCTGTCTAACGGGCATAGCCATCGGGCTTTGACCGATTGTACTATCTTTACCGATGTGTGCTGTCATGATGATATAATGCGATGCGGCATTACAGACAGGAGGAATCTCCATCAGCAATCGTGTCTTAGCAAGACCATTACGCATATGGATAGTATTACCACCACTATCACCAAGTTCATTTTTATTTTGAATTTCTTCGATATCAGCACAGCTGAATTCTGACACACTATCCAGATCACCGAACGATGGGAAGATAGCATGAATAGGTTTATTTTCTTTATCTAGAAATGGTGTCTCTAGCGTATAGTTTTTAGCGTTCTTAATTTTTTCATTTCTTAAGAAGTCTTTTAACAACTTAAACCACTCATTACCCAAGTGGTGAGTTTTATCTGTGATACTCCACGCACCTTCTTTACAAAGATCGATGTCTTTAAAGATATCAAATTTACGAGAGAGATTTAAACAATGTTCAACATCAACATTAACCTCTGTGTCGTAAGTATTTAGATAGGGTAGAAAGCCTGCCGCTGCTGCTTTACTTGCAGCAGATAACATCATATAACGTGCAAGCTTCGTCTTATAAGTGTTACCCTTACCCATGATAGCGGTAAACACACTAAGACCACCATTCATAATGTTCTCGCCTTTTTTACCGCGAACATATCTACCGGTAGGAATGTCTAATAGAGATCCAACATTATAGAAAATCTTACAAGGATCAACTTCCGTAAAAGCTGGCTTGTTCTTAAACATTACTTGCATTATCGCTCCTAATTTTCTTGATCAACTATATTTCTTTTTCAGTAATTTTTAATGAGAATGGTGATTAGTATTTCCGCCACCATCGGTAACGGTTCCACTTGCGTTAACATTACCACTGACATCAAAATTACCAGTCATTGTGACATTACCTTGTGTGCTAGTATTACCGGTAGTACTAACATTACCTTTAATATTAACATTACCTTCAAGATTAATTGTCGGCGCTTTTAGATTAATAACCTGTCCAGCAGTACCTTCAATTTCTTTTAATGCATTAACCATAAATTTATCTTGTTTGCTATCTAATAAGAAAGTATTTCCTTTCTTATCTTTCAACGAGAATGTTCCCGCTTTAGTATCAATAACAATATCGTATTCCGTATATTCGCCATCGTTCATAGCGGTATGGAATTTAACAGTTTTCTTCTTGGTGTCAACTTCTAACCAATAACTTGTTGACTTATCAAACGCAGCCATACCAGATTTAAGATTACCGAAACCATAAAGAACAGTTTCTTGTCTTCTTAATTCTACTTCTCTAAAGATAGTTGTCCAGTAATATTCATCCACATCACCGAACTTAAATAAAACAACTGTTTCATTGGCTACAACATCAGGAGAAGTAATGCGATTACTTTGTCCAAAGGCTAACCATTTAGCCTTAAGATAACTACTGGAATTCAGTTCAGTAGCAAAGTTTTTATCATCAGCATTTTTTAAAGTGCCTTCAAACTTTGTCTGAGCGTCTTTAATATTTCCTGCTTTTTGAATATTAAGCACTTCAATTGGTGTGACCATAACAAAGTCAGAACCAACTGGTTTATCTTCAACAACAATACCTAATGAATAAAGTTTTAACTCACTCATGATTATTCCTCTATCAATCTTAAAAATTCAATACTGTCATAAAGTTCATTAAGATCATGAATAACCTTAATGTTTACAACACTAGATTCCAAAATAGGAATAATTCTTTTTATGGTATAGTTTAAGTCATCAATATCTTTAAAGTAACTGAACACATTGACAGATGCGATTTGTCGTTCATCAGTTTTTGAAATAATGTTAAATAGTAAATCATTGAATGACACATAATAAACATTCATTATAAGAATTTTGTTATGCGGTTTATTTATAATCTCAGTCAACATTTGGTCGTGAGTAAGATTATATAGTTTTTCAATAAGCTCTTGATTATTTGATACAACCTTAGCTGTTTCTTCTTTACCAGCAAACAACTTTTTTAATATTCCTAACATAGTTTAGAGTCCTTTTTCAGTGTATCTAAAGTATGTGAACAGGATTAATTTTTAACATTCGAGGTAACAACATGGAAAATCTGAACCTTTGCGAAGAAGTAATAAAAGAAGCACAAAGACTTTGTCTTAAGCAATCTGGTATTGATAATATCAAGACTAATCCAACGTTTATCGAAGCTTATGACAAGAACATTGGTTTCCAACGTTCTATGCTGACAACCATGTTGTTCAAGATTCTTGTTTCTGCCAACTTCCAACCGCCTGCACAAATTCGTATTGCATTGAATTCAGCTAATGATTCTAATAGCTGGCTCGATGATATTAAAATCGTTATTCTTCCTTTTATTGTTCAAAATCAGGATGCTTATTTCCCATGATAGTTATTTCTCTCACACAAACTGAATTGCTTATTTTGCTTCTTGGTTTTACTATTGTGATTGCTATGATTATCGGTAATCAACAATACTGGAAAGGTAAGTTTGAATCACTTAGTGAAGAACGTGGTGATGGATCTGGTTGGCGTGAAGAAGCTAGATTCCTTCGTCGTATGGTAAACAAGACAGCAGCAAAAGAAGTTGAGAAAGAAGAATATTAAGAACTAGGAGAGGATATCCTCTCCTAGTTCTATTATTTTAGTACTTAATAAAGTAATTCAAGTTATCGTTACTGAAAGAAGCATCCGGTAACTTAAACTTAGCAGCTGTTACAAATTGTTCAATAGGAAGAATATCACCATTAAAATACGAAGAGTAATCATTCAAACCACCGACAAAATTAGCAGTGTAAATATTAGAGTTAGCAACACCTGACGCGATGGCTCCGCCGATTAAATGTACTTTACCATTGGTGATAACAGGGGTAGCAGAATGGAAAGACATCGGGAAGACTGTTCCATAAGACCAGTTACCAATAGTTCCATCCTCATTGATTGTAGCAATCTGAGATACATTAGTTTGTGTTCCAGATGTCCAACCACCACCAATAATTACAGTATTTTTAGTTGCCAGAATAACAGGAGCTTCTACACCAGTTAAGAGCGAAGGACCCGTAGTCCAAGAACCAACAATTCCATCAGCAGAAATAGGAGCAGTATAAACAGTGGTAACACCACCACCACCTGTATTACCACCAATAAAATAAACACGGTTCTTGGTGACAAGTGCTCTACCTGTATTTGTAGTTACCGGGAAACTATATGGATTTAATTTCCAACCACCTAAAGTTCCATCGGCATTGATGTCTGCATAATAAACATTAGTTCCAGCACCACCGCCAGAAACAACGTACAATTTATTTTTTGTAACAAAAGTTGTGTTAAAAGAGAAAGTTACAGGAACATTTGTAAGCGAAGACCAAGTACCTAAAGTACCGTCAGCGTTAATTGGAGCTGTCAGAATTGCATTAGTACCGGTATAACCAATAATAAATGCACGATTCTTAGTCACAATAGCACTAGCATAACTCGGTGACACCGGAAGCACAGCACCTAATGATGTCCACGAACCCAAAGTACCATCACTATTGATAGGAGCTGTGTGCATAACGTTACTAGCACCAGCGCCAACATAGACACGATTCTTGGTTACAATAGCAATATGAAGATAAATATTCATTACACCTGTTGCAGAAGTAGTCCAGGTTGTAATATCGCCAGCTTGTGTTGTGTTAAAATGGTATTGACTTTCCCAAGGACGACCAGCACCAGGATATGTATAATTAGTAGTATCTTCTGCATAGTAACTTGAATAGTCATTAGAACCTTCAAGAATAGGTGCAGAATAAATAAGATTTGATCCAGAGACACCATTAGCGCCACCGAGCAAATAAATTCTATTATTAAGACAAACAATCGGTGAAATATTTATAACACCGGGTAATGAAGTACCAGCTGTCCATGTTCCAATAACACCGTCAGTATTGATTGATGCTTTGTAAACACTTAAACTAGGTCCAGAGGTATTACCGCCACCTAACAAGTAGACAGTATTTTTCGTAACATATAAACTAGATTCACCTAAAGCAACTGGTAAAGATGTACCAGAAGCCCAGGAACCTATTGTGCCGTCAGCATTAACAGGCGCAGTGTAAACATTATTTAACCATGTTCCGCCTGTTGTTTGACCACCAATTAAATAAACACGATTCTTAGTGATAAATACTTGTGCATGACAAATGGCAATAGGAAGATTTGTTCCTGCGGTCCAAACACCTATTTCACCAGAAGGATAAACTTGTGCAGAGTAAACGGTTGATAAATAACCACCATTGTAACCACCTAAGTAATAAATTCTATTTCTTGTTACGATAACCTGACCTTGTGCTCTAGCGACAGGCAAAGAGTTAGCGGTAACAGTCCATGTACCTAATGTGCCGTCAGAGTTGATAGCACAAGAATAGACCGATGCGTAATAAGAAGAATTATTAGTACCGCCGATATGGTAAAGTTTATTACCGACAGCAACAAGTTGACCACCAAAAACACCAACCGGGAAATTGGTTTCTGCAGCCCAAACGTCTAATGTACCATCTAAGTTAACCGGAGCAGAATAAACAGAGTTTTGTGCTACTGTTCCATTCCAACCACCAATCATATAAACTCTATTTTTAGTAGCAACTGCTGAAACTCTATAATTGGTATTAGGAGTAAGTGATGAATCAGTTACCCAACCAGTGATATCGTCAGACTGAGTTGTATTGATCTGATACTGTTGTTGCCAAGGTTTACCAGAACCAGCAACCATATAGTTTTGCTCAATTACATTCGAATAATAACTAGAGTAGTCGTTTAAACCACCACTAATATCGGTGTAATAAACATTCGCAGAATGTGCTGAATTAAAATACCCACTAATAATATAAAGATGATTTTTAGTGGCAACAATATTACCAGTGATGTAGGTCATTGTTACTGGTAAAGTACCTGCATTGACCCAATCACCTAAAGTACCATCTGTATTAATAAGTGCTTTATAAATGACATTACTAGGAGAATTTGTTTGATGACCGCCTAAAATATAAGCATAGTTTTTAACAACATATGCTGCTGCTAAAGTAAGTGTTACCGGGAAATTCTGAACAGTTGACCATGACCCGATAGAACCATCTGAATTTAAAACAGCAGAATACACAGTGTTTTTATGAACAGAAGTATCACTACCGCCAATAATATAAACACGGCTATGGGTTACTAATAAACTAGTAGCATAGATAGCAGCTGGTATTGGTTGTTCCGTAACCCAAGACTCTAGTGAGCCGTCTTCTTTAATGACACTAGATAAAACGTGTGAGTACGCGGCACCACCATTTAATCCAGTAACAACATAAACTTTATTTTTATTTACAAAAGCTTGTGAGTATGCAAATGCAAGAGGTAAGGCTGGACCATTCCCCCAAGTTCCTAAAGTACCATCTGCATTAATATCAGCAACATAAACAGCGGTAGTTACTGTATTTGTACCATTCTGACCACCTAAAATATAAACTTTATTCTTGATAACAATAGCATTAGTTAATGACAAAGCACCAGGTAATGATGTTCCAGCAGACCAAGGTCCTATCGTACCATCATTATTAATTTGTGCGGTATAAACAGTAGATGTAAAACTAGTGCCATTATAACCACCAAGAATATATACACGATTCTTAGTTACAACTATTGACGCCAAATCTAAAATCCCAGGAAGTGGTTGTACCGCTGTCCAATTATTAAGATTTTCGTTATATGCGTTATTTATCTGGGATTGAAATTTCCATGGCATTCCGTTACCATAGTTACCAAAGCTAGAATATTTATCCCCGACCGTATTATAAAGATCTGAGTAAACTGACTTTTCAACTTCAGCACCGTTACACTTCAAGAAACCAGTCGGTGTAGTAGCGTCAATTTTAGTGATGATATCACCAACACCGATACCTGTCGTACCACCAATAACACTGTCAAGATAATTTTTATTAACAAGTTCATTTGCAGACGTAGATGTACCAGTAATAGAAAGCTGACCCATCATAGTACCACCACCAATAGGTAGTGCGTCAGTGATACCGTAACCACTCAAAGTTGACGGAATGTCTGATGTAATTTTATTCCAACTAAATGACGGGATGTCTGATTCAATAAGCGGCATGCCGTTTGTAACACGACCCTTATTATCAACAGAAACCTTAGCATATGTTCCAGGTGTTACACCTGTGTTACCTAAAACAAGATTTGCACTACCAGAAGAACTAACTAAATCCCCATTCATAGCAGGGAAACGATTACCAGGAATAGTTCCACCGATGAGATTGTTAATATTCAATGACAGTAAACTATTATCTACGTATTGTTTCGTTGCAGCTTCTAACGGTGATACAGGGTTACCAGCCAGAATAAGCGGATTTAAAACATTACCACCACCAGCCACGAATTCGTCAGCAAGTCCGCCTTGCTGTGTCATATTAAGTCTCATATTAGCTCCTTAGTGAAATCGAAAAATACGTTCAAATGATGAGTCATAGCCTAAGGGTTAAATACTATTTTTAATAACTTAAGAATTTTGTGACTATATATTTAATGGAAAAGAATACCATGTCCAATAGAAAAAAAGCTGAGGATTTTATTCTTCAATTTTGTAAAGATGTTGAACCTACCGGCTACAATGTAGAACAGTATAAAAAAGCCTTTGCTTTAATGTCTGATAAAGACTTTGAGCAGTACATGAAAGACATTCGAGATGGTATTAAATTCCTTGTTTTGTTTAAGCCTTTGTATGAGGCTCAAGGTCTAACTGTCGAAAACAACTTGAAGGTTGCTGAGAAGTATGGTTTAAAGTACTTCGAGAAATTAATCTATGCTGGTAACGAAGATGGACCTGATTACAAAACACCGATTGAATATCTCATCGTGGATCTTCCGTATCGTAGACAGTCTCAGACTTTGATGAAGAAAGTTTCTATTCCTGATAACAATAAGGTTATTGATGAATTAACTTATCAACCAACGGGTGATAGTAAGGGTGCTAAGATCTCTTTCCCTGAACTTCAAGTGTTGATTGGTATGGGACTTGAAAATACAATCTCTGAACTCATTCGATTCAGAGGTGGTGACCGTAATGGTTTCAATGCTTACAATGCAATGTTCTTGCGTTACGGTAATGCTAATCTTAAAACACTAGAGAATTATTCTACAGGTGTTGAGTCAACCAAGACTTTAAAGATTTATCTGACAGCCATGCATCTCTCGAACACTATATAAGGAAACATAATGGCTGACACAAGTAAAATTTATGTTGACATTGAGTCTTTGTTAGATCTAAGACAAGCTATTCTTTCTAAATTAATGGACCCTGTTAAATTAGCAGAGTTTGTTGTTTCTGATGATTATAGTTTCAGAAAAACCGATATCTTCAAGAATGTGGATATGGTTGAGTATGATAAATTAAGTAAAAACCTAACTATCGATTTACTTCAAAGATCAACTGTAACCTATATCGTTAATACTATTAAGACCAAGTTAATGAATCTCCAAAAAAGAAACACGTATTACGGAGAAACTAAAACACCTGAAATCCTATTGAATGTTTATCCTTTTGATTTAACTGAACAGCAAGCTAAAGTCTTACAGAATCTTTTCTTTGTTAAGTTAGGTTCTTGTTGTTTAGTTACTTTAATCAATAAACCTGTTGAAGACATTACACCATTTTTTATTAAGTCTTTAGATATTAATACTTGTTATATTTATCGTGCAAATATCTGGATTGAAAAACACACAGATACATTAAACAGAATAAAACTTCCTGATACATTAATATACTTTCCAGCTATCTTTAAAGTGGAAGATGAAACTAATGAAATAGCTAAAATAACCAAGATGGGTTTTAAAGACATTTTTGGTTATGTTGAATTCTTGCTATCTAGTGCTGTTAATATTAACTTCTTACCGATTCTTTTTTATAACAACATCGTCAGTTCCTCTCTATTGATTGATAAATACAACGAGGGTTTGGCAAAATCTAGCTTAGGAGATCACGATGTCAATATCGGCGATGAGGTTTAACTTCCTTGACAAAGAAACAAATGTAGGTGTTAAGGATTTTACCCAACTTGTAGACAATAGTGTTTACACTGGCTTTACAGATTTAACCTCTACTGCTATTGAAGAAGTTCAAGACAGTGGAATTATGGATACACTTCAGTCTAATCTTGATGATCTGGCTGATATGATTACTAATAATGATATTGCGGATACATTAAAAGACGCAATGGATTCAGCTATTAACGCTATCTCCGGAATGGAGTTACCGCAAACTGTCAAAGATATCTTTAGTAAACTTAAAGCACTTGACCTTAAAGGTGTTAAAGATTTCTTAGGTGATATGTTAAATGTCGGCGCTAGATTTCTTTGTAACAACTTAGACTTCTTAAAAATGTTTATGTTAGGTTATGCGCTTAACAAGAACATTCTTTCTGGTTTACTAATTGCTTTATTACTGACATGGCTTGATCGCTTCTGTAAAGGCTTCTCACCGGCTGAAACAGCTTCAGCTAACCCATTGGGTAAGCTGGGTCAAGTTATCCCTAACATGGGTACCCAGGTGACGTCTGGTAGTGCCTTTGGTCAGTTTAGTGGTTATTATTCTGACTTTCTTAAAGCAAGTGCGCCTTTAGGTTTAACTACACAGTTCCCTCAAGGTGACGCGGTTACTAATATTCTTAGTGGTGATATTTCATCAGTAATCGGTAATGCACGATCCTCTGAAATGTCTTACGCTGATCGTAATTCCTTAGTTGGAACTTTGCAGTCACAGTTAAGTTCATACGCTCCTAACAGTGCTCAATATAAAAATATTCTTCAGGCTACTGGAGACTTAAAAAATATCCCATTAGTCTCAACTGAACGTAGAGACAATAATCTTAGATACGAAAATCTATCGGATAAGTTTGGTTCTTATATCAAAAATCTTGGTAGTACTAATCTTCAACCTGCAAACCTTATGAGTCTTAATGATGTAGAAAAAGGACTCTATGCAAAAATGTCTGATCTAAAGAAAATATCTGCAAGCAATTCATCGCTTCAATGTACTCCTAATGATTCATTTAGTGACTTT
>Ga0208822_1000158_pt1 | contig 50185 bp, 32 predicted proteins | sample AD_STIC08_MetaG_FD_184435 | JGI IMG/M metagenome (GOLD analysis project Ga0208822, IMG submission 184435) | Active sludge microbial communities of municipal wastewater-treating anaerobic digesters from USA - AD_STIC08_MetaG (SPAdes) (version 2) | ecosystem: Engineered > Bioreactor > Anaerobic >...
ACATCGAACTGAATCCGGTGCGCGCATTGCCCTGGTAGCTCGACCAGGGATACTCCGACGCATGCGTCACCATGCTTGCGCGCACCGGATTCAGTTCGATGTAGCGATACACGGTCAGCAAGTAGTTATCGGCATCGACCAGCGTCGATTTGTATCGACCCTCCCACAGCGTACCGCTACGGCCATGGGTGAAGTTGAAGTATTGAACGTACTTCCTGCCTTGCACCTGCATCATCCGGCTGATGCTTTGCTCGTCGCCCGGAGTCATCAGCAAATGAACATGATTGGTCATCAGCACGAAGGCATGGATGGCCACCTCGTACTTCAACGCAGCGTCCTTGAGCATCGACAGGTACGCTTTGTAATCCGCCTCCGTGTAAAAGCAGGCTTCGCGATTGTTGCCGCGCTGGATTACATGCTGCGCACAACCCGGCAGAAAAAGGCGTGGCAAGCGAGCCATGGACAGACTCCCGGCATCAGGTCATCAAGGGCAAGACTACTTCTCGGGTGGTCAGAAATCAATGACTCTGACCCCATTGATCCATCGAAAGCATCGCGGAGACGGCAAATCAAAATGGGTGCCAAAAAACCGGAACCTGCGGCAAGCGGGACGGGAAGCTATGGCTTCGTTGACACAGTCGGCGAAATGGTGACCCCATTGATCCGTTCTCGGGAGAAATTACTGCGGCCTACTTGACGTCAGCGGCGAAATGGTGACCCCTTTGATCACTTTGATCACTGACCCCTTTGATCCAATTCATGAATCGGGTGATCCAAATCACCCTTCAGAATCAGAAACGCTCGTGCCATCTTCCGACCAACATACTCTACAACCAAGTCAAGATCATCTCTTGGCTGACCTCGCCAACTTCCAAACCCAATTGTTAGGAGCCTCATAGCCTTTTCCTTTCCGCCATTACCATCGCCCAGCAATCGAGCCGAGTTCAAATTCGGGAATTCAAGATCCCGTGCAATCTGGACATCGAAGTCAATTCTCTCGCCATCCAGCCACAGCGTGAGCGCAGTCAATGATTGGCCATTCGACTCGGCGGAAATTCTATTACCTTCTACGCTCCGCATCTCCACAATCATCCAGGAGTCTTCAATGAGAGGGGATGCGTAGCAACAGTGCATACCTGCACAAATCAACACGGCGCCAATCAGTCCTTTAGTAACCATAGTCAATCACCTCCCTCGTCTGCCCATCCCAGAGGCGGAGACCAAACTTCGGACTGTAAAGAAGATTTGAAGGAAGACTCTTGTCCGGAGATGAGAAATTATTCGGATCTTGCCTCCTCCACTGACCAATGAATGGCATGAGTCTGCGATTCAAGCTTCCGTCCAATTCATTCACTTTGAAATTCGTAGAGCCGTGCACATGCATAGTCCGGATCGCCGTCATATTGCCGCAATCAATCGAGTTACCGCATGCAATGTGGCTGCCAATGGTCTCGATAGAGAACCTGTAACCGTACTTAGGAAATCCAAGTTGGTTTGTACCTGTAGCCGGGCATGCTGCGGAACAGAGTTCAACTCCGTTTCGAAGCTGTGCAAATGCTGCCATCTCAGCGCCCACAAGGCGATTTGATTCCCAGTAGTCGGATCAATGGGGTCAGAGTCATTGATTTCTGATCAGTAGCGTCGCGTTCGATTGATTCTATCCTTAAGCTCCGAAGAACGCCTGGACAGCCCCTATGTCGGTAGTTCTCGGCATGTCCGGCAGGCTGGCCAGGAAAATGCGTCCGTAGCCCTTGCTGGTCAGGCGCGGATCACACAGCACCAGCACGCCGCGGTCGTGAATGTCGCGGATCAGGCGCCCGGCTCCCTGCTTGAGGGCGATCACTGCATTGGGGATCTGCCAATCGAAGAAGGGCTTGAGCCCTGCCTCGCGCAGGGTTTCCAGGCGCGCGGCGAGCACCGGATCATCCGGTGCGGCGAACGGCAGTTTGTCGATGACCACGACGCTGAGCGCATCGCCGGCAACATCCACGCCTTCCCAGAAACTGGCTGCGCCGAGCAGCACACCATTGCCCGAGGCGCGGAACTCCTCAAGCAACTGATGGCGCGGTGCACTGCCCTGCACGAACAGCGGCCAGGGAACACGGTCGGCAAGCAACTCTGCGGCACGCCGCAGCGCACGGTGCGAAGTGAACAGCAGGAAGGCGCGCCCCTGCGATGCGGCGAGCACCGGGATCACCGCCTCCACCACGCGCTCGGTATGGGTATCGGTGTTCGGTTCCGGCAAACCCGCGGGCAGGTAGGCCAGTGCCTGCCGCTGGTAGTCGAAGGGACTTTGCAGGCAAACCGTGTGCGGATCGTCGAGTCCGAGCTGGCGCGCGAAGTGGGTGAAATCCCCGGCGATCGACAGGGTGGCCGAGGTGAATATCCAGGCGGCATGGCTTTGTTCGCGCAGCTCGCGCAAGGGTTGGGCCAGATCCAGCGGTGTCGAATGCAGGGAGAATCCCTGCGCACTCAGCTCGTACCAGTGCACGCTGTCGCGTGCCGAACCATCCATCAACTGGTTCAGGCGGGCGAGGGCGGACTGGGCACGCTCGTGCACGCTGTCCAGGCCACGGCTGCGCTCGTTGTGCGGTGCCAATCCATTGACCAACGCCTCCAGTGCCAGGCGCAGGGCTTCGATTCCAGCTTCGACCTCAGCATCGCGTTCGATCCGCTTCAGCGCGGCACGGCCGGGAAAGCCATCCATCGCAAGCCGCAATTTGCGCACGGCTGTGGTGATCGCCTCGGTCAAGGGTTGCAAGATGCCGAGCACACCGGTGACCGACCCACACTCGGCGATGGTGTCGCGGACCAGTTCGGCCAACTGGCGCGCGCTCAGGCTGACCGAGAAGAACTGTCCGGCCAATTCCGGAACCTGGTGCGCCTCATCGAGAATGAAGGCATGCGCGCCGGGCAGGATTTCGCCGAAGCCTTCCTGCTTTATCGCCAGATCGGCAAACAGAAGATGGTGGTTGACCACCACCACGTCGGCTTCCTGCGCGGCGCGCCGCGCCTTGACCACGAAGCAATCGTTGAAGAAGGCACACTCGCTGCCGAGGCAATTGTCGGTGGTCGAGGTCACGCGCGGCCACAAGGGGGAATCCTCGGCCAGCTCCGCCAACTCCGCGCGATCCCCGTGCCGCGTTGATGTCGACCAGGCATGGATGCGCTGCAGGTCACTCACCTGTTGCCGACTGGCAAATTGCCCCTCCGTGCGTGCCTGTTCGAGGCGATGCAGGCACAGGTAGTTGGCGCGGCCCTTGAGCAAGGCGGCGGAAAGTCGCGCGCCCAACACACTGCGCACGCGCGGCAGGTCGCGATGGAACAACTGGTCCTGCAGCGCCTTGGTGCCAGTGGAAACGATGACGCGCTTGCCCGACAGCAGCGCCGGCACCAGGTAGGCAAAGGTCTTGCCGGTTCCGGTTCCGGCTTCGGCAATCAGCGTGTGGCGCTCGTCGATGGCCGCGGCCACTGCCTCGGCCATGGCCATCTGCACCTCGCGCGGAACGAATCCGGGAACTTCGCGCGCAAATGGCCCTTCCGCGCCGAGCACGTCGCCGACGTGGTCATCCATTGCCGATGCAACACCTGGAGAAGGGCATCGCGATCAAAACCGCGGCGGACGCCTGGCCTTGCATTCCTCACGCTTGCGCTGCGCGAAATCAAGGTAGGCGGTGTCGCCGAAATGCTTGCGCGCCTCGTAGATGGTCTGCCAGTTCTGCACACACAGGCTGCCAACCTTCGGGCCCTTCTCGAAACTCTGGTAGGCGAGCTTCTCGGCATTGACGATGTCGCCAAGCAGGTATTCAAGTTCCGCCTGGCGCTGGATCAAATCGGGAGCGTCGGCGGCCAGTGCCCGCGCCTTGCCGATTTCGGCCAGGGCAACCTTCAGCTCACCGCGTTTCTCCGCTTCCTCGGCTCTGGCCAGGTAACCCTCGACCGCAGGATCGCGCAGGGGATTGACCTGCAATGCGGAATCCTCGCCGGCATTGGCGGCGCGGATGTTGGCAACGGCACTCATGCGTTCCTCGTCCGGGCGCACCCGTGGGCTGGAATCGCGCGATCCGCTGGAACATGCGCACATCACCACGCACAGCACAGCAAGCAGGGCAGTCCGCAAAATCAAGCCAGGGTGTTTCATTCAACCGGTTTCCAATCGACCAAGATCCGAAAGCTTAAGGCAATGCTGACCAAGTACGGAACTCATTCGTCGCGAGCAAGCTCGCTCCCACAAAATCAAGCCATGGTGGGAGCGAGCTTGCTCGCGACAATAAAGCCATGGTGGGAGCGAGCTTGCTCGCGACAATAAAGCCATGGTGGGAGCGAGCTTGCTCGCGACAATACTTGCTCAGACCTTCCTTAACGTCATTCGTCGTTGCCGCCGAACCAGTCACGCAGCTTGTCCAGCGCGCAGCCATGGCGCTCCTGCGGCGCATAGCCTTCAATGAACGGAAGTTCACGCGCCCCCGTGCACACCGGATCGCTGCGCTGGGTGCTTTGTGGATCGATCCATACAAACTCCAGGCCTTGCCTGGAGCTGGCCAGTGCCTGCGCCGGCAGGCGTTTGAACAAGTCGATCCACGCGCGCAGTGCACCGGTAGATCCGTACAGCCGGGTCGGGCTGTTGTCGTCACGCCCCATCCACACCACGCCGAGCTGGTTGCCGCTGAAGCCGGCAAACCAGGAATCGCGCTGGGAATCGCTGGTACCGGTCTTGCCGGCCGCATGCAGGTTGGCCAGCCCCGCCTCACCGATGGAGCGCGCGGTGCCGGATTCCACCACCTGCTGCATGGCCCAGGTGAGCAGGCGCGAGGCCACGACATAATCGCCGCTGCCCGGCTTCACGCCAAAGCGCGACACCGGGCGTCCCTTGCTGTCGACGATGCCGCGCACCGCGCGCAGCGGCACGGCATGGCCATCCGCCGCAAAATACTGATACAGCTGGGCCACGTTGAGCGGGCTCAGCTCGACCGCGCCAAGCAACAGGGATGGATTCGGATTGATGTCGGCACCGAGCGCGAACGAGTCGAGCAGGCCGCGCACGCGCTCGACGCCGACCCGCAATCCGAGCTGCACCGTGGCCAGGTTCCATGAATTCACCAGCGCGTCGATGAGCATGACGCGCCCGTGCGCCTCGCCATCGGCATTGCGCGGCATCCAGCGCGACCCATCCGGCTGCGGCAAGCTGACCGGCGCATCCTCGATGATGCTGGCCAGCGAATAACGCTGCGGTTGGGCAAGCGCCGTAAGGTAGACGAACGGCTTCACCAGGGATCCGATCGGCCGGCGCGCATCCAGCGCACGATTGAATCCGCTGCCATCGACCTCGCGCCCACCCACCAGCGCCAGCACCTCGCCATCCGGCACCGAGGTGACCACGGCTGCCGCCTGCAATCCGGAGCCGCTCTTGCCGAGATCCTTCAGTGACTTCGCAAGCGCAGTCTCGGCCTGGATCTGCGCCGACGGTGCCAGCGTGGTGTGGATCACGAGTCCCGCCGCATCCAGCGTCTGCTCGGAAAAATCGCGCTGCAACTGCCGGCGCACCAGGTCAAGGAATGCCGGGTAGCGATTGCGCGGCAAGGCACCCTTGGCACTTACGTTCAACGGTGCGCTGCGGGCTTTGGAAAGCTGCGCGGCATCGATCAAACCGGTGTCGTGGAACTGGACCAGCACGAGATTGCGCCGTTCGCGCGCGTGTTCCGGCGCGCGCCGGGGATCGAATTCGCTGGGCCCGCGCACCATGCCCACCAGCAAGGCAACTTCGGCCGTGTCGAGCTTGGCCACCTCGCGCCCGAAATAGAATTCGGCGGCAGCGGCAAATCCGTGCACGGCCTGGCCACCCTGCTGGCCGAGGAATATCTCGTTGACGTAGGCCTCAAGAATGCGGCGCTTGTCGTAGCGGTACTCGATGATCAGCGCAATCAAGGCTTCGTTGAACTTGCGCACGAAGCTGCGGCTGCGATCAAGGAACAGGTTCTTGACCAGTTGCTGGGTGAGCGTCGACCCGCCCTGCACCACGCGACCGGCGCGCAGGTTTACCCAGCTCGCGCGCAGGATCGAGCTCAGGTTGATGCCGTGGTGATGCTTGAACTCGCGATCCTCGACAGCCTGCAGGCCGGTCAGCAGCAAGGTTGGCAATTGTTCAAGCTGAACCACGCGCCGTTCTTCCTGCTGCATCCCGTACAGGGTGGCGATGCGGGCCGGATCCAGTTCCGCCTGCGCCAACGGTTGGCCACTGCCGGCATCCACCAGCGTGGTGATCTGTCCGTCACCGATGTCCAGGGCAATGCGGCGCTCGGCATGCCGGCCATCGAGGCCGTTGAATGCGCGGCGGGCAATGATGAAATGGCCGCCATCCTGACTGAAGGTGCCCGCCGATTGCGCGCTGCCGTCCTTGCGGTAGCGCGAGGCATCCAGCTCAAGCAGCAGGGTGTCGAGCGTCATCGGCCGGCCGACGGCGAGATCAAGGGGCCGCGCCAGCACGCGGCTCGGTATCTGCCAGCTCAGGTCATCGAAGCGCGCGCGCACCTGGCCATCGAGCTGGATCACATAGGGGACAAGGAATCCCGCCAACGCGCCAAGCGAAAGCCAAACCGGAGCGCGCAGCCAGCGCCAGAGAAATGCCAGGAAGGCAAGCAATCGTCGGATCAAGTTCAAGGCGCAGCGCGTGTGGAATGACGCAGTAGTTTAGGACAACACGGGTTCGGTGGTTTCCGTTCATGGTTCGACAGGCTCACCACGAACGGTACCGCCTGGGCAACGCGAATCAAGTCCGTTCGTCCCGAAACCTTGAACATGCTCAGGACACTTCTACTGAAGCGGCCAAACTCCGTTCGTGATGAGATTCAATGTTGCCGGTCAACCAGCTCTGAGCAAACAATTCCGTTCGTGGAGAGCTCGTCGAACCATGAACGGTAACGTCTGAGCAACGCGAATCAAGTCCCGTTTGTCCGCAGATCATTGACCTTGCTTGGTACTGGCCTGCCGAAGAAATCAACCTCCGTTCGTGGTGAGCCCGTCGAACCATGAACGGACAAGACACGCTCGCTACGAAGGCTGGCCTGGAATCACATTGACGTGTTCATCTGGATTCAACGCGCTCGGATTCCACCACCATGTCGAGCACCAGCGCGGTCGCCGGCGCATCGGCCGGTGGATTCTTCACGACGTAGCGTTTGACGCGCAACACGTTGCGCACGCCATCCTCATGCGTGTAGCCGGCAATGTCCTGGTACAGGAGTTGCCATTCGCCGGGCTCGCCCACCTTCAAACCATTGACATCGTAGTGACGCTCGCGCACCCGCAAGCAGCGTGCTGCGGGAATCAAAGGGTGGTTGCAGGCGTGCATGCGCGCATCAATTTCGAGGAATACCGTTTCACCCTCACCGCCGTAGCGCGTCGCGTCGGTCGGCTCGCCGATGAATTCCAGGGTGTCGCCACCCTCGGTGAGCAGGCGCAGACGGGGCGGCGTGTCGGCACTGAATTCAATGCGCAAGCTGCCTTGCAGGCGTTCGGAAATCGCCCGGTCGAGGTTCGTGAGCGCAGGGTCTGCACAGGCCATCTTGGTACTGATCATCGCGCCCACGATCAGGCGATCATTCTCGATTTCAAAGCTTCCGCCGATGCGGTTGCAGGCATTGAGCACCGCAAGCCGGCCTTCATTGAAATCCAGTTGCACAGGCAGGTCCGCGCGCACGAACAGGGCATCGATACGCCGCCCTTCGCGGTCCATGGCGCGCTGCAGGCGCCAGTGATGGGTTGCAAGCGAACCTGCGTCAACCACCGCTGCGGTCGCCACGACGGGTGCAGTTGGTGTTTCGCCGCCGTTTGATGGCGTGGTAGCCGAGCACGCGACCAACATCGGTAGCCAACACATCATTTGCAGGAGACGCAGCTTCATCGTGATTCATCCTCATGTTTGCCTCGCCAGGCTTGGCACCGCGCAAGCGGCGCGCGCACTCATTCCCGATCGAAGCGGATGCGCACACCCTTCACCGAATTGGATACCAGGCGTATCGAAAACTGGCGAAACATGTGCCGCTTGACCAACACGTCCTCGCCGTCGTCCAGCTCGGCATCGACGATACGCCCTGCCTGCCGGTCAATCGCGCGCTTGACCTTGCGCGCGACGCGATTCTCGCCATCGTTGCCGTCAATCACCGCCTTCACCTCGATGGGCGTTTCGTTGGGCGCGGCAATCTCGAGCACGATTTCACCGGCAGATTCGGCCGCACCACTGAACTCCAGCCGCCACTTGTTGGAGCCATCGGGCATGGCCTGGATCGAACCCGAAATCAGCGCAACCGCACACAGGGCGCATGCGGCAAGAAATTTCAGGGGATGGGACATGGGCCTGTTTCGCTTCCGTTTGCCATCGTTGAAGCATACGCGTTTGCATCGCTCGACAGCACGACGGCTTGCTTCATGTCATATTCCGTTCAGCCTTTCACGCAGGTTGGAATGCAACCTTGTGCGTTCGGCAAACAGTCCTGTCGACGTCAGCAATCGACAGAACCAAGGATCAACAACCCGACAATGAACTGGAGATCAAATATGCGCGCAGCCTTGCTGCTGATGGCTGGACTGGGTTTGCTGCTTGCCGGCTGCAGTCGCACGGTCTCCGACTACAGCGATACGGCGGTTGCTCCGAGCACGCCCGACGCGCAGAACCCGGCATGCCCCGAGGTAGCCGGAACGTTTGCCATCCCGGAAAATTCCGCCATCGGCAGGGTGTTGGTCGGCCGACGCTTGCATGACGAGGGACTCTCGATGCTGCACATCGAGAAGCAATCGCATAGCTCCGTCTATTTTCTCAGGTTGAGGCCAACTCTGGAGGCGTTCAACGCAGACGCCGCGAAATTGGCCGAGAACGACCCGCAGCGATACAGCGCCTGGGAAGAGCTGAACCGCGAGCGCCTGCGTGCCATCACGGAACGCAAGTCGCTTGACGTCCTGGACGACAAGATCGGCAAGCTCGGGCCCTTGTCGGAAGGCAGAATCCTGGCTGGGGGACATGGATGCAAGGAATACTGGTTGGAACTGGATATCGATGCCGACGCAGCGGGGCGATACTTTCCCGATGTCGACAGACTGGGTGCGGATGCTCGATATGAATTCGGATTGCTGCTGGCCCGCAATGCCGACGGCGACCTGATTGCACGCTTTGATCGCTATCGCCTTCGCGGCTTCGACTTGATCTCCAAAGGGCTACGCACCTCGCGCAGCATGTATTACGAAAAGCTCGAGGCCATCGACTACGACACATTTGACTGGCAGCTCGACATGGAATCGACGCCGGAGCCGGAGCCGGAGACAGTGGCTCCGCGCGCAACCCTGGCGCAGGACATCGCCCGCATTTCCCAGGCCTTGACCGAACTTCTGCCAGAGAATGCCGAATTGACGCGTTTCCAACCTCGTGAAGTGGCTGCGGACGCGCATGCCACGGGCTCAAACGCGTATATCGACGTATCCGGCGTGGCCGCGCGCAATGCGGACGTTGCCGATTTCATGCGCGGCCTCGACTCGCTCGAAGGAGTTTCCGCTGTCGAGCTGGTCAGTCTGCGTGCAACGGAGACGGGTCGCATCGAGTTTGTACTGGTGCTCACGGTGGCGTTGTAGCCCCTGGTGCATCCGGCTTCGGGGCTGAGGCCGCAAAAATGGCGCTTCCCCGCGGCTTTCGGGATAATTCGCGGCCCGAAGCAAGCTGGAACGCCGTGCAGAACGTGTCGCCGGATGGCATCCACCTGTGTGTGCATGGCGCCACTCCCTGCAGCGAAGACTGGCTGATCGCGGCCCGTGCGCAGCTTCCCGCCCCGCATGGCCTCGTCCTCTGCGGCGGCAGCGCTGGTTTGGCCGGACATGTCGATGCCCTTCGTTTCGCCGATCTGGAAGGCCTGGCGCCGGAAGCCTTGGCCTGTGCAATCAGCAAGCGCCTGCCCAACAAGCACTTGCTGATCGTGCGCAGCGATGCGCAGTTGCCGCCCGCCGCATTGCCACGATTGCTGCGTGCGCTTGAGGAAGAGGATGTTCTCGCTGCCGGACCGCTCGACAATCTGGAGGCCCTGCGCTCCCCCGTGCCGGACGGAGTGCGTTGCGAAGAAAACGTGGCGCGCATCGATGCGCTGTGCTTTGCCCATGCGCGCAGGCAATTGATCGACCTGCCCTCGCTGTCGCCCCTGGCTTCCGCCTGGCATGGCCCTCGGCTTGCAAACCCGGACGCGCCCGGCCTGCGCCGCGTAGTGCTCGATCATCTCTATGTTGCTGCCAGCGGTCGCGCGCTGGCATACGCGGAATCCCCAGGCGATCCGCGCGATCCGTTGCCGCCCTCGCCGCTGGCGGAACTGCGCGCACAGCTGGCGCTGGCCTTGCGCTGCGCCGCGCATCCCGACCTGCCCGCTGTCGATGCACGGCCGGTGATCCTGCATGTCCTGCACGGCTGGGGCGGCGGTGCCGAGCGTTGGGTGCGCGATTTCTGCGCAAGCTTCAATCAGGCCCATCACCTGGTGCTGAAATCCTGCGGCAGCCACGCGCGGAAGTGCCACGGCGAATGGCTGGAACTCCACGACGGCGGCTTGAACGGGCCAGCCCTGCAGCGCCTGGCCCTGCCCGAACCCATCGCCGACACCGCGCTGGAAAATGCCGGCTACCGCCGCCTGCTTGCGGAGCTGATCGCCCGCTACAGCATCGATTCGGTGATGGTTTCCTCGCTGATCGGACACAGCCTGGATGCACTGCGCACGGGATTGCCCACCACGCGCATCGTGCACGACCACTATCCGCTCTGGCCCGTGCTGCATCGGGATTTCAGCGATCCGCAGCTGCGCTTTGACGACGCGCAACGCAAGGCGGATCTGGCTGCACCCGACAATGAACGCATTTTTGCGAACGGCAATCCCGATCACTGGCGTGCGCTGCGCGATGGCACGGTCAGTGCCTTGCTCGCAGCCAAGGCGCGCGTGATTGCACCCAGCCGCTCCGCGCTCGCCAACGATCTGCGACTTGCGCCCGAGCTGGCATCCCTCTCCTCGACGGTCATCGCGCATGGACTGGACGCATGGCCCGCGAATGCAGCACGCGCCGCTGCACCAATAGCGCGCGAGAAACTGCGCCTGGTCATTCCCGGCCGTGTGCGCGCCGGCAAGGGCGCATTGTTGCTTGAGCAGGTATTGCCGCGCGTGCGCGAGCATGCCGATATCTTCCTGCTCGGTGCGGGCGGCGATGCGCATGCGTTCTTCGGCATGGACGGCGTGCACATCCTGCTGGACTACCGGCGCGAGGAACTGCCCGCCCTGCTCGCCCGCATCGCCCCGGATGCGGCCATGTTGCTGCCCACGGTGGCGGAGACCTTTGGCTACATGCTCTCGGAATTGCGCGATCTCGGCTGGCCGGTGATCGCCACACGCATGGGAGCGTATGCGGAACGCATCGACGAGGGCGTGAATGGCTTCCTCGTTGCTGCGAATGCGGATGCCATTGTTGACCGGGTCATCACGCTCTCCGGCCAGCGACCGCTGCTGCACCGCGTACGCGAGCACCTGGCCACGCGGCGCGAACCCGGACTTGAGGCCATGGCCACGGCGTATGCCGCCGTACTCGACCTGCCCAAACAGGAACCCATGCGCTATGCATTGGGCACATCCACCATCGATGCCCAGGTTCGCGCCGCGTACAGCGAAGACTTGCAGCGCGCACAGCGCCAGCGCCGGGAACAGGATGCCGAAATCCTCGCCTTGCGCGCGGAAAGCGAACGCCGCGGCGAATGGGGCCACGCGCAAAACCGCGAACTGGAGCTGGCCCGCCATCAGCTGACCTCGCTGGAGAAGGAAGTCGAAGTCCGCACCGCCTGGGCATTGAAACTTGATGCCGAAGTGAAGCGTCTGCGCCCCATGCTGGCCAGTCGCCTGTGGCGGCGCAGTGAACCGCTGCGCACATTCCTGTCACGTGTACGCGCTTCGCTGGCATTCCGCTCGCAGCGCCTGATCGCGCAGACCCGTCGGGTTCGCGGCAGCCTTGCCCAGCATGGACTCGGCGGAACCTGGTCGCGCGTTCTGCGTGAACTCAAGCCCGCCAAGCCGTTGCGCCATGCGCGCAGCTACCCCGCGCCCGACAACACGTTCTCGCCCTTCAGCGTGCCGTGCAGCGACGCGCCGCAGGTCTCCATCGTCATTCCCGTTTACAACAAGATTGCCTACAGCGCCGCCTGCCTGCGCTCGATTGCCGAGCATGCGGGCACCAGCTCCTTCGAGGTCATCGTGGTGGATGACCAATCCAGCGATGAAACCGAAACGCGTCTTGCCGGGATCGACGGCATTCGCGTGCTGCGCAATGAGGAGAACCTGGGATTCGTCGGATCCTGCAATGCCGGCGGGGCACTGGCGCGCGGCGAGTTCGTGCTGTTTCTCAACAACGACACGCTGGTGACCGCCGGCTGGCTGGAAGCATTGCTGCGGGTTTTTGCCGAGGTGCCGGATGCCGGCCTGGTCGGTTCACGACTGGTCTATCCGGACGGTCGTCTGCAGGAAGCCGGCGGCATCATCTTCAGCGACGGCTCCGGCTGGAACTACGGGCGTTTCGAGGATCCGGACGATACCGACTTCGGTTTTCGCCGCGAGGTCGACTACTGCTCGGGCGCGGCGATCCTGCTGCGCAGGCACCTGTTCGAGGCGCTCGGCGGTTTCGACACGCGCTATGCGCCGGCCTACTACGAAGACACCGACCTGGCCTTTGCCGTGCGTGCCCGCGGACTCAAGGTGATCTACGAGCCGAACTCGTGGGTGATTCATTTCGAAGGCATCACGGCCGGCACCGATACCGCCAGCGGCATGAAGCGCTTCCAGCCCATCAACCAGCAGAAGTTCGTCGACAAGTGGAGCAGCGTGCTGCGTTCACAGCCGCAGCCGGGAACGCCCATCCACCTGGCCGCCAGCCATCGCGCACGCCGGCGCATCCTCATCATCGATGCGGTAACCCCGGCAGCCGATCACGATGCCGGTTCGCTGCGCATGGTCAACCTGATGCGCGTGCTGCGCGACGAGGGATGCCAGGTGACGTTCATGGCCAGCAATCGTGCCTGGGTCGAAGGCTACACCGCAGCCTTGCAGGAATCGGGCATCGAAGTGCTGCACCATCCCTGGCATTGCGAACCGGTTGCCTTGTTCCGCAAGCGCGCCGCCGAATTCGATGCCATCGTGCTGTCGCGTCATTACGTGGCGCGCGAGTTCATCGGCCTCGCCCGCCTCTACGCGCCGCGCGCGCGCCTGATCTTCGACACCGTGGATCTGCATTATCTGCGCGAGACGCGCGCCGCCGAATTGCAAGGCCGCACCGACCTCTTGCGCCATGCGCAGGCCACGCGCAGCGAGGAGCTTTCGGTGATGCGCGACTGCGACTTGACCCTGGTGGTGAGCAGCAGCGAACGCGAACTGCTGGCCGTGGATGCGCCGGGCGTGAAGGTCGATGTGCTGGCCCTGGTGCACGAGGTGAACAGCAGCAAGACGCCCTTCGCCGACCGCAAGGACCTGTTGTTTGTCGGGGGTTTCCAGCATCCGCCCAACATCGACGCCGTGGTCTGGTTTGCCGAATCGGTGTTGCCTCGCGTGCGCCAGCGTTTGCCTGAAGTCTGCCTGCACGTGATCGGCAGCAAGGTCACGCCGGCCATCCAGCAACTGGCCAGCGATGCCATCCGCGTGCACGGATTCATCGAGGACATCAGCCCGTGGCTGGATGGCTGTCGGGTCTCGATTGCACCGATCCGCTACGGCGCCGGGGTCAAGGGCAAGGTCACCATGGCGATGAGCTGCGGCTTGCCGGTGGTGGCAACTTCCATTGCAGTGGAAGGCATCCACGCTCGCGACGGTTTCGACATCCGCGTGGCCGACAGCGCGGAGGCGTTTGCCGAGGCCGTGGTGGAACTGTACGAGGACGAGGCGCAGTGGAATCACATTGCGCAGAACGCGCTGGCCACCATGCAGGACAATTTCTCCTTCACCGCTGCGCGGCGTGCCATTCGTCGCATCTTCGACCTTTAGGGAAACTCTGAACAAGTACGGAACTCATTCGTCGCGAGCAAGCTCGCTCCCACAAAATCAAGCAATGGTGGGAGCGAGCTTGCTCGCGACAATACGTGTTCAGACCTTCCTTGGCACTACTCGAGTTGCCATTCGCCATGGATGGCCAGACAACGCCAGGCAACTTCGTCACTGTTTGAGGCCGCCGCAGAAAAGCTGCGCTCGCGGAACAGCACGCTGCCATCTTCGTGGTGCATTACCAGCGTGCTGGCACGCGTGCCGTAGTGCTCGCCGCGAATGAAGATCGGCGCCAGCGTGCGTTCACGCTGGGGACCCACGCCGGTATCCGGCAAGGATTGCGGATCCGGCTGCGTCTCATCGGCAAGCAGGCCCAGGAGGCTCGCATCATCACGCTGCCCACTGCGGATCGCCTGTTCGAATCGTTCACGCAAGCGGCGCACCTTGGGCCAGTTGCAATCAAGCGGGCCGTTGCTCACCACGTGAACGCCGCTGCGCAATCGTTGCAGGGTTTCGCCGTGTCCATCGATGGCCCAAACCGCGGATCCATCACCGAACACCAGGTTGAATGGACCGTACTCGTCGATGTGGCGAATGACCTCGTCGGCAAATTCGGTGGCCGATTGCGATCCGATGACGAATTCGCGCACCAGGTGTCCGCGCGAACGCGGTGCCTGCGCCGGCATGCCGCTGCGCAGGTTGGTCACTGCGGCAAAGCGACCGTCATTGCGCTGCGCGAGCCAGCTGCCGCCACCCACCTGGTCGAGTCCACCGAGGCAATCGGGCGCGCCGGCCCAGGGTTGTGCAGGCGTGCTTGGACGCGCATGGAATTCATCGCGGTTGCCAAGCAGCAGCAGCGGCCAGTCGATCAACTCATCAATGGCAATCAACAGGATGCACACACCGTGTGTCCTCCGCGCGCGACCCGGCCTCAGCCGGATGCCGGTGGCGTGGTGCCGATCTTTTGTTCGAGCCCACCTAGGCGCGCGTTGTTCGGGCTCAGCGCGCGTGCCGATTGCAGCGCACGGCGGGCATCGTCCGGACGCTTCTCCGCAATCCGCTTCTCGCCAAGATCGACATAGGCGTTGGCCAATCGTTCGACCAGGCCGGGGATCGTTGCATCGGCGGGCGAGGTCTGGCGCACGACTTCCAGCATGCCCGACGCACGTTGCAGGTTGGCCTCGGTAATGGCCTGATCGAACAGCTCGCGCGCGCGCAGCGGCAGGCGACGCAAGCCATCCTGGGCAGCCGGGTTCTCGCCATCGATGGACAGCGCAGCGCGGTACTTGTCGTACGCGCAGTTGCCGGGCGGACTGATCAGGCGGCCGGCGGTCATGGCCTGGTCGGCTTCGCCGATGAGTACGCGAACCCGCTCGATATCCGCAGGCGAGCTGACCTTGCGCTCTGCCGCTATCTGCAAGCGCTCGCGCAATTCGCGCAGTTCGACGCGCGCGGCGTTGAGGTCGGCCTGGCCGGGCGCCAGGACATCCGCCTGGCCCAGCAGTCTTCCGGCAAGTTCGCTGTTGGAATCCTCGATGGCGGCCCGCGCCCGCACGATCAAGGCTTGAGCGACCTTGCGCAGCCCGCTGCGCGCGCGTTGATTGTCGGCATCCAGCGCCAGCACCGCTTCAAACAAGGCCTGGGCGGAATCCTTGTCGCCACTGATGCGCCCCGCACGAAGCTGCGCATCGGCACGATCCAGCTCCTTGGCAAGCGCAGCCGCCGCCTGATCGCGTTGGCTGGCCAGTTTCGCCTTCAGTTCGGGCAAACCGGGAAACGTGGGCAGGATGCGGGCAATGTCCTCGATGCGTGCGGAGCCGTTCACCAGGTCGCCGCCCTTGATCGCCGCATTCGCTTGCAGCGACAGCGCCTCCGCGCTGCGCTGCACGCCCGCCTTGGCCAAAGCGTTGTCGGGCTCTGCCGCCAACACCTTCTGGTACAGGGCCACCGCGCCTTCGTCGCCGAGCAGGTTGTCCTTGCCCAGTGCTTCCTGCGCCGATGTCAGCAAGGACTCGGTCTGGGTGCCCCGCGCATCGAGCTGGGCAACGGCCTTTTCGAGCGCATCGACCTCGACACCGCCGCCAAGCAACTCGCGCGCAGCCGCAGCGGACCGCCGCGCGAGACTCAAGTCCTTGCGCTCCAGTGCGTCGCGTGCGCGCTCAAGCAATCTCTCGCCCACCGCCTTCAAGCCTCGGCGCGCGATGTCATTGTCCGGATCCAGCGTGCGTGCGGCCTGGAACAGTTCACGTGCACTCTCGCCGGCGTTGCCGTCCAGGGTGCCCGCATCCAGCGCCTTTTGCGCACGCGCGAGCATGTCGTTGAGCTCGGTGGCCGGCAAAAAGCTACGCAGCCAATCCTGGTTCTTCCACGCCAGGACAGCACCACCACCCACCGCGAGCAGCACGAGCGCCGAAACCAGCCATGGCCAGATGCGGCGTCCTCCGCTTGCGACCTTGCGCCGCGAAACGCGACTGGCACGCAGGATGTGATCGTCGGTCGCGGCAAGGATTTCTTCCATGCGGCCGAGGCTTGGATCGGCGCGCAAGCGTGAATCCTGCGCGCGGCCTGCCGGTCTTGGCGACTGCGGCGTGCGCGGCGCTGGCGAGACCCGCGTTTCCACTTGATTTTGCTCGCGCTGGGCGGGCTCGGGAGCGATATCGAGACCGGCCAGTTCGCCATTGGCAATGGCCTGTTCGTAACGCGAGATGGCCAGTGCCGCCTCGTTGCCGGTCTGGAAACGATCGCCAGGCTCCTTGGCCAGCATGCCGTCCACCAGGGGCTGCAGCACACTGAGATGATCGGGCAGCATCGGCACCGGCTGGGTGATGTGCATGATGCCGACCGCAAGCGAATCTTCCGCGTGGTACGGAACACGGCCCACCAGCATCTCGTAGAGCACCACGCCGAGGCTGTACAAGTCGGCGCGCCCATCCAGCTGCTTGCCGCGTGCCTGCTCCGGGCTCATGTAATGCGGCGTGCCAACCACGGCCCCGGTGCGCGTCATGCGCGTTGCCGAATCGTTGGCACGGGCAATGCCGAAATCGGTGAGTGCCGATGAACCGTCATCGCGCAACAGGATGTTGTCGGGCTTGATGTCGCGGTGGATGAAGCCCTTCTGCTGCGCGTAGTTGATGGCGCTGGCGATCTCGCGGGTCACGCGCAAGGCAAACGGCACCGGCCGTGCCGGGCCGTCCTTGCTGAGCACGGGCCCGCCGGACAGATATTCCATGGCGATGTAGTGGTAGTCACCGATGCGACCGACATCGTGGATGCCCACGACATGTCGATGGTGCAGGCGCGCCGCGATCTTTGCCTCGCGCTGGAAGCGTTCGCCGAAATTCGGATCGACCAACAGGGCTGGCGACATGACCTTGATCGCCACTTCGCGGTCGACCGATTCCTGCACGGCAAGGTACACGGTGGCCATGCCACCGCGGCCAAGCTGGCGCAGGATGCGGTATCCGGGAATCTCGATCACGTTGGGGTTTGGCCCGTGTTTCATGCCGCAGTGCAGCGTCAGGACAAGCATATCAGCCCGCCTGCCTCGACGCGCCGACATTGTGGTCAGCGACGCCCCGGACAGAGGCGACGCTGATCTGGTGGATTCCGCACATGGTTCGACTGGCTCACCACGAACGGAATCCACTGGTTCAGCGTTGCCCTACGCGTGGCGGACCGCCTCGATCACGTTCGGCACCGCCTGCAACTGGCCGAGCAGCTTCGAGAGCTGGCCAAAATCCGCCACCTTCAGGCGGTAGTTCATGTGCACTTCGTTGCGCTCGGGATCGACACGCGCATCGACCACCAGCACGTTCACGTTGGCCGCCGCAATCACGTTGCTGACATCCTTGTGCAGTCCCTTGCGGTCATAGCCGCGCACGATGAGATTGACTTCATAGCTGCGTTGGCCTGCCCCGCTCCATTCCACTTCGATGATGCGATCCGGATCCAGGCTGCGGAGGCGACCCAGTTGGCGGCAATCGGTCCGGTGCACGCTGACACCACGCCCGCGGGTGATGAATCCGCACACCGCATCACCGGGCAGTGGCTGGCAGCAACGCGCCAGCACGGTCAAAAGGTTGCCCACGCCCTCGATCACCAGTGCGCCCTTGCCGGAATCGTGTCTGATCGGCACGGCTTCCGCGCGCACGGGTGCAGGCTCGTTCTCTGCCTTCTGCTCATGCAGGATGCGTGCAATGTGTCCGGCGCTGATGTCGCCCAGGGCCAGGGCCTCGAACAATTCCTCAAGGCTGCGCACCTTGAACATGGCAGGCAGGCTTTCCAGTTCGACGTTGTGCAGGGCGAGGCGCTTCAGTTCGCGCTCCAGCACTGCTCGTCCCGCCGCAATGTTGATCTCGCGATCGGCCTGGCGGAACCAGTTGCGCACCTTGTTGCGTGCACGCACGGTGTTGAGGAAGCCATGGTGCGCGTTCAGCCAGTCGCGTCGCGGCTCCTGGGTCTTGCCGGTGAGGATCTCGATGCGGTCGCCGCTGACTGGCTGGAAGGTCAAGGGCACGATGCGGCCATTGACCTTGGCGCCGCGGCAGCGGTGGCCGACACTGGTGTGGATGAGGTAGGCGAAGTCGAGCACGGTCGCGCCCTTGGGCAGGTCCATCACCTGCCCCTTGGGAGTCAGCAGGTAGACCCGGTCATCGATGACATCGGTGCGGAAGCCGGCGAGCAGCGCGGCATCGTCGTCGGCGTCATCCCGACTTTCCAGCAACTGGCGCATCCAGGCGATCTTGCGCTCGAAGCTGGCATCGCCACCGCCACCTTCCTTGTAACGCCAGTGCGCGGCAAATCCGAGTTCGGCATAGGCGTGCATGTCGTGCGAGCGGATCTGCACTTCCAGGGTGCGGTTGTCCGGGCCGATCACCGCGGTATGCAGCGACTGGTAGTTGTTGCCCTTCGGGCTGGCGATGTAGTCATCGAACTCGCCGGCAATGAATGGCCACAGCGAGTGCACGACACCGAGCGCGGCGTAACAGGAAGGAACATCCGGCACCAGCACGCGCAGCGCGCGGATGTCGTAAAGGCTGGAAAAATCCAGGCCCTTCTTCTGCATCTTCTTCCAGATCGAACTGATGTGCTTGGGGCGACCACCAATCTCGGCCGTGATGCCGGCCTTTTCCAGGGCAGCCTGCAGCAGGCCCCTCGCTTGGGCGATCCAGGCTTCGCGATCCGAGCGGCGCTCGTCCAGCAACTGCGCGATGCGCCGGTAGGTTTCCGGCTGCAGGTAACGGAAGGCGAGGTCCTCAAGCTCCCACTTGAGTTGCCAGATGCCGAGCCGATTGGCCAGCGGCGCATGGATGTCCGAAGTCAGTTGCGCCAGCGCGCGCCGTTCGCCTTCATCCAGTTCGGCGGCCATGCGCATGCGCACGAGTTGTCGCGCCAGCAGGATGAAGACCACGCGCAGGTCGCGGATGATGGCCAGCAGCAAGCGACGCAAGCCTTCTGCCGCTCCCGGCGACGTGCGCTGTGCATACAGCGACCAGACCTTCTCTGCGGCGCGCTGGCCTTCGACCAGTTCGGCCACTTCGGTGCCGAATGCCTGCAATTCCGCGGCATCGAATTCGCAACCGGAAAGAGCGGCTTCGTGCAGAAGGAATGCGTTGCGCGTTGCGGCCCCCGTGGCCAGGGGTTCCAGGACATCGAGGGTCGCCTCGCGCTCAGCACGTGTGGCATCCCATCGTGCGCGCGCGTCTCTGGACTGGATCAGCCTGGCGTCTATCAGGGCAAGCACATCGACGGGCTGCTGGGACACAACCGATCCTGCCTTCAAACGTGATGCGTCGATGGGCCGCGGCAGCCTGACGCAAGATTGGGGAGAATCCGGTCAGCCCTGCCCGCCAAGCTGGCTTGCCGCTGATCCCCAGCGAGGATCAGGCACATTGCGCAATGGGTTCAGGCCGGGCCCGAACCCACTGTACGACTGGGCTCAGTAGGCGTACCAGACGCTGTCGTCGCGGAACCAGTCCTGCAATTCGTCGGCAGCCAAGGCAAGGCCACCTCCGGTACGCAGTGCCGCAAATCCCTGCATGGGTGTGCCGCCAGCAGCCGCACCAACCACGGAGCGATAGACAAGGACGAACTTGGCCGGGTCACTCACGGCGAAGCTGAGTTCCGAACGCACGAAGGCTCCGGTCTGCTTGGGAACACCAAGGCCAGGGTCGTCGCACAACTGCGCCGGGGGCGTGGTTCCTCCGACCCAGCTTGCCGGCAACACGCACCAGCTTGCATTGGCCAGCGATGACAGCGCCTGCCGGTTGTAGCCATCCACCAGAGTCCAATTGACGGCAGCCGGCGCGGTCGCATCGAACTCCGTCTCGAGCTTGATCACATTCACCGCCAAGCCGGCAAATCCACCGAAGGACTCACCTGTCACCTTGACGTTTTGATGAGCAGCAGACGGAGGCTGCGCCGTGGCATCGCTGCCAAAGGTGCTGTCGAACAGTCCATGACTCACGCTGGCCATGTCGAGGCTGGAGCCCGGCTGGGCCACGAGGCAGCGCATGTTGGTACCGGCCAATCCATGGGCGACGCTGATATCAAGCTCGGGTTCCCCCGCGCCGGAAAAACCGCCACCGGTGTAGCTCAGGGTTTTGGCGTAGACATCCGGAAAGTTCCAGACATCGGAATTGGGCGAAGGCAGTTGATACCGGGGCTGCAAGGAAAGCTGGTTGGCGACGCGCGGCGTCTCCGCACAGAACAGATGCGCATTGAGGAAAACCGTTGCATTGCCGGCGCCGACGCCCGGTCGCGCATACGCGAAGGCATCGGAGATGGTCGCATCGAGCAGGGTCGTGGCCTGGTTGCCGGAGCTGTTGTCGCCGCCGATCACGGCGGAGCGCTTGGCGGCATCGGCCAATGGCGCGGCTGCAAGAAGGGCGGTCGAAGCCGCTGCGAGAATGCCGAAGTGGATCGAATCGTTGATACGTTTCATTGAATCTCTGTACTCGTGGGTATCCGGGAAATCGTTGCAGGATGTCATGTGATGCATGCCTCCGCCTCGATTGAAACCTGCAGGCACACGAAGCATCGCTGCCCGGTGCTAGACTGCGTTGTGCGGATTCTAACCTGTGTATTGATGCACTGCATCCATTAACCTCGCGTTAATCAAAGACTTTTCGATCAACTGGTCACGCTTTGACCACCCCCGAGAGCTCAAATCCATGCCTTCCAGAACCTTGATCCTTGTCCTCCTGCTCGGCCTTTCGCTGGGTGTATCGGCACAAACGCAGACTTCGGCGCCCACGCTGGAAGAACGCATGTCCCAGGACGAATTCAACGCCTCGGGCCTCGACAAGCTGAGCCCGGAGCAGCTCAAGTTCCTGAACGAGTGGATCCAAAGCAAGGGTGTGAGCGTCATCGGCGCCCCCATCCGCAAGGCGGACGGCACCACCGAGTTCTATGTCGACGGCAGCGACCGTGAGGTCATCGAGTCGGTGATCGTCGGCAAGTTCAAGGGATGGACCGGCAATACCAAGGTCAAGCTGGAGAACGGCCAGGTCTGGCAGCAGGCGGAATCTGGCAAGAGCGGGTTCCCGATGGAATCCCCGCGGGTCAAAGTCAAGCCCATGAGCCTCGGCAGCTGGCTGATGTATGTCGACGGCTGCGGCTGCGATATCCGCGTCAAGCGCGTGGAGTAGTCGCAGTCCAGCATCCATCCCAGACAATCTGGTTGGCGATCAAGGTCGCCCGGGAACCCGGTCCAGTGCAGAAATCGCAGCGGCCAGGCGCTTGGGCGAGACCGGCTCTGCGGTGCCGAGCTCCTGGGCAAAGGTCGAGACGCGCAATTCCTCGATCAACCAGCGCAATGCGTTGAGGGCAGCAGGGTCGGCATCGCCGCTGCTGCGACGCTTGAGGTATTCACGCCAATAGTGCTGGACATTGAGCATGCGTGATTGATCGCGCGCGGGATCCTGGCGCAGGCGTTCCGCGCGCAGGCGCATGCCTCGCAAATAGCGCGGGAAGTGATCCAGATGCGCGGGGTTGGTGGCGCGCAGGAACCCGGGGGTCAACAATTCATCGCGCTGCTGGTGGAGATCGGCATAGTTGGCGGCGGCAAAGCCCATCAACGGCGGTTCCAGCCATGCGACGAGGTCCGCATGCGCCTCGATGATGGCCTCGGCCAGCTCCAGGCGCTTGACCGCACTGCCGAACAATTCGCGCGAGATCGATTCCTGCAAGGCTTCGAATCCTGCGCGCGTGCGCACTTGAAGGTCGTGTGCATGCAATCGTTCGGCAAGTGCAGCCTCGACCAGATCTGCGCGCAAGGTATCCACGCTGCCAAGCGCCGCCCACTTCAGTGAGGTTGCATTGCCGAGAGGCAACTGGCGACGGCAGCGCTTGATGGCATCGGCAAGTGCGCGCCGCAGCAGGCGCTCGACACCGCGCGCGTGCTCGGCGCGTGCCGTGTCTGCCTGCTCGAAAACGCGCAAACCCACGCTGGCGCCGAGGTCAACCAGTGCGGGATAGGCCAGCAAACCCTCCTCGGAGCGGATCGATTCGGGAATGTCATCGATGTCGAATCCATCGACTTCCTCGCGACTGAAGCTGGCATCGGCGCGACGCGAGAATGCCTCGCGTGCCGCACTGGCCCATTCCGCCTGCAAGGCCGCAAGGTCGCGGCCGGCGGCGATTTCCTTCTGGCGCGTGTCGAAAATGCGATAGCGAAGGCGCAGGTGTGGCGGTAGTTCGATGCTGCCGAAATCATCGGCGCTGATCGCTACACCCGTCACCTTGCGCAGGTAGGTGGCCAAGGCGAGGATCAGCGACTGCCCACGCGCCTCGGCAAAGGAATCCAGCGACTGCACGAACGCCCGGGCGAAATCCGGAGCGGGCACGAAGTTGCGACGCAAGGGCTTGGGCAGGCCGCGAATCAGCTCGGCCACCTTCTCGACCAGCAATCCCGGCACCAACCATTCGCCGGCTTGTGCGGGCATGGCATTCAACAAGGCAAGCGGCACGCGGGCGCTGACGCCATCGGCCGGATCACCCGGCACGAATCGGTATTCCAGCGGCAAGGGCTGGCCTGCAAATTCCAATTCGGGCGGAAACTCGTCCGCACCCGACGCGGACGTGCCGCCCAGCACGTCGGCCAGCGACCAGCGCAGCGCCGCCTGCTCCGCAGGTGTTGCGCGGCGATACCACGCATCGAGGGCCGCACTGGTGTGGATCTCGGCCGGCAAGCGGGCACTGAAGAATGCCGCAAGTTCGTCCTGCGACTTGATCAACCCGGCGCGCCGCTGCTGGGCCTCAAGCTCCGCGGCTTGAACCAGCACGCGCGCATTGGCGCGGATGAAATCCGCACGCGCATCGATGTCGCAAGTGGCCAATGCATCGCGCACGAACAACGCATGCGCGCGCTGCGCATCCTGCTTGCCGAACTGCACGGCGCGCTTTTCCACCAGCACCAGACCGAACAGGCTGACCTGCTCGAAGGCAATCACGGCGCCGCGTTTGCGCGACCAATGCGGGTCGTGCCAACTGCGACGTACCAGGTGCGCCGCCTGCTGCTCGATCCAGGCCGGCTCAATGCGCGCGCACTGCATCGCATACACCTTGCCGATATCGAGGATCTGCCCGGCCAGCAACCAGTTGGGCGGCGACTTGGCCAGGGCCGAGCCGGGAAAGATCGCGAACTTGCGCTCGCGCGTGCCACGGTACTGGTTGCGCTCGTCCTTGCGTGCGACCTGGGTGGGCCAGCCTGAGAGCAGGCATCGATGAACAAGCTCATCGATGCCGGGATTCGGGATTCGGGATTCGGGAATCGACGAGCCGGGAATCGGGAATGGGGAATGGGGAATAGAAAGAGCGTGACTTGAGGAGCGCTGGTGCGTTTGCCTTGCTTTGCGGTTGCTCTTGCTGTTGCTTTCAACAATTCCCGATTCCCTATTCCCTATTCCCGGCTTTTCACCCATTCCCGGCCCCACAACCAACTGCCGATGCAGCTCGCGCCATTCACGCATGCGCATGAAGTTGAGGAAGTGGGCCTTGCACCAATCGCGCAGTCTGGCTTGGGTCAGGTCCTGGTGTGATTGCGTGTAGGTCTGCCACAGCTTGAGGATGCCGAGAAAATCGGATTTCGGATCGTTGAACTGCGCATGCGCCGCATCGGCCTGGGCACGCGCATCGGCCGGACGTTCGCGTGGATCCTGGATGCTGAGGAAGGACACCAGTACCTGGATTTCACTCACCACGCCCAGCCGTTCGGCCTCGACCAGCATGCGCGCCAGGGCCACGTCCACCGGCATGTTCGCGATGGCCGAGCCAATGCGGGTCAGCCGGTGTTGTGCATCGATCGCACCGATTTCAAGAAGACGCCGATAGCCATCACCGATGGCGCGTTCCTCCGGGGCATCGACGAAGGGGAATTCCGCGACATTGCCCAGCTTCAACGCCAGCATGCGCAGGATCACGCCGGCCAGTGAGGTGCGCAGCACTTCCGGATCGGTGAAGCGCGGCCGCTGCGCGAAATCATCTTCCGCGTACAGGCGATAGCACGTGCCGGGCCCGATGCGCCCGCAACGCCCCTTGCGCTGGTCCGCGGCCGCCTGGGAAACCGCTTCGATGTGCAGGCGTTCCAACTGTCCGCGCTGGCTGTAGCGTTTGACCCGCGCGGTTCCGCTGTCGATGACGTAGCGGATGCGCGGAACGGTCAGCGAAGTCTCGGCCACATTGGTGGCAAGCACGATGCGCCGCTTCGCACCCGGCTTGAATACGCGATCCTGTTCGTTGGCCGAAAGCCGCGCATACAGGGCCAGGATTTCGGTCTCGCGATACTTGCGCCGCTCCAGCGCGAGGTGGGCGTCGCGGATCTCACGCTCTCCGGGCAGAAACACCAGCACATCGCCCAGCGGATCAGCCGCGTTGATCTCGTCCATCACCGCGACGATCTGTTCGGCAAGGCCGGCATCGGCACGCTCGGCGGGAGGGCGCCAGCGCAGTTCCACCGGAAAGCTGCGGCCCTCCACTTCCACCACCGGCGCACCACCGAAGTGTTCGGCAAAGCGTGCGGTGTCAATGGTGGCCGACGTGATGATCAGCTTGAGATCACGACGCTTGGCAAGCAGGCGCTTGAGATAGCCGATCAGGAAATCGATGTTGAGGCTGCGCTCGTGCGCTTCGTCGAGAATGATCGTGTCGTAGGCGCTGAGCCAGGCATCTCCCTGTGTTTCCGCCAGCAGGATGCCATCGGTCATGAATTTGACCAGCGAGGCATCGCCCACGCGCTCATCGAAACGCACCTGGAAGCCGACCAGCTCACCCACGGTCGTGCCCAGTTCGCTGGCAACGCGGCGGGCCACCGTGCGCGCGGCAATCCGGCGTGGCTGCGTGCAACCGATCATGCCGGCCACGCCGCGACCGGCGGCGAGACACAGCTTGGGCAATTGCGTGGTCTTGCCCGACCCGGTTTCACCGGCCAGCACCAGCACTTGATGCCCAGCGATGAGGCGGATGATTTCCTCGCTGCGCGCAGCAATGGGCAGTGACTCGTCGACACGGATGGTCGGCACGCGCGTACGCCGCGCCGCCACCCAGGCAATCGACGATTCGATGTCGCGGGCAAGGTCGGCAACCTGCTCGGGATTGGCAGATGTACCGGTCGCGGACAGGCGTTGCCAGCGGCCGATCAGGCGGCCGCGGTCACGGGTGGCAATGTCCGCAAGTGCGGAGCGGGGTGGCAACGATTTGGATGGCTGCATTCAGCGGTGGGCATGCACAATCATGCCGGATCAAGTGCGCAACGCATGCGGAATTGGGTGCATGATAGCTGCTCCCTGTCGGATTGATTTCAATATTCGAATACCCATGTCGATCCGGTACGTGCAAACTCGAAACCGCCCAGAAGGAGAACTGCCATGGCCATCAACATTGGAATTTCCGCCGCTGACCGCAAGAAGGTTGCCGGACACCTGTCACGCCTGCTTGCCGACAACTATTCTCTGTACCTGAAAACGCACAGCTTCCATTGGAACGTGACCGGCCCCATGTTCAACAGCCTGCACGTGATGTTCGAAACCCAGTACAACGAACTGTGGCAAGCCAACGACGTGATTGCCGAACGCATCCGCGCCCTCGATTTGTTCGCACCGGGCTCCTATTCACAGTTCGGCAAGCTGACCTCGATCAAGGAAGAAACCAAAGTCCCCGACTGGAAGGCCATGGTTTCGCAATTGGTGGAAGGTCATGAAACCGCGGCGCGCACGGCGCGCGCAACCATTACGGCAGCCGATAACGCCAATGATCAACCCACCGCCGACCTCGCCACGCAACGCGTGGAATCCCACGAGAAGACCGCCTGGATGCTGCGCTCGTTGTTGAAGTGATTCAGCGGAGAATGGGGAATAGGGAATAGAGAATCGTTGATAGGAAAAACAACTGTGCTAGTGAAGTTGGTGATTGGCTTGAATCCGATTGCCGCTCCACCCTCACCCCAGCCCTCTCCCGCCAACGGGAGAGGGGGAACTGCGGTGAACACTTGTCACCACCGCTCGCGTCCCAATCCCAATTCCCCATTCCCGGCAATTAAAGCTTCCTTCTCGGCGGTACCAGCAGGTCGCCGAACAACAGACCCGCAACGAGCGCCACCAGCAATGTGGTCAGGGTGATTGCCGTATCCAGGCCGAGCATGACATCGCGTTCGAACACGAAGCTCATGGAGCGGAAAGCCACGCTGCCGGGGACCAGCAGGATGATGCCGGGTTCGCGAACCAAGGCGCCCGGCCGTTCGAATGCGCGCGCGAATACGTTGCTGCTGGCACCAAGCAACAGTCCGCCCACGAAGACGCCGAACGGCGCGGAAACGAAGGCACCACCCAGGCGCGTGCAGATGTAGCCCGCAATCACGGAACCGATCACCAGCGGGAAGAAGCGCCACGGACTGCGGAACATGATGGCAAACGCTATCGCCGCCACGGGTACCGCGATCAATTCAGTCCACGGCTCCACCCGGCTCATCGGCACGGGCGGCGGAATCAAGCCGAACAAGGCGCAGACCTGGGTTGCCGCAACCGTGCCGAAGGCCAGCTTGAGCAATACCGCCAGGGCACCGGCCATGCGCGCCGTTCCGGACACGAGGTCCTGGCTCGACAACTCGCGCACGGCGGCGGTCAGGCTCATGCCGGGCATGAGGATGATCAGGCTGGCCACGATCACGGATGGCACCTGGATCGGCACGATGTACATCGAAATCAAGGTCGCAATGATGGTTGCGGCCAGCGCGGAAATGGCTTCGAACGCCGCGGCGATGTTTGCGCGTTTTCGTGCAGCAAACGCAATCGTGCCGGTAACCAGACCGATCACGCCGGCGGATACGACGCCTTCCCAACCGGTCAGCAGGATGGCGGCGACGCAGGCAGAGGCAATCGAGTAGGACAGCAGCATCAGCAAAGTCATACCTTTTGACTGTTTGCGCGAACCCACGGCGCGCAGGCGTTGGCGGCCTTCGGCCAGATCCAGCTTGCCGTCGATGACCTGGTCGGCAATCTCGTCCACGAGGCACAGGCTCTTGAGATCCACGTCACCCGGCGACACGCGCAGCACCTGGGTCATCTCTGCGATCCCCGGCGCGTTTTCCAGGCGCGAGAAACTCATGATGATCGAGGTGGGCGTGGAGAGGATGTCGCAGGCGAGACCCAGGCGTTTGCCAACCAGGATGACGGCCGCTTCCAGTCGCGGCGCCGCCGTGCCGTATTCGTGCAAGCGACGCGCGAGTTCGACGATGAACTCGACGCGGGTGGTCATGGAGGCGGCAATCATGGGCAGGGCAACGTGATGGGACGGCGCGCATTATGGCGTTTGCCCGGACGCACCGATACGTTCAGCCGCCGCCGTCGCACGCCGCGCTCAGCCTGCGTTCGGGCAACACTCCGGCGCTTGGCGGGAATGCTGCTACTCTTTCAGGCATGAGCGAGCGCGGATCGGCACAGCTGGTCGACGACGGCAGCCGGATCACCATCCGCGGTGACTGGACGCTGGAGCACATTTCCGAGCTCGCCGCCTTGTGTGCGCAGATGCGCAAAGCCGCGCGCAGCGATGTTGCGCTGGATATCGAGGTCGAATCCCGCATCGACACCGCCGGCGCGAGCGTCCTGCTCGACCTCGTTGCCGGCGACAGCCAACGGGTACTGACCGCCAACGATGCAACGCGCCAGCTGATCGCAGCTGTTGCCAGGGCCGAAGGCGTGCCGCCGCCGAAGCGAAAGCGCGATGCCGGATTCCTCGGCATCGTTGCCAACGTCGGCAACGCCCTGGAAGCCATGTGGCGCAACACCCTCGGGCTGGTCGGCTTCATCGGCCTGATCCTTTCCTCCTTCGCACGCAGTGCCCTGCGTCCTTCGCAATGGCGCACCACGTCCACGGTTGCCCACATCGAGCAGACCGGCCTCAATGCCACGCCCATCGTGGCCCTGCTCTGCTTCTTGGTCGGCGCGGTGGTCGCGTTTCTTGGCGCCGTCGTGTTGCGTGATTTCGGGGCAAGCATTTTCACGGTGGAACTGGTGGGCTATTCGTTCCTGCGCGAGTTCGGCGTGTTGCTCACCGCGATCATGGTGGCCGGGCGCTCCGGCAGCGCGTTCACCGCGCAGATCGGCTCGATGAAGGCGCGCGAGGAAATCGACGCAATACGCACCCTCGGATTGCAACCGGTGGACGTGCTGGTGATGCCGCGGGTGATCGCCCTTCTGGTGTCGCTGCCCATCCTGACCCTGGTTGGCATGCTGGCCGGAATCATCGGCGGGGCCGTGGTCTGCGTGGCCACGCTCGACATCTCGCCGCTGATGTTCTTCACCCGCCTGCAGGAAACCACCAGCATCCGCCATTTCTGGGTGGGCATGAGCAAGGCACCGCTGTTTGCATTCCTCATCGCGGCCATCGGTTGCATGGAGGGCTTCAAGGTATCCGGCAGCGCCGAATCAGTCGGCACGCACACCACCTCCAGCGTGGTGCAATCCATTTTCGTGGTGATCCTGGTGGATGCGCTGGCGGCGGTGTTCTTCCTGGAGATCGACCTGTGAGCGACGCGGAGCCCATCATCCGCATCCGCGGCTTGCGCAACCAGTTCGGTGAACAAGTGGTGCACGAGAGCCTGGATCTCGACGTGCGCCGCGGCGAAATCCTTGGCGTGGTCGGCGGATCGGGTTCGGGCAAGTCCGTGCTGCTGCGCGCAATCATCGGGCTGGGGCATCCTGCGGCGGGCAGCATCCACCTGTTCGGCGAAGACATGGCAAGCTTGCCGGAAGCGCGTCGCGAGCGCATGCAGCAACGTTGCGGCGTGCTGTTCCAGAACGGCGCGTTGTTTTCCTCGCTGACCGTGGCCGAGAACGTGGCCGTTGCCCTGCATGAGCACTACGCACTGGATGCCGCCATGGTGCATCGCCTGGTGCAGCTGAAGATCGCGCTGGCTGGCCTGCCCCTCGATGCTTCCAGCAAGTTTCCCTCGCAGTTGTCCGGCGGCATGGTCAAGCGCGCTGCCCTCGCGCGTGCCTTGATCCTCGATCCGGACATCCTGTTTCTGGATGAACCCACTGCGGGACTCGACCCGATCGGCGCGGCGGCATTCGATCAACTCATCCTCACCCTGCGCGACAGCCTGGGGCTCACCGTGTTCCTGATCACCCACGACCTCGATACCCTGTACACGATCTGTGATCGCGTTGCCGTGCTCGCGCAGAAGAAGATCCTGGTTGCCGATTCGCTGGAGGTGGTCGAGAAATTCGACGAACCCTGGGTGCGCGATTATTTCCAGGGGCCGCGCGGACGTGCGGCACAGCAGGCAAGGACCCGCCAAACCTCCCTTTCATCCGCAGGCCACTGATCATGGAAACCCGCGCTCACCACATCCTCATCGGCGCCTTTGCGATCCTGGCCTTCCTGCTCGGTGCCGGATTCGTGCTGTGGCTGTCCAAGACCAGCGCCGATCGCGAGTTCGCCCTTTACGACGTGATCTTCCGCGAAGCCGTCACCGGACTCTCCAAGGGGGGCCTCGTGCAGTACAACGGCATCAACGTGGGCCAGGTGACCCAGCTCAAGCTGGACCCCACCGATCCGCGCATCGTCATCGCGCGCATCCAGTTGGCGGGTGACACGCCGGTGAAGGTGGACACGCAAGCCAAGCTCGGCCTGCTCGGCGTCACCGGCACCGCGTTCATCCAGCTCTCCGGTGGCAAGCCGTCCAGCAAGCCGCTTCTGCCAACCGATGCCGAACCGGTGCCGCGCATTCATGCGCAGGAGTCGGCGCTGTCGAAACTGTTGTCCTCGGGCGAGGACATCGTCACCAGCGTCAACCAGTCGTTGTTGCGCATCGGCCAGTTGCTTTCGGAGGAAAACATCGCGCATGTCAGTTCAACGCTTGAGCATTTCGACAGCATTGCCGGAACCATCGCCGGCCAGCGCGAAGCACTCGCCACCGCGCTTGCGCAACTCGCCGATGCCAGCGGCGAGCTCAAATCCACTCTGGGCACGCTCGACCAGATGGCCAAGTCCACCAACCGCCTGATCGACACCGATTTGCGCCGCGTCATCCAGTCCACCGACAAGGCCATCAACGCCATCGACCAGGTGGCCGGGTCCGCCGGACAGATGCTTGATCGCAACCAGGCTGCCATCAACAGTTTCAGCGAAGGCGGACTGCGCCAGGTGGGCCCGACCCTGATCGAGTTGCAGGAAACCTTGCGCTCCTTCAAGCAACTGGGCGACCAGTTGGGAAGCTCCAACACCCTGCTGCTCGGGCGCGACCAACCACGGGAGTTCAAACCGGAATGAATCGACTCGTCGCAATTCTGACCGCGTTCGGCGTGAGCCTGCTGCTGGGCGCCTGCGCTGCACTCTCCGGCAAGCACGGATCCTTTGCCATCTACGCGCCGCAACTCGACTTGTCCGCACACGCGCAAAACAACGCCGGCGTGCCGTGGCAACTGCTGGTCGATACTCCGCAATCGAGCAGCACGCTCGATTCCGCGCGCATTGCCGTCATGCCGAGCCCAGGCGTGCTGGAGGTGTATGCCGATGCACGCTGGAGCGATCCGGCGCCCACCCTGTTGCGCAACCTGATCGTGCGCGCATTTGAAACGGATGCTCGCGTGAACGGTGTCAGCGCGATGGACGCTGGCCTGGGCGGCGACTACCTGCTGGCCATCAACCTGCACGATTTCCAGATCGAACTTGCTGGCGGCACGCCCCGCGCCGTGATCCGCCTCACCGCGAAACTGTACGACCGCAGCAGCAACCGCATCGTTGCAAGCCATGCGCTTGCAGCCAGCGCCGACGCCGGCTCGACCGACGCCGCCAGCGCCGCCCGTGCCTTTGAGCTGGCCATCAACGAGCTCATGCCACAACTGGTCGAGTGGACCATCGCGCAAGGCAATGGGCATTGGAGCGCGCCGGCCTCCGACAAGGCGAACGCACGGGAGTGAAGGATCCGTCCCGAACTGACCCAGCAATCAGATGTGCGTCAAGGATTGCAGGCGGTGCTCTCAATGGACAACGCTGTGGGCGAAATGAACCTTTAGCCTACATTGTTCATCCCGAAAAGGGACTTCCTTCGGTCGTGAACGGGCGCGGATGATCACGGAGGAAATCTTCCCTTCCACACTCCAAGGCCGGTGGATGCGCTGCGCTTATCCACCCTACAACGGTGGAAGGGGTTCGTAGGGTGGATAAGCGCAGCGCATCCACCAGGCTTTAACCAGCACTATTCATGAGCGGGCGTGGATGTTCGCGGCAGACATTTCTCCTCAGACGCCTGCCCTTTCGGGACGATGCTTTTCGGGGTCGCTCGGGACACTCAGGCGAACACGCTGTTGAATCCCCGCTGATCGTTGTAATACGTTGTCATACCAAGGCTTCGGGCGTTTTCCTGCGACGTTCGTGAATATTGCAGGTTAGGGGTGTCGACAATGGGCATAGCGGCATTCGTTGTATTCACTTCATGTGGTGCAGCAACTGGAATAGCGGCTGGCATCCATGCGCTCCGCAGCAACGAACAAGGTCCAGGTTCGGTTGCATACTGGAGCATGAGCGCTGTAGGGCTTGGAGCGTTCATGATTCTGCAGTGTCTTTTCTGGTCGTCGCTTGCACCCGTCGACTTGAACCAAGCATTGCTACCCGATTCTTGCTCTCCGGGCCGCAAAGAAAGGATACTCTGGTGTTACGCGTTAACCGCAGCAGGTATCGGCGGGTTGTTTTCGGCAGCACGGGCTTGGCTTAGTACGCGACGGGGCCAATGAGCTTCTCGCGTATTCAAAACGCTTCGACACACCCGAGTCGGACATTGAAAGTCGAGCACATGTCAGCTTGATTCCGTTCATGGTTCGACGGGTCTGTCCTGTGCCCTTCGACCATGCTCAGGAAACTCTGAACAAGTACGGATCTCATTTGTCGCGAGCAAGCTCGCTCCCACAAAATCAAGCAATGGTGGGAGCGAGCTTGCTCGCGACAATACTTGTTCAGACCTTCCCTCAGGGCATGCTTGTCGAAGAGGTCATCGCGGCCGACGTAAAGGCGATCATCCGCAAACTGCACTATCCGCCACAACTCAAGCGAAAACCGGATACGTCGGTTCCGCGTCGAGGGTGGCGGCGCAGACTTCGGCAAGATCCAACAGGCGCAAGTCGGAGCCGGGCGCACCGATCAATTGCAAACCCACCGGCATGCCGCTGGCCAGCGTGCCCATCGGCAGGCTGACGGCGGGACAGCCGGCAACGCTGGCGAAGCTGCACAGGTCGGCATCGCTGGCGCGCTCGGTTTCGCCAATGCGATAGGGGCCGTTTGAAACCGTGGGCAGCACCAGCACATCGATCTGCTCGAACAGTCGACGTGCGCGGCGCACGGCGGCATCAAGCAGACGGTCGGCCGCCGCGTAGTCGATGGCGGATTTGGCGTGGGGGAATCGCAGCATGTCACGCAGGCGCTGGGAAACCGGATGCGCTCCGTCGTCGAGATCGGCTTCCAGCTCGCAGGCCAATTCGCTTTCCATGATGAGCAACGCGGCACGCCGGGTGCGCGCAAAGTCATAGCTGCTGAAGTCCGCATCGATGCGCTCGCCGAGTTCCAGCGCCAAGGCATCGGCGGCGCGATTGAACACGGCGCAAACTTCGGCGCTGACGCCGCGCGCCTGCAAATCGGGCAGGAAACCGCTGCGCAGGCGGCCGGGTTCCCAATCCGGCGGCGACAAGGCCACGCGACGTCGCCGTGAGCGCGCGTCTTCAGCGTCGTAACCGCCAAGCACCTGCAACACGATGGTGAGATCCTGCACCGAGCGCGCGAGGATGCCGACGGTATCGAGCCTGCGTGCAGCCGGAACCACGCCGCGCATGGAAATCTCGCCAAGCGTCGGACGCAGCCCATAGATGCCGCAGTGGCTGGCCGGGATGCGCACCGAGCCGAGCGTGTCGGTGCCGATGGCAAAGCTGCACAGGCCGGCGGCAACGGCAACGGCAGAGCCGGCCGACGATCCGCCACAGATGAGATCAGGGCGCAGCGGATTGCGCGTCGGCCCATGCGCGGCAGTGCTGCCGGTGGTGCCCAATGCGGCTTCGTCGGTTTCGGTCTTGCCGAGCACCACGGCACCGGCGGCACGCAGGCGATTCACCACCGCTGCATTGTTGGCGACCACGCGGTTCCTGCGCGATGCCAGGCCCAGGCCCGTGGCGAGGCCGGCCACGTCCATGTTGTCCTTGATCGCGACCGACAATCCGTCCAGGCGCCCGATCACGCTGCGCGCGGCGCGGCGCTGATCGCTGGTGCTGGCCGCCAGTGCGGCTCCGGAGTCGACGCAGACGTAGGCATTCAAGGCCGGGTTGTGCTGGTCGATGGCCGACAGATAGGTTTCGGTCAATTGCGCTGCGCTGACACGGCCACTGGCCAGCCAGTGAAGCTGCTGGAACGCGCTGGCCCCGCGCAGCCTCGTTGAGGAAAGTTCGATCTCGCTGGACTCGGTCATGCCTGCTCCCCGTTCGAACGCGGATTATGGCCCATGAATTGCCGCCCGCGACACGAAACCGGACAATGGCCACCGAACCAGCAACCGGCGGATTCAGGCCATGAGCGAACGCGAAACCATGCAATACGACGTGATCACGGTCGGAGCCGGTCCCGCCGGTCTGGCCTTCGCCATCCGCCTCAAGCAGCTCAAGCCGGACTTGAGCGTTTGCGTGATCGAGAAGGCATCGACCATCGGCGCGCAGATTCTTTCCGGGGCAGTGATCGAGCCGGAGCCGCTCAACGAACTGCTGCCCGAATGGGGCAAGGAACCGCCGCCCATCTGCATTGCCGCCGGTGCCGATGAATTCTGGTGGCTGCGCGACAGCACGCGTGCGACCCGCTTCCCGATGGTTCCCCCGCAGATGCACAACACCGGCAATTTCATCGTCTCGCTCGGCGCGCTTTGTGGCTGGCTGGCGGGCAAGGCCGAAGCCCTCGGTGTCGATGTGTTTCCCGGCTTTGCCGCAAGCGAAGCGGTTTTCAACGACGCCGGCGCCGTGTGCGGCGTGCGCATTGGCGACATGGGCGTGGCCCGCGACGGCTCGCACAAGCCCGGATACACCCAAGGCATCGACATCCATGCGCCGATCACCGTGCTCGGCGAGGGTTGCCGCGGCAGCATCAGCAAGCAGCTCATCGCGCGCTACACGCTGGATGCCGAAAGCAATCCGCAAACCTATGGCATCGGCCTCAAGGAACTCTGGCAATTGCCCGAAGGCCGCGGCCAGCCCGGCAAGATCATGCACACGATGGGCTGGCCGCTGGACCCGGCCACCTACGGCGGCAGCTTCCTGTATCACCTGGACCAGAATCGCGTGGCGATCGGATTCGTTGCCGGCCTTGACTACGTCGATCCCGAGTTCAAGCCGTTCGAGGCATTCCAGCAACTCAAGCATCACCCTCTGGTCAAACCGCTGCTGGAAGGCGGCCAGATCCTTTCCGCCGGCGCGCGCAGCCTGGTGGAAGGCGGCTACCAATCCTTGCCCAGGCTGGAAATGCCGGGCGCCATCCTGATCGGCGATTCGGCCGGCCTGTTGAATGTGCCGAAGATCAAGGGCACCCATCAGGCCATGCGCTCGGGCATGCTGGCGGCGGAACTGATTGCCGAGTCCGGTGGCGTGACCGGCTGGGATGCCAAGCTGCGTGGCTCGGTGGTGATGAAGGAACTGCGCAAGGTGCGCAACATCCGTCCCGGCTTCAACAAGGGCATGTGGTTTGGATTGGCCAACGCCGTGTGGGAAACCGCCACCGCCGGGCTGTCGCCGTGGACGCTGAAGAACCATGCCGATCATTCGGCACTGCGCAAGGTCGATGAGTACACCACGCCCGAGCGCGGATGGGGAGAACGCAACCTGGCCCCGCGTGATCGTCTGGCCAGCGTGTACTTCGCCGCCACCCAGCACGACGAAGACCAGCCCATCCATCTGCACGTGGCGGAACCGGACATCTGCACGACGCGCTGCACCGCTGAGTACAACAACCCCTGCACACGCTTCTGTCCGGCCGGGGTGTACGAGATCGTCAGCGACGGGGCCGGCAAGCGCCTGCAGATCAATGCCGCCAACTGCGTGCACTGCAAGACCTGCGACATCAAGGATCCCTACCAGATCATCAACTGGGTGACGCCCGAAGGCGGCAGCGGACCGAACTACCAGAACCTCTGAGCCATCTCCCCTGAGCCATGTGTGGACGTTACTCCAACCACTATCGCTGGGCCGACGTGCATGCGTTTTCGACTGGCCTTGAATTGAGCACGCCGGCGCAGGATCCGGAACCGGCCTACAACTTCGCTCCAACCCAAATCGGCTGGGTGCTCACTGCGAACGATGAGGGTGGCGGCAGTGCCCATGCGATGCGCTGGGGAATCATCCCGGCCTGGGCCAGGGACACGCGCATCGCCTGGAACACCATCAATGCACGCATTGAAACCGTGGCCAGCAAACCCGCCTTCCGCGCCGCGTGGCGCGCGCGACGTTGCCTGGTGCCCGCATCCGGCTACTACGAATGGCCGGGCGAAGGTCGCGCCAAGCAACCGTTCTACATTCATCCGGCCCGCGCACCGATCCTGATGTTTGCCGGACTGTGGGAGCGCTTCACTCCAGCCGATGCGGAACCCGTGGAAACCTATTCCATCATCACCATGGACGCGGCCGGCCCACTCGCTGATCTGCATGACCGCATGCCGCTGATGCTGCCCGCCGAACTTCATCAGGCATGGCTTTACGGATCGACGGATGAGGCCATGAACATCGCGCACGCCGCGCCCCTGCCTGAGGTGCGCTGGCATGCCGTCGGCAAGGCGGTGGGCAATGTGCGCAACCAGGGACCTACCTTGATTGAACCCATCGCCGACCCTGCACGCTGATCACCGCCGCGAGGTAAAGCCGAGCTTGCTCGGCTTGGTCTGCGATGTTGCGTTGAGCGCAGCAAGCTGCGCTCTACATGCGGTTGTAGAGCCGAGCTTGCTCGGCTGCCATCGTGCGTCAAATTGGAAGCGGAGCAAGCTCCGCTCTACAAGAACCGCGGAGGTTCGAAGCCTGGGCAGAGCCGAGCCTGCTCGGCTTGGTCTGCGATGTTGCGTTGAGCGCAGCAAGCTGCGCTCTACAAGGGACGGCCAACGGCAGGCTGATCGGTGTACCCGGATCCCACCACGGTAGAGCCGAGCTTGCTCGGCTGCCATCGTGCGTCAAATTGGAAGCGGAGCAAGCTCCGCTCTACAAGAACCGCGGAGGTTCGAAGCCTGGGCAGAGCCGAGCTTGCTCGGCTTGGTCTGCGATGTTGCGTTGAGCGCAGCAAGCTGCGCTCTACAAGGGACGGCCAACGGCGGGCTGATCGGTGTTCCCGCATCTCACCTCGGCAGAGCCGAGCTTGCTCGGCTTGGTCTGCGATGTTGCATTGAGCGCAGCAAGCTCCGCGCTACAAGAACCGCGGAGGTTCGAAGCCTGGGTAGAGCCGAGCTTGCTCGGCTTGGTCTGCGATGTTGCGTTGAGCGCAGCAAGCTGCGCTCTACAAGGGACGGCCAGCGGCGGGCTGATCGGTGTTCCCCGATCCCGCCTCGGTAGAGCCGAGCTTGCTCGGCTGCAATCATGCGGCAAGCACCCAGCGGAGCAAGCTCCGATCTGCAAAGCGGCTCCCAACCCAAAACCGGAAATCAGGGTTCGAAACCATCCGCAAAAATCACGTCGGCATCGGGCAGCACCAGCAGGTTGGCGGAGCGTGCCGGCATGTTGCTGACCGCAATCGTCGAGCCGTTGATGTTGCCCGAGGCAACCTGGGCCAGATCGCTGGTGCCACTGAAGCGGTACAACTTCCAGGGACCGGCCAATGACGTGCCGAGATCAAGGTTGGCGGTGGTGGATGTGGTTGCCTTGTTGAACAGCAGGATCATCACGCGCTGGCCGGGCGCGTGCACCGCATAGGCGCCCAGCGCATCGACATCGGAGCTTATCGCGCGCGTGCTGAATCCTTGCACGCGACTGCCTTGGCCGTCGTAGTCCAGATACAGCCGGAATGCGCGCTCCACCAGGGAGCCGCTGTCTGGCATGACCCAACGCGCGGCCGCATCCACTCCTTCGCGGGCGAAGATCGCCAACGCCTCGGCCTGGGCCAGCGCGCTGCTGGCGCCGTTGTCGGCACCCCAGTTGTATTCGGTGATGGCAAGGCGCGTGCCGGGGCATTCCTCGTCGATCCAGGCGCGCACGCGCGGAATCAAATTGGGGCGGCTGTAGTGCCAGGTTGGATCGTTGCCGAGATCGGCAACCCAGGATTCCGACTCCCAGTTGGCGTCGTAGAGTTCCTTCAGCGAGCGCAGGCGACGGGCGGAAACGGTGGCGGTTTCCGAGCCGTTGGGCGGGTCGGAGAAATCCACCACGCCCTGCCCTTGCGGGTAGTAATGCAGATCGAGGACATCCACCAGACGCACGCCGTTCTGCGCCTGGTACTCGCAGACCTTGCCGAGATACCACTTCACGAACGGCTTGCCCTCGTGCGCCTCGCGGTCGCTGCCGTCGACGCAATTGTCGGCAGCCGATCCGAACAGGTCGCAGTAGCCCCAGGTCACCGGCCCGAACACCTGTGCTGCCGGATCCTGCGCCTTCACGGCACTTGCATAGGCTACCGTGCGCTGCCAGATCTCGTCGTAGGTCAGCGGTTGCGGATGCACGTCGCGATGGGTGGAATTCCACAGCATCGGTTCGTTGTCCAGCGCGTAGTTGCGGACGCCGCCATTGGCTGCGCTGCCAAAGGTCTGCTGCAGATGGCCAACCCAGTTGCGCATCGTCTGCGGCGTGGCGACATCGGAGGTATCCAGCGGATCGTTGTTGACGATCACGCCCGACGAATTGCAGAACTGGGTCTGGTTCTGCGCCGGATTGCACAATCCATTGCCCGCATCGGCGGTGCACCACGTCGGCGGATCGTTGCCGAAGTAGCTGCACTCGTCCTGCAACTGCGGGCCATACTTGATCCGGGAAAATCCCCATCGCTTCTGCTGCACCGGCTTGGCGATGTAGCCGATCGTGGTCAGGGTGACCAGCGGATGCGCATCCGCCGCAAGGGCGGCACCGATGCCTGCCTCGAACGACGAGGCGGCGGGCGTGCCGTCGCCGTCCGGGATGTTCATGAAGAACCAGTCGCCGGCCGTGTTGTGCACATCGGCTTGCCAGTTGTAGCGCGTGGTCGAGTTGCCTCCCCAGCGCACCAGCGGATAGGCAACCTGCTGGAAGTTGGGCCAGCCGCTAACGCCGAAGATGTCGGGGCTCAGTGCGCGGCGGTCGAGATCCAGATCGACGCTGACGGGTACGGTCGCCGCCAATGCGCCACCGGAAAGGGCAGACCAGAGCACAAGCAGCAAGGCAGGCTTTCGCATACGTTTCAACCCGGAAGTGTCGGGAAACGGTAGCAGGGTCTGCGGCGGACCAAGGCGGCGGATTTCACAGTTCGTCGCCGTGCTTTGGCCAGCGGCGCAGGTCGAACCAGGGGATGGGTGGAGCGGAGGGGAATGGCAGTTTCGAAATCTCTCCCTGCGCTGGGCAGACCGCAGGGAGAGGAGTTCGAATTACTGAATGCACCCAAGGTCTTCTGAACTCACCTTATTGTGCATTTGGCCGGTACTGGCCTGCATCAAACCAACCATGCAGGTGACCCGGCAAAGGGGTTGACCGCCAGCAGACAGTCACCCCGGCAACAGCGTTACTTACTTCTTTGCAGCCTTCTTTGCAGTCTTCTTCTTTGCAGCTTTCTTGGCCGGAGCCTTCTTCACGGCCGCGGAGGTCTTCGCCTTGGCCGTCTTCTTCTTGGCAGGAGCCTTCTTGGCTACTGTCTTCTTGGCTGCCTTCTTTGCAGCCGGCTTCTTTGCAGCGGGTTTCTTCTTTGCAGTTGCTTTCTTGGTTGCCATATCGCGTCTTAGCTCCTCGTCAGTTGGCAGTGGTTGCCCAGTAAAAGCGTGAAGAAATGCTTCGCACAGCAGATTGCTGTTTGTAGCGTGACGCAGGTTTGCTACCTGGCGTCGTGTCCGTTCATCGGACAAAAGTCGAAGTACATGCAGCGGAATCGATACCGTGATTTTTCTTGCGGCCGAAGATTTGAGGCCGTGTTCGATATAGGGATCGATGAATCTGGGTGAAGCCATGATTCCTTTTTCATGTCCGTAGTGTTACTGCGGCGAAAATTATTCCTGTCGCGTGCGCGTGTCAACAGATTTCTGATAGGAATCAAGGGTCTCGAACAGGGGTCCGAAGCGCCGAAAAATCACCCCGAGGAGCCACCTGGAGAGCACTTTGCAAACTTTCTGAATGGCCTTCTGGACGTCTATACGTCCACCGCCAATTTTTCCTGCGAAACCCGGAGAGCAAGCACTAATGCGGCTTGCAGCGCCTCACCACTTAGTTCGCACGCAAGATTTGATGCCGTTCGAACTTTTCAGGACGCGGAAAATCCGCAACGCGCGGACTCGAAAACGGGGCTATCCGGATCCACAACGAAGGCCAAACGGCCGGAAAAATATTTTCACGAAAGAGCGGAATTTTGCCTCCGCACCCCTGCCGAGGGACGACTTGCGACCTTGCCGCCGCATCTTCGGCAACATGGAACCGGGCGGATTTCGGCAGTGAATGCGCATCGAATCCGGCGCGCCAGGAAGAGTCACTTGCGTGTCCGCGAAGTCCGACATCGTCGATCGGCGAAACGCGTCAAGCATTGCCCTCAACCCATGCGCAGGCATCGAACCATGCCTGCTGCCTGATGTTCGTTGCCGAGCGCCGACGTGCGCAAACGAAAAAGGCCGGTTGCCCGGCCTTGTCCGATTCCGCGCAAGCACCCGCAGGATCAATCGTCTTCGTTTTCGATCAGTTCCGCATAGGCATCGGCGTCCAGCAGTTCCTCAAGCTCTGCGCGATCGCTGAGCTTGACGACGAAGATCCAGCCATCGCCGTAGGCATCCTCGTTGATGGTCTCGGGCCTGTCGCTGAGCGACTCGTTGACGGCAACGATCTCGCCACTGACTGGCGAGTACACGTCCGATGCGGCCTTGACCGACTCGACGACGGCCGCAGCCGTGCCTGCCTGGGCGGTATCGCCGACATTCGGCAGCTCCACATACACGAGGTCGCCAAGCAACCCCTGCGCGTGATCGGAGATTCCGACCGTCGCGGTGCCGTTGTCTTCGACGCGCACCCACTCGTGGGACTTCAGGAAATTCAGATCGCCGGGTATTTCTTTCATGGCTGCATTCCGCAATGAGTCAAGGTTCAGGTTGGGTACGACGCGGTGATTCTATCAGCAGGTCGGCACCGGCAATCATCGGCATCGGGTCCGTGCGGGTCAGGCCGATACCGCCTGGCCTTCCCGAACGAAGGGAACCTTGACCACGCGCACGGGGACTTCCCGTCCGCGGATGTCCACGCGCACGGAGCCGGGCTCACCCGCCGGGACGCGCGCAAACGCAATGGCCTTGCCGAGCGTGGGCGAAAACGTGCCGGAGAGGATTTCGCCCTGGCCGTGATCGGTCAACACGGCTTGGCCATGACGCAGCACGCCCTTTTCGTCCATGACGATTCCCACCATGGCGCGACCAACGCCGCCATCACGCTGCGCCTGCAACGCGGCGCGACCGATGAAGTCGCGCTCCTCGTCCAGCGCCACGGTCCAGCCAAGGCCGGCTTCCCAGGGCGTGATCGTTTCATCCATGTCCTGGCCGTACAGGTTCATGCCGGCCTCCAGGCGCAGGGTATCGCGCGCGCCGAGCCCGGCCGGAGTCACGCCCGCCGCCAGCAGCTTGTTCCACAGATCGACCGCCGCAGTTTCCGGCACGATGATCTCGAAACCGTCTTCGCCGGTGTAGCCGGTGCGCGCAATGAAGAGCTCCTCGCCAGGCAGCGCGACGAACTTGCCGAGCTTGAGCGCCGCACCCGCCGCCTCCACTGGCAAAACGGAGGCCGCCTTGGTGCGTGCCTGCGGCCCCTGCACGGCAATCATCGCCAGGTCGCTGCGTTCACGAACCGAAACGCCGAATTGACCTGCGTGCCGGTTGATCCACGCCAGGTCTTTCTCGCGGGTCGAGGCATTGACCACGGTGCGGAAGTGCGACTCGTCGATGAAATACACGATCAAGTCATCAATCACCCCGCCTTGCTCATTGAGCATGCAGGAATAGAGCGCCTTGCCCGGCTTCTTGAGCTTGCCCACGTCGTTGGCAAACAGGAATCGAAGGAATTCGCGGGTGCGTGGGCCTGCAAGATCGACCACGGTCATGTGCGAGACATCGAACATGCCGGCGTCGCGTCGCACCGCATGGTGTTCTTCGATCTGCGAACCGTAGTTGAGCGGCATGTCCCAGCCGCCGAAATCGACCATGCGTGCACCGAGCGCACGGTGCGTATCATTGAGTACTGTCTTGCGGGTCATGGCAATGGGCCTGTCGGGGAGTCGCCGATTATAGGCAATCGGCACATTCCGAAGCTCGGCCTACCCGCCCAGCCTTCGACTGGCTTGTATGTTGGCTTCCGACCTCCGCCCCTCACCACGATCGGGATCAGTGGCGTGGCCCGGATGAAGCGCAGCGCAATCCGGGATAGGTTTCGCTCTTGGCCGCTCGAAGAATGCGCGGATGTTGGCACGAGGCCGTTCATGGTTCGACGAGCTCACCACGAACGGGGCTTGGGAGCTCACCACGAACGGAATTTTTTGCTCAGAGCTCGTTGACCGGCAACATGGAATCTCAGGACAGGCCCTCCCACTCGCTCAAGACGAACGGGGACAGGCAATTCCGTTCGTGGTGAGCCAGAGCCTGTCCTGAGCTTGTCGAAGGGAACCATGAACGGATCGCAAAACCACCCGCTCATCCCTGGATGCTCAAGACGAACGGGGACAGACAACTCCGTTCGTGGTGAGCCCGTCGAACCATGAACGGCTCTCACCCCCTCCGTTCGTGGTGAGCTCGTCGAACCATGAACGGATCGCAAGGCCACCCGCTCATCCCTGGATGCTCAGGGCAGATCCTTCGTCGCGCGGGATCAAACAGCTCAGGCGGCAGCCACGACCTTCAAGGTCACGCCCTGCACGCCCACCACCTCAACCAGGCTGCCGACAGCGCAATCGGCGCCCTCGACCAGCCACACGGAGTCTCCAACCTTGACCTTGCCGCGACCGTTGACAATGGGCTCGACCACCATCACCCGACGCCCGATCATGCGATCACCCTTGCGGTTGAGCAGGGGTTGATCGTTGCGCAGTTCGGCGGCCGGTCGGATGAACTTCCAGTACACCACGCACAGGGCGAGGGCGAGCGCGGCAAACACGATGGCCTGGGCAAGGAACGGCATGCCGGGGAACACCAGCATGATGATTCCCATGACTGCGGCGGCAAGACCGATCCAGAGCAGGAAATATCCGGGCGCGATCAACTCGGCGGCGATCAGGCCGAGCGCCAGCAGCCACCATCCGTAGCTGTCGATGAGGTTGGAGAAAACCGGTCCCATGTTCGCAACTCCTCAACGCATGACGGGCGCCGACGGCCGCGGGGGCGGCGGCGGCGGGTTGGACGACTTGTCGAAGGAGTTCTTGGCAATTTCGGCGATGCCCGCGAGTGATCCGAGGATGCCACTGGCTTCGAACGGCAGCATCAGCATCTTCTGGTTCGGCGAGCGCGCCATCTCCTTGAGCGCCTCCACATACTTGTTGGCGACGAAATAATTGATGGCATTGATGTCGCCGCCAGCAATCGCGTCGGACACCGAAGTGGTCGCCTTCGCTTCAGCCTCGGCCAGGCGCTCGCGTGCCTCGGCTTCGCGGAAGGCGGCCTCCTTCTTGCCTTCGGCATCGAGGATGGCGGCCTGCTTCTCGCCGTCGGCCTTGAGGATGGCGGCCTGGCGCAGGCCCTCGGCTTCCAGGATGTTGGCGCGCTTTTCGCGTTCCGCCTTCATCTGCTTGGCCATGGCGTCAACCAGATCGCGCGGCGGCGTGATGTCCTTGATCTCGATGCGGGTGACCTTGACTCCCCAGGGATGGGTGGCCTCGTCGACCACGGTCAGCAACTTGGCATTGATCTCGTCGCGCTTGCTCAGCGACTCATCGAGATCCATGGAACCCAGCACGGTACGGATGTTGGTCATGATCAGCGCCAACGAGGCGCGTTCCAGATTGGCCACCTCGTAGGCAGCCTTGGCCGAATCGAGCACCTGGTAGAAGACCACGCCATCGACGCGCACCACCGCGTTGTCCCTGGTGATGACTTCTTGCGAGGGCACATCGAGCACCTGTTCCATCATGTTGATCTTGTGGCCGATGCTCTGCACCACCGGCACCAGCAGGTGGAACCCTGGCGTGAGGGTGTGGGTGTACTTGCCCCAACGCTGCACGGTCCATTCGAAGCCCTGCGGCACGATACGCACCAGCTTGGCCAGCGCAATGAACACCAATACAACGACGACCAAGCCGATCAGGCTATCCATGACCCACTCCTTGTAGATATGTGCGTGGGTGCAATCTAGCAGGAGTCGGGGCGCCGCGGATACTCAGGAGGCGCGAATTGACCAGGGCAATCTCGATCAAGCGACGCAGCTCTGGCAGCCTGCCAAGGCAACGCTGATCAAGTCCTGCCTGTCCAGAACGCATCTAAAAGTGAGCGCATGGCGCCTTGATTTCGTTCATGGTTCGACGGGCTCACCACGAACGGAAGCGACTTGACCAGCGCCGCCCTAAGGAAACTCTGATCAACCACAATCTTCGTCACCCCGGCATACGCCGGGGTCCATTTTGCCCTTGATTCCATTGCAACAAGATCAAGATGGATTCCGGCTTGACCAGCCATTCGGCTGTTGTAAAGCGCCTCGCCGGAATGACGAGCAAAATCAGAGTTGCCCTAAGGTTGTGGCAAGGTCAGACTCACCTGCAGCCCACCGTCGGCGCGATTGGCCAGGTGCAATCGACCGCCGTGGGCTTCGGCAATCTCGCGCGCAAGCGCCAGGCCCAGCCCGCTGCCGCTGCGCTTGGTCGAGTAGAACGGCAGCAAGGCATTGGCCAGCACCGTTTCACTCATGCCGGGCCCGCGGTCGCGCACCTCGATGCGCAGCTCACGCCCACGCTGCTCGATGGCAAGCTCGATGGCCTGGGGATCGCCGCCCGACTCGACCGCATTCTTCAGCAGGTTGATCAACAATTGTTCGATCTGCGCACGATCAAACCATGCGTCTCTCGCCGGTGGTCCAAGCACCAGTCGAAATGGCGAGTGCTGGCTCAAGGCAGCGAGGAACGGCTGCCAAGAGATGGCCGCGGGTTGTGGCAAGGGCAATCGCGCAAAGCGGGCGTAGCCCTGCACGAATCCGCCCAGGTGCGATGCGCGCTCCTCGATGGTGTCGAACACGGTGTCCAGGCGATCCAGCGCACCCCGCTTCACCAATTCGCGTCCGCTGTGCGAGAGCGAACGGATCGGCGCCAGCGAGTTGTTGATTTCATGGCTGACGACGCGGATGACCTTTTTCCAGGTCGCCACTTCCTGGCGCGACAGCTCGCGCGTCATGCGCCTGAGCAGAATCAATCGATGCGTGCGCCCCTGCAGGTTGAATTGGCGCTGCGACAGGTGAAAGGTTTCTTCCTCGTGGTTCAGCTCGACGCTGAACAGGGAATCCTCGTTGCCCGACAGCGCCTCGGCCAGCGCCGGCGGCGCTTCGGCCAGCACCTCGCCAATGCCTGAGCCATTCAGGGCACGGCCATTGTTGAGCAAGGCGCGCGCCGCCAGGTTGGCGTAGACGATGTGCCCACCCGGCTCAACCAGCAGCAGCGCATTCGGCGTGTTCTGCACCACGGTATCAAGCAGCAATTCGCGCTGGAAGAGATTCTGGCGTTGCTCGCGCAACACGCGTCCGAGTTCGTTGTGGGCATCGACAAGATCACCCACTTCATCGCGGCGTTGGTTGCGGATGGAGAAGCTGAAATCACCATCGCCAAACGCCGACACGCTGCCGGCCAGGGCGCGGATCAACAGGGCGACGGGCTTGGCCAGCATTCGCGCCAGCAACAAGGCAGGCAGCAACAACACGAGAATGGCGGCAGCCACCGCCCAAGCCATCGATCCCAAACCGTACCAGGCGACGACCATCACCGCCGCAGTAAGCACCGACCAGGCCACCAGGGCCGCAGCCAGTTTTCCTTCCAGTGAAAAGAATCGCATGCGACGGGTATCTCTGGGTGAGGCCATCCAACCGTTTGCTCCAGCGACACTGTGCTACAAGCCTCATCCCGCCGTCGAGCAGGGTCGCCTGAAATCCGCACGACCAGTCTTGGGAACCCGCCCTATTCTGCCCTGCGCATCTTCCCCCGCTTTGCAGGAGAAGAAAACGCATGGATCAGTTGGTAGGGTGGATAAGCGCAGCGCATCCACCGAGCCGCGGACAGTAGAGCCGGTGGATGCGCTGCGCTTATCCACCCTACGCATTCTGTCATCCTTGGCGGCCACGTCAGTTGTTGGACGCGGCCACACAACCAGACGACGCCTTGTACGCGACCGCATGGATCAGGACTCGATGCCCATCTTTTCCATGCGCCGGTACAGCGCCTGGCGGGAAAGGCCGAGGTCGGCGGCCGCCTGGCTGATCACACCCCGTGCCTTTTGCAACGCCGCTTCGATCATCGGCTTGTCCGGTTCGGCTTCCGCCGGCAGGCGCACGCCGCCCGCACGATGGGGCGCCAATGCAAGGTCGCGCGCGTGGATCACGCCGTCGCTGCACAAGAGGCTGGCGCGCTCGATTGCATTCTTGAGCTCGCGCACATTGCCCGGCCAGGTGTGCGCGGCCAGTGCGGAGCGTGCGCTGGAATGCAGGCTGGCCCTGCCACCCAGGAAGTGCTCGGCCAGCGGCAGGATGTCATCGCTGCGCTCGGACAGCGGCGGTACCCGCAGCTCGATCACGTTGAGGCGGTAGAAAAGATCTTCGCGGAATTGACCCTCGCGGATCAGCGCAGGCAAATCCGCGTTGGTTGCGCTGATCACGCGCACCGAAACCTGTCGCGTTCGGCTCGAACCCAGTCGTTCGAACTGGCCGGTTTCAAGGATGCGCAGCAGTTTCATCTGTCCTGCCAGCGGCAGATTGCCGATCTCATCAAGGAACAGGGTGCCGCCGTCGGCGACCTCGAAACGCCCCTCGCGCGCGCGGTTGGGCGCACCGGTGTAGGCGCCCGGATCGGCGCCGAACAATTCGGCTTCGATCAATTCGTGCGGCAGGGCTCCGCAATTGACGGTTATGAAAGGCCCCTTGGCCCGTGCCGAATTGGCTTGCACGATTTCGGCAATGCGCTCCTTGCCGGCACCGTTCGGTCCCGTGATCAACACCGGCACGTCGGCACGCGCCACCTGGCAGGCCAGCTCCACCACGCGCTCCATGCCACTGGAGGCACACACGATGCCGCGCAGGTCGTAGCGATCATCCAGTTGACGGCGACGACGACGGCGCTCCTCGCGGAAACGCGATACCTCGCGCGTGGCCTGCGACAGCTCCAGAAGGTTTTCCACCGTGGCCAGCAGCTTGTTGTCATCCCAGGGTTTGCCGATGTAATCGCCGGCGCCGGCCTTGATCAGCTGCACGGCCGTTTCAAGACGGGTCCATGCGGTGAGCAGGATGATCGGCAGGTCTGGATAGTCGGCACGGATCGACCGATACAGCGCGATGCCTTCCTCACCCGAGGTGGTGTCGGCGCTGAAATTCATGTCCTGCACGACGAGATCAATGCTCTCGCTTGCCAGCACGCTCAAGCCGAGCTCCGGCGACTCGGCACCCACAGTGCGGATGTCGTGCAAGCCGAACAGGAGTTCCAATGCCGTTCGCACGGCTGGGTTGTCGTCAATGACCAAAACGGTTCGCATGGCTCGTGATCTGTAGGAAATTGGCGGCATGGCCGCTTGGATGCAGGGCGATGCCGATTGGTTGCGATGCTGACAAAGCCGGGAGTCGGGAATGGAGAATTGGGAATGGAAAATACCAAAGGCCACTCACCCGGGGGACATTCTCCTACTATTCTCGATTCCCTATTCCCTATTCCCGGCCCCAATCACACACTCCGCGTGGCGATTGCCGGTGGCACTCGTGATGCGCGCAGGGCGGGGCCGAGCACGGCAAGCTGGCCCAGTGCCCACAGGCAAAGGAACCCGATCGGCACGTAGTACCAGGGCAGCTTGGGTGACTGATAGGCCTGCATCATCCACAGGCTGAACGCATAGGCGAGGATTGCGCCAAGCACGAGGCCGAGGCTCGTGATGATGAAGTTCTCGGTGTGGAAATAACGCAGGATGTCGAACTTCGTCGCCCCCAATGCACGACGGGTACCGATCTGGCGCGTGCGCTGGGCAACCCAGAAGCTGGCCATGCCGACAATGCCCAGTGCCGTGATCGCAAGCAATGCGAAGATGACCGTGCCGAGAATGATGGCCATGGCGCGGTCACTGGCGTAGGCATCGGCGCGATAGTCCTGCAAACCCTTCAGCTTACCGATGATTCGGCTCGGGTTGACCTCGGCGAGTTTCTGCTCGACCGCCTTCATCACCTCGTCGCGCCGCCCCGGCTCGGCGCGCACCAGGTAACGCGAAGCGTTTCCATAGGTCATGTAGACCGGCGCAAGTGTGGAATATTCAACTTCATCACTCGACATCCACGGTTGCTGCATGCCCTCGACGATGCCGATCACGGTGCTGGGTTCGTTTCCAGTGAGATAGACCTGCTTGCCCAGCGCACCACCATCCGGGAACATTTTCTCGGAAAGGGCCTTGGTCAGAATTATCACTTTGGGTTGCGGGCGATCCCCAAACTTGACGTCCATGACCTCTTCAGGTTTGAAGTCGCGCCCAGCGATCAGGTTCAGGCCAAATGTCTGGACGGCGCTGTCATTCACCAGGTAGAACGCGGTGCTCGCCGTCGAGGTCTTTTGATCCGGCTTCAGACTGATACCTTCGCCCCATCCACCATCGCTCATGGGAACCGAGTTGGTGGTGGCGACGGAGGCAACACCCGGAATCTGTCGCATCACCTCAAGGTCGGACTTCATCACCGCACGCGCGTCGAAGCCTTCGCCGAACCCACTGCTGCTGAAGGTGAAGGTATCCGCCTCGTTGACGCCACTGGGTCGATCCATGCGGTCAAGACGTTGGCCAATGATGAACAGCGCATTGCAGACAATGGCAAGGGTCAGCGCAACCTGCACGCCGATCAGGATCATTGAAACCTTGCTGCGCATCAGCGCTGAGAGAATGGGACGGATTTCCATGGTTTTCTTGTCCGGGAGTCGGGAATCGGGAATCGGGAATCGGTAAGAGCGGGTTTCATTGGGCCGGGAGAATCTGCTTCTCCCATTCCCTATTCCCCATTCTCGACTCCCGGCCTTTCACACCTTCAACTGCGCTGCCGGCTGCACGCGACAGGCGCGCCAGGTCGGATAGATGCCAGCGAGCAGGGCCGCAACAATGGCCAGCGCGATGGTGAGGAAGGTCATGGCCCAATCCAGATGGGCCACGGTCTGGTATTCCGAGTACAGCGCACGCACTGCGATCAGGCCGAGGCCGGTCAAGGCCAGGCCGAGCAGACCACCGCTCAGGCCCACCACGCCGGACTCGATCATGTATTGCCCGAACACCTGGCGACGGCTCGCGCCCAACGCGCGGCGCAATCCGATTTCGCCGGCCTTGCGCGTGAACTTGGCCAGCAACAGGCCCACGGTGTTGACCAGGCACACGATCAGGAAAGCAAACGCGAGTCCCGTCTGCACTTCCATGTCGCGCGAAACCACCTCCTGGTCCTTCATCCAGCCATTCACGTCGAGCAGGCGGTTGTTGAGCGGGCGCTGGAAGCGACCGAGCTTCTTCTGCTCGTTGACGTAGTTGTCGAGGAAGGACTTGTACTCCTCCAGCCCATGCGCGGAATCCAGCTGCACCCACATCTGGATCCACACGCAGTCCGAATCGAGATAGGCATCCCAGCCATCGCCAGACGGACTGAAGCAGCTGTTGTTGCCGGAAGCGCGCTGCTTCAGGTCAATCGCCGTGGTAAACGGGATGAAGAATTCGTCAGGATCGGCAAATGCGCCGTTGGTGACGTCGTAATAGCGGAAACGCAGATTCCAGTCTCCAAGGACGCCCACCACGCGGTAGTCATTTCCGTCCAGGCGCACCGACTTGCCGACGCTGTCCTGTCCACCGAACAGCTTCTCGTTGATTTCCTTGCCGAGCACGATGACCCGCGCATGGCTGGCATCTTCCGATGCGCCCCACGGGCTGCCGAAGCGGAACGGCGGCTCGAACATGCCGAAGAAATCGGTGTAGGCCACCCGCCCCAGCGCCCGGAAGGGCTTGATCTCCGGGTTTTCCGGCTGCACCGGCATGGCCAGCTTGTACATCGCCGACTGCTTGTCCGCCTTGCCGGCCTCCATCAGCGCCACCGCATCGCGATAGGTGACCTGGTCCGGTGGCCGACCGTCATCGTAGTAGGGTTGGTTGACGTCCCAATTGTCGAGCTGCACGTAATGCAGCTTGTCGCTTTTCCATGGAATCGGATCGCTGCCCATCAGGTGCAACACGGTCAGGGTGGTCATGCTGGCGGCAATGCCGAGGCCAATGCCGATGACCATCAACGCGGTCAGAACCGGATTGCGCTTGAGGCTGTGCAGGCCAAGCTGGAGGTAGTAAGAAAACATATCGGGAC
>Ga0208822_1000159_pt1 | contig 50130 bp, 49 predicted proteins | sample AD_STIC08_MetaG_FD_184435 | JGI IMG/M metagenome (GOLD analysis project Ga0208822, IMG submission 184435) | Active sludge microbial communities of municipal wastewater-treating anaerobic digesters from USA - AD_STIC08_MetaG (SPAdes) (version 2) | ecosystem: Engineered > Bioreactor > Anaerobic >...
CGTCACCATCGGCGCACCGCAGGCGTAGCTGAAAGCCTACCGGCCCCGCGCTCGAAATAGCTTCATCGAGCGCTGCGTGAAACTTGGGCTGATCATCCGGATGATAAAAGTCGACCGCTCTGTCGAGGTTCGGGTCGAAGGAATCCGGAGATAGTCCATGAATGGCGTAGACTTCCTTTGACCAGACCACACGCTTGGAGCGCAGATCCAGACGCCAGTGACCCATTCCGCTAACGCCTTCGGCCATTTTCAGGAGGTTCACCTGCTCGTCCTGCGCGCGGGCGATGCGCTCCAGTTCGAGAAGATCCACAACAGCGTCTGCGAGCACGCGCAGTTGGTTCAGGCTGTCCTTATCGGGCTCTGGGTGTGGCCGGCTGTCGATGACGCAAAGCGCGCCGAGAACGTGTCCCTGTCGCGACGTCAATGCCGCTCCGGCGTAGAAACGGATACACGGCGCTCCGGTCACCAGCGGGTTGGCGGCAAAGCGAGCGTCCTGCGCCGCATCGGGCACGACGAGTATTCCTGACGGACCAAGTGGCAGCACGTGCGAGCAGAGCGCGTGCTCACGAGCCGTGCTGGTGAGGTCGAGGCCGCAGCGCGCCTTCAGCCACTGCCGGTCGCCATCTACGAGACTGACTGCCGCCATTGGCGCCCGGAACAGGCTTGCCGCAAGTTGCGCGAGCCGGTCCAGCGCAGGCGTGGAGGCGGTATCCCGCGGCTGGAAGTGCTCGACCTCTGCGAGCCGCTCGTCTTCGTCTTGCACGTCAATTCCTTTTTTGAGGATGAGGCTGCACCGGAATGGTTAACACCAGGCGCCAAACTCTCAGTTTTCACGAGCGTCTAGTCGGTCGAGTGTCAACCAGCGCCGGTTCAAAAATCGTGAGAAGGGAGATTTTCTGGCATCCAAGTCTTGCGGAGTAGCGCGGTAAGCTTCGGCGCTCGTGCCAAGACATGATTTGCCCGTCTTGCGAGCCGCCGATCGCGTTGGCGTCCGCCGTGACCCTCTCGATCGTTCAGTCGGCGTAGGCGCGATGGTTCTCCGGCATGTGATCGAGCTGGGTGTTGTGCCGGCCACATGTGCCTTCGCGGCGATGCGCTACGATCCGCTCGCCCTTGAGGAAGATTTCCAACGTGCGGGCAGCGATCCGGACGTCGACTTGGGCCCGCAGGTACCGATAGCCCATTCAGCTGACGCCATGGCGGCATAGAGGTCATCTTTGGACGCCGGCGAAGCCGAGCGCGCCCCTCAGGCAGGCCGGACGCCTACATTGGGGTGGCCTTCGCGCCAGAACATGACTTACCGGTACAATTACGAGTTGCGGTAACGGATCCGCTGCGAAGCTCCAACAAATGAGCAGAGACCCGGCGGCGGCGGATTGGTAGTATACCCTGTGGCACGATTCAGGCGCGGGCAAAGCCCTTGCGCTGCATTTCACCCCAGCCGCGACCGCCGCGCAGCCAGTCCCAGCAGCCCATCAGCCGCCACACTGAGTTGAGCTGCCTGTATCCCAAATTCTCGACAACTGCCCAAGCGGCGAGGACCAATAGGTCACGGCTCTGCGACGCTCGTCGCAGTTGCTGCTCTTCCAGTACGAGGGCGCCGACGCTGACCGCGATGCCGAAAACGATGCTGACCGCCAGAAAGGCCAAGAGGAATTCGACCGATAAGACTCCGAGCAAGCAGAATGTAGGCAACAATAGGTATCCGAGAATCTCGGCGACCGGTCCGAGGACATCGACAACCAGGACGCCCCCCAGTCCAGCGAAACCTATGCGGCCATAGCGCGGGTTGAACAGCATGGTCCGGTGCAGTGCGAAGGCCTCAAGTGATCCGCGTTGCCATCGTCTGCGCTGCCGAGACAGCGATTTAAGGGTTTCCGGAGCCTCCGTCCAGCAAACGGGCTCAGGAACGAAGGCTATTTTGTACTCGCGCTTCTGCTCGCGTTGGAGGCGGTGCAGGCGCAGGACAAGTTCCATGTCCTCTCCAACCAGACCGCGCGCATAGCCGCCCGCTTTGATGACAGCGCTCCGACGAAACAACCCGAAGGCGCCGGAAATGATCGTAAGTGTTCCAACACGGCTCCAGGCCAATCGCGCCATGAGAAACGCGCGCATGTACTCGACGGTCTGAAGCAGGGCGAGTGGGTCTCGAGGAAGTCGATACCGCTTCACGCGCCCACCGGCGACCAGACATCCATTCGCAATTCGAACGGTTCCGCCCGCAGCGATGACACGCTCCGGGTCGGCGATAAACGGCTGCACGGCGCGTAGCAGCGCGTCCGGTTCGAGAATCGAGTCGGCATCCATCGAGCAGAAGACTGCGTTTTTGGTGTAATTAAGGCCCGCATTCAGCGCGTCGGCTTTGCCGCCATTCTCCTTGTCAATCACAAGTAGGGCAGGCTGCAGGCGCGAGGTAAACAGGCCTCGGACGGGCGTGTGCGAAAGGGTAGCTGCGCTATCGCGTCGAACCTGTTCAAGCCCGAACGCATCTCGTAGAACTTCGAGCGTTCCGTCAGTGGATCCATCATTGATGACAACGACTTCGAAGGACGGGTACTGTTGCAGCAGCAGAGACCGCACGCTTTCGACAATTGTTTCTGCTTCGTTGTAAGCGGGGGCGAGGATGCTGATGGAGGGTGCTTCTTCCGAAGTGCGTTGCCAGACAAGTTCGGAGCGCGGTTGGGGCGGATCATCCCGCAGGGCGCGCGCCGCGAGGACGAGTTGCACGACGTGCAGTCCGTTCTGTACGCTGGCAAGCAGTACAAGCGCCAACGCGGTTAACTCGATACCGGCCAGTGCGAGGTTCGGAAATGGGCTCATGCTGCGACCGTGTCTCGGTCCGCCGACTCCAGGACCAGGAGTGCTTCGCTCGCGCGCAGGCGGACCCACCAATGCTCGTCATGCCGCAGTGCGCGCAATTCTGGTTCCGCCCTAGCGAGCCGAACCCGGCCGGCCGCCAAAGCGGCGCTCGCACGAACAGTCCAGTCGGCATCGCCCAATCCTCGCATGACAAGCTCATCGCTCGCCACTCCGGGTCGTTGTGCAATGGCGGCAATACAGGCTGCTCGGACTTGAGGCGCCGCGTCATCTGCGATCGCAATTAGCGCATCGAATGCCCCCTGATCCAGGTTGGCGGCAAGCCCCTCTATGATGGCGACGCGCGTTGCGATTGGAGTGTCGGCGAGCACCAGAATATGCCGGCCGTTGCGTGGGAATTTTTCCGCCATCAGTTTGGTTAGTGCGAGAGCCCGCGCGCGGTTGCGCGGCGCGGCATTCCCCGCAATGGCCAGTATGTCGGAAAAGGCGGGTGGCGCTCCGATCAGGATCGAGGCACGCATGGCTGCGAAGCGCACGTCCGGATGCGAGTCCCACCACGCTTGCTGAAGCGCGGCCTCCGACTCGCCGGGCGCAAAAGCGGCGAGAGCCTCTGCTGCGCATTGACGATCCTGCGGTTTGCCATCCTGCAGGCGCCGGCGCAGGGCCTCCGCGGTTCCCGCTCTGGTAAGATCTTCGACAAAATCCTTCCGGGTCTCGCCGCGAACCAACCCAAGCACCTCGAGAACCAATGGCGCAAGCGCGTCGAGCCTTGCTGCTCGCCTAACGCTCCGCCGAAGAACGCGCGTTGATATGCTCGACTTCATCAGGACTTGAAGAATGCCGGCTCTGGCGCGGGCGATGCGCCTGTCGCGCCATGCTCCAAAGGGCCGCGCGATCAGTATCATCGCCAGGCCAAAAAAGGACACAGACGCGAGCGACACGGACAGAGTCCAGAGGAAGCTGAGCAGGTTCATGTCAAAATCTGTATGCCGCGCCAGCCGACACCTCTTCCCGATCATACGGGCCTCGATCCTCGCGGGTTAAGTCGAGTCGAAAGAGCAGTGTGTCGCTCGCATCGAAACGAACGCCGGCTGTCCATCCCTGAACACGTGTGACGATTCCCTCTGTCGTCTCCGGCGCTTCAACATAGGCGATCCGGGCATGGATCTGTGGCGCCAGGGGTATGTCGGCGCGAAGAACAAAGCCCATCAGCGCCGGCCCGCCGCGCTCACCCACGGCGACAGCCTGGAGGCCTCCTCGCAGACCTTCAGCAGTGAAGAGATGATCGAGACCAATCTTCAGTGCATAGATATCGCCCGAAGCGAACCGCGATGCGTCAGCATCCAGCGTCAGGCGCGTTACGTCCGCCCGAGCCGCCAGGTCCATCGCGCCGCCCACCTTCAGGCCGAATTCAGGCCGGAAGTCCGCTTCAGTCGCCCCACCGGCCGCAAGGTAGAACGATCCGTGCGGCAGTGTTCGATCGATTCTCAGTTCCGAATAAAGATCATGCTTTCCGAAGCGTTCCTGTTCCTCGACCTTCAAGGCCGTCGCCCATCCGTCCTTGAACGGGCGCGAGATGGCGACGAAAGTCTCGCGCCAGTCCTGCAATCCGCCCGACAGCCTGCTCTGGCTGACGCCAGCATCAATCCGTAAAGCCGGATCGGCCGATGCTCCTTGCGCGCAGACTGAGTAGATGGCGACTAGCGCAGACAGTTTGAGCAGGTCGTTCATGCCGCCGCCCGCGGAACGAGTCTTTCGATCCTCGCGACAAGCTCATTAGGGCTGAAAGGCTTGGTGAGAAAATCAGACGCGCCCAATCGCAGGGCGCCGATGACATGATCTTCGCCCTTCAGGGTCGTCAGCATCAGAACTTTGAGTTGCTGTAACTGAGATTCAGCATGAAGGTGACGCAGCACCTCAAGACCGCCCATCACGGGCATCATCTGATCGAGAATCATCGCATCAGGTGATTCCAAGTCGAGCAGCGCGAGGGCGGCCTCGCCATCAGGGGCGGAGACCACGCGATATCCAGCCGCTGACAGGTGATGCTCAAGCAGCATGACTAGCAGCGGGTCATCGTCTGCTACGAGTATGACGCGATTGGTCGGATTCGTTTTGTTCGGCATGGCGAGGCTCTCGTGATCAAGCGCATCCATCTCACAGCGGCGTGAAAAAACGCTTGCAGCGCCGCTCTCAATTCTGCGAGCAAACTGCGAGATTCGCGTGCTTATTTCTTCGTTCAGTTAGGGGGCGCAGTATCCTGGAGAAAGTTGAGAGCGGTCGCATGAGCCGCGGCTACATTCTCGTCGTGGATGACGACGTCCTGCTTGCTGAGCTTGCGGTGGCGGTTCTCCAGCCGGACGGTGACGAAACCAGAGTGGCGCACGACGGCAGAGAGGCGCTCCGGGTGATCGAGAAACGCGTTCCTGACCTAGTTCTTCTCGACGCAAACATGCCGGTGCTCGATGGCTTCGGAGTTCTCGTGGCTCTCAAGGCAGATCCGATTCTCAGGCGAATTCCTGTAATAATGCTCACGGCGTTGCGGTCCGAAGCCGACTTCGCGAGGGCGCGAGAATTTAAAGTTGAGGGCTAGGTCGCAAAGCCATGTGATCCTGGCCATCTGCGTTAAAGAGTTGCGGTTGCGTTTCAGCGCCGCCGGCAAGCGCGACACGTTCCGATTGGCGGAACGCCGCCTGCTGGTCCTGGCGGGGCCCTCTTAAGTGGCCCCGGCGGCGAGAGCGAGTTCTCGACTCGTAGCGGCGATCCACCCGCGAGCTCATGATCAATTGTGAAGCTCGCTCAGGGCAGGCCGGTAGTCGTGCGGTGCAAATTGATACAGTTTGACAGAGATAGCCGGATCGCACGCATGCGGAATTTTAATCAGGACGCTTCACGCCCCCAAACTCCATGGTTTGGCGCCATGGAGATCAGCGCAGGCACAGTTGCTTCTGCCCTGTGTCTTGCAGGTCTGTCGGCAGGGGTTGTTTTTCTAAGTCATCAGTTCACGCAGGACGCAGGCCGTGTGGCGTCCATTTGGCCTCTGAATGCGCTCCTGCTTGCGATCATCCTTCGCTGGCCAGGCGCATCTCCCGCGGTCGTGATTGCCATCGGCGCCGCCAGTAATGTGGCCGTTGATCTCGCTATGGGCGACACGGTCTTCAACGGCCTGGCCCTTACGCTCGCTAACGTCGTCGAAATGGCAGTCTGTATTTATTTCCTCCGCCCCAAGGGCGCGACGTTCGATATCTCACGCCCGCACTCACTTCTTCGCTTCGTATTTATTGCTGGCGGGATCGCGCCAGCGGCATCCGCCGCAATCGCAGCCTGCGTCCTGACCACTAAGGCTACTTTTTTAGAGACGTTGGGCGTCTGGTTTGCCGCTGACGCATTAGGGATGCTGATTTTTACGCCAGCCCTTCTGGTAGTCGGTTCTACACGCGCCGAAGGAGTGTTTCCGCGCAGGTCTTTCACGGAGTGGGGACTTGGCGTCGCCATTCTCGTGACGGTTCTTTTTGCCGTCTTTGGCCAGCGAAGCTATCCACTGCTGTTTCTGGTTTACCCAGTCGTGATTCTCGCGACTTTCCGTGGCGGACTTACCGCCACGGCGATGTCCATACTTGTAACCGCTTGCGTAGCCATCTGGGCATCCGTTGTTGGCTACGGGCCTACTCAGTTGATCCCTGGGTCCGAGACCGACCGCGTTCTCGTGCTTCAGGGCTTTTTGGCGGTCATGACCCTAACGTCACTTCCGGTTGCAATGGCGCTGGCCGAACGCGCGCGCGCAAGCGCGTCGCTGCGTGCGGCAAGAGAAGAAGCTGAGCGTGCAGGAGTTGAAGCACGCGCAAGCGAAAATCGTTATCGAGCGCTAGCTGATTATTCAACCGACATCGTTGTCAGGTTGGGCAAGGGCGGAATTATCTCCTACGCGTCGCCCGCTTGCGGGATCCTCGGCATCACACCCGAACAGGCGGTAGGGCGCTCGACGATCGATTTCGCAGCGCCGGAAGATCGCGCGTTCGCCATCAAGACATTGGAAGATCTGTTCAGCGGCGCCGAACCGGATCGGTCAATTCGCAGGGAATTTCGTGTTCCGCGCACTGATGGAGCCGTCCTCTGGCTGGAAGGTAACCCAAGTATCATTCGCGATGCCGACGGGGCTCCAGTTGAAGTCGTGACCACTTATCGCGACGTGACGACAAGGCGTCAGCTCGAGGATGAGCTTCGGGACGCCAACCTGGCGGCGCACACCGCAACCGAAGCACCCCGCGCGAGCGAGCACAGATTCCGAGCCATAGCGGAAACGTCGCGTGACATGGTTGCGCGCATGGACATGAACGGCGTCATTCGTTTTGTCAGTCCCAGTTGTGAAACGGTCATGGGATTTAGCCAAGAGGAAATGCTGGGCACAACGACCATGGCTCATACCCACCGTGAAGATTTGGAGGACGTGGAGGGCTTTTTTGCGAAACTCATCTCCGACGGCCCGAACGCACCGCCACGGCCGTACACGTTTCGCGCGCGACGCAAGGATGGCCGGATCATCTGGCTGGAAGGAATTCCCAAAATTCTTTTCGACGAAGCGGGGAGGCCGAGCGAGATTCAGGACTCGGCTCGCGACGTGACAGCGCGGAAGGAGCTGGAGCAAGCGCTGGCCGAGGCTCGTGTGGCGGCAGAGGCGGCGGCGGAGGCTAAGGCGGAATTTCTCGCAAATATGAGCCATGAACTGCGGACACCTCTCAACAGCATTATCGGGTTCACGCAACTGCTGGCCGGAAGCGCCGCGCTGCCGCAAGCCGAGCGAAGGCATGTTGATCTCGTTGCAATGTCGAGCCGCAGCCTGCTGACGGTCGTCAATGACATTCTTGATTTTTCCACTCTGGACGAAGGCCGTATCCGCCTTGAGCAACGACCGTTTTCGGTCGGCGAGACAATCTGCCGTTGCGTGGACTCGCTCACCTTGCAAGCTGATGCAAAAAACCTTCGACTGGAAACGCGACTGGACGAAACCCTCGCGCCATATCTGGTGGGCGATGACACGAGACTGACCCAGATTCTCCTGAACCTGATCGGCAATGCCGTAAAATTCACGGATCAGGGCAGCGTTGCGATTTCGGTTCACACACTTCCATCCGTTCGGGATTATCAAGCATTCCGGATCACGGTGCGCGATACCGGCATCGGAATTCCCAGAGATCGTCTGGATCAACTTTTTGTTCGATTCTCGCAGATCGACTCCTCGATCAACAGACGTTTTGGCGGAAGCGGCTTGGGATTAGCGATCACAAAAGGCCTTGTTGACCTGATGAAGGGGCAGATCGGCGTTGAATCTCTCCTCGGGGAGGGGACGACATTCTGGGTCGAGCTGAATCTGCCTATTGCGCGCTCCACGGAGATCCCAAGACCGCTCGGTGACGCGCCGCCAGCTGTTGTCGCTCCCGGCAAAAAACTGCGGGTCCTTGTTGTGGATGATGTCGACCTCAACCGGGAACTCGCGGCAGCTTTTCTGGCGACGTCAGGACATCTGGTTGATCTGGCGTCCGATGGGCAGGAGGCGACAGCGCTTGTTCAGACTCAACACTACGACATCGTCTTTATGGACGTGCAGATGCCTCGCATGGACGGGCTGACGGCAACTCGCCTGATTCGCGCGATCCCTAACCGTAGCAACCTTCCCATTGTCGCCATGACAGCTCAGGCGTTGCCGGACCAGATCGCGGCGTGCCGGGAAGCCGGAATGGACGACTACCTACCCAAGCCGATCACCGCGGAAAGCCTCCCGGTCATGATCACCAAATGGGCGCAAGCGAGGACCGACGCCAAATCGGACGCGTCAGGTCAACTGGATGTAATGGCCTCGTTGCGCAGTCGGTTTCTTCTCCGCAGTCGCGACGATTTGCAACGAATGAACGAGCTAGTCGCGAGCGAAGAGGGCGTGGTCTCGCAGGAGTTGTTCGCCCTGGTTCATCGCTTTGCGGGAACTGCTGGGACGTTTGGCTATGTCGAAGCCGGCCAGGCGGCGCAAGTGATCGAAAGCGCGATATCGGCGGGAAGAGCCCCAGATTCTCAAAGCTTCGAACCGCTGCTCAGGGCCGTCGAGAGCATGGTCCGCGCAGCATAGCTCCTAACGACGAACGCCGGCCGCATCACGATGGTGCGGCCGGCGACGCGGCGTTTCCCCGACGATAACTCGTACTCAACAAAGACGACGCTGGGTTGGCCGGGGCTAGGGGCTGATTGGCCATCCCGAGCGTTGTCTGTCGCCAATCTGACGCGCTATGCTCGCAAACGCCTCTCAGCCCGTCGTTGGGATCAAAATTTGAATGGATCCATCCTAGTTGCCGAAGACGATGACCTGCTGAGGGCGTTTATCCTCGCGGGACTCAAACAGGACACGTTCTTAGCTTACGGCGTGAGCAACGGTGAAGAGGCGCTGCAGCTCGCCCTCACACGTGATTTCGACTTGCTGGTACTTGATCGGAATCTTCCAGGCCTGGACGGTTTGAGTGTTCTCAAGATGCTCCGTTTGCGAGGGGTTATCGCGCCTGCGATGTTTCTGACCGCTCTCGGCGCGACGGGTGATCGCGTGCAGGGGCTCGACTCTGGCGCGGACGACTACATGACCAAGCCATTCGCGATCGAGGAGTTTCTTGCCCGGGCGCGAGCGCTGCTCAGACGCCCGAAGCAACCGCTGCCCCGGACACTTTCCTTTGGTCGCCTGGTACTGGACCTGACGCGCCATGAAGCGTTGGTCGATGGTCATGGGATCGATTTAACGGCCCAGGATATCGTCTTGTTGTCCGTTTTCCTGAAAGCACCAGCGCGCGTATTCAGTCGCGAATCGCTGCTCGACCAAATGGGCGGCGACGAAATTGCTCCTGCGGCCGTCGAGCATGCGATTAGTCGCCTCAGAAGAAAACTTGATGCAGCCGGCGTGCGCGATGTCATCAAGACAGTTCGGGGCGCCGGGTACCGCTTGAACGGCTGACCGCAACCGCTTCAAAACCCGCGTCTTGGTTGCCAGCCTCATGTTTCCAAGAGTATAGCGGGCCGCTCGCGCGCAAAAAGGTCAAGGTTTTAGAGCCGATATTAAGCGCGCTAGCGCCGACGCCAATTTCCAAGGCCGCCAGCGCGTGACCACGGGTTGGCTCCTCAGGATCATCTCGAGGTTTTCGATCGCACTCGCATACTGACTTTGAGCTTTCGATCCTTTGGCCTGAGCCCTAGCGGTCATTGAGATCGCGCCGCGTGGATTCTGCGCGCGCGCTCGGAATCTGTCTTGAGCAGGGCGGCGGCGTAGTTGCTGCAAGCTCGCCGAAAGCCCAGCAAAACCTCACCCAGTTACCCTGACAGTTCTCTCAGTTGAGCTGTCAGCGCGCCGGATCACTCGCGGACGGTCAGCGGATCGCGATGGACCAAGGTATGAACCATCACGATCCGGACCGGTTTATCGTCTCGACCGCGGCGCACGCGCGCTCGTTCTTGTACTTTGATGTAGGCTCCCGACGAGCCGCGTACCCGTAGCATCTGGCTCAGTGTGTCACGCTCGCCATCCTGCAAGCTCTGGTAGCCTTGGCGCGCGGCAGCCTCGTCATCAGGATGGATTCTGCTCAACCAGTTCGAGATGTCTTCATCAGCGACGGCTGCGCCTTCGGCGAACAGCGTGCGCCAGCCCTCGGAGCTCGAAAGGCCTGAGTCGCTAATTCGCCATTCGAGGACGCCAGCATCGAGAAGATCGGCCGCGATCTCCGCTCGCGCTACGGCATCGGCGGATGTGTTAGCCCGTCGATCGCGTCGTCGCCATTCATTCTGCACGATGGAAACCGCTAGGATCAGCGCCAGCAACATGGGGGCGAATGCAGCGACCAAGACTTGCCAGTTCTCCTGAGTCAAGCGCCATACATCGACTTTTGCGCCGATGACATGAACCGCCAGCTGTCCGCTTGCGAGCGGCGCAGATGCCATTTCCGAATTGCTCTCGTCCGACTCGCGGGCGAGTTCGGAAACAGCCATGTCCTCGATCGACTGATGTTCCGCGGGCATTGCTGGAACAACCACGCGCGTTCGCGAGACGTCTGCGCCCGACGCCAAGATCAGGCGGCCATCCCTGTCGGACAGAAAGGCAAGAGGCGCCTTGGCGGCTGTGTTGCGCGCAAGCACGAGACTGTCGGTGAACACGCTGGCATCAAGCGCCAAAACCAGCGTGCGCGGAGAAGGCGCGTCCATCGGTATGGCGAGAAGGAGTGCGTTGCGCTCAGGCGCAGGCATGAGACGGGCGCGCTGGTCGATGCGGCGTGCGTCTTCAAACCGGAAGGGCGCGATGACCGGGCCGAAGCCCGTTGCATCGACCGCGCCGACATCGAGCTCAACCGACCCGGAAGCGTCAAGAATGGTCGCGCCGAGGATCGGTGAGTCAGCCGCAGCTTCCACGATGGCCCGGCGCGCCGCCAGCCGTTCCACGTCTGTCGCGTTTGGGGCAAGTGCTGCGTCAAGCGCGGCGCGATGCTTGAGGACGCCGGTTTCAGCCCTCGCCAGAATTGCCTCGATCTGCGTGGCGCCATACTGTGCGGCGACCGCGAGCCGGCTCCGGTCAACCTCGTGCGTCTTCTGTGACATCACGGCGAACAGCGCCACCAAACCGATCGCCAGGCCGATGCCGCCCGCGCGCCGGAGGGCGCCGATCAGCTTCGGATCGGCAAGATCGCTGACCCGCCGCACAAAAGCTGTTGGCGGCGGCTGCGAGAGTTGCGAGGCGGTGGATGGCTGCATGGCGTCACCAGATCCCGCGGCCATGGCCGGCAAAGTCGCCGCTTACAACGGATCGCCGGCCTTCCGGCGTGAACCGCAAGGAAAGCCCGAGCTGCACGTCGCTGTAGGCGGTCGAGGCATTGGCGGCGGCCCATCCGCCGACCGTCCAGTTCGCGCTGACGCGATAGGCGGCCTCAGCGCGGACCGCGCCAGCGACACTGGAGGACGCGCTTGATGCAAACTGCGCGCCCAAAGGATTCTGCAAGGGCAGGACAGGGGCGCTAGATTGCCGCGTCATCTCATAGGCAAGCGATCCATCCAGGCGCAGCATCCAGTCTTGCATCTCGGCGGTTTGGAGGTTCAGCGACCAGCCGGCGCGATGGAACTCCTGAGGGCTGAAGTACCCGCCATGGCCCCGCGTCTCGAAGTTGGTGTTCCTTGCATAGCTGTCGAACTGGTAGAACGGGCCGGTGGCGATGTAGTCAAAACCCGGCGCATCCAGCGTCTGTGCTCCACCGATGTCGATACGCACGCGATCATTGTTGGCGACGTTCAATCCTGTCAGCCGCGATGCAAGCACGCCGCCCGTAACGCGCACCCCGGGGGCAAGCGCGATGCTGGATCGCGCTTCAAGACCTGTCTCGATCACGGCGCCCCAGCCTGCGCCTCCCGCCGGATCACGCCGCCCTGCCAGGGAGGTCGCCGAGTCGTCCTTGGGCGTGGCGAAGGCGCGCGCTGCCACGGACCACCACGTTGCACGTCTTTCAATGGATGCTTCGGCGACGAGCGGCGCTCCGCCGATTGCGCGGCCTGGCGCCTCGGCGATCTGGACAGACAGTCGCATGGCGCCTTCCGTGCCTGCGGCGAAATAGGGAAGGGCGTGCTCAGTCCTGCCGCCAAGGGTGGAGTCGAGCGCCAGGCCGGTAACGCCGGCTTCCAGCAAGAACCCGCCGTAGGCGAAGCCGGTCGAAACACGCACCGCCTGCGCCTCGAACCGCCCATCGCCTGCTGAGTTGCGGGGCAGGCGGGCGGTGGTTGTCTGCTCGACCCATGGCGCGCCAACACCAGCCAGCCGTTGATGCCGCGATGGCGCCAGGCGTTGCGCTGTCGCAAAGTCCTTCCGCGCGATCGCGGCGTCTGCCTGCCCATTGACGAGCGCGGGCGCAAGCGGGCCTTGCCCTGCGCTGGCGAGCGTCGTCAACTCGTCGAGGCGATCCTCGCGTGCAGCGGCCAGCACAAGGCCCTCGGCGCTCTCCGCATCGGCGGACTGGACGTAGAGATCGCGAAACGCGAGTTCCGCCGACCGAGCCTCTCCAAGCTCAAGGCGTGTCCAGGCCTCACGCATCCGTGCGGGTCGAGCAACGCCGGCATAAGCCGACGCTTGCTGCGCCCATCCCAATGCGTCTCGGAACCGTCTCGCTTCGAAAGCGCCGGTCGCGCGGTCAAGCAGTGTTTCTCCAACAATGCGATCGGCATCACTGGAATACCCGACGCCGAGGTCGCGCAGGCGCGCAGCGAACGCCTCGGCCGCGTTCCAGTCCTTGTGTGCGCGGGCCTGCGCGGCGGCGAGTACAAGGGCGTCCGCAGCGACGGAGATCTGGCGAGTTTGAATATCATCCGGGCGAGTGACGTTGGAATCGAGCGCGAGAAGCGCCAGCCCCGGTGCGGGATCGTTCAGGCGCAAGCCGGCCAGCGCCTCGCCAAGCCTTGCCTCCTGGTCTGGACCGAGCTTGGCTGCCTCGTGAAAGAGCGCGCGCGCCAGCGCTGCGTCCGATTCCAGGATCGCCCAGCCGGCGGTGAGGGCAAGATCATGACGGCCGGAGTCGAACGCGAGAATCGCCGCGTCTGACCAGGCCTTGCCTGCGATCGCCTGCTTTAACTGGGCCTCATGCCGCGCGTCGCGAAGCGTTGCCAGCTCTGCTGGAGCCGGCGGCGAATGGTTTGGGGCCGTCGCCGTAGCCAGCAGCCGATCCAGGCCGTCAAGATTCAGCTGGCGCGCCGCACGCTCGACGTTCGTGGAGCGCTGTGCTGGCGTGCTGCACGTCGCAAACAGGTAGGTGTGAAAGGCAAGAAGCGGCTTCTGCTGTTCGAGGGCGGTGAGCGCTTCGCTACGCAGCCAGATGGCGTAGTCATCTTCGCATGCGGGCGCTTCCGGCGCGAGCGCGAGCACCTGTGTCCAGGTCCGGGTGGCGAAGGCATCACGCAGGCCGCTGTCACGCTGGCCCCGGGTGATCGCCGCCAAAAGCTTGTCATCCGGTCGCCAGGCGGGATAGCGCGTGCGCAGGCTGAGCACCTGGGTTTCCGCCATGTGCCAGTCGCCAGTCGCCAGCGTGTTCCATATCGCGCGAAGCGATTCCCTCGCGGGCGAGGCCGGTGCAAGCCTTTGCGGTTGATCCGGCGACCGGGCTGCGTCAGGCGTTTCGTCCGGAATCCCGAGGCGCGTGACGTTCACCTCCATTACGGCCTGCGCGCCAGCTAGCGGCGCGATTGCGAGAGCAACAGCGACCACGACAAGCTGGCGCAAACCGCGCAGGAAAGGCAAATGGATCGTCACTGTGCCCGGTTCCGTCGCCGCATGTAGTGAGCGATGCCGGCCAGAACCACGGCGACGGCGAAAATCAGGCCTCCAAGCGTCAGCACCCAGCGCCAGGGCGATTGCCCATTCTGCAGTGCGACGCGGTCGGCGCTCGAAGCGTCGCCCGAGAAGAAGGACTTGCCGACAGGCTGGACCGAAACGGTTGACGGGTCTTCGCGCCAAACCGCGGCGCTGCCCCTTAGCTGACTCCAGTGCGTAGGCTCGACAAGATGACGCACGGATGACAACAGCGCCTCGCTTGTTTGGGCTGTTACAACTGTCACCAGCTGGCCGCGATGGGACGCGTTTTCCGCCGACGCGATCAGGCCGCTGCTACCGAGGTCGGACAGTTGACGCAGGCGCACAAGATGGGCGCCGGACATGTCGTCCGGGAATTTCGGATCGTTCAGCGCAAGCCGGATTGGGCCGTCGATGAGGTTTCTTACGGCGGGCCGGGCGCCCACGATCAGCGTATGGATTTTGGCCGGCTCGGCCCCAAAGTCGAAGTCTATGCCGGAAAACAACGCCCCATGAGTCTGACCGAGCTTTGCCGCGAGGGTCCACACGGCTGCCAGCGTCTCGCTGCGATGATCGGCCGCCCGGATTGCGAACGGCGCCGTCGAGGCTGCGGAGAACGGAAAGCCGGTCTCGCTCAAGAGTGCGAGGTTTGGCAGCTCAGCATAGCTGGGTGAATTCGGAACCTGGATCATCGATGATCCGTCCAACACAAAGGCAAGATTCCTGTTGTTGCGCGTCGCGCAGGCGCCGGCCTGAACGCGGGCGAGTTCGGCGCTGAGGCGAACGGTGTTTCGCCCGGGACGGAAGTTGCGCGCCGGCAGTCGAAGTTCGTATCCGGAAGCGGCTTCACCGTCCGTCCGGGCCAGCGCCACGGCGCGGCGGAATATACCATTCACGAAGAGATTGAGGACGGAGCCCGGCTCAAGGCCTGCCCCATAGGCGAAGTCCAGCGATAGAATGATCTCATCCTTTTCGCGTGCGAAGAAGTCGGCCGGCAGTTCGAACGACAGGTCGAAAGCGGCCGATTCCTCACCGACTGTGCTTTTGGACGCCAAGCCCAACTGCTCGAAAGTGTAGGTCGCGCCGGTGCGAAGCGGGCCGTGTGCGCTGAGCGCAAAGCCTCTGGGAGCATCTTGTTCGCTGATTTGCATGCTTGTGGCGTCGGCCAGGGGAAAGCCGGTGACGCCAAGAGCCAGGACAGCCCGCGTGACAGCTTCGTCCGTGTGACCGGACGCCACGATCACGAAGTGCGTTGGATCAAGCGGGGAGGGCCCGACGGCGAGATAGCCCTCTTCCTTGTCCACTGTACGGGGATCAATCGCCAGCAGGGCTCCCACTTCCGCGAACGTGCCAACGATGATGACGTCGGTATCGCGGTTGGCAAGCGCAAGGCGTGGGGCCGGCGATCCCGTAACGCTACTGGAAACCGCCCGGGCCGAGGCATGAGAGATTTCGGGTAGCTTGAACGAAAGGCGATTTGTGACGGCTTGGGCCGACAAGGCGCCCCAGGTGAGTTGCGCGCGACGCGGCTCTCCGGCTGCCGTAACGATCGTGAGATGTTCGACGCCGCCGACGCCTGGCGACAGGAAACGGTCGAGATCGGCGAGAGTCCAAGCGAACTTGCGCCGCTGGTAGCTCACCTCAAGGCTGGAGCGTTCAGTATCGATCTCCGTCCACAGTTCATCCGCCGTCGGGTCCTGACAGTCAAACGTGTAGCGCTGGACAGCCTCGAAACCGAGCGTGTTGAAACCGGGCTTGAAGCCGCCAACGATCGACACTGAATCCATCGCCCCCGTCAGCCCTGTCGCCGCGTCCAGTTGGGCGGCGAACTGGCTGTTCAGCGAAAGTCTCAGATGGGCGCTGGTGGAGGCTTGGGCGCGGCTGGTTGCATGACGCAGGACGAGTCGGACGGACTTGATATCGGCCTGGGGCGCGAGCGCGAATGAGAGATCCTCGCGTGCCGAAGCACCGTTAAGACGCATGCTACCCTGTTGCGCACGCAGCGTCGTGAGCGGCGCTGCAAACTGACTGGTCCCGTTCGCGAGATCGCGGCTGGTGGCCGCCTTCGGCGGAGCGCTGCGTGCGAAGACGTCCTGGGCGCCGGCAGGAGCGACAAGCCATCCGGTGGCGACAAACGTCATCAGCAGGGAAGGGGACAGGCGTTTCATGTGCGAAAAACTTTGCTGCGAATGACGGTCAGGTGATCGAGGGCGCCGGTGACGCCCTGATGCGCGAGGAAGCCGATCTGGCCGATGACGCCCCGCGAGCTCACGCGCTTGTCCTGGAATGCGCGCCAGTTTTGGCTGCGCGAGTAGACAAGCGCCACGACGGTGCGCCACTGGGCGGCGGTCTTGAGTTCGAACCGGAGGCCGACGGCCGCTTCGCCGCCTTGACGAACGATCGACTGGACGTAGAGATCGAGCGGGAAGTGGGACGCCGCGCCCAGCAGACGGGCGTCGATGCGCACCACTGAGCCAGGCGACAATTGTTCGGCAGACAGTGCGTCCGCGACGACGCCGATCCCGGTAACCGAGATATCCGTCATGCGCACGCTGAGCCGTCCGGAGGCGCCTGACAGTTCGATGGAGGCGGCGCGATCAATGCGCGGGAACACGCGGCGTTGGGCGCGTTCATAGAGCGCGCCAAGTGCGCCGATCAGCAGGAACAGGTGGAAAGTGTTCCACAGCAGTGCGACGACGATGTAGCCGGCTATCTGAGGTTCAAGTAGCATGCGGACAAGGCCCGCCACTTCCGCAAGACCGACAACCGCGATCAGGATGTAGAACGGCCGCGCCAGCGGCGAGACGAAGTTGCGTTCGAGCGACTCACCCTTAGGCGTCACGTCGAATGTCGGCGCGCGGGGATTGCGGAACACCCGCAGGATCGCGCCCGAGCAATGCACGGCCTGGACGATCTCGTAAAGTTCCGAGGCGAACACCCATCGGCTTCCGCCGTAAAGCATGCTGGTGAGAAGCAGCGCGCCAATGACGTGCGGCACACCATACGCCAGGAAGTACTCCACGCCCACCGCGTAGATCTGGATGCCGAAGATCAAGTACACGAGTGGCGTGAGGATGAAGGCCATACGCGCTAGCGAGAAGAACCAGAAGAAGCACGAATTGAGATAGCCAAGCCGTTGCGCCAGCGTCAGCCCAGTCTTGACCAGTGGGTTCTTGAGCAAAAAGATTTGCGCCATTCCCTGCGCCCAGCGCATGCGCTGGACGATGAAACCCGAGAACGTCTCCGGCGAAAGTCCAGCCACCATCGGGCGCGCAACATAGGCGCTATGATAGCCGCGCGCATGAAGCTCGAGTGCGGTTTCGGCGTCCTCGGTGATTGTTTCGCCCTGAATTCCCCCGATCTCCATGATGTGCTTGCGCCGGAGCACTGCAGCCGAACCACAAAAGAACGAGGCGTTGTAGCCATCCAGGCCTTTCTGAATGACCGAATAGAACATCTCGTTTTCGCTAGGCATCCGGTCAAACGTGTCGAGGTTCCGCTCGACCGGGTCCGGATTGAGGAAGAAGTGCGGCGTTTGCACCAGGAAGAGTTTGGGGTCCGCCAGGAAGTACCCGACCGTGCGAAGCAGGATATCCGCCGTGGGTACATGGTCAGCGTCCAGAATCAGGATCAGCTCGCCGGATGTCTGCGTCAGCGCGGCGTTGATGTTTCCCGCCTTGGCGTGATCATTGCGTTCGCGTGTGAGATAGGTGGCGCCCGTCCGCTCGCAGAGCTGCTGTAGCCGTTGATGCCGTTCTTCCGCCTCGGCTGCTTTCCTGGGGTCCATCTGAGTGCGTTTGGCCACAGTGCCACCATCGTCCAGAAGGTAGACGCTGCATCGTCCCGCCGGATAGGAGACCGCCATAGCCGCCCGGACCGTCACCTCCAGCAACTGTTCATCCTCATTGTAGGTGGGGATAAGAATGTCGACCGTCGGCGATTTTGTCGCGCCCACCGGCGCCGGCACGGGCCTGCGATCCGCGACATCCGCCGAAAGGAACATCGACAGCAGCAAGATCACGAAGCCGTAGAGTTCGGCGCCAAACAGGGCGAGCGCAAAGAACAGCGACACCGGATCCGAAAACGGAATCGTCTCGGACGCACGCCACAGCATGTAGCGCGTGCTGGTGAACAGCGTGAGCAGCAGGATAAAGACGCGGAGTGGCCCGCCCGCCGGCTGAACCCACGTCATCGTGACGAAAACGCAGGCGGTTGCAACTGCGAGCGTGACTTGTCCGTTGAGGTCGACCGGCGTCGATGCAAGCACGGCGATCGTGAACAGCGCGACTAGCGCGCTGAGCGTCTTAGTGCGCTCGATGCCGAATGTTGCTGAGGCGGACATGTCGCGAAAATTTCACCGCGATCACGCGACCGCAGGACCACGCTAGCGACCAAGCGTAATCAATCGATGAATTTACAGCGCGTCAGTAAGGATCAATAAAGCACTATGAGCGCGCCACTGGCGGCGGCGCGAAATATGCCGAGACAGGAAACGCAAACGACCACGCAGCCGCAGATCTTGGCGAGGTTCGCCAGATCCGTAGCAGCGTTCTTGAGAGCAAGCCTGGACATGCGTATCTGTGATTGGTTGCTGTGACGAAGCATGACTTTAAGCGAAGAGTGTCAACCGCGGGTGGTCTCGCTGCGTGAAGTTTTATGGAATTTGTGTCGTTCGCGGGGGGGCGGCATGCTGCTGTACCGGAGATGATCACCTGGGCGAAAGAGCCTCGGGTGGGGCTAGCGTTCAGCGCTAGTTCGTGTCCGGCGCAATCTGCTTGGAAAGTTCACGTTCGATGCGCTGGTCGGGAACAACCCAGAGCAAGGCGACGAAGGCAAAGCACGCCTGCGCCCAGAGAGGATCGGCGAGCGCGGCAGTGGCGAGGCCGACGACGTAGATGAGCAAGGACACGATTCCCTTAGCATCGCCCCCAACAGCGCGCTTCAGCGCGTGGTCTCGTCCATGCGCATTGATCAAGAGGCTCTGCAAGACGTAATACGCGATCGCCGGCGCCAGCAGCGAAGCCCCATAGACAATGGTCGGCCAGCGCGCCCCATGTGTGTCGCCAAGCCACGCCGTCGAGAACGGCATGAGCGAAAGAAAAAACAAGAGGACGATGTTGGCCCACAGGATCGCGCCATTCACACGCTCCGCCGCATACAAGAGGTGATGGTGATTGAGCCAATAGAGCGCGACGTAGATGAAACTTAGCGCGTAGCTCAAAAAGGTCGGCGTCGCGGCGGCCAGGTCTGGTAGCTCGTGACCCTGGGGCGCACGCAGTTCAAGCACCATGATCGTGATGATGATAGCGATGACCCCATCGCTGAAGGCAGTGTTCCCCGTCACGGCCTTTGAGACAACAGCGGCGTTTTGCTAAAGGAGTGTTTTGGCTCATCGTAATCCTTGAAGGGATACGCGATGAGACAGAGAACTGGGCCGAACGGATCGGCCGACAGGCACGTCAAAGAGATCAAGCGCCAGACGCGGTGCAAGTTTTCGGCTGAAGAGAAGATCCGGATCGTGCTCGACGGCCTGCGCGGAGAGAGTTCGATCTCCGAGCTTTGTCGGCGCGAAGGGATTGCCGAGAGCCTCTATTACAACTGGTCGAAGGACTTCCTGGAGGCCGGCAAGAAGCGCTTGTCGGGGGACACGGCGCGTCAGGCTACGCCCGGCGAAGTCGTCAGCTTGAAGCGTGAAGCTCGCGACCTGAAGGAGGTGCTCGCCGAGACCCTTCTGGAGAACCGCCTGCTCAAAAAAAGCATGATCGCGGATGGGGGCGACCCAGAATGAGATATCCCGCATCCGAAAAACTGGAGATCATCCGGCTCGTCGAGCAATCGAGCCTGCCGGTCAAACGCACGCTGGCGCAGCTTGGGGTCTCTCGCCCGACCTTCTATCGTTGGTACGACCTTTATCGTCGCTTCGGCGAAGTCGGCCTGGAAGACCGCACGTCCCATCCGGGGCGCATCTGGAACCGCATCCCCGATCACGTGCGCCGGGACATGCTGGAAATGGCGCTGGCGCGGCCGGAGCTCAGCCCGCGAGAGCTTGCGGTCACGTTCACGGATGAACGCTGCTACTTCGTCTCAGAGGCCAGTGTTTACAGGCTTCTGCGATCGCATGACCTCATCACCAGTCCGGCGTTCATCGTCATGAAAGCCGCCGATGAGTTTACCGACAAGACAACTGCGCCGAACCAGCTCTGGCAGACTGACTTCACGTACTTGAAAGTGATCGGCTGGGGATGGTTCTATCTCTCGACCATCCTGGACGACTTCTCGCGATACATCATCGCCTGGAAGCTCTGCACCGGCATGGCGGCGACTGACGTTCAGGATACGCTGAACCTGGCGCTCGAAGAAACCGGACTCGACCACGCCAATGTTGTGCATCGTCCGCGGCTCTTGTCTGACAATGGTCCCTGCTACATCTCGGGTGATCTGGCTGAGTATCTGGAAGACAAGGGCATGCCGCACACGCGCGGTGCGCCCTATCATCCCCAGACCCAGGGCAAGATCGAACGCTGGCATCAAACGCTCAAGAACCGCATCCTGCTTGAGAACTACTTCCTGCCCGGCGACCTCGAAGCGCACATCGCCGCGTTCGTCGGCCACTACAATCATCAGCGCTACCACGAGAGCCTGAACAACCTGACGCCCGCCGACGTCTACACCGGGCGCGGCCACACCATCCTGCTTGAACGTGAGAAGACGAAAAGGAAGACAATGAAACTACGGCGCTTGCAGCACGCCAGAGCCGCTGCTTAACTCAAACCAGATGAGCCGAACCTCCTGAACATCAGGCAGCCACAGGTCTCAAATTATCTGATGACGGACAGGTAGGTGACTTCGCCTCTCGGTGTAGGGCCGCTGAAAACTACGCGCTGAAGATATCCGGACAGCACGTTGCCATAGTAGAGTTCTGTATCGCTCTCAAATCCAAAGCGACCATAGTACCTCGGGTTGCCATAGACAACGCAACCAGCTGCCTTCATCGACATGAGCCTGTGAAGGCCGTCGCGGGCAAGAGCCTGGCCGACGCCCTTCTTCTGATGCTCTGGCCTGACTGACAGAGGTCCTAGGCCATACCAGTCGTCGATTTTTCCGTTGATTGCGACGGGTGAGAACGCTACGTGGCCGATTACTTCACCTCCCTGAATCGCAATCAGCGAAATGGTCAACGCCCCAGCAGCCCTCAACGCGTCAATGATCTTGCTCTCCGTTTGATCGCTGTGAGGCAAACCCTTGAAGGCCGACTCTGTAATGAAACGGATGATCGCAGCGTCCGAAGGACGCTCCTGTCTAATCTGCATATTGAAGAACCTATCAAAGAACCAAACTACGCGACCGATCATGGTACTGCGCTCAACGCAGTCGCGGACAGTTGCGGCTATGCGTCCCGTGAGTTCGAGACGATCAGCGGATTCTCGCAATCTCTAGCATGTATCGATGCTAGAGCAGGCCGGCAGATAAACGCAAGCTCTTCAAATGTCGCCTTCTGGGTGAATGACAGCCCAGACGATGCGGGCGGTCTTGTTGGCGTGCGCGGTTGCAGCCTGTCGAGCTGGTTTGCGTGCAAGGAGATCAACCAGGCGCGGATCGACGCTCTTAAGCTTGTTTTTGGCGTACCGGACAAGCGACATCATGCCGACGAACAACAATTTGCGTAAGTAGCGATCTCCCATCTTGGTGATGCGCCCGAGACGTTCTCTGCCTCCGCTGGAGTTCTGACGCAGGGTGAGGCCAAGCCAGGCGGCGAACTCGCGACCCGAGCGGAACTGACCGGGATCGGTGACTGATACCAGCCGCCACAAATCATGACGCGGTCGCCCACTTGCGCTGTGTGATGGAGGTGAGGCGGGCCGGCGTTGCGATGAGACTGTTCCAGGCGGTGCAGCAAGCATCGACGATGGCGTCGTAGGTCTCGTAGATTCGCAGCGCGAGATTGTTGGCGCGCAGGAACTCCCAGACGTTTTCGACCGGGTTCAACTCGGGCGCGTAGGGCGGCAGGTAGATGAGCGTGACATTGTTCGGCGGACGTATGGCGGTCGGGGAGTGCCAGCCGGCCCCGTCGATCACCAAGGCGGCGTGGGCGTCGGGAGCGATGCTGCGGCCGATTTCCTCAAGATGCAGGTTCATGGCCTCGGCGTTGACCTGAGGCAGCACCAGGGCGGCGCCGACGCCGCGTTCAGGACAGACCGCGCCGAACAGATAGGCCCATTCATAGCGGGTGTCGCGCCGGGCCCGCGGCCGCGAGCCGCGCTTGGCCCAGATGCGCGTCAGTGTTCCCTTCTGGCCGATGCGCGCTTCATCCTGGAACCAGATCTCCAGCGGCTTGTCTTGGGCTTCGGCTGGCAGCGCCGCCTTCACGAGGGCCGGGAACTTTTTTAAACGCCTCTTGCGCGGCTTCGTCGGCTTTGGGGTGGCGCGGGCGCACCGACAGCCGCGTGAAGTCGAGCTGCTTCAAGACCCGTTCGACCTGGCGCTCAGAGAGGTCGACGCCAAAGCGCACCTTGATCTCACCCTGAAGATCGACACAACGCCAGCGCACCATGCCGGTGACGGCGACATCAGGACCCTCCTCGACGAGTTCGGCCAGCTCGGCCTTCTGCTCCTCGCTCAACCGCGAGGGCCGGCCCGGCCGCTGCCGGTCGCTCAAGCCCTCGAGCCCTTCCTCATTGTAGCGGTGAACCCAATCGCGCAGCGTCTGGCGGTCCATCCCCGCCGCCGCAGCCGCCTCGGTCCGCGACGCCCCTTCCAGCACCAGCGCGAGCGCCAACAGACGCCGAGCCTGAGCCACGTCCTTCGACCGCCGCGCCGCCGCTCGCAACTCCCCGGCCGACAACTCGTCCCGCTCGATCGCAACCGCCATCGCCTCCCTCCATGCGACTCAATCGCTCGAAGGAATCACGCTCGCCTCGACCCGGGAATCCCCCCGAGTCAGAATTTAAGACGGCTGGTATGAGGCTGCGAGGGCAGAGGCCCCGATCGGTCCAATGCCGGGGATGGTCGCAAGCCGCCGCGACAGCCCATTGCTGCAATGCCAGCGCTGCAAGTCACGATCAATGCCCTGGATCCTGCTGTGCGTGTCGAATGCTTGCTGCGACAGCATCAGGACGGCCTTGGCCGCTTCCTCGGGTATCTCTAGCGCTTCACCATCGAGGATCTGTTTGGCGATGAGCAGGGCGCGCTCAAGCCCTCGTGGGATAGCTGTGACGCCGTTTTGATTGTAAAGCGACAGACACGGGCGGTCGCGGGGCAGGGCCTGTCGATTGCCGAATACCAGCGTTTGAACAGGCCATCGTCTCTCGTTCGATCGGAGCGCCGAGAGACTGATATGACAAAAATCGACGCGGCAATTTGCCGGCGCGATCTACGGTGTTGGTCGCTATCCTTGCCGTAAGTCCGCCGACAGCTTCCAGGCCATGACGATCTAACCTCGCCCGTCGTGCATGCACCGGTCAGGGACACGTTTGCTTGTCACGCCCATCAAGCGTCCGTCGCATGACCGCTCAAGGGGCCGAGGCTTCGGACCTTCGGTCCTGCAGGCCGCACCAACCCCTTGCGCGGTCACCGCTACGCTTGCTTTCCGGCCGCTCCTGAGGGGCGTCGCAAACGCGACCCCGGCGGGGCTGATCCCGCGGGATCACAAGGAAGATCATCATGGACCGCGCGTCCTTCGAACTCATCGGCAATGTCGGCAAACTCGAGATCAAGCCGCTCAAAGGCGACAGACACCTCGCCATCGTTTCCCTCGCAACGTCCGAACGCTGGAAGGCCGAGTCTGGCGACTGGAATGAAAAAACCTACTGGCATCGGGTTGCCGTCTTTGCGCCGGCCAAGGTCTCCTTGATCGAGAAAGCCGTTCAGGTCGGCACCCGCCTCCGCCTTGTTGGACAGATCCGTCCTGGCTCCTGGGAAGATGAGCGCGGCCAGACCCGCTACTCCATCGAGTTCGTGGTGACCGGTTTGGGTGATGTCGAGATCCTCGCACGCGGCAAGCCGAAGGCTGACGCACAATCCGAACCGGTGATCGTCGGCGAAGAAGCGCCGAAGCCGAAGCGCAAGCGCGCGGCCTGACGGCCTGGCCGGCGGCGCCAAGCCGCCGGCCTTGTCTCGCTCTTCCAACAATCCGGATTCTCAAGGAGGTCACCATGACCGCCATCGCGAATACGCAATCGCTTCACGATGCCGTCACCGCCCGGATTATCGCAGAACTCGAACAGGGACGCTTCCCATGGGTCCAGCCATGGGCGTCTTCATCAGGAGGGACGCCGCTTGGTTTGCCCCAGAACGCATCGACCGGACGAACCTATTCCGGGATCAACATTCTTCTGCTCTGGTCCGCCGCGATCGAGCAGGGGAGACCCTCGCAACGCTGGCTGACCTTCAAACAGGCGCTCGCTCTCGGCGGCAATGTGCGCAAGGGCGAGAAAGGGACGATGGTTGTCTACGCTGATACCTTCATTCCGAAAGCCGAGCAGGAGAAGGCGAGTGCGTCAGGGGAGGATGCCCGCCGCGTTGGCTTCCTGAAGCGCTTCACTGTGTTCCATGTGGAGCAGTGCGACGGGCTTCCACTTGATGCGGATGCGCCGCCGCTTCCCGGGCGAACCGAGGTGTTGTCACATGTCGATGCGGTTGTCGCGGCGACGGGCGCAGACATACGGATCGGCGGTGAGATGGCGTTCTACTCGCCAAGCCACGACTTCATTCAGGTTCCCCCGCAGCAGGCGTATTTCGAGCCGATCAACTGGTACCGGACCGTTTTGCATGAGGCTGGCCATTGGGCAGGCGGCCCTTCGCGTCTCAACCGCGATTTCTCTGGCCGACATGGTAGCCAAGCTTATGCGCGTGAGGAACTCGTCGCTGAACTCTGCTCGGCTTTTCTCTGCGCCGAGCTCGGTGTCGTCCCCACTGTTCGCCATGCGGACTACCTCGGCGCCTGGCTGGAAATTCTCCAAGGGGATAACCGGGCCATATTCCAGGCCGCGTCGATGGCGTCCAAGGCAGCCGATTTCGTCATGGGGCGCTCGACAGGCTGTTAGATTCGTCCACCGTCCTGAGCAAGATGTCAGGCGAAGTGAGAAATTGACCCCCTAGCGAACTGAGGAATTGACCCCCTCGGGTATTGGACGCGAGGAGGTTCAAGTGACGAGAGACGTCGGGGAAAGTCCTGCATTGGCGAGGTCGATGCAGGGGCAGTTGATGCTGGATGCCGAGGAGGTGGCCGCGATGAAGCGGCTGCACGAGCTTGGCTGGGGCGCCAAGCGTCTTTCGCGGGAGTTTGGGTGCGCGCGGAACACGGTGAAGCGCTATCTTCGTGAGAGCGGGCCTGTTGTGTTCCGGAAGCCGGAGCGGCGGACGGCGTTCGATGGTCTGGAGGATTGGCTGCGCGAGCGCTTTTTCCGGCATGGCGGCAACGCCGACGTCATTCGCCAGGAGCTTGCAGCCGAGCACGGGATCGTAATCGGCCTGCGATCGGTGGAGCTGCGGGTGCAGGGCTGGCGCCGGGAGTTGGCGGCGCAGAAGCGTGCGACCGTACGGTTCGAGACTGCGCCGGGTCGTCAGCTGCAGATCGACTTCGGCGAAGCGCGGGTGTGGATCGGCGAGGAACGGGTTCGGGTCCACGTGTTTGTGGCGACGCTGGGCTACTCGCGTCGCGTGCATGTCCGGGCCTCGCTCCGCGAGCGTCAGGCGGACTGGTTCGCCGGCATGGAGGGCGCGTTCCTGGCGTTCGGCGGTGTTCCCGAGGAAGTGCTGCTCGACAATGCGAGGGCGCTGGTCGAGCACCATGACGCTGTTACACGAGAGGTGCGGTTCAACGCGCGGCTGCACGCCTTCGCCCGCTATTGGGGGTTCAAGCCGCGAGCCTGCGCTCCCTACCGGGCGCGAACCAAGGGTAAGGATGAGCGCGGTGTTGGCTATGTGAAGCGGAACGCGATTGCGGGACGGCGCTTCGCCAGCTGGGCGGCGTTTGAAGCGCATCTCGAGCACTGGACACGTGAGGTGGCTGATCAACGCATCCATGGCACGACCGGCATTGCGCCAGCTGAGCGCTTCAGTGAGGAGGCGGACGCGCTGAAGCCCTTGGGCGGTCGCGCGCCATTCGGCCAGTTGCGGGATCTGGTGCGCAAGGTTCAGGCCGACTGCGCCGTCGATCTCGACACAAACAGCTACTCCGTGCCCTGGCGGCTGATCGGAGAAAGCGTGCAGGTCGTGGTGCTGGGTGGTCGCGTGGTCGTGCGTCATGCCGGCGTCATTGTCGCTGATCATCCGCTGTCCCAGGGTCGCCGCCAGCGCATCGTCGACCGGGCGCATCTGGTCGGAGTGGCGGGCGCGTCGGGCGCCGTGCGGGCAGCGAAGTCGCCCGAGCCGGAACGAGCGCAGTTGCTGCGACCGCTCGCCGAATACGAAGCTCTGGTCGGGGGTGGCTGGTGAAGAAGCCCATCGATATGGATACGTTGCTAGTTCAACTCGACCGGCTCAAGCTGACAGCGATCCGGGACCAGCTGGACACACTGCTCGACGAGGCGGCGCGGTCGAAAATGACGTTGCGCGAGGCGTTGTCGTTCCTGGTGACGCGAGAGATCGCGCGGCGCGATGAACGCCGGATCTCGATGTCCAGCAAGCTGGCGCAGTTCCCCTTCGTTCGAGAGCTCGACAGCTTCGACTTCGAGGCGCAGCCGTCGCTGGACCCGGGACAGCTACGTGATCTGGCGACCTGTCGCTGGATTGCACATGGCGATGCGGTCCTGTTCCTGGGGCCGCCTGGCACGGGCAAAACTCATCTTGCCGTGGCCCTCGGCCGCGAGGCTATCCGGCAGAACTACAGCGTCCAGTTCGTCACGGCCGCGACGCTGGTCGCAATGCTCGCCAAGGCGCATGCTGACGGCGCGCTGGACAAACAGCTGACAATCCTGTCGCGGCCAAAGCTCCTGATCATCGATGAGCTCGGCTACCTGCCGTTCGAGGCCAACGCAGCGCACCTGTTCTTCCAGCTCGTATCGCGACGCTACGAGAAAGGCGCGATGCTGCTCACGTCAAACCGCTCGGTGGGTGAGTGGGGAAGCGTGTTCGGCGATCCTGTCGTCGCCACCGCGATCCTCGATCGGCTGCTCCACCATTCCACGGTGATCACCATACGCGGTGACAGCTATCGGCTTCGCGAAAAGCGTCGATCCGGCCTTCTGCAGAAGGCCGGATCGACGCTCGAAACTAACAGCACAGCTACGCAGTGAGAGGGGGGTCAGTTCTTCACTTCGCCCAGGGGAGCAAATCTCCACTTCGCTTGACACAAGAGCGTCAAGCGGCTCTTGAAGGCTTGCGACGCCGGTTTGTCAGAACCCCGCATACATATTTCTGACAAACGCCGGCAACTCCAATAGAGGCCCCAAGTGCTGGATCGGCGCCTGCGGGGCAGCAAGAGGGTCTGCCGATGAGGGACCGGGAGGCAAGATGACGGAGGGCGGCGGGCGGTCACGCTCGGTCCCGCCGCGCCTTGCGCGGCTCCTACGGGCGCGACCCTGCGGGCGCTCCGCGCCGCCAGCCGCTCGACGGCGCTTCCCGCCATGCAGCACCGGATAGACCCGGTGCGCAGGCTCCTTGCAGCCTCACATGGGGTGTTTCGTGTCAACGGATGTCAGATCGGCATCGGCTACCTCGCAAGATCAGTTCGGAGTCCAAGGCCTGAGCTCTTTCGCCGGACCTGGTCCCAAGACCAGATCAACCTCACATCCGGTCGCCGCGTTGTCGCAGCCAACCAATATCCCGCATTCGACGGGTGTTGAGCTCAGGTAGACGACGCCATTCTTCATTGCGGCGGGTTAGGCCATGGCTGCAATCGGCTCGTCTGCCTGGATCCGTCAGGACTGATCAGGTCCCGGGGATTGCCAAAATCGAGTCAGGCTGCCTGCATCACGGCCCCTTCAATGACAACGCCGCTGGTGACGTACTTCCAAAACGCAACCAGAAGTTTTCGCGCCAGGGCGACGATGGCGGTCTTGCGCATCCGGCCGCCGTTGCGCTCGACACGGTCCTTGAACCAGAGTGTAAGCGCCGAGCCCGGTTGATGGCGCGTCCACAGCCAGGCGACCTGTATCATCGTCGTGCGTAGCCGGGGATTGCCAGCCTTCGAGACGCCCTGTTCGTGATCGATCGATCCGCTTTTCCACGGCGTCGGCGCCAAGCCAGCATAAGCCGCGACCTGCCTCCGGTTGTCGAAGTGGCGGTACAGCGCTTCAGACCATAACAGGGTGGCGATCTGGGGGCCGATCCCCTTCAACCGGCCGAGCATCACGGCAGGAACTGTCGGGGTAGCCTCTTCCTGTTCGAGGAGCAGATCGCGATCTACCTCAACCGCCTTGAGCTGGGCGATGATCAGCTCGATGCGATCCAGCTCCCGGCTGATCTGCGCCTTCATACGTTCCGGAAGCGGACGGCCGTCGCCGGTCTGAAGGACTTCAAGCCGGGCGCGACGGTCGCGGAGAAGCGGGTTGTAGTTGAAGACGCCCTGCGTGCAGAGAAGTCCCTTGATCCGGTTGGTATGGCCGATCCGCTCGGTGAGGAGGGCCTTGCGCTCACGGCAGATGCGACGGCGGTCTTCCTGGTTTGGCGTCGGCACGCGGACCATTGAGCACACGCGCGGCTCGCCGCGCTTGTAGGCGAGCAGCGTTCGAACCAGCGTCTCGCCGTCGATGCGATCGGTCTTGGCTTGCCGCCGGCGGCGCGAGGTGAGAATCGAGGCTGCGTCAACGACATGGCTCTCCACACCTTCACTCTCAAGAACACGGTGGATCCAGAACCCGTCCAGCCCGGCCTCCTGTATGACGATAATCGGGAACGCACGCCCTGTCCGGGCAGTCGCTTTCTGCCTGAGAAGCGTGAGACGAGCCAGTAATGCGCCGGCGTCACCAGCCGGGATAGAATGCTTGGACAGCTTTTCTCCAACACCGGGCGACAGGGACGTGATCAGCCAAGTCGAGCGGCTGAGTTCAAGCGAGACAAAGAGGGCGCCTAGATCGGTACGGATGGCGCTCTGGTCGGGTCGATGATCATTCTGCATCAGTCAGCTCCAGTGGGGTTGAGTGGGCAAGAGCCGCACTCTGCCGGGAGCCGAGCGGAGCGCTAACCCGCCCCATGGGATCTTCATTCTGTTTGGCCGCCCTGACGGTCGGCGGGTGCGGATCTGTCTCTGCAAGTCGTCTCTTGGCTCGTGCAGGAGGGGAATTGGTTGCTCAGGTCATTGCAGTGTGCCGGGCGTGATGGACCGCCTCAAGGGACGACGAGGCCCCACCATTTTTTTGGCGGAAGAGCCAAAAAAATCGTGACCCCCATCGCCGCTGCGCGGTCGCGCCTTAGCGCGATCCCTTGACCCGCTCCATCACGCCCGCCCGCCGACATCGTCCTTCAAACACAGGAGACGACGATGTTCACGAAGACCTTCACGATCGAGCGCCACATCGAGGAGCTGCGCGCCGAACTGCGGACGACGACTGACGCCGAGGAGGCCCGCGAGATCCAGGCTGAGCTGGCGGCCATGCTGGACCTTACCGGCGATCTCGACCGGGTAAATGAGGCGATGATCTGAGGCGGCCAGCGAGAGCGGCCTATGTCGCTCTCGTCTCATTCGATCTCCGTGATCCGCAGGTGCGATGACGTTCGACGAGCAGTCTCTGTTGCGTGAGGTCTGAAGCGCGGTGAAGCAGGAGACGGTCGTGGAGGGGTGGGTGCGGTGGAATGCAAGATTAAGGTAGAGCGGCGGTGTGGACGCCCACCGCCTTGTCTGCACATAGGAATATCCGCCTCTAACCCCCAGGACGTTTGCGGCGGATCCGCCGCAATTTCTCGAACCGATTGCAAGCTGTCGACACGCGTCTTGGATGCGCGATGCTGAGGCCATGCAGCGTGACGAAAATGAATTCCAAATCCGGATCGGACGTTCAGCGCGCGACGCTCGTCCTGCACTGAAGCAGGTGCGCGCGGCTGCGCGACGTGCGCCACCATCCAAGCCGAAAAGCAGCGCACCTGCCGCACAGTCCCCAGTGCGCGCGCACTTCGCAAAGGGGTCGGCATCACGCGCGCGACCGGTCCGCGTTACTCAGCGCCGCGTCGTGGTGAAGGCCAGGTTCGTGGCCCATGTCGCAGGGCAGGCCAAGACGCTCCGAGCCCATGTCGCCTACCTCGGCCGGGAGGGTGCCGCGCGGCAGAACCAGCCTGAGGTCGGCGATCAGCGGGAGCCTTCGCGTAGCCAGGAGCGGTCATCTGAACAGCATATTGATGCAACGATCGGATACCTGTCGCGCGAGCGACAAGGCGGCGATGAGCGCTTCTACGACCAGTCCCGCAACTCGCTCGATGCGAGAGACGCAACGCAAGGCTGGCATGCGGACAAGCGTCACTTCCGCCTCATCATCAGCGCCGAGGATGGCACCGATCTCGGCGAACTCCGCCCGTTCATCCGTGAGACGATGGCGCGCCTCGAGCGCCATGTCGGAACCCGCCTCCAATGGCTGGCGGTGGACCACTGGGACACCGACAATCCGCACACCCATGTCCTCGTCCGGGGGATCCGCGCCGACGGGAAAGACCTGATCATCCCAGGCAAGGTGCTATCGGTCGCGATCCGAGAAGATGCGCAGGAGATCGCAACCCGGATCCTGGGGCCGAGGCCGGCGCTGGAGCTCCAGCGGATGCGCGACCGGGATATCGGGGCCCGCGCATTCACCCGGCTCGACCGGGAGCTCATCGCCCTCGACGGTCCGGGCGGCCTTGGCAGCTCATTCCGACACACCGACCTACCGCGCCGCCTCGACACGCTGTCAGGGTGGGGACTTGCCGCTGTCGGTCCGGATGGCAGCTGGCGCCTTGCCTCGGACCTGCCAGCCCAGCTCAGTCAGATGGCGGACAGCGACGAAGTCGCGCGCATCGTCGCCCGTCAGGGACGCGCCTTCACCGGCATGCCGGTTCTGGCTGCTGATGTGACCCGCCAGGAATCCGGACGGCTTGTCGGCCTATCGCATTCCGATGACGGGGCAGACAATCTTATCGCCATCATCGAGAATGGCCGCGGAGAGCTTCGCTATACCCGTTTCCGGGAACCCGGCGCGGCTGCGGTTCTGGAGGACACCCTAAAAGGCGCGCTGATTGCCTTCGAGCCCCAGGAGGCCCGCACCGGCCCGTCAGACGAGGCCGTGGCGCGCGTCGCCCGCCTCAATCGCGGCCTCTACTCGGCTGACATCCACGCCCGGATGGAAGCAAACGTCCCCGACGGTCTTGTCGCCGCCAACATCAGGCGGCTGGAGGCCATGCGCCGGGCAGGCCTGATCTCTCGGGGCAGGGACGGCATCTTCGACATCGCTCCTGACCATCTCGATCGTGTGCTGACCTATGAGCGCGCGCGTCTCGTCCGTGCCCCGATGGCCCCGCGTGTGCTTAGCTACATGCCGCTCGCCAACCAGATCGCCGCGGCCGGACCGACGCATCTCGACCGTGCCCTCGCGGGTCAGGAATCCTCACCTGATGGCGCCGGCCATCTGGCGCGGGAGTTTGAAGCCGCGCTTCGACAACGGCGTCTGTTCCTGATCGAGCAAGGCTGGATGGGGGCGGCGGACAAGATGCTGCCGCGACAGGCGCTTGAAGACATGAAAGCGCACGAGCTTCGAACGACAGCAAAGATCCTGTCCAGCGAGGTTGGCATGCCAGTGACGCTGGGCTCGGGAACCGTGTCGGGGGTCTACACCCGCCGCATCGACCTGGCGCAGGGAAGGGTGGCCCTCATCGTCGGGGATCAAACCTCGCAGCTCGTACCGTGGCGTCCGGCGCTGGAACGGTTTGCGGGTCAGAACGTGGTCGGCGTTCAACGCGGTCGATCGATCTCGTGGAGCCTCCAGCGCGGAAGAGGGCTCGGACTCGGAATCTGATGTGATGCGTGATCAAGACCTCGCTTGCAGGCGCATCGCCTCGTGCGGCGGTTCCGCCGCAAATACAACGATGGATTGTCTCCTGTGGAAAACGCACCGCGAGATGATTTTCTCAGAGGGTTCTCAACAGGGATCGACAATGCCGAGTGCCTCAATCCGTCCGCTGGACGATGAATGGTGGACCACCGCGATGGTCTGCTCCTACCTCAAGCTGAAGCGGCGCGCGTTGTGGGACATCCGTCGCGATCCGGCGAAGGCATTTCCAGCGGCTGTGAAACCCGGCGGCAAGGTCAACCTGTTCCGCGCCGAAGACGTGCGTGTGTGGGTCGCGAAACGTCGACCGTACCACCTGCCGCCGCCGCAGGCGACGGTCGCTCCGCCAGCAAAGCCGCAGATCGTCGCGAAGCCGCAGGTCAAGGCTCCTCCCATCATCATGGCGCCCGAGCCGGTTGTTAAGCCTGTTCAGCGGAAACGAGCTCCGGCTGCGGATGAGCGTCAGCTCGGGCTTTTCTAGTTCCACGGGTTTTCGCGGCACTCGGCTCCGCGAGAAGTTCGGACGCCCAGAGTTGCAGCGCAGCGCGCTTTTCCTCGATGTAGCGGTAGCGGTTGTAGACGCCTTTGACGCCGCCGATCCGGTGCCCAAGCACACGCTCAACCACGATCTCGTCGACGCCCAGACGCGCCATGTGGGTGGCAGCAGTGCGACGGAGGTCATGGATCGTCCAACGGTCGATCTTGCGGCCGAGACGAGCCTCGGCCCCTTCACGGATCCGCGCGAGCGCCGCTGGCGTCGCCGTCCAGACCGGTCTTTTTCCGCCATTCGAGGTGATCAGATACGGCCCTCGCGGCGGTTTCGGGATGCGTTCGACAATCTCCATCGCTTCGGGGATCAAGGGGATGATGGTGGGATCGCCGGTCTTGTAGGCCTCGCCAGGGATATCGAGACACGCATTGGCGCGATCCAGCCAGCCCACCTGCGCGTTGCCGATCTCCCGTAACCGGGCGCCCGTAAGCATCAGTAAGCAGATGAGCGAGCCGGACGGGTAGGGCTCCGTCTGGGCCGCCTTCCAGGCGGCGCGGGCTTCATCGAGGCTGAGAACGCGCTCCCGCGGCTTCGATTTGACCGGTGAGCGAACGCCGCTGACCGGGTTGAAGTCGACATGTTCCCGTTCCAGAGCCCAGTTGAAGAAGACCGAAAGCCATTTCCGGGTGTCCATCGTCGCGGTTGGCGTCGCGCGCTTCTTGAGGTCATCGAGCAGGGCGATGACATCCCGGCGCGTTACCTGCTTCGGGGCATAGTCGCCGAACCGCGGGTTCACGTAGTCCCGCATGATCCATTCGGCCTTGCCGGCGCTCTGAAGGCGGCCGCGGCAATGGTGTTCGAGGAAAGATTCGGACAGTTCGGCGATGGTCCCACGCCGCACGGTCGCGGCGCTCTCGAGCCGTTCGATCGGATTGATGCCGTTGTCGGCGTCGGCCAGCATGGTGGCGGCCTGGGCTCGCGCCTTGAGCAGGGAGATGGCCGGATATTCGCCGAGCGTGATCCGATAGAACTTGCGGCCGGCTAGCTTCTTGCCGCGTTCGGTGACGCCGCCGCGTCCCTTCACGGTGTAGCGGAGCGTCCAGGTCGGCCGGCCGCGTGGGCCCACGCGAAGCAGGAGCCCGGAGATCGTCCCGTCGTTCAGTTCAATTCGCTCCGCCGGTGGCGACGAATAGAGGGATTTCAGTTTTGCGTCCGTGAGCATTGGGGCACACCAGCTTGGCTAGGCGCCCTGCCGAAACCGACAGCAGAACGCGTTCAAGTCGCAGGTCTAGCTGGGTGGAATTGGGGCACACAATGGGGCTGCACCGACCAAAACCGATTAGAAAAACAAAAGAACTCATCTGCACACAAAAACTCATCAAGCGCTTTTGCTACAAAGCGAATTGTCGAATTCATCGACACGCTTCCGACTTTAGACAACCTAACGGATCGGGTATTGCCAAGGTCGGGGTCGGGCGTTCGAATCGCCTCGCCCGCTCCAAGTAAACCTCCCGGATCAGAGAAACAGAAAACTCCCTTCGGGGGCGCGCTCCTGCGTTCGTCCGGGCGCGTTTGTCAGGGCGGGGCGCTATTTCGCCAGCGCCCGGTAAACGAGCCGGGGAGCGTCGCCTTCACCGCCCATGACAACGCCGCCGGCGGGGCCGCCGCCACGGCGCGCAATCAGGCCGACGAAGGAAAGCTTGTTCGCGGGATCAACCCAGAACCAGCAGCCATCGATACTGAAATGGCTGAACGCGCCGTTGGGCTGTGGCGTGGCCTCGGTCGATCCATCGACCACAACCCGGCCGCCATAACCGAATCCGTATCCGGGGCCGCCCAGCACGCCGCGCATGGCGCCGATGTGGTTCTGCATCATGAAATCGACTGTCTCTGGTTTCAGGATGCGCTTGCCGCCGAGCTCGCCTTTGTTGGTGAGCATCTGGGTGAAGCGGACCATGTCATGCAGCGTGGAGAGTAGTCCGCTCGCGCCGCCGCCGCCGGATTCGAAATGGCTGTTCCGCTTGAAGGGGTCTTCGGAAATGAAGTTGTCTTCGTCCTTCATGACCTCAAGAACGCCGGTTGTTGCGTTGCGGGTATGCACGGTGACGAGACGCGGGCGGTCAGCTTCTGTCAGCCAGAACCCGGTGTCGTTCATCGCCATCGGCTTGAAGAGGTTCTCTTCGAGATAGGCGCCAAGCGTCTTGCCTGTGATCCTTTCGATGATCGCGCCCTGCAGGTCGTATGTGACCGAGTAATACCAGCGTTCGCCGGGCTGGTTCGCCAGCGGAAGCCGCGCCACTTCATCGACGAACGTCTTCATGTCTTTGGCGCGCAGGACGTCTGCATCCCTGTAAGCGCGATCGGCGGCGATGTCGGTACGCAGCCCGTAGCTGAATCCAGCCGTGTGCGTCATCACCTCGTGCATCGTCGGGATGTGCGAAACGGGCGCGAGGTTGCTCAGATTGTCAGCCGATGTTGCGACCTTGAGGCTGGCGAATTCCGGTATGAACTTGGTGATCGGATCTTCGGGCTTCCACTTGCCCTGTTCCCACAGCTGCATCATCGCGACGGCGGTGATCGTCTTTCCGGTCGAGCGGACGCGGAAGAGGGTGTCGTCCGTCATCGGGGCGCCGCCGCGAATCTGGCTGCCGACGGCTTTGAAAGCGGCAACCTCGCCATCCTTGACCAGCGCGTAGCTGATGCCGGCGATTTCCTTGCTGTCGACGGCCTGCTTCATGCGGGCGTCGAGCGCCTGAAGACCTTCGGCCGTGAAGCCAAGTCTGGCGGGGTCGGCAATGGCGGCGGTCGGCCATGCAGGGTTGTCGTATGACATGGCGTCGGCCAGCGGTTGCACGCCCGGCATGTCGGATGCGTCGTGACCGCAGGCGGCGAGGGCAGCGAACGAGGCAGCCGCCAGAAGCGACCGCAGGATGTGCGTGGCCATTTCATCTCCCGTATCTCTTGCGGCGAACCCGCTGTATTCATTACAAGCGACATCAATAAGCCTATTGATGTCGATCATCATGTTTAGTCAACACGATGCCGGAGACGTGAAATGAAAGTCAGTCGTGAACAGGTGGCGGAGAATCGCGAGGCGATCCTCAAGGCCGCCGGCCAGCTGTTCCGTGAAAAAGGCTTCGACACAGTGAGTGTGGCGGAGGTCATGAACGCTGCGGGCCTGACGCATGGCGGATTTTACGGACACTTCAGCTCAAAGGATGATCTGATCGCGCAGACACTCGCCCACCTTCTGGAGCGGGCAAGTCGTGACTTCGACCTGAAGCCGTTCGTTGCGCGGTATCTATCAGCTGAGCATCGCGACAACGCGGCGACCGGATGCCCGACTGCGGCGCTTGCGGCCGACACGCGCCAGCAATCAGCGGCGGCGCGTGAAGCCATGGCATCAGCTCAGCGCGGACATATCGACAGGCTGAGCGGCAAGATGGAAGGCAAGCGCGCAGCGGCGAGGCGCAGGGCGGCTATCGGGAGCTGGTCGGCCATGGTGGGGGCGGTGATTCTGGCCCGCTCGGTCGATGATCCCGAGTTTGCCGATGAAATCCTGAAGGAGACGGGAGCCTGGATCGCTGCCCGGTAGCTGCGGCTCCCCATTTTATTCGTTCGTGGCGTGACGCCGGGCGCGGCGCGGTCTATTTCGCCTCCCATGAAAGTTGTTGTCGCCGGGGCAGGGATAGGTGGACTTTGCGCCGCCATCGCACTCACGAAAGTGGGGTTCGAGGTCGAGGTGATCGAGCGTGCGCCTGCGCTGACCGAAGTGGGCGCGGGGATCCAGCTATCGCCCAATGCCGTGAAGGGGCTGGCCGGGCTGGGCGTGGCCGAAGCCGTGCTGGCCGTGGCGTCCCAGCCGCAGACGCTTGAGATGCGGATCGGCAAGACGGGCGAGAAGGTGTTCTCCATCCCGATCGCGCAGGACGCACGCAAGCGATACGGCGCGCCGTACATCCACATTCATCGCGCCGATCTGATCGAGATATTGAGGCGGGCCGCCGAGTTCGCGGGCGTCACGCTGCGTCTCAATGCGCGCGTGGCCGCTTATGTGCGGGAGGATACGGGTCTGCGCATCGGGCTCGACACGGGCGACATCGTTCCGGCGGATCTGCTTGTCGGCGCGGATGGATCACGCTCGACCGTGCGCAAGCAGATGCTGGGCGAAGATCAGGCGCGCTACACGGGCGCCGTTGCGTGGCGGATCACTGTCGCGGCCGATGTCGCGCCGGACCTGCCGCATTCGGCGGTGGTTTGGGCGGGGGCGGGCAAGCATGCCGTGACCTATCGCATCAGGCGCGGCGAGCTGATCAACTTCGTCGGCGTCGTTGAAACCGATCAGTGGCGCGGCGAGAGCTGGGACCAGATGGGCGATCCGGGCGATCTGGCCGGTGATTTTGGCGGATGGGCGCAGCCCATTCCCGATATCCTCGCGGCGGCGAGCACGTGCCATGTGTGGGCTCTGTTCGATCGCGATCCGCTATCGCGCTGGTCGGATCATCGCGTGACGCTGCTCGGCGATGCCTGCCATGCAATGCCGCCCTTCCAGGCGCAGGGCGCGGCGATGGCGATCGAGGATTCGATCGTGCTGGCAAAGTGCCTGCAGGCGGAAGGCGTCTCGGAGGAATCGCTGCGCAAGTACGAGAAGCTGCGCAAGCCGCGCACCTCGCGCGTGCTGAACAGCGCGCGCTCCAACATGGGCGTGTTCCACCGCTCCAATGCATGGACGCAGGCGGCGACGTACGGACCGATGAAGGTGGCGGACAAGCTGTTTCCCGCCTTCATCCGGTCACGGCAGGACTGGATTTATGGCTACGACCCCCGGAAGGTCGTGGTTTAGGATAGTGACATGCGCATCCTGATCGGACTTCTCGCTCTGGCTGGTCTTGTGGCGTGTGGGCCCGAGACGCCCGGCCGTGCAGCATCCGACAAGGTGGTGGAGGGCGACGCCAATCCCGGCGCGTCGTGGCCGTTGCTGCTGCAACATTGCCTGCGTTCATCGTCTTGCAATCCGTCGAACGATTTCGGCAAGGGAGAGGAACAGGCTTCGGGCCTTGCGGGTTCGGTCGCGTGGTTCGCGGAGACCGACAAGCGCGTGGCCGAGGGAGCGCAGGATTACGGCGCCGCCATCACGCTGACGGTGTTCGGCAATAACGGGCAGGGCGGGCCAGCCGGACGCACGCTGACGGTGGATGAGCGGCCCGATACGCTGGATGGAATCCGTGCGCGTCGATCAAGCCTCGGCATTGTTTATCGCACGCCGGGCGGCGGTTCGCCGGAGCTATATTCGCTCTGGTTCGCGTCTGCCTGGCTGATCCCCGGCGGCGCAATCGACGAGGCGAAGGTCGAGATCGCGGGCAAGTCTGGTGTTCTGCTCACCGAAACCGCCGGCGCCATGGCGGCGGAAGAGGGGCGCACCAAGGCGACGCCCAAGGGCATCGATCCGGTCACCTTCATGTTCCCGCGCAACATTCGCGACGAGCGGGTGGATGCGTTGCTTGCCGCGATGATGGCGGGCGAGACGCTGTCGCTGAAGCTGTATGCGCCCGATGGCCGCCTGCTGCTGGCCGATGCGCTCTATGCGATCGGCTATGAGAGCGCGCTGCAACAGGCGACGGGTTCGCTGGCCGATCCCGAGATCGCAGTCTCCATCGCCGCACGGTGCGAGCGCTTCATGGCGCAGCCGGACAGTTTCTGGAAACTCGCGGACGTCACGCCAGCGCTGCTGGTGTGTGATCCACGTACGCCTGAGCAGCGGCGCTAACGCCCCTGCTTGCGCAATTCCGGACCGATCAACTCGATCCTGTTCGTCCAGACATAGCCGGCAAAACCGTCTGGTATCGCATTGAGCTGGTCGACGCTGTCGATCCCGGACGAGCCGATATCGCCGCTCGAAAACGGGCCAAGCATGATGACGGTTGATCCGGCGTCTTCCATGCGGCGCGTGAATTTGTGCGGCCAGCCCCAGACTGCCCAGGCGAGGTTGGACGGCACGACAACGATCGTGTCGCGGCATGATTGCGGCACGATGCCGGTCCAGCCGGTCAGCTCATAGTCGATGAGACATTTCATCATCGAGCGCCCGGTGTAGCCACGCAGGCCCGCGATCAGGTCGATGCTCTTTTCGGTCGGCTCGGCGCCGCCATAGCTGGACCATACCGCGTTGCGCCAGCCCGGGTGCGCCGCGATCAGGCTTGCTAGCGCTTCGCCTTCCTCGGCGCGGCGGCTCTTGAAGTTCACGAGGAACTGCTTGTCCGGAAAACGCGTCAGCACATCGTCGAGCGTGGGCAGCAAGCCAACACCCTTGCCGCGCAGGGGGTACGTCTTGCCCCCATCCGCCGTGTAGCCGTAACCTACATCGAGCGATTTGAGATAGTCGATGCCGAGTTCCTCGGTAACGCCCGTGCCTTCCGTGCGGCAGTCCACCGTCCAGTCATGGATGACCGCGAACACCTTGTCGGGCGTCAGATGGACGTCCAGCTCAACCACATCTGCGCCCGCTGCGAACGCGGCTTCCATCGAGGGCAGGGTGTTCTCGATCAGGTCATGCGTCGGCGGATGGATGCGATCAGCCGTGCAGGTGTCGTTACCCACGTCTTCCTTCGAGAAGGTCTGGTGGACGCCGCGATGGCTGATCAGCCTGATCTTTCCATCACCATGCGGCGCCTCGAACCACGAAGCATTGTAGAGAACAATCGCGAACAGGAAGACAGCGAAGCCGCCCAGCACCCAGAGTGCGATCCTGCCGATCTTCTTCCACATCGCATGCTCCCCCGTGCTGGCGTCATGGCGGGCGCATGACGCCGTGCGATCGCGCCGTCACTGTGGCGGAAACGCGGACGGACGGCGATGTTGTCTTGCCTACGGGTTAATAGAGATCGCCCGGCGGCAGCTTCGAAGCACGCTCAACACAGGCAGCGACCGGAATACGGAGCGCGCTGGCCGCATAGTCGACCTTGGCCTTGTCGGCGAAGGCGAGGGTGTAATAGGCCCAGTCCTCGCCCTTGCTGACGCCTTCGGCGCGAAGCTTCTTGATGCCGGCGCTGTCGAGTTTCTTCTGCATGTCCATCAGCGGAACAACCTTGTCGGGATGGTCCGTCTTGATCTTGACGTCAAACTCCGCGCTCAGCACGCCTGAACAATAAAGATCGTCACGCGCGTCCTGTGAGCCGAGCACGGTATAATCGACCTCAGGCGCGGCTGGCGCCGTGCTACCCGTTCCGGTTCCGAGCACACTCTCCGGTGCGGTCACCGGCCTGTTGATGGACGAGAGGTCCGGCATCGGAAACTCGACTGCCGGCGCCTCGATGCGCGGCAGGCTGGCCAGCCGCTTCTCCATGATCTCGCGCTCGCTCGGCTGCGTCATGCGAAAGACCATGCCGCCGCCGAAAACGACGATGGCGATCAGGCCGACAATCTGGGTTGGCTTGAGTTTCATCTGTGTCCCCCGTCTGCTTCAGCTATTCAGGAATCGGCAGCGCGGCCGCGCGCGCGTTGCAATCGTCCAGCGAGATGCGCGGCTTTTTCGCCTTGAGATCTTTCTCGACCTGCGCGGTGTAAGCATCCGAGACAAGCCGGGCGTGGGTCGCGTGAACGGCTTTTTCCGTCACCAGCCTGTTGATGCCCGCTTCGCCGATCAGGAAGCCGAGCGTCTGCGCCTTGCGCAGCAGGGCCTCGTCCACGGGGGCGAGTGCATCCGACACGTCCGGGTTCTCGATGTAGATGAGGGCGGAGCAGTAGAGGTCGTCCCTGGCTTCCTGCGAGCCGACGGCCAGCGGATCGGCTGGGGGCGCAGGGATGGCGGGCGGCTGCGGCGCTTCGGGCGCGGGGCCGGCCAGTCTGGCATCGGTGACTTCCCCGGGCGCGGGTCCACTGCAGGCGCAGGCCAGCGTCATGAGGCTTGCGGCGGCAAGACAGATGCGAACAGACATGGCGATTCTCCCCGTGGGCAGGCTTGTGATAGCGCAGCGGGCTAGCCTCGCAACTGTCGTGGATCAGCCCGTCTTCAACGCCGCGCAAATATCCCTATACCTTGCCGGATGGCGTTCTGGGTCTGGGCAAACTTCACATTGCTGTTCCTCGCTGGCGGGCTGACGCCCGGCCCCGCCGTGATGCTCGTGACGACGGCGTCGATCCGCTACGGTTTCTGGGCGGCCATGATCCCGGCGATCGGTATCTGCGTGGCGAACCTGGTCTGGATAGCGTTGGCTGCCTCGGGCGTCGCCGTGCTGGCCAAGGCGTTTCCCGACGCGTTCCTGGTGCTCAAGGCTGCGGGGATCGCGTTCATCGTCTGGCTGGCGTGGAAGACAGCGTTCGGCCCGCCGGTTGACCTGCTTCGCACCGAGCCGCCGCCCCGGCGCAAGCTGTTCATGCACGGCATTGGCCTGCAGCTCGCGAACCCGAATGCGCTGGTCTATTTCGGCGGGCTGCTGCCGACCTATTTCAACCCGGATCACGACATGATCCCGCAGGTCCTGATCAGCATGGCCACCGTGACGGTGTGCGAAATGTTCGGGCTGGTGGTTTACGCCGCCGGCTCCGACGCGCTGGCTTGGCGCTTCCAGTCGCAGTCTTTCGCCCACTGGTTCTTCCGCATCGCCGCGCTTGCGATGGTCATCTCGGCTGTCTTCGCGGTTTACCTGACGTGGGCGGCGACCGGGCGTTAGTCGCCGATCTGGCCTGTGCGGATCGGCAGTTCGTGCGGCGAGACATCCGGCACCGTGTCGCTGCGGACGCTGGCGTCCAGGCGGCAACGGTCGCGCTGCACGGGATCGTTTGCGTTGTGCGCGATGCAGGCAGCTTCCTGCGTCAGTTCCGTTTCCGGCCTCCCGCTGGAGCTGCAGGCCGACATGGCCAGTCCGACGGCCAGGCAGGGCACGGCGAGGATCAGGCGGTTCATGTCAGTACTCCTCTTGCAAACGCTAACGCACAGATGGGGTCAGTGGCTGTCGCCAACGAGGGCCCGGTCGATCAAAACGGCGAGAAGCAGGGCGGGGCCGCCATGCGCTTCCCAGCCATGACTTGTCCCGCGCTGGATGACAATCTGTCCCGGCTTGATCCGGGTGCGCGACGTATCGAGCACGAGATCAACTTCGCCCTGCAGCAGGCAGATGACGTCGATCGATGATGTCTTGTGCATCGCCGGATGTTTCGACTGATCGGTGATGTGATCTTCCGCATCGAACGAGGCGAAGCGCTGGCGCGCGGCGGCGTTCAGCGCGTCGCGCGGTATGCCTTCCGGCGGCGGATTGATGACGAACCAGCGCACCTTCACATTGCCCGGCGCGGGCGACAGAACGCACCGGTCCGGGCCCAGCTCGGCATGGTCCTGCGGGTTCAGCGGGCCGCTCGCCTTGTCGTGCCAGATATCGAACAGGCCGCCGAGATTGGGTTCGCCGTTGGTGGCCGATGGCGGGCCATCGATGATGACGACGCTGTCGGCATTGACGTCGTCGCCGGTGATGACGCGGCGCATGATGGAGGCAAAGTCAGTCATGTCGTCCCCGTAATGGTCCCTCGGCTTCAGGGTAGCACCGGCGGCGGCCGGGTCGAAGTAATAGTTTGTCCAGGTCGTTCGCGCGCGCGTTGACCCTTGTACCGTCACGACCTACTGCCCAGCGACGCGGGGAGATCGTCATGAGCGCCGGACAGGCGGATCAGCTGTCGACGAATGGCTGGGCGCTGTTCCGGGCGGGCAACGTCGCCGGCGCCATGCGCGAATTCCGCGCAGCGCTGGCCGTCGAGCCCGAGCATGTTGACGCCCTCATCGGCCTCAGCCAGTGCCATATCAACCGTAGCGAATTCGGCGCGGCCGAAACGGTTGCCGATACGCTCCTTCAAACCGCGCCGAACCTGCCGCAGTCGCACCGCATAAAGTCGGAAGTCCTGCGCTATCGCCGGAAATTTCGCGAGGCGTTGAAGTATGCGGAAGAGGCCGTGCGGCTCGATCCGAACGACCCGCTCAGCTATCACTTCCTCGCCGTCATTCATTACGACCGCAAGAAACCTGGCGAAGCGCTGAAGGTTATCGAGAGGGGCCGCGAGCTTGCACCCTGGTATGCCGTGCTGGCGGCGCAGAAGGCGCTGGTTCTCCTGGGAACAAAAGGCAGCAAAGTAGCCGAACCGATTGCGGACGAGGCGCTGCGCCTATCACCTGACGACAGATATGTTCTTACCATCGCCGGCCAGATCGCGCTGATGCGCGGCAAGCTCGAAAAGGCGCGCGATCTGCTCGGCGACGTTCTGCGCCGCGATGCAAACGACGAGAGCGCGCTATCCTTTTATCTGCTGACGGACCCCAAGCGTTATCGCCTGCTGCGCGCAGACGTCCGCTTCCGCTATTGGCGGAGCGACAACGGCCTGTTCGGCTGGGCTGTGTGGCTCACGGTATGGTGTTTGCTTTTGCTGGCTTTCGGCGTGGTGGCGTTTGCGGGCAGGGCGCCTGCCATGGCGGTGGCGATCGCCTACCAGCTTTTCTGGCGCTGGCAGTATGGGAACCACCGGCGCGCGGTGAAGGCGCATTTCGCGCAGCCGAAGCTCGACCCGTCGTACTGACGCTCAAGCGCGCCTGCGCGCCTTCTCAAGCTTCTGGATTTCCTTGTGCCGCGGGCAGCGGGTCTCATGGTCGTTGACCATCCCCATCGCCTGCATGCACGCATAGACGATCACCGGGCCGCAGAACTTGAAGCCGCGCTTCTTCATGTCCTTCGCGATCTGCTCGGATAGTTCGGTCTTCGCCTGCACCTTCTTCCAGTGCTCGAGCTGGTTCACCAGCGGCTTGCCGTCCACGAAGCCCCAGACATAGTCGGAGAAGTCTTCGCTCTTTTCCGCCATGTCGAGATAGACCTGCGCGTTCCTGATCGTCGCCGCGATCTTGATCGGGGAGCGGATGATGCCCGGGTTCTTCATCGCCTTGTCGATGCGCTTTTGCGTCCAGCGCGCGATCTTCTCGGGCTCAAAGCCATCGAACTCCTCGCGCATCGTCTCGCGCTTGCGCAGGATGGTGATCCACGACAGCCCGGCCTGATGCCCGTCGAGCTGGAATTTCTCCCACAGCGCGCGGGCATCGCGTTCCGGCACGCCCCATTCGTGGTCGTGATAGTGGCGATAAAGCTCGTCCGACGCCGGCGCCCAGCCGCAGGGAATGTCGTCGAGCTTCTTCATGCTTTCGCTTCTTTCGCCTCGGCCATCGCCGCCAGTTCGCCTGCCAGCCAGGGCGGGTTGTCGAATGTGACGGCCGCGCCGTTCGCGGTGATCGCTTCGCCCTTCGCCCAGGCCTCGGCCAGACGATCGATACGCACACGCGCCAGCCCGGCGCCGCCGGAAATAGACGTCAGCATTCCAATCTCGAAGCCGTTCGCCAGAATAGAGGCAGGGGCGGCCATGTTCTGCGCCACGGCGGCTTTCAGCGTCCGCCGCCGCGCCGTTCCGCGCCGCTTCATGCGCGAGGCGACTTCCTGCCCGACGAAACAGCCCTTCCGGAAATCGACCCCGCCGATCAGGTCCATGTTGATGTCAGCGGGGAAGACTTCTTCCGCGCCAAAGTCGAAACCCTGCTCGGGCAATCCCGCCGCGATGCGCGCCGCATGATAGCCCGACGCGTCGCCCGCCACGCCACGCGGGCCGATGCTCCGGCGCGGCGCCTCTGCGCTGCGCGGGTCCGCATCACCGGCGAAGACCGTGACGCCAAGTTCCGATTGTTCCTCGATCGCAACGGCGGCGCGCAGCTTCATCAGGGTCAGCCGCTTGATCAGCGCAGGCGCTGCAGCAGCCGCGCAGTCGATCAGGATCGCTCCACTGGCGAGCGTCAGCAGCATGTCGGCAATGACCTTTCCCTGCGGCGTCAGCAGGGCGCCGTAGCGAAATTCGCTCGGGGTCATCCCGGAAGTGGACACTGTCACGATGCCGTTCAGGAACGTTTCCGCGTCGGCGCCGGTAACCGAAACAATCGAGCGGTGAGCGAGAAATTCTGGCGTGTTCATCGTGCTCAGTTAGGCAAACTTGTGCGCCGCGGTAAGGGCGCGTGACCCGCCAGGCCTCGCGTGATGAGACTAAACTCTATGTCACGCACGAGCGGCCCGCTTTTCAAGGTGCGGCATGTATGCAATAGGTGCCCCGTCGAATTTTGAACAGGTTCGGTTGCTCTCCTTGCTCGCCTACCGGGATTTCCCGAACGGATCGAGCTCCGGATCTGGCCTACCGAACAGTCTGGTTTGACGGCTCCCGGGCGCGGCTGCATGCGCCTAACATTGTTCTGCGGGTCCCCCCGGTCTCGTGGACGCCTACTGAAAGACTAGATCTACATGGCTACCGGCACCGTAAAGTGGTTCAACGAGCAAAAAGGCTTCGGCTTCATCCAGCCTGAGTCCGGCGGCGCAGATGTGTTCGTTCACATCTCGGCTGTCCAGCGCGCAGGCCTCGCCGGCCTCAACGAAGGCCAACGGGTGAGCTTCGAGCTCGAGAAGGACAAGCGTTCGGGCAAAATGGCCGCGACGCAGATCCAACCTCTGTAAGCGCCGCGGACGCCGCTCGACGGAGCGTCGTCTCACGCACCAAACTTCGAAACGGGTCGGCCTCAGGGCCGGCCCGTTTTTCATTGTGCGAACGCTAGCTGCGATCCTCGTCCACCAGACCGCGCGCGCTCAGCTGCGCGGCGAGGGGAGTGCCCGGTCTGACAAACAGGCGCGTCACGCCGCTCGCGCCGAGACGGTCGAGCGCGGCCTCATACGTTTCATCGCGCGCGAGATCGAACTCCGCGTCGTAGATCGATTGATCGCCATCTATCGCCAGCCATGGCCGGCCCGTCGCGATCACCTTGAAGAAGCCCGCGTTGATCTGCTCCGCCGGCGCGCGCCCAACGCCCAGCATCACCTCGACGCCAGCCGCGCCAAGGCGCGATACGCCGTGCGCACCCAGCGGATGCGGGTCCTCGCACGCCACGACAACGCGGCTCACGCCCGCCTGCACCAGCAGTTGCGAGCACGACAGCGCGCCGGCGGATCGCGCATTGCACGGCTCCAGCGTGACGTACGCCGTCGCGTCCTTCGCCCGGTCGCCTGCGGCCTTCAGCGCGATCTCTTCCGCATGCGGGCGGCCGCCAATGCCTGTCACGCCTTCGCCCACAATCACGCCGTCAGCAACGATCACGCAGCCGACCGAAGGATTGGGCGCAGTCTTGCCGAGACGCGCACGCGCCAGTTCCAGCGCAAGCGCCATGTAGCGCTCATCCCCGGTGAAAGGAGGTTGAGCGCTGGCCGTCATACCGCCGGAAGCGGCTTCGCCCGCGCCGCATCGAGATAACGCGCCGACTTCACATTCAGCCCGCCATCAAGATCGATCAGCAGCGGATTGCCCGTCGGGATTTCCACTTCGGTGATCTCGCTGTCCGGCACCTTGAACAGATGTTTCACGATCGCGCGCAGGCTGTTGCCGTGCGCGGCGACGACGATGTTCTCGCCCGCCTTCAGCTTCGGCGCGATCTCGCTGTCCCAGTAAGGCAGCACGCGATCAAGCGTCGTCTTCAGGCTCTCGGTGTTCGGAATGCTGAGGCCCTGATAGCGACGATCCTTCGACAGATCGAACTCGCCGCCCGCCACCATGTCCGGCGGCGGAATGTCGAACGAGCGGCGCCAGACCTTCACCTGGTCATCGCCGTGCTTGGCCGCCGTCTCTTTCTTGTTGAGCCCGGTGAGGCCGCCATAGTGACGCTCGTTCAGATGATAGTCCTTCGTCACCGGCAGCCACAGACGGTCCATCTGGTCGAGCGCGAGATAGAGCGTGCGGATCGCCCGCTTCTGAACCGAGGTGTAAGCGCGAGAGAAATCGATGCCCGTCGCTTTCAGCATCTGGCCCGAAGCCCGCGCCTCGTTCTCGCCCACGGGCGTCAGGTCGACATCCCACCAGCCGGTGAACCTGTCCTCCCGGTTCCACTGGCTCTGTCCGTGCCGCACCAGCGCCAGCTGCGCCATCGATAGCCTCCGCATGAAATCTGGAGGTTCTTAAGCAGGTTCGGGGCCGTGGGGGAAGCCGATCTCGGTAAACGGCGGGGCGGAACCTGCGGTCGCGATCGCGTCAGACGTCTCCGTCCGCGTAAACCTCGCCTTCCAGGTCATCGAGCTTCACCTGCATGTGCGCCCGCGCATCCTGCACGCCCTGATTGTAGATCGCGGGGCCGAGCGTCTTCAGCATGAGGTCCACCACCTCCGCCGCCCGGAAGTCGCTGAGCTTCTCGTCGAACTCTTTCGAGAACAGCAACTGAAGCTGCGCCGCGACACGCAGCTTGCGCGCGGGATCGAGCTTGATGTCCATCGCAATACCTCCGCGGGATCAACGCGGCCTGGTTCAGCGCGGCGTTGACGCCACCACGAAGTCGTCGGCCACGCGCTCGCCTGGATTGTTTTCGCGGCGCTTGTAGGCTTCCAGCAGCGAGGAATAGGGCGGGGCGTACTGCCAGCCATTCTCCGCCGTGTTCAGCCGGATCTCGAAGTGCAGGTGCAGCGTCGTCGGCGTGCCGCCGAAATCGTTCGACACATAGCCGAGAACGTCGCCCTTCTTGACCGTCTGGTTGGTCGCCACCTTCAGCTTCGCCATGTTGAGGTGGAGATAGCGATAGATGCGGCCACCCGAATCCGAACGCAGCGAGATCGAATAGCTGCCGACGTTCGAGATGATGCCGTCTTCCACGGCCACGACTTCATAACGTGTGCGCTCCGCCGCCTTGGTCGCACGTTCCGCCTTGCAACCATCGGGCGTACCGACCCGGATGTCCTGCCCAAGGTGCACGCCGGATTTGGAGCACCACGGCGTCGAGCCGCTCGAGCGCGTTTCGCAATAGTTGTCACGCCACGGTGCGACGAAGTTGCGGGTGTCGCACTGGTCGCCGCCTTTTACACCGCCGCCCCAGCGATAGACCTGCGTCTGCGCGATGGCGGGGGCGCTCTTGATCGGGAACAACATGTCCGGAACCAGCGTCGCCGGCTCAAGCGCGCCCGTGCCGCTGCTCGGCGCGAGATTGCCCGGCCGGAAATAGTAGAACGAAGCAACGACCGGCGTGGGTGTCGGTGTTGGCGTCGGTGTGGTGGTGGGCGTTTCCGGTGTCGGCGTCGGTGTAGGTTGCGTCACCGGCGGCGTTTCAGGCGTCGTCGGCGTCTCAGCGGTTTCCGTGGGTACGGGCAAGGGCGGCAGTTCCTCGCCCGTCTCCGCGCTCACCGGCGGCTTGCCGTCGCCCGTATCGATCGCCGGGTTCTCCGGCTTGCCATCGTCGAACGGCGTGCCGCCGACAGGCGCGCCCGTGTTCGCATTCGGGTTGGGCACGCCGCCCGTCGATCCTTCAGCCGAAGGATCAAGCGGATCGACCGCGACCAGCGGCGGCGGTGGCGGCGGTGCATTCGGATCTTCAGGAACAGTTTCTTCCTTGGCGGCGATATCCACCCACGGCCACAGCAGCACATTGCCGGCGTCGCACGCCGACAACGTCAAAGCCGCAAGAACAGACACGGCGCCCAGACGTAGTGAAGACCGTTTCATCCCGCCAACTCCCCACACACATTTCACCCTACCGCCTTCGGCGGGGGCGTCCGCCTGCGCTAGCGCGTCTGGGCCACAAACAGGCTTTCCGCGAATTCCTTGGCTTCCGCCTCGGTGATGCAGCTCGTCGGGCCGTCTATCTCACGGCACTCGAAGTCGATCAGATAGTCGGCGCCGTAACGCGAGAAGGCCAGCGAAGCCACAGCCTCGCCGAGCGTGAACTTCATCGCTTCCTTGTCGCCTGTCGCGGCCTGTCCCGTGCCCGTGTAGGCTTTCATCGAGCCGTTCACGATCGCGTCGTAGCGGGGCAGGTGATAGGTCGCGAAATAGCCGTCCTTGGTCACAACCGGCGGCGTCGGCCTGTCGCTTGCCGTCTGCACGATGCCCGAAGGCAACAGCATCGGCACGGGCGACGGCTTGTCCTGAACCGATTGCGGCAGGACGGGCGCGTCAGCCGGGCGCTTGGCCGTGAAGTCAGCCTGCGCCTTGGCCCAGTCGATCTGGCCTTCCGTCGCGGGCGCTGATGCGACCTGCACAGGCGCTTCCTCACCGGCGGGCGCGGTATTGGCCGCAGCCGGATCAGCGGGCGTTTCCTGCGTGCAAGCCGCGGCGAGGGCCGCCAGGCTGGCGAGGATCACAAGTCTCATCATTGACCTCCGGGGTGAGCCGTCATGTTCGGCTCGGCATAGGAAATGTCGGCGGCGCCCGCCAGCTTCTTTGCAATCTCTCGCATCGCCGGCAGCCGCGCATCAGCTGTGGTGGCGCCGGTATGCACCAGTACAAGTTCGTTCGAATAGGTGACGCGGTCCAGCTTCAGGCTGTCGAATTCCGGCCGGCCGGCCTTCCATGCCTCGAACTTGGCGCGCCCCGAAGCCTGATCGCGCCAGAAAGCGTCGATGATGTCCTTCACCTTGCTGTCGTCCTTGAACTTGACGACGATCTCCATCCCCATGTTCACCGCGCCGCCGGGCGTCTGGTCGAACTGAACGCCGGGCAGGCTGCCGCCCGGCTCTGGTGCTGCGGCAGGCGCGGGTGAGGATAGCGGCGTCTCAAATGGAGCCGTCGCCGGCCCGGGACTTTCCGGTCCGGTCAGCGCAAAGACGCCGACGATCGCCGCGACAATGCCCAGCGCGCCCGCTGCCACAGGAGCTGCGCCCTTGAAGCGGTTTTCCCCCGGCGGGGCTCCCTGAACATCGACCACAGCCATTCTCCCTCTCCTCAGGACAGGCCGGATGCGCAGAAGCAACGTATTTTCAAACGTCTCTGCATCAAACAGCAAGTCCCCCCGTCCGTGTAACGCCTACTGGGCCGGAGCGTTCGCAAGATTCAACATCTTGCCGCCGCACGGCCTGAAACACATGTCCGGCGACCCTGCGATCGGCGTACCGCCCGGATAGGCAGAGCACTTCCCCGAACACTGCATTTCCGTGCGCGGCATGGATGACTGCATCAGCTTCGAACGCAGGTCAGACGGCACCGCGCTAGGATACTTCGCCTTCAGCAGCGCCAGCGCCGCCGATACGTGTGGCGCCGCCATCGAGGTGCCGTTCTCGTACGAATAGTAGCACTGCGCCACGTTCGTGCCGGGCTTGGCGGGGTCGATGCAGTTCTTCGAGAACTTGGTCGAGAGCACGCCGTCAGGCCGGCCGTCCTTGTCGTCGTCGCGGCTCATGTCGCCGCCGGGCGCCATGATCGCAACCTTCGCACCATAGTTGGAATACGGCGTCAGCACGCCGCGCGCATCGTTCGCCGCGACCGAGACGACGTTGTCGCATCCGCCTGGCGCGAAATACTTCACGTCGACGCGCGCATTGCCCGCCGCCGCCACCACGATCGCGCCGGCCGCCGTCGCATCGTTGATCGCCGCCTGCATCGAGGCAGGACAGGGCTCGAACAGGCCGATCGACAGGTTGATGATGTCGGCCGGGTTGGAGTTCCAGATTTCCGTGTTGCCTGCGCCGCGCGCCGGCACCGTGCCCGCCGCCCAGCGGATGGCGTCGTTGATGTCC